>VOFH01003093.1_pt1 | contig 24690 bp, 31 predicted proteins | sample 5384091 | NCBI WGS metagenome assembly VOFH01 (sample SAMN12384727, study PRJNA508395) | human gut metagenome | isolation source: healthy gut G | host: Homo sapiens
TCGGAATTTATAAGTCTTAATAAAATTTACAGCCGACGCGGTCGTCAATGGCCTTCGCCTTGATAAAGCCGTCGCCGAATTCGCGGTAGCACGAGTCAAAAATACACTGCGTCGCCGAGTGAAACGTGAGACAGGGCCTCTTTTTTTGAACTCGCGCCGATATCGATATACATATCCTCAACGGACGGCAATTTACCTCTCTCTCCTCGGAGGTCGTCTGATGTATAGCCTTGCCGCCTATAACGCCGGGGATAAGCTCCTTGCCCACCTTTACCGCTCTGCCGAAATAACGCGCTCGTCAATTCCCGCCGACCGTGGTGAACTTCAGGTACCCGTCCTCCGTTATATAAGTTATTATGAAGCCGACCTCGTCCATATGCGCGTCGAGCATAACTTTATTTTTCGGCTCGGCTTGTCTCTTTATAACCATGAGACTGCCGAGCGGATCTATGCGATATTCGCGTCCGGACGGCAAATGCGAAATTATATAATCTCTACGGCGTGCTCCTGCCGGAAATGCCGTTTAAATTACAAAGCTCGTTAAGCATTTAAATCACCTCTCCCGGGGCCGCCATCAATATCCGTAACGGACACAAATCTGGCTGCCATTGAGTGGCTGGACGGCGGCCTGCCGTCCGCTCCGTTGAGGAGGATCTGCGCACCGCCATAGCGGACGCCACCTGGGCCACTTCTTCCTGCTTATGGAACACATGGTACCCCATGGGGTATGCCACCGGCTTTTTGGCCCTGTATGTCCGCCGCCATCCAAGGAAATCTGCTCTATCTACTGGGGAAGAATCGGCAAGCTTTTTTGGGTATGTACCTATCTACCCTGGGCAGCATGACGCCCCAGCTCCGGCAGGAGGTCATGCGCTTTGAGCAGTACCGGGAACAGTTTGCCTTCCTCCGGGACAACGGCATCACGACCAGGACGGACATGGCGGCCTTCACCGCCCGCACAGAGGAGACGCTGGCCAACCTGATGAAGCAGCGCACCGTCCTCAATGTGCGGAGGAAGCGGCGCCGGGCGCTTTACACCGCTTTGGCGGATGCGGAGGCCCTGGCCCCTGTCAAAGAGCTCTATGAGGCCGGACTGTCCGGCATGGAGACGGAGTTTGCCCAGTACATGGACGCTGTGGCCGCCCTGGAGCAGTGCGGCGTCCCCAGAGAAGGGCTGATTCAGGAAAAGGCGGAGCTCTATGATCGACTGGCAGAGCTCAACCGGCAGATCCGGGCGGAGCGGAGGAAGCTGGCCCTGTGCCGGAAGATCCAAAACAGCCTGCCCCGGATGGAGCAGGAAATCGACAAAAAAGCAGAAGCGCGTGAAAGCGAGGTGAGAACCAATGAACATAGGAGGCGGTGAGGCGGCCGACCAAATGGTGCGTATGCTGCTGTCCGGGACGGAGGTGGTCATTCGGCTGTCCGGCTCGGCCCTGAAGAACCTGCTGGCCCTCACCCTGGCCCTTGCCCGGAACCATAAGAAGCTCTCCGGGAAAGTCAACCTGGGGAAGATGCTGCGGGAGACACGGGATCTCCGGCAGTTCTCCATGACCCCGGAGCAGTACAAGGAATTTCAGCACAGGGCGAGAAAGCAGAAGCTGTTGTTCGCCACCGTCCGGGATCGGGATGGCCGGGGGAAGCTGATCGACGTGATCCTGCCGGTGACTGAACTGGATCGGGCCAACCAGATCTTCCAGCGTATGCTGTACCAGGAACCGGACCGGCAGCCGGAAGCACCCACCCCAGAGAGGGAGCGGACGAAGGAGCGTACCAGCCCCGAAAAGGGCCCGCAGGAGCGCCAGAGGCACCCCAAGACCCCCACGGCACGGCAGGACCCGCAGACGCCCACACAGGGCCGCCAGAGCGGCCAGACGGCCCCACATCAGGCAGATCCGCCAAAAAAAGAGTCTCGGTCGGGACGCGGCTCGCGCGATACAAGAACCAGCTCCTCTACCCCCCAAGGCCAAGGAACTATGACTGAACGCCCCTCAGTGGAGGGACGGCTCAGGGCTTACCGGGCGCAGTTGGAGCGGAGCTCCGTCCCGGCCAAAGAGAAAACAAAATCCAGGCCCAAGACGAGATAATGGCGTGTTTAAAACAGGCATTCCACTCTCCGGGGTGCGCCGGCCTATGAACGGCGCACCCCGGATTTTTTGCGTTTTCCCGGAGGTGAACGCCACTGAAACAGCCATCCCAAGCAAACAGGCTTCTTGTCTGCCTGCTCTTTTACATCCCCGTGGTATGGGCGGCGCTGCTCATCGCCCAATCACTGGAAAGCAGCCAGGGCCCGGCTGGCGGACTGCCGGCCCTGATCGCCAACCTGACCGCGGCACTCCAGAATCCCCTGGAGGTGCGGTGGACGGACAAGAGTCTCCTCTCCATTCTGAGCCTGCACCGGCGCCTACATCATGGCCCTCGCGTTGTTGAGCGCGGAGCACGGCCGGATGCGGGAGGGCGCGGAGCACGGCTCCGCCGCCTGGGCCTCGCCCCGGCAGGTCAACGCCATGTTCGCCCAGAAGGAGAACAAGATCCTGACCCGCAATGTCCGCCTGGGGCTGGATACCCACAAGCACCGCCGATCCCTGAATGTGCTGGTCATCGGCGGCAGCGGCGCGGCCAAGACCCGGAGCTATGTGAAACCCAACATCCTGGAGGCCAATACCAACTATGTGGTCACTGACCCGAAGCAGGAGGTGCTCACCGCCACTGGCGGCTGGCTGAAGCAGAACGGGTACGAGATCCGGGTGCTCAATCTGGTCAACCTGGAGCAGAGCGACGGCTACAACCCCTTCCGCTATCTGCGGGACGAGAAGGACGCCCTCAAGCTGGTGAACAATCTCATCCAGGCTACCACCCCGAAAGGCAGTCATGAGTCCGACCCATTCTGGACCAAGGCCGAGACAGCGCTCCTCCAGGCCATCATCCTCATGCTGTTCCAGGAGGCCCCGGAGTATGAACAGAACTTCTCCATGGTCATGCGGGTACTGGAATACGCCGAGGTGAAGGAGGAGGACGAAGAGTACATCTCGCCCCTGGACCTGCTCTTCCAGGCCATAGAACAGGACCGGCCGGACAGCGTAGCGGTGCGGCAATACAAAGGTCTTTAAGATGGCCGCGGGCAAGACCTCCAAGTCCATCCTCGTGTCCACCGCCGTCCGGCTGGCCCCTTCAACCTGCCCCAGATCAAGGCCATCACCGACCACGACGACATGGATCTCTACACCCTGGGCGAGAAAAAATGCGCACTCTACGCCGTCATCCCGGACAACGATACCACATTTAATTTTCTGGTATCCCTGCTCTACGCCCAGGCGTTCCAGACCCTCTACTACAGCGCGGACCAGACCCACCACGGGGCCCTGCCCCGCCATGTCCACTTCGTGCTGGACGAGTTCGCCGCGATGCCCCTGCCCGGTCTTTACCCGTGAGCTGGCCACCATGCGCTCCCGCAACATTTCCACCAGCACCATCATCCAGAACATGGCTCAGATCAAGGAGCTGTACAAGGACAGCTGGGAGACCATTCTTGGCAACTCGGACACCATCCTACCTGGGCGGCAACGAGGCCAGCACCCACAAGTACATCTCCGAGGCGCTGGGCAAGGCCACCATTGACACGAGGACCCACGGCCAGACGAAAGGCCGCTCCGGTTCCTACTCCACCAATTTCCAGATGAGCGGCCGGGAGCTGCTCACCCCGGATGAAGTGCGCGGCCTGGACAACCGGTATGCCATCCTGTTCATCCGCGGCGCCAGGCCGGTCATGGATCTGAAGTACGAGCTCACCCAGCATCCGGCCATCCGGCACACCGTGGACGGCGGCGGGCCGCCATATATTCATAAAGGGAAACAAGCGCCAGCGTTTACAGGAACTCCTCTTTTTCAGGCATTTTCCGCTGAAGAACTCAATGAAAGTGAGGAGAATGCTGCATGAAACATGATCTCAACCGCAACCTCCAGTGGCGGGCAAAGCGGCTTTACGCCCTGTTTGCCTGCCTCGTCCTGACCCTGCCCTTCGCCGTCGTCCCCGCCTTTGCGGCGGATGACCCTCTGTCCGTGGTCACCAGCCTGTCCGACTTCATCTTTTTCCCTCATCCGGGCCGTGGGCCTCATCCTGCTGGGGCATCCTCCAGGTGGGCCTCCCTCCAGTCCCACGACCCCTCCCAGCGCTCCAACGGTATCCTCACCATCGCGGGCGGCATTGTAATAACTTTTACGAAGGAGATCCTCACTCTCATCACCGGGGATAACAAGCGGCCGGGAACGCAAATGCGTTCCCGGCCACTCATCTTCACAAAATGTTTTGATAGTTCCGCCGCCCATAGAGGATGCGCTGGATCTGCACCGTTTGTCCTGAGATGGTATAAAAGACCAGATAATTCTCCACGATGAGATAGCGGTATCCTTTGGCGGCCAGGGCCAGATCACGGGGGCGCGGACACCGTTCCGGCATATGAGACAGGCCGCCGATCTCCTCCGTCAGCTTGTCATAGTACCGCAGAGCGGTCTCTGGGGAGAGCGTGTTCAGATAGTCGATGATCTCCAGAAGATCCTGCTTTGCGGTGGAAAAGATTTTTACCTCATACTTTTTCCATGGACGCGCTCCCTCAGCTGACGGGCCACTGCAAGGAAATCTTCCCCCTCCGCGCCGGCGGATATCTCCTGCTCCGCCACGGCCAGCTTTCCGTAAAGGTCGATGAGCGCCTGCTGCCGCTCATACTCCTCCATACTGAGGACTACCATGTCGCCGCTGCCGTTGCGGGTGATATAGACCGGCTCATGGGTCTGGCGGCAAAAATCAGATATCTCGTTGGCATTGTTGCGCAGGTCGGAAATCGGACGAATGGTCGGCATGACAGCCACCTCCTTATAGGAATAGTATAGCAAAATTATGAGCAAATATCAAATGAAATTTAGAGTGAATCGAGGTGATCAAAATCGGCAGTGGAAACTGGATCGTCGACAACTTAAATTCCGCTCTGGAGACCTGGAACGGCAAGCTCACGGAGATCTGGCAGCTCATCAGCACCACACCGGAGGAGTTCAAGGGCGGCGGGGTCTGGAATGTGATCGTCAATATCAACGGCGCACTCCAGGCCATCGGCTACGCCCTCCTGGTGCTGTTTTTTGTGATGGGCGTGGTCAAGACCTGCGGCAGCTTTACCGAGCTGAAGAAGCCGGAAATGGCCTTCAAATACTTTGTCCGTTTTATTCTGGCCCAAGCCGCGGTAATGTATGGGATGGAGCTCATGACCGCCCTGTTCCGTGTTGCCCAGGGCATGGTCTCCACCATCATGGACTCGTCTGGCCTGGCGGATCTAAGCGCCACCACACTGCCGGACGAGATGGTGGCCATCATTGAGAGCGTGGGGTTGATCGAGAGCATCCCCCTGTGGGCCATCACCTGCTGGGCTCCTGTTTATCTGGGTGCTGGCCCTGGTCATGATTCTGACCGTCTACAGCCGTTTTTTCAAACTCTATATTGCGACGGCTATCGCACCTGTACCGCTGGCCAGCTTTGCAGGACAGCCCTCCAGCAGCATCGGCGTGGCCTTTTTGAAAAGCTACACCGCCATCTGCCTGAGGGATGTGTGATTGTATTGGCCTGTGTGATTTTCTCCGCCTTCGCTCGACCCCGCCCGCCATAGCGGACAGCTCTTCGCTCCAGCCACCATTGTGTGGAACTATGTTGGCGAACTGATTTTCAATATGCTGGTGCTGGTGGGGGCCATCAAGATGAGCGACCGGCTCATCCGGGAGCTGATGGGCCTGTAAACATTACAGTTCCTCCGTATCCACTATGGATGTCCCCGCCGCCCTGGCCTGCCGTACACGCTGGACAAGGCTTCGCTGCGGCGTGCTCAGCCAGTGCATCCCCCAGAACTTCAGCCGCCTTCCGCACCAGCGTCACCACCACAAGAGAGGGCGGCTGCGCCGACCAGGAGGAGAAGGATGCCGTCCGCCAGGGCGGTGTGGGCCTGATACCAGCCGTGGAACACGGTTAGCATCAGCAGCACATACACAAGCGGGATTCCCAGCCGGAGCCGGACCGCCAGACTCAGCAGTAAGAGCAGGAGGCACAGCCCCGCCCCAAGCAGTCAAAACCACCATCGCCACAACCTCCCTTTTTTGTTTGTGGCATATTAGCATAGACAGACAGCTTTTGCAACCGTCTGTCTGCCAATTCTTAAAACCGGAGGTGAGTTCACTGGAGGTACGCATCAACAAGGAAGTACGGGACTATCAGGAGAGCTTATTTTTTGGCCTCACCCTGCGGCAGTTTATTTTCGCCCTGCTGGCTGTCGCCGTGGCCGTGGGGATCACTTCGGCCTACGCCCAGTGCTGGGCAGCGAGGTGGGCTGGCGTGTGTATCCTGGCCGCCTTTCCCTTTGCCCTGGGCGGCTTTTTTCAGTATAACAGCATGACCTTTGAACAGTTTATCCTGGCCGTGATCCGCTCCGAGCTGCTCTATCCGAAACGGCTCGTGTTCAAATCGGACCACCTGTATGCCAAAGCCCTGGATAATTCAACGCTGAAGGAGGCTGTCAAGCTTGATTAAAACCCTGCTGACCACGTTAAAGCAGGATAAAGAGACATTTGAGGTACCGAAATCCGTACAGGACGCCATCCCCATCCGCCGCCTCTGGCCGGATGGGATTTTTCAATTCGGCAGCAAATTCTCCAAGACCCTGCGATTCAGCGACATCAACTACGCCATCGCATCCAAAGAGGACAAGACGGCCATGTTCCTGGACTACTCCGAGCTGCTCAACGCGCTGGATGCCGGGTCCACCACCAAGATCACCATCAACAACAAGCGGGTCAACCGGGAGGACTTTGAACGGGAGATCCTGTTGCCCCGGCAGGATGACGCGCTGGACGGCTACCGGGCCGAGTACAACGCCATGCTCATGGACAAGGTCACCGACTCCTCCAACAGCGTGGCCCAGGAGCGGTATATCACCCTGTCCGTCCACCGCAAGAGCGTGGAGGAGGCCCGCACATTCTTTGACCGGGTGGTACACGATGTGACCTCCCGGCTGAACCATCTGGACTCCCACAGCGAGGAACTGGACGCAGTGGAGCGCCTGCGGGTGCTCCACGACTTCTACCGCGCCGGGGAGGAGACGGAGTACCACCTGGATCTGCGGGAGTGTATGCGCTGCGGCCACTCCTTCAAGGACACCATCTGCCCGGACAGCCTGGAATTCAAGAAGGACCACTTCGTCATGGGGGAACAAAGTATGGCCGTGTGCTGTTCCTCAAGGAGTATGCCAGCTACATCAAGGACTCCATGATCAACGAGCTGACCGGCCTAAACCGAAATTTGATGCTGTCCATCGACATCATCCCCGTGCCCACCGACGAGGCCGTGCGGGAGCTGCAGAACCGCCTGCTGGGGGTGGAGACCAATGTGACCAACTGGCAGCGCCGGCAGAACAGCAACAACAACTTCTCCGCCATTGTCCCCTATGACCTGGAGCAGCAGCGCAAGGAAACCCGCGAGATGCTGGACGACCTTACGACCCGCGACCAGCGGATGCTGTTCGCCGTGGTCACTCTGGTGCATCTGGCAGACAGCAAAGAGGAACTGGACAGCGACACGGAGGCCCTCCAGTCCATCGCCCGGAAGCATCTGTGCCAGCTCGCCCCTCTGAGCTGGCAGCAGGCGGACGGCCTCGTCACCGCCCTGCCCCTGGGCCTGCGGCGGATCAGCGCCCTGCGCACCCTCACCACCGAGGCCCTGGCCGTGCTCATGCCCTTCAAGGCCCAGGAGATCCGCCACCAGGGCGGCGTGTACTACGGTCAGAATGTCATCAGCCGGAACCTCATCCTGGCCAACCGGAAGGAGCTGCTCAACGGCAACGGATTCATCCTCGGCGTCTCCGGCTCCGGCAAGTCCTTCACCGCCAAGCGGGAGCTGGGGCGGCGCTGGCCTTGTCCACCGACGACGATATTATTTGTATCGACCCGGAATCGGAGTACCGGCCCATCATTGAAGGGCTGGGCGGCGAGGTGGTCAATATCTCCGCCACCTCGCCCAACCACATCAACGCCATGGACATGGAGCAGGGCTACGGCGACGGGGAGAACCCGGTGGTGCTCAAGTCCGAGTTCCTGCTGTCCTCTGCGAGCAACTCATGGGGTCAGAAAACTGTCTGCCAACGAGAAGTCCATCATAGACCGGTGCGCTGCCCAATGCTACCGCGAGTATATCCGCAGTGATTATAAGGGCGCCGTGCCGACGTTGCAGGATTTCCATGCCGAGCTGCTCCGCCAGCCGGAGCCGGAAGCGCGGGATGTGGCGCTGGCCATCGAGCTGTTTACCGAGGGCAGCCTGAACACCTTTGCCAAGCCCACCAATGTGGAAACACGGACTCCCCACATCCTCTGCTATGACATCCGCGATCTGGGACGACAGCTTTTGCCCGTGGGTATGCTGGTGGTACTGGACAGCATTTTCAACCGGATAATCCGCAACCGCAAGCTGGGCAAGAATACCTGGATTTACATTGACGAGATTTATCTGCTGTTTCAGCACGAGTACAGCGCGAACTTCCTGTTTACCCTCTGGAAGCGTGTCCGCAAATACCGCGCCTGCTGCACCGGCATTACGCAGAATGTGGACGACCTCTTGCAGTCCCACACGGCCCGCACCATGCTGGCAAACAGCGAGTTCCTCATCATGCTGAATCAGGCGGCCACAGACCGGGAGGAACTGGCGCACCTGCTGAACATCTCAGATAACCAGCTTTCACATCACCAATGTGGACTCCGGGCGTGGCCTTATCAAGTGCGGCAACGCCATCGTGCCGTTCATGGATAACTTCCCAAGCACACCCGACTGTACCGGTTGATGACCACCAAGCCGTCCGATGTGGACGGTACCGGTGGACGGGGCGTGCCGCGTAATGCGGCCCGCCTTTGCAGGGAGGTGCGACGATGGATAAGATCAAGGAAAAGCCAAAAGCCACATCTTCTGTCCGGGGAAAAGGGAAAAGCCGCGCCCAAAGAACTTGTCCATCGCGGTCTGGAGAACAGTGCAGACCGGCTCGGACTGGGCTGCGTGACACCGCGCAGCGCGGGCAGCGGGATGAGTACGGCGGCGACCAGATCGAGGACACCGCTGCCGGAGGCGTGCGTCGTGGGGGCGCATCATGGGAAAAACAGCCCACGGACGAAAACAGGCTGGGAGCGTTGCCTCTCACAGTGCACCTGAAAACGATATGGATACCGATGAAGCCGGCAATGGGATCAAGACAAAGGATATGTACGTCCGGCAACAGGCTGAGACGCAGATTACGGGCATGGAGGCTGAACACGCACAGGGCAAACAGGCGTTCATCCGGGAACGTGGGCGGCAGATCTGCACAGAAGTCTGCGCAAGCGCAGGTTGGAGCGCAGGCGGCAGGATACAGGCAGGATACCGAAGGACAGTACGCCCCATGAATACGGGCTTGATGGTAAAGACGTGACTTCCAGCCGTTTGTCTGTGATGCGGCAGGTGGGCAGGCAGGATATATCTGCACCTGTGGTGAAAGAGGCAGAGCAGGTAAAACAGGTGCTGCGCACCAAGCCGGTTGATAAGGCTGGCAGACAGGCAATCATGACCGCGGATTATGCAGGCCGCTTGTCAGCCGGGCATCATCGCAGGCAATTTCCCGCGCCGCCGCACAGCGTGCCAAAACCATGCGCGCCGCACAGCAGGCAACACGTTATCAGCAGGCGGCAAAAGCAGCAGGCAATAAGCGGCTGGCAAGGGCATTCCATAATGCCGGAAAAGCCCTGCGGGCCATTTATGCTGCTGCAAGAAGCATGGCGGCCGCAGCAACTGCCGGCAGTTCGGTTGTTCTGGCGCTGCTTATCCTCATCTGCCTACTTGGTCTGCTGGTGGCTTCGCCCTTTGGTATTTTGTTCACCACCGAACCGATGGGTGAGGGGACGGTGGCGCTCAGCACCGCGATTGCGCAGATCAACCCCAAGAGTACGCGGAAAAGCTGGATGCATTGCAAAACGGAGATTACGACCAGATCATTATTAACGGTTCGCCGCCGGACTGGAAAGAGGTTGTTGCCGTGTTTGCGGTAAAACCGCGGGGACGAATGACGGCGTTGATGTTGTGACTCTGGATGCCGAAGTGGAAACCACGGGGCAGGAAGGCGAAGAAAGCAAAACCATCCCTGACCATCACGATCACAGCCGGGACAATAGACGAGATGCGGGAATTCTATTCCTTTACGGATCAGCAGAACAATATGCTGGATGAACTGCTGGACAATCTGGAACTCATCGTCGGGGCGATTGGCGATCTTGATGTGACGGATGTCGGCGCACAGGAACTTCTGGCGACACTGCCGGGCAATCTGAACGCTGGAACGGCGGGCAGTCGTAGAAGCGGTCACACTTTGGTTGGCAAAGTGAATTACTTCTGGGGCGGCAAGAGCCGACCATAGGCTGGAACCCACTCTGGGGGACAACTATGCGTGTGACCGCAGCGGGCAGTCCCACCACCGGCACTTACCGGCCTTACGGGCTGGACTGCTCGGGATTCGTGGACTGGGCTTTCTATAATGCGAGCGCAGGCAGTTACATCATGGGTCACGGCGGCGGCACCTACAGCCAGCACGCTTATTGCACCCCGATTGCATGGGCGAGGCCCAGCCCGCCGACCTGGTGTTTTATCCGGTGGACTCGCATGTGGGCAGTGTTGGCGGCAGGGATGAAAGCGGAAGCCTGCTTATCATCCACTGTGCCAGCGGCTACAACAACGTGGTCATCACCGGCATCGAAGGGTTTACTTCCATCGGCAGGCCAGAGTATTTCACAAAATAGCAAAAGCGCCCTTAACGGCGCTTTTTGCTTTGTATATGAGAAAGGAATTGCTATGTGTAAATACTGCAGAAGATGTTTGCCATGTTGCTGACACTGCAGCCTTGGCGATATGTGGTTCCTGCTGGTGCAGCATCCGGGTTTACCGATGTTGCAGCGGATTCTCCCTGGTGTGAAAGTGTGTCCTACCTTTTGCGGGGCAGGGGATCACAAATGGAGTGGGCAATCTGCGATACGCACCAGACGAGACGATTACCATACAGCAATGGGCGGCAGTGCTTTGCCGGGCATTCGATGGCGAGCAGGAACCCTGTCTGGCAAAAGCCAATCACAATGGGTGGATCTCCACCTGCGCGGTGATGGCGCCGGATTCGGCGGTCAGCCGCGGGGAGCTGTATCAAAGTGCGTTTGCTGCAAGTGGTGTGCAGATATATGATTTTGCGCTTTACCGCAATGGAAAGCCGCTTTCTGATTATGAAAACTGTATGCGTGTTGGGGCGGAATTAGGGTTTTGCAAAGAAGATACAGATCCGACGGCACTTGTCTCCCGCGGTGAGGAAGCCGCTGTTCTGTATGCTGTTCTGACGCGCGACCTTCAAGTTGAAGCGCCGCCCATGCTCAAGGCCTTCCCAATCCAAAACAAAGCGGGCGTTCATCTGAATGACTATCTGCTGGAACTAAAGAGGGTCCCGGAAGCGGTTTTGCAGAAGTTCCAGAGTGAGGGCTGGACATACACCATTGATTTCGAGTATCTGTCCGATCTGAGCAAAGAATATCATGCAAGCTGTACCGGCGCAACGAGCTATGCGGAGAAAAGAATCTATGTGTCCGAAGCTGGTTCAACTTTACATGAGTTCGGACATTTTATTCACTACTTACTGGGATTCCCAGATGAGGTGGAGCAGCTCTATGCTGACGAAGCGACAGCAGCTGCCGTATTCCTACGGGACTATGCGATGACAAACAGCAGGGAATATTTCGCGGATTATTTTGTCTATTATCTTGAATGCGCTGACGATGCAGAAAAACGGAACAGATGGAGCGGCTCACACCGAAAACATTTGCGTTGTTCTAATCTTAAAGACAGATAACTGGCAGATGTCAATTGAATTCAGCTTGTGAAAATCCGCTTACTGTTGCAGGAAAGACGAAAAGGGCGTGCCGCAGAGTTCTTTTCTGCAACGCGCCCAAAAACAATAGAACCTCTTTTTACATAGCATGGATAGTGTCTAAGATAGCTAATCGAAGTTTAAATACTTCGGATGAGGCCGCCCTCTGCGCGGATAGTTGCTCCGTTTGTAGCAGCGGAAACTTCAGAACAGTAATAAACGATTGTAGAGGCCACTTCGTCGACCGTGGTAATCCGCTGGAGGAGCTGGGTCGGCTCGTAAGTGACAAAGTATTCCTTGATCGCCTGATCCAGATCCTTGCCTGCACGATGGGCGCGGTCGGTTTGATAAGCAGCAGTGTTTTCCGTCCGTAAGGCCGGGCAGCAGGGAGTTCACTGCAACCTTTGTGCCTTTGGTCAATTCCGCGAGCGCGCGGGCAAGGCCGATAACCGCCGTTTTGGAAACGCTGTAATGCACCATATCAGTCAGCGGTTTGATGCCGCATTCGCTGGCGACAAGCACCATCCTGCCGCTGTTGCGGGCGAGCATTTTGGGAAGAAGTGGCGGCACATACGGATTTGTGAATACAGATTGGTGTTCATCATCCAGTCCCACTCCTCGTCACTGATCTGCGCAAAAAGGAGTACCCCTTGTATGTCCCCATGTTGCCGACGAAAATATTCAGTTCGCCTAACGCATCAACGTAGTCGATTACAGCCTGCGCGCCCTCCGGAGTAGATAGGTCACCGCATGCAGCATAGCATTTCCCGAAAGAAGACAGCTCGTCAGCAGTTTTTGCAGTGACTCGGATTGCGCCCGTTGATGACAACAGACACGCCCTCCTGAAGCAGCAATTTAGCAACTCCTTTGCCGATGCCAGCGGAAGAACCGGTAACCAATGCAAGTTTTCCATTTAGTCGCAGATCCATTGAAAAAAACCCTTTCCGAAAGTAATATTCAAACTAGAATTATTGTATACAATATATAATATATAATTTATAATGTCAATAGAGTTTCTCAGTGACTTTGAAAAATTGTTTAATTGTATTAATAATCAGAGAGAAAATTTGGTGAATATATCTGGTTGCTTTTTTAGAAAAAGCAAGAATATTGAAATTGTATACTTTATTTTAAATTGTCTTTGTGATATAATAATTGTATAAAAAATAAAGCGAAAAGGGGGCGTACTTATGTCCAAACGGAGCGTGGGTTTGAGTGAACCGGTATATCAGGAAATTTTGAAGCAGATCATGAATAAGGAATTGATGCCGGAGATAAGATACCCGAGCTGAAAATCGCAGAAGAGTTTCATATCAGCCGTACGCCTGTGCGCGATGCGATAAAAATGCTGGGCAGCAATGGATTGGTTGATATTTATCCAAACCGCTTTGCGCAGATCCGGGAGTATACCACTGAAGAGATTGTTGAAGTCGGAACACTGCGTGTATCGCTCGATGTTATGGCAGTAAAACTGGCGGCGTTGTATGGCAGCAGGGCGGATTATTTGCAGCTGTTGGAAATTGCGGAAAAATGTACGCAGGCGTTTGAGCAGGGAAATGACGCAGAAAAACGCAGGCTGGATGGTGAATTCCATCTGAAGCTGGCAGAGATTTCAGGCAATGAGTTGCTGATGAAGTTCCAGAAAGAGCTTTGCCTTAAGGTGCAGTTCATTATGCTGCACCATCCCAATTCCGTGGAGAACGAGCTTTGCCACTTGCGCGAGCATTATGAATTGGCAGAGGCCTTGATGGATCATGATGAGGAAAAGGCACTGAAAATTATCATTGCGCACCTGACATCGTTTTATGGACTGCGCGAGCGCTATCCGCAGGATTTTTCGATATAACATTTAAAAAATCGCAAAAGCGGCACCCCATTGGGTGCCGCTTTTTGACGGCGTTCATGCTTGTGCGATGGTTTGGAAAGCGTTGCGGGTATGTGTGACGATGTGTGTCACGCGCTCAGGCGTACAAAATTCCTGCGGGAGAACAACACTAAAACCGGCAACACAGGGTAAACCTGGTTGTAAAAACGGGATGCCAACACAATAAGCATCCATATCGGGTTCAAATTTTTAAACATATCCATCACGGGCGAGATTGTTGCACAGAGTGAGGTATTCTTGGGGAATGGTTTCATTGTTAGCAGCTTTGATAATTAGACCAATAGCTGAATCATAATAAGGAACGGTCTCTCCGGCAACAGCAGTTATGGACGGAATGGCCGGTTCGGTTCTGCCCGATCTGCATAGACCAACTGATCGCCCATTGCAATACCAAGATGAAGTGTTTCCTGAAACTCGGCCGCAAGTTTGTGCAGTGTCGGGTGCAGCAGAGAAAGCACTTGGTGCTGCGGCTGGCAAAAATAAGCTCAGTTGGAACAGTTTTCCGCCGAGGGATAGCGGCCGCTCTCGTCCTTGTAAATAATGTTCCAGAACTCGAGCGTGGATAAAAAACCGTGAATTGTCGTTACGGCAATCTGAAGGCTGCGGGCTGATATCCGTGAGTGTGGCTTGGCCGTTGTGCTCGGCAATATAATCGAGGATATGCATGGCTTTATCAATCGATTGAATCGTTTTCATTAAAAAGATCTCCGTCCCTTTTTATTTTTAGCATGACACATTTTTGCGGTCTGTAAAGGAAAAGTAAAAGATGGAAGTAAATATAAAATTTGCACAAAAAATCCTTTTTTACATTTGTATGCAAAGACAGCGAATTTGTCTTGACGAAAAACATGGGGGGCGTTACAATGATTTTGTAATAAACGAAATAAATTCGACAATGACGAAAGGCGGAGAAAGGTGAAGCAGGTACAATTTGACTTGTTAACGGTTTTATGTAAAAGCGTCATTGTATGCCAGCCGGTGCATGAAAAAGATGCAGCTGTTGCATCAGTGGTATACATCTGGTTACGGTTCCGATGTGGATCATCTCCAAAGCACACAGATTGTAAAGAGAATGGGCGTGCCGGAGTGTAGTGTAGAGAACATCTTGATGAGCTTTACATGCTGATGGACGAATATCAAAAAGTTTTTTGAAGTGCGTCAGAATGCTGTTAATCGGCTCAGGGAAGAGAAATTGCTGAGGAAGTTTTTGCGTAAAAAGTATTGGGCCTTTAAACGAGTATATAGGATCCAAGAATGGAGAGCTGTCATGCGTGTGCATGGCGGCTCTTTTTATGCAATGAGGTCAAAACACATAATTTTAAAGTCCAGTTATATGATGGTTGTTATCATATGCTACACAAAAAGGTATTTATAATTTGTCGATTTTCCAAAACATCATTTCATTTTATACAAATTTGTGCTGAGAAACCGTTATAATGGCGAAAAATTTTTACAGGAAAAGCTATTGACAGAGAGAATATACAAAATGATAAATTGTATACAATATATAAGATATAATAATAAAATGTGGAGGTGACACAAAAATCAAATATTTGAGATAAAAACAGAGAAAGAAAAATAGGAGGAAATAAAATGAAATGGAAAACCAGAATCGGCTTTCTTGCTTAGTGCAGTAATGGGATTGGGTGTGCACTGACGGGCTGCGGCGGCAGCGGTCAGAAAGCACAACGGAGGCCGGCGGCGGCGATACACGATTAAAGATCGGCTTTTGCGCCGCTCACCGGTAACAACATGCAGTACGGTGTATCGTTCCAAAACGCTATTAATATGAAGGTAGAAGAAATCAACAATGCTGGTGGTATCAGCGGTCAGCAGATTAAGATCGTAAGCATGACGATAAGAGTGACCCGAAGGAAGCGGTAAATATCGCCAACAAGATCGTAGCAGATCCCGAGATCAAAGTTGCAATCGGCTCTTTCTCGTCGTCTTGCTCTATATGGCGGCTGCGCCGGTATTTGCGGAAGCGGGGTGTCATGCACATCGGCCCGACCGCATCGCATCCGGATTTTGTCAACATGGGCGACATGGCCTTCACCATTGCAATGACGATGGAATTTGAGGCGGCTGCGGATGCGAATTACGCATACGAGAAGATCGGCGGTAAAGGATCTCGCCATCATCTATCTGAACAGCGACTACGGCGTATCCCCGCCCAGCGTGCTCAAGGAACAGTATGAGGCCAACGGCGGTAAGGTTGTAGCGTATGAGGAATTCATCCCCGGCCAGACCAAGGACTTCACTCCGATCATCACCAAGGTGAAGCAGAGTAATCCGGGCGCCCTGTTTGTCATTGCAGACTACTCGGACGGCGCCAACATCTTCAAGCAGGCGCAGAATCTTGGCCTTGAGTGCGACCTGATTGGTCCCGCATGCTGATCAAGGAAGAGTTCGTTGATGTTGTCGGCGATGCGGCGGAGGGGCTGCTGATGCTCTCGACCCTCCCGATCTATTCGGAGGAAGATCGCGAGAATGAAGATCCGAACAAGGCAAAGTTCGTCAGCAAATATCAGGATAAATATGATGCGATTCCGGACGGATTCCCAGCAAATGCGTATGACTGCATCACGCTGCTGACCGAGGCAATTGAAAAGGTCGGTTATGATGCGGATAAGCTGTCTGAGGAATTTCGCAACATCGGCCGTTATGAAGGTGTTTCGGGCAATATCACGATTGATCCGGAAACCAAGCAGGTCAAGCGTGATCTGATGGTCTACACGATCCAGGACGGCAAATATGTGATTGAAGAAGTTGTTCCGGCGGCTTAAATGAAATGAAGAACGGCATACGGGGAGGGATATGATGTTTTTTTCAACAGGTCGTTAATGGCTTGACGATAGGGAGCATGTATGCGCTGGTTGCAATTGGGTATACCATGGTGTTTGGTGTACTGAAACTGGTCAATTTCTCACATGGCTCGGTATTTATGGTGGGTGCCTATCTGACCCTGCAGATTTATCTGGCACTTGGCGGGCACTTCTTTATCGCAGCGCTGCTCAGTCTGGTGCTGACCGGTGTGCTGGGTGTTGCGATCGACCGTTTCGCGTTACGGCGTCTTCGCAGACATAACGCAGACCGCATCACAGCCCTGATCTCAACACTTGGTGTCGGTACGATTCTCGACAATGCGATCATGATCGCATTCGGATCGGAAACCAAGGCCTTCCCCAATGTGCTGGAGCTGGGTAAATTTACGATCGGCAATACTGTTATCAGCGGGGTGCAGATTTTGATCTTTGTGATGGCTGTTCTGCTGATGGCAGTGATGAGCATTATTGTCTACCGGACAAAATGGGCCGCGCGATGCGCGCGACCTCGCAAAATGCGGATGCTGCAAAGCTGATGGGTATCAATGTTAATCTGGTCATCGCGCTGACGTTCTTTGTGGGATCTCTCCTTGCCTCGATTGCGGGTACGATGTACGGCATGTACTATGAGGCGATCGACCCGCTGATGGGTTCGGTCATCAGCATGAAGACCTTTGCCTGTGTTGTATTGGGCGGCGTTGGTGTGCTGCCGGGTGCGATGCTTGGCGGCTGGTGATCGGCGTGGTAGAAGCGGTAGGCGCAAGCTATATCAGCTCGGGCTACCGTGATGCGATCGCATTTGCGATCCTCATCCTGGGTTCTGGTACTGCGGCCGCAGGGTATTCTCGGTAAAAAAAGTGGCGGACAAGCTGCAAGGGGCGAAAGGATATGATGAACAAAATTTATGCAGCGATCGCAAAACGTCAGACGCCGATCCAGCTGATTCTGCTCGCACTGACGGCGGTGTTTCCGTTCGTAGTAAGCAATCCTTATGCCATCCGTTTGGCAGTTCTCTCCGGGTGTTTGTAATCCTGTCGCTCAGTCTCAACCTGCTGACCGGTTTTGCGGGACAGATTTCCCTTGGCCACATCGCATTTTATGGTATTGGTGCTTACACGGCGGCAATCCTGTCGAAAAACTTCGGCTGGAATTTTCTCCTCTGCATGCTTGCCGCAATGGTGATTGCAGGTGTTTTCGGCTTGCTGCTGGGTCTGCCGACACTCAAACTGGGTGGTTACTATCTGGCGATCGTAACGCTGGGCTTTTCTGAGATCGTGCTTTGGTTGAGATCAACTGGATGGAACTGACAAACGGCCCGCTGGGCATCATCGGCATCGAAGCCCGAGCTGTTTGGTGTCAGCCTGTCCTCCCCAAAGGCATATTATTTCCTGTGCCTGCTGCTGGTTGTGATTACGCTGATCGTGATCAAAAACATCCGGAATTCCGTATTGGATATGCGCTGGGAACAGTGCGCGGCGACGAAAATGCATCGCAGTTCATGGGTGTCAACGTATTTCGGTATAAGATCATGGCGTTTGTCATTTCGGCAGCGTTTGCAGGCCTTGCCAAGGGCATTTTACGCACAGTATGTTACCTTTATCGATCCGACCAGCTTTTTCATCCGATCAGTCCACGCTGATTTTGACAATGATTATCTTTGGCGGCATGGGCTCGCTGCCGGGCAGCATCATCGGTGCAGTGGTTCTGACCCCCGGTGCCCGAGCTGCTGCGCGACCTGATGGAATTCCGCATGCTGATATACGGCGTGGTACTCGTTGTTATGATGCTGGTTCGTCCGCAGGGCCTGCTGGGCAAGGTCAACTTCAAGCATATCCGTCAGCAGGCATTGGTTGGCCGGACTGGGCGGTAAAAAGGCAGAAAAGGAAGGTGGCAAAGCGTGAGCGAATTGGTATTACGGACAGAACAGGTCGTGCAGCGCTTTGGCGGCCTGACGGCAGTCAACCTTGGTCAGTATGCAGATCGAAAAAGGACAGATCGTTGGCTTGATCGGACCGAACGGCGGGTAAAACGACATTTTTCAATGTGATCACCGGCGTGAATACGCCGACAGAAGGCAAGGTGTTTTTCGGGAACAGGAGATCACCGACGTACCTGCGCACCAGATCGTAAAAAGGGCATTGCGCGAACGTTTCAGAACATCCGACTGTTCGGCAATATGACCGCGCAGGAAAACGTAATCGCCAGGATGCACTCCCGCACAAAATCCACGTTGGTGGATGCGATCTTCCGTACCAAGCGCCACCGGGAGGAAACCCGCGCCAGAGGAACGTGCGGACGAACTGCTCAGACTGGTCGGCCTGTATGACTACCGATACGATCTGGCGACCAGCCTGCCATATGGCCACCAGCGCCGTCTGGAGATTGCGCGTGCACTGGCGAGCAACCCGAAGCTGCTGCTTCTCGATGAACCGGCAGCGGGCATGAATGAGCAGGGGACGGGCGAGCTGCTGCAGTTTATCGGTCAGATCCGTGATATGGGCTACACCATCCTACTGATCGAGCATGATATGAAGCTCGTGATGAGTGTATGCGACATATTTGCGTGCTCGACCACGGCGAGCTGATTGCCCGGGGCGGACCGGATGAAATCAAAACAAATCAGCGTGTGATCGAGGCATATCTGGGGAAGGAGGACTAAGCCATGGCGATGCTGAAAATTGAGGACCTCCCGTGCACTATGGTGCGATCCATGCCCTGAAAGGCATTGACGTGGAAGTGAACTGGCGAGATCGTCACGCTGATCGGCTCGAACGGTGCTGGCAAACGACGACCATGTATACGACGGCGGGGATTTTGAAGCCTTCGGCCGGGCGCATCACCTTTGAAGGGGAGGATGTCACAAAGTTTGACGCGCCGCATATGGTCAAGAGAGGAATCTGCCTTTTCTCCGGAGGGCAGAAAGGTGTTCCCCGGAACTGAGCGTCGAAGAAAAATCTGGATCTGGGAGCGTTTCTCCGTACAAATCAGGAGAAAAATGAAATGCTGGAAACCGTGTACGAGCTTTTCCCGCGCATCAAAGGAGCGAATGAAGCAGCCGGCAGGCACGCTCTCCGGCGGTGAGCAGCAGATGCTCGCAGTCGGGCGTGCGCTGATGGGTAAGCCTAAGCTGCTCATGCTGGATGAACCTTCGCTGGGGCTTGCGCCTATCATCATTCAGGAGATCTTTGATATGATCGTCCGGATCAATAAACGGGAACGACCATCTTGCTGGTGGAACAGAATGCAAAAATGGCGTTGAGCATTTCGGACCAAAGAGGGATATGTACTCAGGACCGGAAAAATCGTTTTTACATGATAATGCCGCCAACCTGCTCAGCAGCGAAAAGGTCCGTGCGGCGTATCTGGGAGGCTAAGCAAGTGCAAACATGACAAATGAAGAAAAAAATTCCTTGCGATCATGCAGAAGGAGATGATGCCGGCACTGGGATGCACTGAGCCGATTGCAGTGAGTTACGGCCGGCGTCGCCCGGCGGTATACGCCGGGCACAATCCGGAAAAGCTGTTTGCCGCGCGAGTGTAAACATCATCAAGAACGTGGCTTCTGTCACAATTCCGGTACACACGGCCGGAATGGCATGAAGCTGGCGTGCGCTGGGGCTGGTCAAGCCGGATATTGATCGCAAGCTGGAGATACTGGACGGACTGACCGAAGAGCAGCTGAATGAGGCGCTGCAGCTGGTCGGGGAGGACAGGATCAGCGTTGAACTGGCCAATGTCAAATGCGCACTGTATGTGGAAGTGGAAATCGAGACGATCAGCGCTACCGCGCGGACGATCACGCAGTATTCCATGTTAATACCACACTGATCGAGGCGGACGGCAAAACGGTCAGGCTGCAGGCGGCCGAGGCCGAGGCTGATCCGGTGGAAACATATTGCCAGACAGCCTGAACCTCAAGACAATTTTGGATTTTGCCGGCACTGTGCCGCATGCCAGACTGCAGATCGTCCGTGATGCCATCAAACCAATACGGCGATCGCAAGGGACGGCTTGGCAAAGGAATACGGCCTGCAGGTTGGCAAGACATTGTCAGAGTCCATTGATGCTTGATGCTGTCGAACGATCTGGCGACCTATGCCATGATGCTGGCCTCTGCCGGCTCGGATGCCCGTATGGCAGGCAGCGACCTCCCGGCCTACTCATTCGGGTTCGGGCACCAGGGCATTACAGCGACGATGCCGGTTGTGGCGGCGGCGGAAAAGCTGGGCTCTTTCAGGAGCAGCTGATCCGCGCCTGCACGATCAGCAACCTGGCGGCGATTTTTATCAAGCATAAGCTGGGCAAGCTGTCCTCTATCTGCGGTGCGATCGTTGCGGCGGCGGGTTCTGCCTGCGGCATTGTACATCTGATGGGCGGCAAGCTGCCGGAGACGGTTTCGGCGGTAAAAATATGCTGGGCAATGTAGCAGGCATGTTCTGCGACGGTGCGAAAGCGAGCTGTGCGCTCAAGGTGTCAACCTGCGCGAATGCTGCGGTGCAGGCGGCGCTCTTGGCCATGAACATGCACTATATAAAGGGTACGGACGGCATTGTTGGTAATACCGCAGACGAGGACCGTGGCGAATTATTGCCGCATCCTTTCTGAGGGCGTACCGGAACTGGACAAGACGTTGCTGGATATTATCATCAGCAAGGAATAATTTTCCGGACAAAAGGAAATAACGTTTCGCAATATAAAGGAAGAAGGAATTTATCATGACTGCAACAGAACGTATTCGAGCAATGGTGGAAAGGCAAGCCGGTAGATCGTCCCGGCGTGTCTGCGGAAGCATTTTTATCTGGAGGACCGCCATCCGGTGGACTTCGTCAAGCGTACCTGCGAGTTTCAGGAATCGAACGACTGGGATTTTATCAAGGTCAGCTACAATGGCTATCTGATGCCTGAGGCTTTTGGCGCGGAGATCGCTTGAGTCCGGACTCAATACCTTCCCAACCATGATCAAGCACAATGCCAACCATCCCTCTGACTGGACGCGCCTGCGCCCGGCGAGTGTAAAGATGGTGCGCTGCGGCGTGAGATTGATGCGACCGCCCGCATGGTGGAGCATTTCAGGGGGAAGTGCCGATCCTGCCGACGATCTTCAGCCCCGTTGACTGCCGCGCAGGAAATGTCGTGCGGCTGGGCTCAATCCGTGGCCGGTCATGGCGGACATTCACAGCCCGAATGAACTGCATCAGGGCCTGGAGACAATCGCGGAGACAACGATGCGTTTTCTCGAGGAATTGGTCAAGGTCGGCATTGATGGTGTATTCTTTGCGACCCAGCTCGCCTGCTGCCAAACCGCACGACCAAGGAGCAGTATGACGAGTTCGGCCGGAAGTACGATCTTGCAGGTGCTGGATTCGATTAAGGATAAGACCGGGTTCAACATGATCCATATCCACGGCGCGGATCAGCTGTTTTTTGACGAGAGATCGAGGACTACCGGTGCAGGCATTCAACTGGGAGGATATCAACAGCAATATCTCGATGGAGTACGCGCGCGCACACAGCGATAAGATCCCGTGCGGCGGCATTTCGAGCATGTGCATGACCTGTACGAGCCCTGACCGCGATGCGCTCAAGGAAAAGCTGCGTCAGCGTGTAAAGGTTGGTAGTGCAGGCGGCAGGCAAGGATCGCCTGATTATCGGCCAGGCTGCGTGGTTCCGACCGATGTGCCGGAATATCGCCTGACCGTACTGAAAGAAGTTGTGGAGGAATTGGGCTGATATGATGACAGAACGGGGAAAGGCACGGATCGGTATCATTGGCTGCGGCCAGATCACCAAGATTCGGCATGCGCCGGAGTTTGCAAGCTGTGAGTGGGCAGAACCGGCAGGTTTTTACGATTTCTTCCCCCGAGCGGGCGCAGGAATATGCGCAGCAGTACGGCGGTAAGGTTTATGCGGACTACAAAGAGATGATCGCTGACCCGATGTGGACGGTGTCGTCATCTGCACGGCGAACGATGCCCATGCGCCGTCTCTCAGGCGCTGGCAAAACGCTTTGCAGCCCGTGCGCCGGGCAGCTACGCAAAGTGATCCCGCCAGTCTTATCACTAATCAACACCAGGCCTCCAGGCTGTGACCGAAGCCAGCCGCGACATTTCCACGACGTCTGCCTCATAGGCGCGATATTGGCGATCTGAGCCTCCACCAGTCATGCCTGTGCTGGCATTGCAATCATGTTCACTTGCTGGCTGGTACTACGATGACGGCCTGTATCCTGTTCGCGGCAAGCACCTGCTACCACTCCTCAGTGCGCCTCTCACTGATCATGCTTTCATTGCAAATCTACCGTGACCGGATAACGCTGGTTTGTTAGCAGCAAATTCGAGCTATCTCTTCAGATCGGCAACGTACCGTATGGGAGCCAGTCTGCCGCGTCTCCAGCAGTGCGCATTGACATTGGCCGATTCTGGCTATGCGCCAGCTTCCGGCCAGCGTGTGCTGAAATTGACTACCGGGTGTGCTGCTGTAAGGCATTTTTGTTGCCATCCAGCGCAATATTCGCAGTATTCTGATTTGACCGATTCAAGACACTCTTTCTTGCCCGCTCAGCTCGCCAGCAAATCTGTCCTGCGGAAGGTGCCTCGATCTGCATATTTGCTATCTGGATCGACTCGACCAAGCATGCGTCTCCTGTCTGTCTCGTCCTGGTGTCGCATTCGGATTCTGTCCCCGATCTGTTGGTATCATCGGCTGATTGACAGGCTGTCCGTAACCTGGCTGCAGTCGGCAAGTTGACGGAAGCCTCATGCGGATACGCTCGAAGATGTCTGCCAGCAACACCGTAAATGCTGCAGGCAGCCTCCGTCTGATCAACGGCACAGGCATGCTGAGAGGGACAGGCGGTACCAAACAATCGAACTCAGGATGCCAGCCAACTATTTCGCGGTAGCATGAGGAAAGCCAGTAGTACCGCCGTGTATGCAAATGTGTTTAATCTGAACAGAATACTGAGAACAGGCAATCAATGGCATCTGTTTTGCAATCGCTATCTTTAAACCTCACTTTTGCAGGCTGACCACGGATCTCTTGGCATGAGCAACGATATCGGCGCGATGCCATCGGCATTCTCATGCAACATTGTCATCGCAGCAGGCTCATCTCGCCTGCCCGCTGTTGGCACCAGTTTCGATCAGTGCGATCATGATGCGATATCACCATTTAATGTACCAGCAAATTGTTCGACCAATGTTCTGTTATAACAACATGGATATTTCATTTCGTTAAGCCACTCAGGTTCAATATTGCAAATCTGAAATCGTCAATGTGCCATCGCAAATCTGTATCCTGATGACCAGACTCGATATTACGTATGCCGAGACCAATCAGCAGGCTGGCCACTGCGTGGTGAAATCTATTCCTCATGCGCAACAATACCATGACACGCGTGGTCGGTGATGGCAGATCGTATGCCGCTGTGCAATGTTATCGCCGTTGACAAAATCAGGCGACGGTCGACCGCAGCGGCGTGCTCATGACGATATTGCTGTCGCGTCGTAGCGATCTGCGACCGTTACCAGCGTGTTTGTGATCTTTTCGTACCTTCTCTGTTTTATGTATGCAATTTTATCGTTTAGCGCAATGCTGATAAACAACTTTCACCAGCAAAACAAGCCGACTGAAATTATAAACTCAATGTTTGAAAATCATTAAAATCTAAATACATTGCTAACTGTGACTTTAAGCCAGTTGTTCGTACAAAGGCACGCTGCGTTTGGGCAATACGGGCTCGATAACTGGCTGCGTCATCGATAACCACCATTCGGCTGCGTACATGCGCCGACATTGTTTGCTGCAAAACCGTTAACAGTCGGAAGTACCAGCCTACTGCTGCCTGCTCGTCGGGCAACCGCCGTCGGGTATGATGCCAAACCCTGTTGCTCATCTCGCTTTACGAACTGTTGTCGTAAAATTCGTTGATGTCGCATGCCGTGACGTATTCTGTTTTATCACCTGGGCATTCGGCGGCAAACCTGCGCCAGCTGCTAAAGCTGCAATCGTGTTGAAACCCGTTACGGTTGTTACGGACTGT
>VOFH01003741.1_pt1 | contig 24682 bp, 42 predicted proteins | sample 5384091 | NCBI WGS metagenome assembly VOFH01 (sample SAMN12384727, study PRJNA508395) | human gut metagenome | isolation source: healthy gut G | host: Homo sapiens
TCAGTGAAAATAATATTCCTGCCTGACTCGGCTTGATGTCCAGTTCTTCCATTCTTTTCATTCCCTGATATTTCATGAACTGCATCAATTGGAATATCGAAAAAGAACACAGATGATTCCATCTCTTTGTGCATATTATTTCTCCTCTCCCAATTAATTAGATGTCTAACGATTATATTAGTCATTTTCACCAGTAATGTCAATGTTTTTATATTTATTTAATAATCATTCCGTCATTTTAACAAATATTTAATTAGTTATATAACTAAAAAAGAATCTCCGGAACAACTTTTGTCCCTGAAGATTCTTCTGCCCTTTGATTATAACTTTTCTGAATCAAGTACAATGGTAAACGGACCGTCATTTACAAGACTTACTTTCATATCTGCTTAAATTTCCCCCGTTCAACTACCGTTACTTGTTCCTTACACCTACTGATGATATATTCATACATCTCCTCCGCCATATCCGGTTTCCCTGCTTCTATAAAACTTGGCCGGTTTCCTTCTTACAGTTCGCATACAGAGTAAACTGAGAAATCAAAAGCAACTCTCCTCCTACCTGATCCAGCGAAAGATTCGTCTTTCCATTCTCATCTTCAAAAATGCGAAGTCCTAACATCTTCTTTAACATCTTATCTGCTGTGTCTTTTTGTATCCGAATCCGCAACTCCGATCAGGACCATGAATCCTTTCCCGATCTTTCCTATCACTTCACCATCTACTTTTACACTACTTTCTGTTACTCTTTGAATTACAAAACGCATCTGATTTTCTCCCTTTTATCTCTTTTTTCTTTTCAGGAACCTGTGCCAGGATAATTGCAGCAAACATCAATATACATCCCGACATTTCCCTTATTGACAGTCTTTCTCCCAGCACAATCCAGCCGGCCAGTACAGAAAACACGATTCCAGACTTAAAAGCAGTGATGCCACCGCCGGATTTTACATTTTTCTGTCCCAGTATCTGTAGTGTATAAGCAACTCCACAAGATAATACCCCGGCATATAAAATTGGCATCCATGCAGTCATTACAGCTGTTATCTTTGGTGTCTCCAATGCAAACATAAATGGCACGGACAAAATTCCGCAGACAAAGAATTGTATACACGACATCTTCACACCATCTACCTTAGGTGCAAAATGATCGATCACCAGGATATGTACCGCAAATACAAGTGCGCATAAAAATACCAGAATATCTCCTTTGCCAACAGAAAACGACTCTGTAATACACAGAAAATAAAGTCCCTGCAACCGCCAGCACTACTGCCAGCCATATCTTCCAGCCTATCTTTCTATGAAGAAAAACTCCCATCACCGGAACGATCACGATATAAAAAAGCGGTAATAAATCCGGCCTTTCCGCTGTCGTATATTTAATACCGATCTGCTGAAGACTGCTTGCCGCAAACAGTAACACACCACAGGCCAATCCGCCCGTGAGCAGATCCTTTTTCGTGCCTGTATCTTTCGATCTTCCATTTAATTTCTGCAAGATCCAGATACATGGCAAAAAGTGCCGCTCCTCCAATCAGGCTTCTTACTCCATTAAATGTAAACGGTTCCAGATAATCCATCCCCACACTCTGTGCTACAAATGCTGTTCCCCAGATAAAAGCTGTAAGAAGCAGCATTAAACCATTCTTAATCCTCATATCATTCACACTCTCCATATATACATGTCCTAAATATATTTACATGAATTCTTTCCTTCACTATTTTTTATACTGCTGTTTATTATACGATACATTCCGGTGATTTGCAAAGAATCTGTTTTCTTTTTATAATGATATTAATACCAGAATCCCACTTGACTTTTGTATCAAACAACGGGATACTAATAGATAAGAAAAGGAGGACTTCACTATGTTATCAGAACGAATCTTAAAGCTTCCGGGCTTTTCTTTATCAGATCGGGAACAAATTATTATCTTGGAAAATGGATCTGCAAGAAATGCACCGACCAGGCTGCCACTGATTGTGTCACCATGTATCAGATGTGCCGCGCTGGAAAAGAAGAACCTGAAACAAATACTTATTTTCAAAAAGCTCCGTGCTTACAGTGATTTCGCATTAGAAGTACCGTATAATCCTTCTAAAATTGCTGCAGATATGAAAGCGATTTTGGAATCTCTTTCTGATGAACAGCTTCACAATCTCACGGAACAGATTGATCATCTTGAAGAAGATATTACCCGTTATTGCGGCTAAATTCTTCTTTTCAACCGACTGCCTGTGTTCTTTTTTTGCAATATAGTGGTACAAAAATAAGAGGAGCATTTCCATACACACGGAAACGCTCCTCTTATTTTTGTTCACAGTCAATCCGGCCAATCACTAAATAGTAACTTTGCCTGTTGTCTCTTCATTTATTACATAATAAGCTGCAGCTTCTTCTGGTTTCAGATATACATTCAGAGTTTTGATTTCTTCCACACTCTTACCATACTCTTTTGTCCATACTTCATGCACTTTTTTTGTAATCTCTTCTGTACTGATCTCTTTACCCATATACTGAAGATAAAAGCTTTTCTTTGCTTTCTTTCTTCACGTCTTCTGCCTCTTTCAATACACCTGCTCTTGTCTCGATTGCCTTAGTTGTGTCTTTGCAGTTGCGATTGCTGCCGGTCTTGAGTTGTTTCTTCTATTTTTTTCATATTGATAACCTCCTCAATCTACAAATAGAACATTACCTTTCTATTATAATGCATTTGCGAAAAATGTCAAAAGATATCCGTTTTTATTCGTCCCCGCGTCCATATTGGTTAATTGTCAGATCCTTTACCACTTCCCCTGCAAGAATCAGTCCTGCAACCGACGGAACAAATGCAATGCTTCCCGGGATGTCTCTTCTTTCGGTACATTTTCTGTCCGTTCCCGGAGGACATACACAGTGCTGTCTGCAGCTGATACTCATATCTTCCAGCGGACGTACCGGCTTTTCTTCTGAATATACAACTTTCAGTTTCTTTACGCCACGTGCCTTTAATTCTCTTCGCATAACTTTTGCAAGCGGACACATCTGTGTCTTATAGATATCTGCCACCTGAAATGCCGATGCATCCAGTTTATTACCGGCTCCCATACAACTGATAACCGGAATTTCTGCGGCTTTTGCACGCATAATGATCTCAATCTTTTGCCGTTACCGTATCTACTGCATCTACCACGTAAGAGTATTCTTCAAACGGAATTCATGTGCATTCTCAGGAAGATAAAAACATTTCCTTACTTCTACATCTGCGTCCGGATTAATCTCAAGGATTCTTTCTTTCATCACATCTACTTTATATTTTCCAACCGTCTTCCTTGTTGCAATAATCTGACGGTTAATATTCGTCAGACATACTTTGTCATCATCTACAATTACAAACGAACCGACACCGCTTCTTGCAAGTGCTTCTACAACATATCCACCAACACCGCCGATTCCAAAACTGCAACCTTTGCATTCGAAAGTCTGTCCATATTATCAGCTCCTAAAAGAAGCTGCGTTCTGGAAAACTGATTTAACATAGCTTTTCCTCCACTCATACTTTATATTTTTTCTGTCCGTATTCTTGACTTATCATTCACTCTTCGCACCGTTTCACAGCGCAATCCCTATTATAGTAGTAGGATATATAGTAAGTCAACTTATTTCTTATATCTTCTTATATGAATTCTTCTGACGATGGTCTCTTTCGATGCACAGATCTTATCTGCCAGACATACCAGCCAGGCTTCTTTACACATTGGTGGAACGATATTAAGAGGAAACATATGCCGCGAAATGATGTTTTCTTCCCGTCTGGTCAGTTCAAAATCATTTTTGCATTTTGAAGCGCACGTCCTGCATGGATAAAACCGTGAAATCTGTGTCCCGCATTTTTTTCATGCCAGTCATACAAAAATAATCATGCAAGAGCGCACCTCTGATCAGCTCTTTTCTATTTACATTTAGGGAAAATCTTTCTACAAGCTCCACACTTGTGTACGCTACACTGATACAATGCTTATACACGGATATATCACTGTGCTGCATATATCTCTGTGTATATTTCATACGCCCCTGTTCATCCAGTTCTTTCAGTATTTCTTTGATGTCTTCCAGAATCCGGTCCTCATCATTCATACAGTCAGCCCCTTACTCTCCATATAATTATTCTTCGAACGCCTGTCTGATACTGTCATAATGAAGAAAAATTCCTTCATCAGCATATCTCTTAATCTCATTCAAATCCGCAATCGCAAAGCCAGACACTTCTTCTTCCTGTGTCTTTACATCTGATTCATCAAACTCCAGCACAAATTTATAAATATCCACAAAATAATTATTTTTCTCTTCGGATTCACTCTCTTATAAGAAAATGCATATCCGCCTTCTGCATTCGTTACATCAATTCCCGTCTCTTCTTTAATCTCACGGATCACTGCATCTTTCGAATCTTCTCCGGCGCGTACACCGCCTCCAGGCACTTCCCACCATCCTGCTGCCCATTCTTTATCCATTCTCCTTCGGGTGATCAGATATTTTCCATCCGGTCTCATTAATACTCCAAGAACCGTCAGGTGGAATTCCCCCGGCTTCATATTCCAGTCATTATGTTTCATTGTCCGTCCTGTACGTTCCTTTGTTCTCATCGTAAATATCCCATAATTCCATCTTTTTATTATTTCTCCTTCTTACGAACACATGGCGATATAAAACAAGTGGAAAACCAGTATTCCCGACTCCCCACTTTTTAATGTCTTAATATTCCTCGTTCACAATCATCTTTTCAAATTCTTTTTTATAAAATCGCAGGTTGGCTTTGTCCACTGAGTTCCTTCCAGTCCCTTCTCAGACTTGATAAGCTGCAGTGAAAATAACAACGCCTCCAAAATCTCCTTATGTTCCAGATTCTGAAGATTTGCAACAACATATTCCTTTTGCCTCTTTCGGCTGTATACCGGCTTTTTACTCAACATCCTGCTGAACTGTTCGAATGTAATAATCTTCTTTCCATATTCCCAGAAATGATTTTCATACTTTTTATACTTCTGTACATATTCCTGAATGATTTCCAGCGATTCGAATCCAATGTATAGCCATACTTTCCGGCAATCTTTTCCAGTTCTTTCCACCAGGAAACATCTACAGCCGAATAATCCATGCTAATCCGAAGCAGCCTCCGGTCTTGTGAATTGCTTTTTGAAATTCATCTTCCCAAGTTGGACATACCAGCATCTTCTCTCCATTTACAATTCCACCTTGTATTATCTTTTCTTTCATCCTCCATGTCCTCCTTACGATAGATTCGTCATATCCTCAGCTCAAATCACTATGAATATTATAACATTATTTTTATCCGATTGCAAAGCCGAAGTATTTACCCAGAGCACGTCACCGACAGCTTCTTTCGAACGCATGCCGATTTATATTATGGTCGATATCTAAAATTTATTTTTATAACGCAAAAGAGCGGAAAACCTTATAAATTAAGGCTTTTCCGCTCTTTCATAGGAGCAGGGGATGAGAGAATCGAACCCTGTGGGAACTCCTCACAATCCCCATAAAATAAGCATTTCTTCGATTGAGTTTTGACTACATTTGACTACCTTTTGACTACATGGGTAGTAAAAAATAAGAAAGGAGAAATCGTTCAGCATGGTATCCTCTTTTTTAATGCGTCACTTCATATCTCCTCTAAAATACATTATCGTCTGGATAGTATGTCATAATATTTGCAATATTACATTCCAATATAGCTCCTAGTTCACCAATTCATAATTCATTTTCACAGAAATTTCTCTTCAAACCTTATCACTATTTTGCTATACTATAAATATGTAAATTAGCAGTATAAAAGGAGAATTGAAATGTTCGGAATAAATAAAGAAGAGAAGAAATTAAAAAGAATTAAAACTTGAAAAAAACATTAACTAGTATTAGCGGATTAACAAGACTTCCAGATGAAACACATGAAGAATTCGTCGCAAGAGTCAACGAAAAATGTAAGACAACGCAAGAAGAAAATTCAAAAGGTGCTCAAGAAATGTATCAATACTGTATTGACAACAATTTTGGAATGGGATTAAGTAAAAAAATTGGAGCATTAAACATTTTTATTAATTCAAAAAGCATTACAGAATGATGAACGAGTTTTTAATGTCTTTTATTGGATTACATAATTATAAATCAGCATCAAAACATGACAATAACTTTGCATATGCTATCACTAATAAGCGATTGATTCACGCACAACAACAAGCGTTAGGTGAAGTTGTTCAGTCTATTAATCTTGATATCATTAATGATGTAACCAAAAAAGTTCCGGTATACTTTCTGGAACAATTACATTCGATACTATCAAAGAAGTATTTAATGTAAATGTTTCATCAAGCGCAGCCACTGCTATTACAAATAAAATACACGAAATATTATATTCACAGAACACTTCTGCTGAAAATCTTTCTCCATCTTCTGCTTATAGTCCTGTTGATGAGATTTTTAAAGTATAAAAATTTATTAGATATAGGTGCCATAACAGAAGAAGAATATAACCAAAAGAAACAAGAATTATTACAGCAGTGATTTAGAATTTACTTTCATTTATATGTCTAAAAAGCGGTTGGTCATAGGAACACAACTGCTTTTTTCTATTTTGACTGGACAAAAATTTTAATAGTGATTTTAATGTTACAATGTTTATATAACTACGAAAGGAAAATTTCTCAAATTATATTATGGAAAAAGACAAAATTACAAAGGTATGGTGTCAGAAGTTGACCCCATAGCAATAAGGAAATTATATTATGAATATCGCATGACTAATCAAGAAATATCCGACATGACATGGGAAACGAAAGCAAATATAAATAAAATATTAAATCAAGGAATTAAGTATTATAATCCATGGATAGAGCACCATTTAACTGAACAATTACATCAAGTCTTTGAGGACATGTTGAAAAAGCATATATTTAACGAAACTTCCGCTGACCTTTCTACATGCTATTTAATAAAAAAAATAATTTAACTGGAAAAATTTGTTTTATATGGTATGATGCTGATTCTGTACATTGTTTATTTGACGAAGACATATCTCTTGATTTAAAGACTTTAGCTCACGGTGAACATATGGATATATATAATGAACTTGATTATAAGGTACTTGAAATCAGTGAGACTGATAGTATCTTAAAAGAACCGCACATTGCGTTAAATCAAATTTCAAAAAATTATTCACTAAAGCATCTCGTGTCCGAAAAATGTCCTCAGCAGAATATGCTAATTTTTAGGTTTTAAAGGATATTTAACAGAGCGAGATACCAATAGAGATTCAAAAATAATCAATTTTTGGAAGAACATACAATAGATGGACTTGTATATTTAAGTTCATCACCAGAAAATCAGTGGATTCGCAATTACGCCTCACGTTGCGGAATGTCATTAGAAGATTTTCTTGATTATTATGGATATAAAAAATCAAAATACGATTATAATTATGTTTCTCAACGAAAAAATGAAAAATATAAAAACGAATTAAAAAAGTACATTGTGGAAAATCCCAATACTGTATATATATCATCTCAAGAGCCAATATATCAAACTCTGTATAATATAGCACAACAAAATAATATGACTTTAGATGACTATATACAATTATTAGGTTATACACGTTCTAAAGGACGGAATAGTTTAATTGAATTGTCTGAAGAAATAAATAAAATTCTTAGTGTTGAAAAAACGAGAAAATTGAAAAAAAGATTTCTTCAGATGAAAAAATAAAGAGAAATCATCTATTAATAAATAGGCTTAAAGAATTTTATTCATATGAATGTCAACTTTGTACAGAAAATCAAAAAAATGATCATTCAAAAAGAAGATGGAACAAAATACGTTGAAGTACACCACATCAAAAATCTTTCGGAGGAATATGATGAAGAAGGAACTTTAGACCGTTTAAATAATTTGATTGTTGTTTGTCCTAATCATCACAAAATGCTTCATTATCATAACGGTGGATATCGAAAAATAGAAAAGACTAATAACGTTTTAGCTTTTTACCAACGAATCTTCAGACATTATTCCTATTGTACATAATAAACATTTGACAAGCAACGAATAATTACAATTAATTTTATTCCAACACGTAGTGATGTCAAGGAACAAGGCGAAGCCGATACGCCGTCAGGGCAGTCCTTGACAGAACGGACGGTATCCAATACCACCATGCTATATAGAGGACTTGAAAGGTCACGAACCTTGCAAGTCCTCTTGTCTGTTATCTGGAAACTTTCCGGAGATAAAGCACTTCCTTTTCGATTTCACGGACAAATTCATCACACAAGACAGGCTGACAATCACTCGTTACATAACAATTTTTTTCGGACGAATAGGCAAACGAAGAGATTTCCATTTCTAATATCTTTTCATTGATTCCATAATAATATATCTGAGAAGTGGCAAGTGTCATATGAATACTGGCAAAATCTCTTGTAAATATCTCATATGATTCTGGTTGAGTAAGTTCTTTTGGATATTGATAACATTCTTTTGAATCTTCCCGTAAAAAATAGGTACGATATGCATTTCATTTAAACTGACATCTACATATATCCGATATCTTGGAATTAATGCCCCATACTGTGTCTGAAATCCGATATATGCAGTATCCTTATCGTTCAATAAATATTCCATTTCTTTGTAAAACACATATCCCGTAGTCTGATTATCTGTAGCATTGCTATTTTCCATTGGCACATTTTCACCCATCAACCAGTTAATATTGATATCCAGTGCGTCAGCAATCAGTTCCAGTTTATCCTTTTTAGGATTGTAATTTCAGAAAGATAAGAACTAAACGCTCCTTTGTAATTCCTGTTCTCTGTACCATTTCCACTTGCTTTACATTTCTTACATTCATCGCAAATTTGATTCGTTCTGCTATCGTATTCATTCCGATATCCTCTACTTTCTCTGTGTGGCTAATTCGTCATTTCTGTACTCACTATATCATAAATACTCTTCAAAGAAAATAAAAAGTTTATAAATTTCTAAACTTTGTGTTGATTTTCATTTTGCTCAATGCTATGATTTAAGTGGTTTAGAAATAACTAAACTTTAAATATCCATGGATTTCATTACTTATTAAGACAACTGTCCTATCGGTGATACGGGGAGAAAGGATAATGCTTATGCAGATTACATTAACAAAAAGAACAGGTCAAAGAGGTATTCGGGGAACTTCGTTATATGGGAGCTGATTATTGCTACCGCTATGACAAAGATACCAGAAAGAAAACCGAAGATATCGAAGCGGTCAAACTTCATCTTGGAAGTATGAAACTTGGTAACAGTGTTGATATTCGACTGGAAATGACAGAAATCCCAACTATCGAACCATATTCTGTAGTGGAACTGGATACACCTGTCTATGCTCCATATGTTCAGAGAGGAAATTATCCTACACTGGTAGAGCGTGTAACTTGTAAAGGGATTCGTTGTATTTCTCAGAAAAAATGCATAGTAACCTATGAACTTCCTGTCTCTTGCTGTCCGTACCAAACGGACAGGGAAAGAGACAGGGATAGTGGCTCTGCCACTATCGGCAAAGGAGGATTATTATTTGGAAGAAAGAAGCAAATCAGGTCTTTCAAAACCCTCCTATACTAACAGGAGGGTAACACGACAAAAAAACAGTCTGACAGCCTTAATTGACTGGTGTCAGATTACAGTGAAAGATGTAGATTTATTCACTGTCATAACGGACATCCTAAAAATTCCTCTTTCACTTATGGAACTTCAGAATAAAGGGAAAGGAATTGCCGGACATGAACTGGTTGCCGGATTTGATAATATCAAGATTCTAAAACCGACTGGTAAAATGCAGTACAATGGATTTCAGATATTAATGAGTGGCTCTGGCTGTAGAAATTATGAAAACTTCCTTGTGATAAACAAAGAAACATGGTTTGATTTCTTCGCAAGGGTATGTCAGTATCATGTGAATTTTCCACGAATTGATTTAGCAATAGATGACCATAAACCATATCTTAACATTCCAGAACTGATACGTTTAACAAAGCAAGGCTTAATATCTAGTCAGTTACGTAATTATTCTGAAAATGCTTCTGGTGAATTAAGTGAATCAATACCTGTTCATAAAGGAAACACGCTTTATCTTGGGAGTAGCAACAGTGATTTCCGAATCGTTTTCTATGAAAAGGGTACGAACAGGCAGAAAAATTTGGCAAAGAATTAGACCCGAACTGGAATAGATATGAACTGCGATTCCGACAGGAACGGGCAAATAAAGTTGTACAGGAATTAATCGCCAGACGTGATGTTGCAGAGATTGCAATGTCTGTACTAAATGGTAAAATCCGTTTTCTTGAACAGCCGGAAAACAAATCCACTTCACGGAAAAGACTTTATCCTACTTATCCCCCTTGGGAATTATTTATGCAAGATATAGAGAAAATAAAGCTGACAATTCAACCGCAGAAAAAGACACTTGATAGTATCTGGAACTGGTTAGAAAGTTCCGTTGCTCCGTCTTTAAAATTATTTTCAAAAATCGGAGAACTGGATAACTGCGATTATATACAGGTATTAATCGAACAGGCAAAGATGAATGATACCCAGATAAAAATTTATGAAGATTACAAAAATCTTCCAAACTACCAATAACAGAAAGGAGTTATTCTGATAATGAGTAAGCGAAATATCTGAATGATTCGCCCATAATAACAGATAAATGACAATATAAATTTAAAATTAAAAAATACAGGGCATTAACTATACACAGAAAAATTAAAGAGGCACAAGATATTTTGAGACAATACCCTTATCATATTGATGTAATTTATGACTGAACCCAACGCTTATGACGATACAGATTTATTGAATTACGCAATCCAAACAGGTATAATCTCTTTAGATACCATGCTGAATGATATAGCAGATATGGAAAGAAAGGAAATACTTGCACAGCATGTTTACGCAATTACAGTAACAACAGACAAATCGGGAAAAGAAATTTATTCCACGTATCTTCCACAACAAAACGGAAACCGACTTTACAGACGCAGAAATACCCGTGAAGAACTGGGAAATGTCATTGTAGAGTTTTACAAGGCTCTACAGGAAGAAATTTATATTGATGATGTTTTCTATGAATGGATAAACCGCAAACTGGATTTCGGCGAGATACAGAAAGCGTCTTATGACAGATACGTGAACGATTACAAAAGATTTTTTCCACTACACTTCTGTTTCAATTACCAAAAGAAATTTAAAAATGTCACAGAAGATGATTTGGAAGTATTTATCAAATGCACCATTCGTGACTTTACACTTACCAGAAAGGCATATGCCGGATTACGGACATTAATTCGTGGTATCTTCAAATACGGTAAGAAGAAAAAGTATACTGCAATCAGTATCACTGAATTTTTGGAGATTTGGAACTGCCGAATAATCTTTTTAAACGGAAGATTATAGACAAGCAGAAAGAAGTGTTTATGGAAGATGAAATTCCCGTAGTTATTCAACGTTTGAAAGCAAAGCCGGATATTTATAATCTTGGTATTCTGCTTACATTTCAGACAGGTTTACGTGTCGGTGAACTAAGCACTCTAAAGAAAGAAGACTTACACGGACGTATTATTAAAATCAGACGTACCGAAGATAAATACCGAGACAAAAACAATAAATGTATTGTAGCTGTAAAAGAACACGCTAAAACAGACGCTGGTAATCGGGATTTAATCATATCCTCTACCGCACTGGATACGTTGAATCAAATATTGAAACTGAATACATCGGGAACATATTTATTTGAGCATAACGGAAAACGTATCAGAGGAAATACTTTTAATAAAAGACTGTCCAGAATATGTAATGAATTACATATCCCACATCGTACCATGCACAAGATACGAAAGACTTACGGAACAACCTTAATAGACAGTGATGTAGAGAGGATTTATTACAGAACAAATGGGACACAGTGATATCAGTACAACAAAAAAATTATATTATTTCAGCAATAAAACAACGAAAAAAATAAAGAAAAACAGATTGAAAATGCTATCTCATTTTAGGAATGATTCCTGTTTGACTACATACTTGACTACATTGGAATTATCCAGAAAATGAAAAAGCCAGAAGCCTTGAAAATTCAAGGTTTCTGACTCTTCGGTCAACAGGGGATGAGAGAATCGAACTCCCGCCAAAGGTTTTGGAGACCCCTATCATACCACTTGACCAATCCCCTATATTCTATTTTGTTGTACATCATCGCTGAGCACTCATTATTTATACCATATTAATCATACATCTGTCAACAAAATTTTTCAATTTTTTTTTTATTTTTTTGCAAAATTTCTGTTTTTCGTATCTACAGAACCAGTCACTGGCAGCTTCTTTCTTATAAATACATAGCAAAAAGACCTCCCGGCTCTCTTTCTTGAGCCGGAAGGTCTTCTTTCCTCTATACATTTGCTTTCGCAACATTTCCAATATTCATTTTCGAAATACACCAAGTAATACTTTTCCGATTGCCAGAACCAAAATTGCTGCTGCAATCGCCTCTGGAATTCCGGATGCTGTAACAGTTCCCATTACCAGTCCCCATACGGCACTGACTGCCACATCTTTTGCTTCTGCATACTGTTTTGCAAAAAGAATATAGATACTTCCCATTACAGTGATAGTATTAACCATTGCTCCTGCAAATCCCACGATTGGAAGTGCGATGATACTATTTACTTTCAGTTTTGAAAAAAGAATCCAAAGCCATCCTGCTGCCACACCAATTAATATCCTGCATCCTACTGAAATCCAGACTGCTTTTATTGCCCCTGGTATTCCTGTAGTACTCATAAACGGCGAGAACGCAAATGATAAAAGTGTCGGTGCCATCGTGTTACTGATCAGTGAACAGATGCCAAATACACCGCCCAGGATTGCGCCTGCTGCAGTCCTAACAAAAATTGCTCCAAGAATTACCGGAATATGTACAGTTGTTGCCTTAATGATCGGAAGCTGTATCATTCCAAGCGGTGTGTTCGCCAGAACGATTACGATCGCTGCCATAAGTGCAACACTGACCATCCAACTAGTGTCATGTTTCTTTGTCTTCATATTTAATTTTCCTCCTTGTTATCATTCCCGGTGACCGGGATACAATACAATTACGAGTCCGATTATAGCATTCCGGGAACTGCCAAACAAGTATAAAAATCCATACAATCTGCTTATTTTTCACAGTTATTACTATGATTCGTCTTTTCCTGCGGGTTCTATGTATTTTTATTACTATTGCTTGCAAGAATGAAGAAAAAAGCGATATAGTGATTATAATTGTATTATTTTATTTGAACATTGAAATGAGGATGAATACTTATGTTAAAAGGAAAACATGTCCTGCTTGGCGTGACCGGAGGTATTGCTTCTTATAAAATTGCAACACTTACAAGTCTTCTGGTAAAAGCAGGCGCTGACGTTCATGTCATCATGACTAAGAACGCCACCAATTTTATCAATCCAATTACTTTTGAGACTCTGACAGGACATAAATGTATCACAGATACATTTGACCGAAATTTTGAATTTAAAGTAGAGCACGTTGCACTTGCCCAACTTGCAGACATTGTCATGATCGCACCGGCAACTGCTAATGTCATGGCAAAGCTTGCGCATGGTCTCGCCGATGATATGCTGACAACTACCGTTCTTGCAAGCCGTGCACCAAAGATCATTGCACCAGCCATGAATACCGCAATGTATGAGAATCCTGTCACACAGGATAATATTGAATTGCTGAAGCATTATGGCATGGAGGTGATCACTCCTGCCAGCGGACACCTGGCATGCGGTGACAGCGGAGCCGGAAAGATGCCGGAACCCGAGACCTTATTCCAGTACATATGCAAAACCATTGCACATGAAAAGGATATGGCCGGTATGAAAGTACTTGTCACAGCCGGACCGACACAGGAAGCCATTGATCCAGTCCGTTATATCACAAACCATTCATCCGGTAAAATGGGTTACAGCATTGCAAAGCCTGCATGCTCCGCGGCGCTGATGTCACACTGGTAACCGGGCGTACCGCTCTTGATGCACCGCTTTTTGTTAACACCGTTCCTGTCATATCAGCCAAAGATATGTATGAGGAAGTAACTTCCAGAAGCCATGACATGGACATCATAATCAAGGCTGCTGCCGTTGCAGACTACAGGCCTTGTAATGTTGCAGATGAAAAGATCAAAAAGAAAGAGGGAGATGTCATGTCTATTCCATTGGAACGTACTGATGACATCTTAAAGTATCTCGGCGAGCACAAGGAACCCCATCAGTTCTTATGTGGTTTTTCTATGGAAACACAAAATATGCTGGAAAATTCCAAGAAAAAACTTATGAAAAAGAATCTGGATATGATCGTTGCCAACAATCTGAAGGAACAAGGTGCCGGATTTGAAACCGATACAAATATTGTTACGATGATCACGCAAAATGAAGTATTTGAACTGGAACTGATGAGCAAAGAAGAGGTCGCTTTCCATCTGCTCGATAAAATATTAGAACTTAGAAAATAAAAAGTGAAAATATAATATAAGAAAGAAATTTCGTGAATTTACAGGAGGATATACGAAATGGATGCTAATTTATCAATGGAACAGATCCGTATGGATGTAAAGAATGTAACTGCTCTGAATCAGGAAGGATATGACATGAACGTCATCTCCCACAAACTTGATCTTTCAAAGGACTATGTACAGACAATTCTTACCTGTGCACAGGGATTTACAGAAGATGACACAATGGCTGTTGCTGTTCTCGTCGAAGCAAGTTTATAATTCCTATATTGACAAAAAATGTTACCGGCATGTCTGGTAACATTTTTCTGCATTCTTAAAATGCAAGTATTGTATCATATTGCAATATCATATTACAAGAAATTCTCATTCAGTACTCTATAATTGATACTTGCAACCATTATTAAAAAGAAAGGTGTTACGACAATTCTCCGTAACAGACAGGTTTTATAAATCATGAAGAAAAATGGTGGCATGACAAAGTTGCCTATCAAATTTATCCAAAAAGCTTTTTGGATACAAACGGAGACGGAATCGGCGATCTTGGCGGAATCATCTCCAAATTAGATTATTTAAAAGAACTCGGAATCGACATCATCTGGCTCTCCCCAAGGTTTACGAATCCCCTTTGTCGATCAGGGATATGACATTTCCGATTACTATAAATTGCTGAACAGTTTGGTACAATGGAAGAATTTGAGAATTGTTGGCAGAAGCTAAGAAACGTAATATGTATATTATTATGGACTTGGTTATTAATCACTGTTCAGATCAACACGAATGGTTCCAAAAAGCACTGGCTGATCCTGATGGGGAATATGCCGATTATTTCTATTTAGAAAAGGTAAAGAACGGCAATCCACCTAGCAATTACCGTTCTTATTTTGGTGGAATTGTTGGGAGCCGGTTCCCGGAACGGATCTGTACTACCTTCATATGTTCGCCAAAAGAGCAGCCGGATCTTAACTGGGAGAATCCGGTAGTCAGAAAGAAGCTTTTTATGAAATGGTGAACTGGTGGCTTGAAAAGGGTCTCGCCGGATTCCGTATTGACGCGATCATCAATATAAAAAGAAAGACCTGACTTTTTCAGATCTTGATCCGGACGGACCGGATGGGCTTGCAAACTGCTGGAGGATGGTAGAAAACGTAGATGGTGTCGGCATTTTTCTCGAGGACTTAAAGAAACATACTTTCCAGAAATACGATGCCTTTACTGTCGGTGAAGTATTCAACATGAAAGAAGGCGAACTTGCAGACTTCATCGGTGAAAATGGTCATTTTTCCACAATCTTTGACTTCAGTGCTCACATACTCAGTGAAGGGGAACACGGATGGTACGATGCCCCACCCGTAGACTTTAAAGAATGGCGGAAAGCCATCTGACTCCCAGCTCAGAGTGCAAACTTGCGGACTGAAGCCAATATCATTGAAAATCATGATGAACCAAGAGGTGTATCCCGCTTCTTACCAGATTATGCGCAGAATCCTGCCGGAACCAAAATGCTCGGAACCGTCAGTATCCTTCTCCGCGGCATCCCATTCATCTATCAGGGACAGGAAATCGGTATGCAAAATGCGGTATGGAACAGTGTCGAAGAATATAATGACATCAATACCATTGATCAATATCACACTGCAAGGAATGCCGGTCTTACCGATAAAGAAGCACTTAAGGCTTGCAGCAAACTAAGCCGCGATAATGCCAGAACCCCCGTACAGTGGAATGCTCAGGAAAATGCCGGATTTACCGCAGGAACTCCTTGGCTGAAAGTAAATGACAATTATAAAGAGATCAATATGGCTGATCAGGATCAAAATCCAGACTCTATATTAAATTATTACCGGAGACTGATTGCGCTTCGAAAATCTCCAACATACAAAAGAAGTCTTTACTTATGGTAAATTTCTCCCTGCTTATCAGGACACAGAGGATGTCATGGCCTATTACCGGAAAGATGAACATACACGTATACTGGTCGCCGCTAATTTCGGAAAAGAATCTGTCGAACTTCCGTTAGATTATCCGGTGAAACAGGTTCTTCTTTCTAATCAGCACAAGCAGCATAATTATAATACCGAATCCCATCTTTCTTGAAAGCTGCGAAGTAATCGTATTCGAATTATAAGTTCAAAAACCCCGGCACATTTTATATCTTGTGTCGGGGCTTCTTTACTATTCCTCTTCCGGATAAGTAAACTTCCATGACTTTCTGAATTCCGTCATCATATCCATCACATCTTTTGTATACTCAAAATGCATGCATTCTTCGTCTCCTGCTATCGCTTTTTCCATATCCGCAAGTTCATAAGCAAGCGCATCGGCATTCTCCCGGCTCTTACGACTTCTGTATCGCCGGTTTCTACGTATGTAATTCTTGCCTCCCATGCTCTTGGATACTCCATAATCTCAATATATCCCTTTTCACAGGATACCATGCCTCTCTTCGGCTGTTTGGAATGAAGCGACAACATGACCGTTGCCATCTGTCCTTCTGGGTTCATGAGCAGAAGTCCCGCCTGTTCATCTACCCCGGTCGGTGCTGCTTTGACCTGAGACAGTAACTGATCCGGCTTGGAATCCATAAACCAACGAATGAATGAAAGCGCATATACCCCGATGTCCAGCATTGCACCACCGGCAAGATTACGGTTAAAGAAGCGGTTGTTCATATCATATTCTTTGAAGCTTCCAAAATTCATCGTGATAAGATTTACTTTTCCCAATACACCGGTCTCCAAAAGTTCTTTTAATTTTTTATAGATTGGCATATGATAAATTGTCATTGCTTCTCCGATGATGACATGAGATTTTGCAGCACTTCCTGATGGATAGCAGTTAATTCCTGATTCATTCGGATCGTTCGGTTTTGTGTGCTCTCGGACAACATTCCTGTTTATGCTGACACCCTTCACAAGATTCACATTCGTATAATTCTTCCGTTCTTCCATATTTATTATATTTCACATGCTGTGTTCTCTTGAAGAGGAATTTTCGACCGTTTGGGCATAAGAGATTTCCATCTGCATCTTTTGCAAAGTTTACAGCACGATACGGATTCTCATGATACTTTTTGTCCGTCGTTTCTTTTTTTGTACATGGTAAATTTCATGTATTTTTCCATGCCGTGTTCTTCACAATAAAGATAATTATTGTAAGAACCGTATCCGGCATCAGCAACCGGATATTTCGGATAGTGACCATATGTGCGATTGAATTTTTCCATCAAAGGCACAAAGCATTCCATATCGGATGCATATGGTTTTACGTCGATTACAGCTATGTATTCATCACAGATGGCTGCCTGTAGGTTGTATGCCGGAAGTAGCTGATCGTTTCCCATGTAATCACGCTTTAAACGCATGAAAGTTGCATCATGATCTGTTTTGGAATAACTGTTTCTTTCTTCTCCACAGGTCTCGATATGATATGCATAGGATTTCAAACGTTCCAGATATTCATGCAATTCTTCGTATTGTTTTTGTCGAATGCTTTTTCTATGACCACGTCCGGAAACAAAGAAGTTTCATCCAGTCCGGTTGTTTCTTTGTACATCGTAAGTAATTCAGAGACATAATCAACCGCATACGCTTCACGCTTTTCAAATTTTATTCCGAGATATCCAAGTACTTCCTGATTCATAGCATCAATCAAGGGTGAAATCTTGTCAAAGACTTTCTGCCGGTTTTTCACACACGATTTTTTTCATACCCAGGTATATCGATTGGCATTTGCCTCAATTTTTGTCCCGTCAATGTAGGTATGCTGCAGATCCACGTGATCTTTGGCAAAAATATATGAATTAATGTCTTCAAATATCTGCTCGATAGAATTCGTTCAAAATTTACTTCTATAGCTTTCTATTTCATTCGAAATAAACGTAAACATTTCTCCTGCTATCTCATTCGTTGCTTCATTATCATTCCCGAACACCCCACGATCAATTCCTGATCCCAGATCTTTACCGTTTTCTCTGCATTGTCTGCGGAACGCCTTTGCTTTTCTGATACAAAGCGGCTCTCCGGCTGTTTCTTTAAAGCTTTCTGTCATAATTTTTGCATTTTCCAGATCCATCTCCGGTCTTGTATTCACTACCCTGTCTTTGATGAGCCGGATACGTTCCATGTATCTTTGTTCACTTTTTTCTTTCTTATCATCTTTCATAGTTTCTCTCCTTTTCTTGTGCAAAACAAAATGGATTATTAAAATCATTACTTTTTGCAATAATTTTAACAATCCATTCTCCGTAAAACCATGAATTTGTTAACGTTTCATATGAAAATCTTAACATTTTCCATATTCTCCAGGTGTAATTCCTTCGTATTTCCGGAAACACTGGATAAAATAGCTGGAATCACTGAATCCGGCCGCATATGCTACTTCTGTCACTGACATCTCCGTCCCCATCAGAAGCTCCTTACTCTTCTCTTCTCTATTCAGTATTCCATCAGATACTAATTCGGTGTTGTACGTACCATATTCTGAAAGCATCTGCAACATTCACCTACACTGACCGATGCCGCTTCTGCAATATTCTTCAGGTGAATCTCTTCCATTTTTTATCTGTCTTATCTCTTAATCTATTCTATATATTTTGTCTATGCTATGCATTATGCTCCGGCTTTCCAGGCTTATTGTAGCATATCTTTTCTTCTTTCTGTATATACTACTTATATGCTTTCCCACTTGTCTGCTTTATCACAGTATATTTTTGCATAAAATTTCCACAAGAATTTCATTTTATATGTCGTAAATTGCATATTTTTCCATAATTTCTCATTAATTTGCAAAGAGCCCATTGACGAAACGTCAAATTCTGTTAAAATATTATAATATCGAGTGGTATATATGAAGATGGAGGATGGTATAGTGGTAGCATATGAAGAATTATCCAAAGAAGAATTATTGCAACTGAAGAGTGAACTGGAAGCTCAATTCGATGAAGTGAAAGCTAAGAATCTGAAGCTGGACATGTCCAGAGGTAAACCGTCTACAGAACAGCTGAACCTTTCCATGGATATGATGGATGTATTAAAAAGCGACTCTGATCTGGTATGTGAAGAAGGCGTCGACTGCCGTAACTACGGTGTTCTGGATGGTATTGCAGAAGCAAAACAGTTGCTTGCAGATATGATGGAAGTACCGAAAGACAATATCGTTATCTTCGGTAACTCCAGCCTGAACGTTATGTATGATACAATCGCACGCAGTATGACTCATGGTGTTATGGGAAGTACTCCATGGGCAAAGCTTGATAAAGTAAAATTCTTATGTCCGGTTCCTGGATATGACAGACATTTTGCAATTACAGAATATTTTGGAATTGAAATGATCAATGTTCCAATGACACCAACCGGCCCGGATATGGATATGGTTGAAGAACTGGTAAGTACAGATCCTGCAATCAAAGGTATCTGGTGTGTTCCTAAATATTCGAATCCGCAGGGTATTACTTATTCGGATGAAACCGTTCATCGTTTTGCGAACCTGAAGCCGGCAGCAGAAGATTTCCGTATCTTCTGGGATAATGCTTACTGTGTACATCATTTATATGAAGATAAGCAGGATTATCTGATTGAGATCTTAATGGAATGCAAGAAAGAAGGACATCCTGATATGGTTTATAAGTTCTCTTCTACTTCCAAGATCAGTTTCCCTGGTTCCGGTATTGCTGCAATTGCTGCATCTGATGCCAACCTTGCAGATATCAGAAAGCAGATGCGTATTCAGACGATCGGCCACGACAAACTGAACCAGTTAAGACATGCAAGATATTTTGGAAATATTCACGGAATGGTTCAGCATATGAAGAAACATGCAGACATCCTTCGTCCAAAATTCGACATTGTCTTAAAGACACTGGATAAAGAACTCGGCGGACTTGGAATCGGTTCATGGCTGGCTCCGCGTGGCGGATATTTCATCTCTTTTGATTCTATGGATGGATGTGCAAAAGCAATCGTTGCAAAAGCTAAAGAAGCCGGACTTATCATGACTGGTGCAGGTGCAACTTTCCCTTACGGAAAAGATCCAAAAGACAGTAATATCCGTATTGCACCGTCTTATCCAACCGTAGAAGAACTTAAGGTAGCCACCAAAATCTTCGTTTTAAGCGTAAAACTTGTAAGTATTGATAAATTACTGCAAAGCAAATAAAAATAAGCTCAAATCGCCATCTAAGACGCAGCAGGGGCATGATCATTACAGATCATGCCCCATTTTTATATCTCTATATACATTTATTACGTCTTATCTTTATCGAACCGACTGATTACTATTACTCCATATATTTCTTCTTCAGTTCATCAACTTTAGCTCTGTAAGCTTCTTCCTGTTTTTTCTGAGACAGTTCTGCACGGATCTGGTCTTTTTACTTCTTCCAGACTTGATTCTCCTGCTTCTTTCTTGTCCTCAACTTTGATCAGGTGATATCCAAACTGTGTCTTTACCGGACCTACAACATGTCCAACCTCTGCAGCAAATGCGGCATCTTCGAACTCTTTTACCATCTGTCCTCTTCCGAATTCTCCAAGGTCTCCCCGTTTGCTCCCGACGGACATGTAGAAGATTCTTTTGCTACATCCTCAAATACCTTTTCTCCGCTTGTGATTGCATTCAGAAGCTCTGTACATTTCTCTTCATTATCTACTAAGATATGTTTTGCATGTACAGATGCACCCTTCGAATATTTCGATTTATTTGCTTCATAATATTCTTTGATTTCATCATCTGTTACGTTTACTGTTGCAAAAAGCTTTCTCATAGCCATCTGTGCAAGGATATCTTTTCTTGCATTTTCCATAACATTCTTGAATTCTTCTGTCTCGTCAATTTTCTCTTCTTCGCCGTATTTTGCAAATGCGTATACTGCGATCAGCTGTTCTTCACACTGCTTACGAAAATCCGGATGAGCCGCATATGCCTGCTGTTCTCTTGGAAGGCTGTGGATGAATGCCTCTACTTCTGCTTCTGTGATCTGATGTCCACCAACTGTGGCGATTATTTTCTGTTCCATAATGTACTCCTTTTCTATTCAACAATGGTTCAATTGTATCATCTATACTTCCTGTGGTCAAAAGATATTTGGTATTTTATATATTTTTTATTCTTTATACCTTTCATGCAACAAAAAAACAACCAACATACTGTTGATTGCTTCTTATTTTTCATATACCTTCAAAACTGCATACAAAAATATTTTCTTCATCCTACCTATCACCTTGCTTGGTCATGCCCTCGACCTATTAGTATCAGTCAGCTCCATGCATTACTGTACTTCCACCTCTGACCTATCTACCTCGTCGTCTTCAAGGGGTCTTACTACTTACGTAGGGATATCTCATCTTGAGGGGGCTTCACGCTTAGATGCCTTCAGCGTTTATCCGTCCCGGCTTGGCTACTCTGCCATGCATTTGGTATGCAACAGATACACCAGAGGTCAGTCCATCCCGGTCCTCTCGTACTAAGGACAGCTCCTCTCAAATATCCTGCGCCCACGCCGGATAGGGACCGAACTGTCTCACGACGTTCTGAACCCAGCTCGCGTACCGCTTTAATGGGCGAACAGCCCAACCCTTGGGACCTACTTCAGCCCCAGGATGCGATGAGCCGACATCGAGGTGCCAAACCACCCGTCGATGTGAACTCTTGGGAGTGATAAGCCTGTTATCCCCAGGGTAGCTTTTATCCGTTGAGCGATGGCAATCCCACTTTATACCACCGGATCACTAAGTCCTATTTTTCGTACCTGCTCCACCCGTCGGTGTCGCAGTCAAGCTCCCTTATGCCTTTGCACTCTTCGAATGGTTTCCGTCCATACTGAGGGAACCTTTGAGCGCCTCCGATACCCTTTCGGAGGCGACCGCCCCAGTCAAACTCCCCACCTGACATTGTCCCCCGGCCAGGTCATGGCCGCAGGTTAGAAACCCAATACTGCAAGGGTGGTATCCCAACAGCGGCTCCGTGACAACTGGCGTTATCACTTCCTAGCCTCCCACCTATCCTGTACATGCAATACCGAATCCCAGTATCAAGCTGGGAGTAAAGCTCCATGGGGTCTTTCCGTCCTGGCGCAGGTAACCAGCATCTTCACTGGTATTTCAATTTCACCGGGTGCATTGTTGAGACAGTGCCCAAATCATTACGCCTTTCGTGCGGGTCGGAACTTACCCGACAAGGAATTTCGCTACCTTAGGACCGTTATAGTTACGGCCGCCGTTTACTGGGGCTTAAATTCAAAGCTTCGCGTTACCGCTAACCTCTCCTCTTAACCTTCCAGCACCGGGCAGGCGTCAGCCCATATACCTCACCTTTCGGTTTCGCATAGACCTGTGTTTTTGCTAAACAGTTGCTTGAGCCTATTCTCTGCGGCCTGGCTCTCCTGGCACTCCTTCTCCCGAAGTTACGGAGTCATTTTGCCGAGTTCCTTAACAATGCTTCTTCCGCCGGCCTTAGGATTCTCTCCTCATCCACCTGTGTCGGTTTACGGTACGGGCTTAAGTAAAACAATAGCGGCTTTTCTTGACGCATGGCTCACACACTTCCCTACTCTTAATTCGGTCCGCATCACGTCTTCGGATTGTACAGCGGATTTGCCTACTGTACTCCTACCTCGCTTGCACCGGCTTTTCCATTCCCGGGTTGTACTCTCCACACGTGTCCCCACAGTTCTGTTATATCGCGGTACAGGAATTTCAACCTGTTGTCCATCGGTTACGTCTTTCGACCTGGCCTTAGGCCCCGACTTACCCAGAGCAGATCAGCTTTACTCTGGAAACCTTAGATATTCGGCCGGAAGGATTCTCACCTTCCTCTCGCTACTCATTCCGGCATTCTCTCTTCTATACAGTCCACAGCTCCTTATCGGTACTGCTTCGTCCCGTATACAATGCTCCTCTACCAATTAACATCAGGTTAATTCCTGAGCTTCGGCAGTGTGTTTCAGCCCCGGACATTTTCGGCGCAGGACCTCTCGACTAGTGAGCTATTACGCACTCTTTGAATGTATGGCTGCTTCTGAGCCAACATCCTAGTTGTCTTCGAAATCCCACATCCTTTTCCACTTAACACACATTTTGGGACCTTAGCTGCAGGTCTGGGCTCTTTCCCTTTTGACTGTCCAACTTATCTCGTACAGTCTGACTCCCATACAACATCTACACGGCATTCGGAGTTTGATATTCTTCGGTAAGCTTTGACGCCCCTAGGAAATTCAGTGCTCTACCTCCGCAAGACTTATATGAGGCTAGCCCTAAAGCTATTTCGAGGAGAACCAGCTATCTCCGGGTTCGATTGGAATTTCTCCCTATCCACACCTCATCCCCACCCTTTTCAACGGATGTGGGTTCGGTCCTCCATTGCCTTTTACGGCAACTTCAACCTGGACATGGATAGATCACCCGGTTTCGGGTCTGCTCCGACTGACTCATTCGCCCTGTTAAGACTTGGTTTCCCTTCGGCTCCACACCTTTGGTGCTTAACCTCGCCAGCCAGCGCAACTCGCCGGACCGTTCTACAAAAAGTACGCGGTTCCACATAAAACATGGTTCCACAGCTTGTAAACATATGGTTTCAGGTTCTGTTTCACTCCCCTCCCGGGGTCCTTTTCACCGTTCCTTCACAGCTAAGGGTATTTAGCCCATGGGGTGGTCCCGCATGTTCAGTCAAGGTTCCACGTGTCTCGACCTACTCTGGATACCGCCATGTCAACTCATCTTTCGCTTACGGGCTTTCACCCTCTCTGGCCGGCTTTCCCAAAACCGTTCTGCTAAATTTGTTGAATCAATTATGCGGTTGGAACCCCGGGATGCACGCATCCCGGTTTGGGCTTCTTCCGTTTTCGCTCGCCGCTACTACAGAATCACATGTTGTTTTCTCTTCCTCCGGCTACTTAGATGTTTCAGTTCACCGGGTTCCCCTCCTAACGTTATGTATTGGCGTTAGGATACTTGAGGTTTGCTCAGGTGGGTTTCCCATTCAGATATCTCCGGATCAATGGATATCTATTTCTCTTTTTTTAGATTTGGCGGCCACCTACTCTCCCGCACCGTCTCCAGTGAAGTACCATCGGCCGCTTAGGTCTTAACCATCGTGTTCGGTATGGGAAC
>VOFH01004216.1_pt1 | contig 24657 bp, 37 predicted proteins | sample 5384091 | NCBI WGS metagenome assembly VOFH01 (sample SAMN12384727, study PRJNA508395) | human gut metagenome | isolation source: healthy gut G | host: Homo sapiens
ACTACTGTTTTGACACTATGTTCCAAGACATCAATAATCTTAGCTTCCGCTGCCGTTCCTTTGTTTCGGTCTGCCACCTTGGTAATGACGATCTCAACGGTGTCACCATCGATAGCGTGATTGACATCATTTCGACCAACAAAGAGATCCTCTTCTTCGCCCTCTAAACTGACAAAACCAAAGCCATTTTTATGGGCATGAAAGATCCCCTTGAGGGTAATGGCTGGGGCCTTCTTTTTGAGCCAAACGAAGAGAGCCATCATCTTCGAATTTCAACTCATGACGGCGTTCCATCAGAGAGATGGTTTTGACCAAGTCACGGAAATCCTTAGACCCTTCTTTTCCTAGAGCTGCTGCCAGATCATTGATCTGGACCTTGTCATGCTCTTGTAAATATTCTTTAATACTTGTTTTCATGAATGTATTTGCTGGTTATCCAGCCTCCTTTTTTCTATCTACTTGTGTCATCTTTGTTTTACAAAATAAAAATAGGCAAAGACATTGTCTGAGCCTATCTTATCTACTAGAAAGTACCATTAAGATCATCGCGATCAATAACCAATAAAGACCATAACTGCCGTCAAACGCTGCATCACGGCTTCAAACCCGCGCGCTTTTGAACGTTCAAACAAGTCATTTGAGCTTGCGTCAAAGACGTTGCTCGATTGGTTTTTTGTTGGTTGCATAAAAATTGCGATAATAATCAATACTGACAATACTAGTAAAATAGTTGTTAATGCTCCGCTCATATTCAAAACTCCTTAAAATCCTTACTATTATACCATGAAAATCATTTTGGATTCAATATGTAAGGTTACTTTTCTTTCCTTGGGACAATACTTCAAGACCTCGATCTTTTCAGGATGGGTTTTGGTATTTTTACTGGTCAAATAATTCTGACTCCCACAGCTGGTGCAGGTCAATTGAACTTTAATTCGCACGTACGTCTCTCACTTTCAAATACTTTCTAAATAAGAATAAGAGGAAAATCAAATCGGTAAAGGCCAAGAGGGCTGTGCCGTAAAAACCCAATGATAGCCAAAATGCATGAAAATACTCGATCCCATCATTGGCCCTAACACGCCACCTAAATAATAAAAGAGCTGGTTATAGCTAAAGATCCGAGAAATCCCTTCAGGAGGGGTTAAACGATTCAATAATGCAGAAACTCCAGGTAGTAGGGCCCCTGTCCCGATCCCAAAGAGGAAGCGTAAAATCCCTAACTGAAGGGTGATTGCGCTTGGGCACAAAGGATATAGAGACAGCCACTATAGAGAAGGGCGATTAATAAGAGCCGGTGATTCCCGATTCGGTCTCGAGTTTTCCCCATCCAACCTGAAAAGAGCATACTAGAGACTCCCATAGCTGAAACAATCATCCCCGATACAAAGATCAAGTTGTCTCTTTGTCCCAAAGCCCGCACATAAAGAGGCAGGATTGGAGAAATAGATTGGGCGATCATTTGAATGGTCATGCTGGTCAAAAAAGTCCCAAGAGGATATCTTTTGCTGAATGGACATGAGCAACTCCCAACTGGATTTTTGTTCTTCTTTTGGAAGGGGCTCATAGTCTTCCTCAATGCCCCAGAAGGTTAAGAGGGAAACCAAAAATAAGAAGAAGCCGACCAAGAGAAAGACATTGCGCATTCCCAGATTTTCAGCAATGAGTCCCCCAATCAAAAGGCCCCATCAAGGTTCCAGCCACGACACCAGTTGACAAGGTCCCCAAGGCATAGCCAGATTGGTCCTTTGGAACTTGACTGGCAATCAGGGCTGTACTATTGGGGACAAAGCCTGAAAAGAAACCATTGAGCAAGCGCAAGGACCAAGAGCCAAAAGACGGATGGTACAAAGGCAATGCCTCCCATGGTCAGTGTCATGGCAATGGAGGCCCTAATCATCATGGGCTTTCGACCATAACGGTCAGCCAGGCTCCCCAGATGGGAGACATGATCGCAGAGGTCACAGAAGAACTGGCAACAGCAATGCCAGCATAAAGGGAACAGCCTTGCCCGTAACACCCAACTCTTCCACAAAAGAGGGCCATAAAAGGAACGACTAAAGAAAGGCTGGCTCCGATGAAAAAGCAGCCGATCCAGGCAATATATAGATTTTTACGCCAATTGATTTCTCTTGTGCGCAAAGATCATCTTCTTTCTAATTGTTGTAGGGCTGCATCTAATTGGGCATAGAGGGCCGTTAGATCGTCATTATTGTCTAAGACCAGATCTGCATGGGCTACCGTTTTTTTCATCTAGCGGCATTTGAGACACGCAATGCGTTCTTGGGCCTGCAGTTCTGATAAGTGGTTGCGTTCCATCAGGCGTTTGAGCTGGGTTTCTTTTGATACAGCTACCAACCAGACAGATTCAAACCACTCTTCATAGCCTTGCTCGATTAAAGTGGAATATCCATAAAAAGAGATCGGATTGTGCAGCTTGTCTGTCTCTTACCTCAGCTAGAGCCTCACGAATAAGCCTGCCTTGGACGCGATTGGACCAGTCTCTTTCACTAGGGTCTGAAAAGATCCGCTGACCCAAAGCGACGCGATCCAGCTCTCCTTCTTTGGTAAGGATCTCTCTCCCAAAATGATCCACTAAGACACGGTAGACGTTCTCCTCCTGGTGCCTGCAAGTCATGGACCACTTGATCAGCATCAATGACCAGGATACCCTTTTTCTCTCAAATAGGAGGTGACAGTGGACTTTCCTGAAGCAATCCCTCCTGTTAATCCAATGATTCTCGCCATCTAGTTCTCCTTTTTGGCAGTGAGGGCAAAAATGGGTTCCACGTCCCCCAGCTGAATTTTCTCAATCGGCGTCCCGCAGCGCAAACACGGCTGGCCTGTTTTCCATAGACCTGGTGTTCTTCTGCATGGTGCCATCTTCTCCAAAAGCATTGCTGTAGGAGCGAATGGTGGAGCCACCCTTTTCAACAGCCTGAGCAAGCACAGCAATCGTTTCTTTGCGGATTACTTTGGCTTCTCTAGCAGTCAGGCTTTGACCCAAACGGGCTGGATGAACCTTGGCTCGATAAAGGACCTCATCCACATAGATATTGCCCAGACCAGCCACTAATTTTTGGTCTAAAAGGCTGATTTAATGGGTTTCTTTGATTTTTAAGAGCTGCTTGGAAGGCTGGTTCTTTAAAATCCGCTTCTGTTGGCTCTGGACCAATTTTTTCGCCAAAAAATAGCTCTCGACAAGCTCAGGTATGATGACTTCCATGGTCCCAAACTTGCGGACATCTTCATAAACAAGAGTGCTACCATCTGTAAAATAAAAAAGACATGGAAATGCTTTGCGAACAGGAACCTCGTCTGGAAAAAAGAAATATTTGCCTTCCATCCGCAAATGCGAGATGAGGACCAGATCCGTCAGATAAAACAAAAATATTTCCCACGGCGCCCCATGGCCCGAAATTTCTTGCCCCGAAGATCTTGACGAAAAGCTATCGATCCGTCTGAATCATCTTTGGATACTTTACTTCCACGGACTGGATGGTTTTCCAAGAATTAATTTCTCAAGACCTCGTCGAACGGTCTCTACTTCTGGTAATTCAGGCATAGAACTCCTTTCAAAAACAAGAAGCAGGCCTTCTGCCCACCTCTTCTTAATATTCTTTTTCGTTGTATCCGAAATCGGCAAGATCAATTTCTTATCCCGCCAATTTTTCTTGACTTTTAACCCAGGTTTCTAGGAAGACCTTGTCCCCGAGCATAGCTTCGATATCCTTCCGCGCAAGGGTTCCGATCTTCTTAAGCATAGCCCCCTTTTCCGATGACAATCCCTTTTTGGCTATCGCGCTCGACCATGATTGTTGCTCGAATATGGACTTTATCCGTCTCTTCATCCCGCTTCATAGAATCCACCACTACGGCAACAGAGTGTGGAATTTCTTCACGTGTCAACTGAAGGACTTTTTCACGAATCATCTCCGATACCAAGAAACGCTCTGGGTGGTCAGTGATTTGGTCCGCAGGGAAATATTGAAAACCTTCCTCTAAGGTTATCACTTAAAATATCAATCAAACGCGAAACGTTGTTTCCTTGAAGGGCAGATATCGGCACGATCTCCTTGAAATCCATCTGTGTACGGAAGTCCTCAATCTGCTCTAAGAGCTGATCTGGATGAACCTTGTCAATCTTATTGACCACCAAGAATAACTGGCACCTTAGCTTGTTTAAGGCGCTCGATGATCATATTATCGCCCTTCCCACGCGGCTCATCCGCTGGTACCATAAAGAGAACGGTATCCACTTCCCGAAGGGTGCTATAAGCAGACTCCACCATGAAATCTCCAAGCGCTGTCTTGGGTTTGTGAATCCCTGGGGTATCGATAAAGACAATCTGTTCCTTATCAGTTGTGTAAATCCCCATAATTTTATTACGGGTTGTTTGAGCCTTATCACTCATGATAGCAATTTTTGCCCCATAACATGGTTCAAAAACGTTGATTTCCCAACATTGGGACGTCCAAAAATAGCTACAAAGCCTGATTTAAATGTCATATTATCCTTTCACGAGGGCATCTCCCTCTTATCCAAATACCAAGGCCCAGAATTTGGGCACAAAAATCAACCAGTCCTGTAAGTAGGGCAAAACCTGAAACGACTAAAACTGCTCCTGCAGCCATGTCTTTGGCATTTTTTGCCAACATGGAGAAATGATAGTTACTAGCTAAATCCACCACATTTTCAATGGCTGAATTCATAATCTCAAAAGGGCAATCACCAAGAGTGATGCTGAGCAAAAAAAGAGCCATTCTGTCGCAGAAATCCTAAATACCAAACCAGCAAGAATTGCCACCAAGGGCTGAAAGGCATGTTTGCGCATATTGCGCTCTTCTTTGATCGAAGTGAAAATTCCTGTTATCGCAAACTCCAAACTGGCTGTAAAGTCCTGATTTTTCCATTTTCGCTTATTGTCTTGTGAGTCCATAAGCAGTCAAAATTTCTTCCTGTAATCCAAACATTTCCGCTTCTTCTTCCGGCGTATAGTGATCATAGCCATTGATGTGAAGAAAACCATGCACTGCTAAAAATCCCATTTCGCGCTCAAAGCTGTGGCCATATTCTTCGGCTTGCTCACGCGCTTTGTCAATTGAAATAAAGAGTTCCCCAATATAGGTATCGAATTCAGCCATCATCTCTGCCAATTCTGGATTTTCTGCAAGGTCTTCCTCGTCAAAAGAAATCTCCATCTCTGGCTTGTATTCTAAACTGATGACATCCGTCGGACGATCCGTATCACGGTATTCAAGATTTAGTTCATGACTGCGTTCATTGGTTACAAAAGTCACAGCCATTTCCTTGTCTTCTTTCCCAATTTTTTGAGCAGCAAATTCTAAAATTTCTTGCGTTTGTTTTAAGATTTCGTCAGAGACTTGACCAGTCTCATCTACCATTTCAATATACATCTGGATCACCTCACTATTATCACTTCATTATATAGATACAGACTGGTTTAAAATATAGATCCGTAGTTTTTCATATCAAAATATCAAGAAAGATATAATAATTTTATTTTTTTGATCAGTCAAGCCTGGCTTGAAACAGTACTTTTCAACTCTAAAACAGTTTGGGAAACTGTTTTTGCAAGGACGAAATCAAAACCAATTTACGGATCGTGTCAAAAAGACAAGTTCTCCTAGAATCTAAAGATTCTTCGTCAAACTTCCTATTTTGACTTTATGCAGACGCCCTTTGGCTGGACTGCTGAAATCATCCACTGGATAATTTCACCTAACGGTAATCACATAAGGAAATAAGAATCTTTTATCCCAGATATTAACCAGCTTATATCTAAAATATAGTCTGTTTTATTACAAAGATAAATTAAGGGATTTTCCTCGTCTTAAACAGTGGAACTCATCTTACACCACTGTTTGCTGAATGGCATTCATCTGGGCATAGATCCGCCTTGTGCAACCAGTTCTTCATGTCTACCACGTTCCACAATGCGTCCTTCGGATAAGACTAAGATCTGATCCGCATCTTGGATAGTGGACAAGCGATGGGCAATGATAAAGGTGGTCCGGCCCTTTGCAGGACTGCCATAGCCTTCTGGATGATTTCTTCTGTTTCCGTATCGATGTGAGAGGTAGCCTCATCCAAAATCAGAATTTGCGGATTCATATAGAGCGTCCGCGCAAAGGAAATCAATTGGCGTTCGCCACTTGAAAAGGCGGATCCTTTTTCTACGACTGGATGGTCGATTCCCTTTTCAAGGCGCTCTACAAAGGGCCAAGCTCCGACTTTTTTCAAGGCATCTTTGACCGCATCCCGATCAATGTGATCCTGACTCATGGCCACATTACTAGCAATGGTTCCTGTAAATAGATAAGGATCCTGCAGGACAATCCCCATATGGCTTCGTAGGCTCTCACGAGAGACTTGGCGAATATCTTGACCATCGATCAAAATCGCACCTTCTTGAGGATCATAAAAACGATAGAGCAGGTTCATAATCGAAGACTTACCCGATCCAGTATGCCCCACAAGAGCGATGGTTTGCCCAGGACTTGCTTGAAAGGCAATATCCCTCAGAACTGGCTTGCATTCTTCATAGGCAAATTGAACGTCGTCAAACACGACTTCTGCCTTTTCTATCTTCAGTTCCAATGCACCATCAGCCTCTAACGGTTGGTCTAAGAAAGCAAGGACGCGGCTCCCTGTTTCTAAGGATCGCCGAATATTCGGAAATTGACGACTGAGATTGGCCATGAGATCAAATAGATTAATCACATAGTTAATATTGATAAATAAGAAACCAGCCGTCACACCGATATTGCCCTGTAGGAAAGAAATCCCAGCGATGGTCAAAATGCCTGCAATCACTAAAAACTTGAGCAATTCCGTCAAGGTCCAAGAAGCAATAGAATCGGCTAAGAGAATTCGATCATTGGCTCCTAACATCTTCTGGGTAGTGGCTTCAAACTCCTCCACCACACCAGGCTCTTGATGATAGAGCTGAATCATACTGGCACCATGCAAGAGTTCATTGACCTGGGTATTGACCTCGCTTCGCGCATCAAAGAAATCCTTCATAGGCTGGTCCGTCATGACCTTGTAGAGATACTGGATCCCATAGAAAATCGGAAAGACCAAACACAAGAGAAGGCCCATCATAGGACTCAGGTAAAAGAGAATCCCTAGGATAAAGAGAAAGCGTACCAAATAGATGACTAAAATCATACAAGAGTTATAAAACTGGGTCCGCAAGGTCTCCGTATCATTGACAATTCTTGTCGCGATCTTCCCAGCCGGCTTATCATCAAAATAAGAAATAGGCAGCCCTTGCATGACTTGAAAGGCTTGGTCTCTTAGACTAGCAGTTACTTGGATTACTTCCGTGTAGCAAGATCCGATTTCCCATGTAGCTAATCAGCTGCCCTAGGCTCAAGACCAAGAGATAGAATCCTCCCATCTGAAGCAAGTCCCCTTGCCCGCCACCGTGGATCAGTGCAGTCAAAGGCCCATCGATCATCTTTTGGAGAAGAAAGGGTGACAATTCAGAAAAAATGGTGGCTAGTAAGAGGCAAATAAAGCCAGCAAGAAAGACAGTTGGATAAAGCGTGATCCTCGATAATAATCGTTTTAATACTTTCATCTTATTCTCCTTCCTGTTTTTGTTGCCGTTGGTATTGTTCATAATACCAGCCTTCTTGAGCTAATAAATCACTAGCCCTGCCTTCTTCTACAATCTGCCCTTGATCCAAGACGATGATCCAATCAGCCTGATGAACAGCAGACAAGCGATGGGAAACAATGATGGTCGTCTTGTCTTTTCGTTCTTTTTGAATCGTGTCAATAATGGCCTGTTCAGTCTTCGCATCCACCGCCGAAAGGGAATCATCTAACAGCAAGAGCTCAGCATCTCTTAAGAAGGCACGCGCCAGTGAGATCCGTTGTTTTTGACCACCTGATACAGAGACCCCTTTGTCACCGATCAGGGTGTCCATTCCATGAGACATCCGCTCGAGATCATCCGCAAAAGCAGCTTGGGCTACTGCTTCCACCAAGTCATCTTGGCTGGCTCCTTTTTTACCAAGCGCTATATTCTCACGGATAGACTTGGAGAATAAAATATGTTCTTGGGAAACATAGCCAATTTTTTCTTCGATGGAGTGTCGGTTGTAATCCACGATCGGTTGCTGGTTGACCAAAAACTCTCCCTCACCAACTGGGTACTGCCGCAAGAATTGTCGAACCAGGGTAGTCTTTCCTGCACCGGTACGACCAACAATTCCAACCGTCTGTCCTTTCTGAATGGTCCAATCAATGCCTGACAGGCTCTTTCGCTCAGCACCAGGATAGCTGAAAGAATAGTCCTTAAACTGCACCAAATCAATCTGCTCTAAGTAGTGAGGAACCATCTGGCTCCAGATCATCCGTTTCATCAATCACTTCTTTTAATTTTTTATAGGACATTTGACCTGTCTGGTAGACCAAGATCAGGTCCGCCATCATCCACATAGGCTCAATTAAAAAGACCAAATACAGCTGTAAAGCCAATAACTTGCCAAGACTCAACTGCCCGCTTGCCAGGGACTGGCCTCCAAATAGCAGGAGCAAGACCGTCGAGAATCCAATAAACAACAGGGCTAAAGGTCCAAAAGAATACTGGATAGAGGCAATTTTATCCCCCGTTTTGGATAGACTGGCCGTTTTTTCTGAAACTGTTTGACCTGCTGGTCCTGTCTACTATAGGCCCGCATGACCCGAATTCCTTCGATGGACTCCAAGACTTCATCATTCAACTGAGCGACTGCTTCCCGGTTTTGCTCAACATACTCCTCCTGCTTTCTACTCAAAAAAATAGGTAGAGACGACGAGGAAGATCATGGGAATAAAGGAAATCAAGGTTAATTGCCAAGAAATGAAAAACATGGTCGGAATAATAAAGGCAAACAAGCCACCGCCAAACAGGAGCACCATCATCCCGTAACCCGCCATATCAGCCATCCCATCCACATCTGTCGTAAAGCGCGTCAAGAGGTCCCCTGAGCGAAATTTCTCAAAAAAGGGCGCCGCATAGCTACTAACTTACGAAATGCTTGTCCCTGAAGGGTCGCCTTGAAATGGACTGACGACTGAAAGAGTCGCAACTGCCAATAAAAAGCCGTTAGGTAATTGAGGATAGCTGATCCTACCAAGAGGACCATATCCCATACAAAGTTGGATTGCGTCAGCGTCTGCTGACTCAAATGATCCACTAAACGCTGGATGACTTGCGTCGGGATCAATAAGGTGTAATCATAAAGAATCAGGACCATAGCGATCTTCACATATCGCCATTTGCGCTCCCTGATATACTCCAAAATAGCTCTGATCATATATTCTCCTTTTCAAAATGGCACAGAAAAACCCAAGCAAGGAGCTGAGAGCAGTCTCAGTCCACACTTGGGCCTTCTGATGCCTATCACCAATTCAGTTAAGGCAGGTAAAAATGCATACAAAAACCCAAGACAAACTCCTCCATCTTGGGTTCCATTTATAGTTTACATCGAACTCAACTGAGATTGGAGAAGCTGTGTATTCAATTGTGTCATCAAAACATCTACTTTGTTCATGATGGTTTTCTCCTTTCTCTTTGTTGTTCTAACTTTACCACGTATTTCCTTGCTTGTCAACGTTTTTTGAAAATTGTTGAAAAAAGCGGACTTTTAAAGATGGACTCGCAAAAAAGAAGCCTAGATCCTCTCTAAGCTTCTCTCTTCTGCTATGCTAGTTGCCGGGATTGAACCGGCGACCTCATCCTACCATGGATGCGCTCTACCGACTGAGCTAAACCAGCAGTACCTATCTACTATATCATGGAGATAGGTCTTTTGTCAATATCCTGACTCATTTTTCTGCCAAATATTCTTCCTTAGTGAGGACATAATGAACTCTCGTCACCATTCTCCCTTCTTTATGCAAGTCTAGCATCGCGTAGGGCTCCTCGTGAGAAATATTTCATCCCTGATTTGGCCATCACCCGTCCAGAAGCTGGGTTGTCCTGATCATGAACAGCAATGAGCTTGTTCATCCCTAACTGTTCAAAAGCCAGGGCAATGACTGCCTTGGTAGCCTCTGTCGCAAGACCTTGGTTCCAATAGTCTTTATTCAGAACATAGCCGATACTCCCCTTCTTCAGACAAAGATCCAAATCCAGTAAATCAATCGTCCCGATAAATTTTCCATTTTCTTTGAGCTCGATCCCCCATTTTCCACGTGGGCTCGCTAGGTAAAAGAGGGCAATATTATTACGCGTCTCTTCAAGACTTTGATTGGTTGCAAAGGTATAGCGCGTAACTGTCTCATCAGAAGCATACTCAAACATAGCTGGTGCATCTTCAAGAGTGACCGGACGCAAGTGCAAACGCTCTGTCTCCACTTCACGATAAGCCGCTAACTTCACATATAAATTTTCCATTTGACACTCCTTCTTTAGGAATTAGTTTAGCAAATAACATAAAGGAAGGCAAGCTCAAATTTTTCTTGCTTTTAACCCACTTTTCTATACAATAAAATCAATCAAAACAATCGGATAAGGAGTGAAAAGGTCATTGAGTCAAGAGAGCAATCTCACACCAATGGCCTTTTACACCTAAATCTGAGCAAGGAGGCAAGAATGCTTATTGGTATTCCTAAAGAAATTAAAAACAACGAAAATCGGGTCGGTTTGACACCTGCAGGAGTACAAAGCTTGGTCAAGAAAGGCCATCACGTTTTAGTAGAGACAAATGCTGGACTTGGTTCTGGCTTTGCAGATGAAGATTACACGAACCAGGGGCAACCATCGTTGCAACTGCTGCAGAAGCTTGGGCAGCTGAGATGGTGGTCAAAGTCAAAGAACCCCTCGCTGAAGAATATGGCTTCCTTCGCGAAGACCTCTTGCTCTTCACATACTTGCACATGGCTGCTGCTCCTGAATTAGCAGATGCCATGGTTGCAGCCAAGACAACTGGGTAGCCTACGAAACCGTTGCGTGACCTTGATGGACAATTGCCACTCTTGGTGCCAATGAGTGAGGTTGCTGGACGGATGGCCGTGCAAATCGGTGCTCACTTCCTGACCAAACAAGAAGGTGGATCAGGCGTCCTCCTAGGTGGGGTGCCAGGTGTTCCCAAAGGGAAAGTTACCATCATCGGAGGCGGGGTCGTTGGAACCCACGCAGCTCGTATCGCCCTTGGACTCGGCGCCCAAGTGACCATCTTAGATATCAGTGCTAAACGTTTGGCTGTTCTGGAAGATGTCTTTGGTCATCAAATCCAAACCCTTATGTCCAACCCATTTAACATTGAAGCCAGCGTCCGTGATGCCGATGTTGTCATCGGTGCTGTCTTGATTCCTGGTGCTAAAGCTCCTAAATTAGTGACAGACGATATGGTTAAACAAATGCGTCCCGGTTCAGTCATCGTCGATGTGGCCGTTGACCAAGGTGGGGTTATTGAAACAGCAGACCGTGTCACAACGCATACGGATCCAGTTTACGAAAAACATGGCGTGCTCCACTATGCCGTTGCCAATATCCCAGGAGCTGTCGCTCGTACCTCTACTATCGCCCTTACCAATGTGACCCTTCCTTATGTCGAATCCCTGGCTGACAATGGCTTCCACAAGGCAATTGCCCTCGATGAAGGCTTGCGCCAAGGTGTCACCACTTACCAAGGACACATCACAAGCCAACCTGTTGCTACTGGTTTAGAGCGCGACTTCACACCAATCGATGAATTGGTTTAATTTCTAACATAAAAAGGCAAAGATCTGATGATCTTTGCCTTTTCTTTTTATTCTTCTTCCACATCCGGTTTTTCTTTGAGCACTGGATTTGGGATGGGCTCGTAGGCCCGGATAATTTCTGCTACTACTGGATGACGAACGACATCCTTGGCAGAGAAATGCACAAAGTCAATTTGAGAAATGTTCTTCAATTTCTCCTGGGCATCAATCAAGCCGGATTTGACATTTCGAGGAAGGTCGATCTGGCTGGTATCTCCATTGACAATCATCTTAGAATTAAAACCAAGACGGGTCAAAAACATCTTCATCTGCATGATGGTGGTATTTTGCGCTTCATCGAGGATGACAAAGGCATCGTCCAAGGTCCGCCCCCGCATATAAGCCAAAGGCGCAATCTCGATAATCTCCCGCTCCATCATCCGAGTGGTTTGGTCTTTCCCTAAAATCTGGTAAAGAGCATCATAGACCGGACGTAGATAAGGGTCTACTTTTCTTTGAGATCTCCTGGAAGAAACCAAGGCTCTCTCCGGCTTCTACAGCAGGACGGTCAAAATGATCCGCTTGACCTGACCACGCTTGAGGGCAGTCACGGCCAAAGTCACTGCTAGGAAGGTTTTCCCAGTCCCCGCTGGTCCAATCCCAAAAGTGACATCATGGTTTTGACACTATCGACATAAATCTTTTGACCAAGCGTTTTAACCCGAATAGGCTTGCCGTAACTATCCTTGATAATCTCTTCTTCATAGAGAGCGATGAACTTATCCAATTCCCCATTTCTCACCATGGTAATGGCGGTCACCACATCTGGCGTTCCGATGGTCATACCACGGTTGACGAGGACCAAAAGAGCCTGGATGACCTGACGAACCTGCTCGCAGGTTTCTTCTTCCCCAATGATTTGGACGATTTCTGTCCGGGCGTGAATAGTTACCCCAAATTCTTGCTCCATCAAACGAAGATGGCGTTCGTTAGATCCAAACAAATGAAAGAGAGCGTCTGGATGCGTTAATGTAATTTCAACTGAATGTTCTTGCAAATAAAGAACCTCTCTACCTGTGTTTTTCTATTATTATAACAAAGAGGCCGAGAAAAAACCATCCTCGACCTATCCTTCTCTAGTGGGCTTGGTATTCTTCCCAAATCGCATCAAAATCGCCAAGATTACAGGAAAAGCTGGCATGCTCTTCTAGATAGCGACTGACCTCATCGAAGTCATCTGTATGCTTGGGAAAAGCAGACTCGTGAAATGCAAGATCTGCTAGAATGGCCTTAGGAGCATTGCTTTTAGGATTGCGCTCCGTCATCAACCAAGTATAAAATGATTTTCGCATAAGCCTCCTCTTAGATCAACTCTGTTCCAAACTGGTCTTGCTTGATTTTTTGGCCTTCATCAAACCACCCAAAGCCTTTTTTGAACTGACCTTTTGAAATACCAAAAGTAGCCTTGATCTCTTCTGGAGAGGACTTATCATTCAGGGTCATAAAGCCTCCATTGGCTTCCAAATAGGTCAGAATCATTTGGGCATCGTTTTCAAGCATTTCAAAAGAGCGTGGCTTCAGCGACAAGTTCAAGGTCCGATCCACCTCACGGAATCCAATAACTCGGGCATCTAACACTTGTCCCAAACGCGGTTCTGCATAGCGCTCACTTGGGTGAATAAAGCCCAGCATATTGTTCTCTGGAAGGTAAACAAAGGTTCCAGACAATTTCAAGCGGTAGACAATGGCTGGCCAGTTTTGGTTTTGCATATTGTTGTAGGCTGGACGAGCCAAACGCTGGAAATCTTCCTGGTAGGCTAAGATCCCCCAAATCCGATCTTTCTTATCGACTTCTAAACGAATATAGAGACGATCGCCCTTTTTTAGGCCATAGATCTTTGATCTCCGGTAGGATATCTAGTGAGACAACAATCTGCTTATCTGGAAGCCCTGTATCCACGAAGACTCCCAAATCCTTGCGCACTTCCGTGACCGTTCCCCAGCCAAAGCTTTCTTGAGTTGCTGTGACTTCAAGTGTCGTGAGTCTGAGCTTTTTGCTTCATATCTGTATAGGCAAAGCCCTTGACACTTTCTCCGACTTTTTGTGGGCCTTCTGCTTTATCAAGCGCGTAGGTCTGGCCATCTTTTGAACAAAATAGAAGTGATCATTTTCATCGATGACCATTCCCATGATGTAGCTTGCTAGATTCGTATTCATGTTTCCTTCTTTCCTCTTGCCTCTTCACAAGAATAATGGAAATAAAACCCAGCCAGCAGTGCCAACTGAGTCTTTCTTTCCTGTAATGGTTGGGATGGATTAAACTTCCATCAATTCTTTTTCTTTGTGAGCTGTCATTTCATCTACATGCTTAACAGCATCATCCGTAACTTTTTGGATCTCTTTTTCAAGACCTTTCAATTCATCTTCTGTGATTTCTTTTGCTTTTTCTTGTTTCTTCGCTTCATCCATAGCATCACGACGGATGTTACGGATCGCTACTTTAGCATTTTCACCCACTTTTTTCACTTCTTTTGCCAATTCACGACGAGTTTCTTCAGTCAAAGCTGGGATAACCAAGCGGATAACAGATCCATCGTTGGCTGGAGTGATTCCAAGGTCAGAAGCATTGATGCTGTGCTCGATGTCTTTCAAAGATGATTTATCAAATGGTGTGATCAACAAGACACGCGCTTCTGGAATGGTGATAGATGCCAATTGGTTCAATGGTGTCTCTACTCCGTAGTATTCTACGAAAATACGATCCAAAAGACTTGCGTTTGCACGTCCAGCACGGATGCTACCAAATTCACGTCCCAAACTTTGGTGAGACTGGGTCATTCTTTCTTTTGCTTTTTCTACGATTGGGTTTGCCATAATCTTCCTCTATTTTCTATTATTTTTCTACGTTATTCGATACGGTTGTACCGATATTTTCACCAAAGACAACGCGTTTGATATTGCCTGGTTCATTCATATTAAAGACAACCAAAGTCAATGTCGTTGTCCATGGAGAGAGTAGAGGCTGTTGAGTCCATGATGCGAAGACCTTTGTTGATCACATCACGGTGAGTCAATTCCTCAAATTTCACAGCTGAAGCATCTTTTTTCGGATCAGCATTGTAAACACCGTCTACGCCATTTTTAGCCATAAGGATGGCATCTGCTTCAATTTCAGCTGCACGAAGGGCTGCGGTCGTATCTGTTGAGAAGTATGGAGAACCGATCCCTGCACCAAAGATCACGATCCGATCTTTTCAAGATGACGAAGGGCACGTCCACGTACGTAAGGTTCTGCCACTTGTTGCATAGCAATCGCAGTTTGAACACGGGTATCCACGCCAACTTGTTGAAGCGAATCAGCCATCACAAGGGCGTTCATGACAGTCCCAAGCATCCCTGTGTAGTCTGCTTGGACACGATCCATCCCTGCTTCAGCAGCAGGTTCTCCACGCCAAAGGTTTCCTCCAATCACCAAGGCAATTTCAATTCCAAGTTCATGAACTTCCTTGATTTCTTGAGCCATATTTTGGACAGTTTTGATATCGATTCCGACACCACGTTCGCCGGCAAGAGCCTCACCAGATAGCTTGATTAAGATACGTTTATACTTAGGTTCTACCATTTTTCTCTCCTTTTTTGATCTGTATTATTTTACCATAAATTACGTTTTTATATAGTCATATTCATCAAAATTTTCTTTTTTCCATCCGATTAGTTTTACCAACTGTAGCAAATAAAAATGGAGTACAAAAAAAGCTACCCGAGGGCAGCTTTTCATTTCAATTAAAGTGAGTTAACGTCCACTTTGATACCAGGACCTTGAGTTGTAGTCAAAGTCAAGCTAGTTACGTAAGTACCTTTAGCTGTAGCTGGTTTTGCTTTTTGGATTGTGTCGTTGAAAGCTTTAAAGTTTTCAACCAATTTAGTATCATCGAATGAAACTTTACCGATGATCGCTTGAACGATACCCGCTTTATCAGCACGGTAAGTGATTTTACCACCTTTAGACTCTTCAACTGCTTTCGCAACATCCATTGTTACTGTACCAGTTTTAGGGTTTGGCATCAAGTTACGTGGTCCAAGGACACGTCCAAGACGTCCAACAAGAGCCATCATGTCAGGTGTAGCGATAACAACGTCGAAGTCCAACCAACCATCGTTGATTTTCGCAACAAGGTCATCTTCACCTACGAAGTCTGCACCAGCAGCTTTTTGCTTCTTCAGCTTTTGCACCACGTGCAAATACAAGTACGCGAGCTGTTTTACCAGTTCCGTTTGGCAATACCATTGCACCACGGATTTGTTGGTCAGCTTTTTTCACGTCGATGTTCAAGTTGTAAGCAACTTCTACAGTTGCGTCAAATTTTGCAAAGTTAGTTTCTTTTGCAAGAGCTACAGCTTCTTCTACGCTGTAGACTTTTGTGCTGTCGATTTTTCAAGAGCAGCACGTAATTGTTTGCTTTTTTAGCCATTTTATCTTTCTCCTTGTAATGTGGTCATATCGATTTTCATCTCCCACGTCACTCGTCATATGATCAAGTGTATTGCGGGCAAATAGGATTGTTACAATTAGTCAGTAACAGTGAATCCCATAGAACGAGCAGTACCTTCGATCATACGCATTGCAGACTCAATGTTTGCAGCGTTCAAATCTGGCATCTTAGTTTCAGCGATTTGTTGTACTTGTGCACGAGTTACAGTTGCAACTTTAGTTTTGTTTGGTTCACCAGAACCCTTGTCAACACCTGCAGTTTCTTTTTTCAAAAGAACAGCAGCTGGCGGTGTTTTTGTGACGAAATCAAATGATTTATCTTCATAAACAGTGATAACAACTGGGATGATCATACCAGCTTGATCAGCTGTACGAGCGTTAAACTCTTTAGTGAATCCCATGATGTTGATACCTGCTTGACCAAGCGCTGGACCAACCGGTGGAGCTGGGTAAGCTTTACCAGCAGGGATTTGCAATTTTACAAGTTTTTCGACTTTTTAGCCATTTCTTAAATCCTCCTTTGTGGTTTTGGCGGTAATTACAGATTTTTACCTCCCACAAGTATGCTTTGTGCATACCTTTCTATTATACACGATTTCTCTTTTTTTTGCAAGAAAAAAATTAAAATATAGTAAACTTTTTTTTCGTTTTATGATAGAATGAAGCTATGTTAATCAAAGTTGCTTCTGTATTATTTATTTTTAACGCTGATTCTGAGCGGCATCATTGTTCACCTCTTTAAACTCAAAAAAAGAGGATGGCGATCTACCGATATTGCCTTTCCTTTATTTGCCTTGGAGTACTACCTGATCTCAGACAGCGCCTTTTACCACAGCCTCTTACCACTATTAGCCTTGAGCCTTTCGCTTTTTGGCCTTGGGGCTAACGGTTTATTTCTTAAAAAGAAAAAGTGTTTTTATTATCCGAAATTTATCAAATACTTCTGGCGCGCTGGATTTCTAGTTACCTTCTTGCTCTATCTGATCTTAACCGTTAGTTTGTTTATCTAATGCCAAAAGGCTGGGACAACTCTATTTTAAGTCCGTTGCCGGGTGCGCATTTATAACAAAAACTCCAAACGATACAATATAGGTGTTCAAGCCAATTGTAAAAGCGAAAGGAGTTAAGACTATGGCGCAAAAAAAGCTCACAGTTTATCACATACAAAATGGATGTGTAAGTACCACATTGTTCACCCCTTAAGTATAGACGAAAAGTAATCTATAATCAATATCAGAGTAGTCTGGGAGAGATTTTTCATAGGCTATGCAATTTAAAGGTGTTGAGCTAATAGAAGGCCACTTAATGCCAGATCATGTTCATATGTTGGTAAGCATTCCACCTAGAATTAGTGTTGCAAGCTTTATGGGATATTTGAAAGGTAAAAGTGCATTAATGATGTTTGATAAACACGCCAATTTAAAATATAAATTTCAGACATTTTTTGGGCAGAGGTTATTATGTAAGTACGGTAGGACTTAATGAAGCCACAATTAAGAAATATATTCAGGAACAAGAGAAAAGATATTGCTTTAGATAAGTTGAGTGTAAAGGAATATGATCCCTTTAGGGATAGTGGCAATGCATATGCCTCTTTGAGAGGCTTGTGACGAGTCAAAATGCAATAAGGCTTGAAAACTCTATTTTTCAGCTTTGGCAGAGTTGCCTTTTTATTTCTTCCGATGAAAGAACCAGCCCACCAGTTTCTTGAAAACTTGAATCAAGATGAGAGCAAGAACCGCCATGATGGCACAGATAACCAGTGTTTGAAGTCTCAAGGGGCTCATGTTTAAAGAATTTACCTAGGATACTACTTGAAACCAGGAAGGCTAGGATATTTCCTAGAAGAACCAGTCTCTTGTAGTGATTGAGAGGCTGGGATTCTTGGTAGATGATGGTAAAACCAACGAAGGCCATCAAGCAGATGGCTGCACTCGAGAGTTCTTCCGACCTCATGCCAAATGTAGAAGACAGCAAGACCAGACTGAAGATCAGTATAAAATCCGTCAAGGCCACAGGTAGCGCATTTTTTAAAGACCGTTTCGATAAAGCGCCCTTTGATGCTCTCGCTATTGGGCTCAAGCGCTAAGAAGAATCCTGGAATCCCAATCGTAAAACCACTGATCAAAGACATCTGCGACGGCATGATGGGATAGGTAAAAGCTAAGAGCGTCACTGAGATAGCCAACAAAATAGAAAAGATATTCTTGATCAAAAAGAGACTGGCTGATCGTTGAATATTATTGACTACCCGCCGACCTTCTGCCACGATGGACGGCATCTTTCCAAAGTCGGAATCAGTAAAGACCACTTGCGCAATCTTTTTTGGTTGCATCATTTCCAGATTCCATCGCAATACTACAATCCGCTGTTTTGAGGGCCAGAATATCGTTGACGCCATCTCCGGTCATGGCGACTTTATGCCCCTTTGCCTGCAAGCCTTCAACAAGGCTTTTCTTTTGCTCTGGGGTCACTCGTCCAAAGACCGTATATTGACTCGCCGCCTTGGTGCAAATCTTCTTCCGTCAGTAAGGTTCTGGTATCGATTAGATCCTCTGCTCCTTCAATGCCTGCTTTTTTGTGCAATAGCTGAGACCGTAGCTGGGTTGTCCCCTGAAATGACCTTAATGGTCACTCCTTGTTGTTTAAAGTAGGCGAAGGTTTCTTTGGCATTTTTCTCAAAGGATTGGAGAGAATGATCCAGGCCACCAAGTCTACAGGAGCCTCTAAAGTCTCTCCCAGGTGTTCTCCCTTATATTTCCCAAAGGCCAAGACCCGATTGCCTGCCTGAGTAGCAGGAGCTATCTCTTGTTCAACCTCAGAGAAGCCCTCTCGTAAAACAAATTCTGGAGCGCCTAATACATAGATACCCGATTCAAAGGCAATGGCCCATATCTTTTTTTTAGACGTAAAGGGTAGTATTTCAAGACTCTTCCAAGGCTGGCTGACTGGCGTCTTGTGAAATTTTCGGATCGCATCCATGGCATCGTTTTGATCCATACTAGCCTCTACATACTGAGCTAGAGCTTCCAAGTCTTGAGCGTCTTTAACTGGACGAATCTCTGTCACTTCCATACCTGGCTCTGTAATAGTCCCTGTCTTATCGACACAAAGGACATCCACGCGCGATAAGGTCTCAATCCCCTTCATGCTATTGAGCAGAACCTTTTCCTTGGCTAATCTGACAGCCCCCAGAGCCAGTGCCAAGGTCATCAAGAGATACAAGCCTTCTGGAATCATCCCGATCAAGGCCCCGACTGTTGAAGTCACACTGAGCTTGAGGCTATCACCTAAGCTGATATAGCTGCGAAGAAAAAAGGAGCGAACCTAGCGGAATGATAAGGAGACCAATGATCCCCACAATACGATTAACCGCATGGACCATGTCAGACTCCTCATGAGACTTGACCTGCTTGGCTTCCAGGCTCAATTGGTTGATGTAGGAGTCGTTCCCAACTTTTTCCAGTCTCGCTAAACCTTGACCAGCGATCACAAAACTTACCTGACATGAGTGCGTCTTGTGCTCCTTTTTGACCTCATCGGCTTCACCGGTCAATTGCGACTCATCGACTTTTAGCTCGCCCTCCAGCAAGACCCCATCCGCATAGATCTGATCTCCAGCTTGAAAACGAACCAGATCGCCCTCCACCAGCTGATCGATAGGTAGGGCAAACTTCTTTTCCTTCACGAAAAACGACCGCCTCACTCATGTGTAGAAATTGCATCTGGCGCAAGATCCGTCTAGAGCGGACTTCCTGCACAATTCCTACCAAGGAGTTGACCACGACGACCGGGACAAACAAGAGATTGTTCCAAGACTTCACTGCTACCAGCAAGACCGCTAAGACCAGAAAAATCAGATTAAAGTAGGTAAAGACATTGTCTCGAATGATCTGCCCAATACTTTTTTCTGTCTTAATCGTGACCTTATTTTGCTTGCCCTCTTGGATCTTTTTCGCTACTTCTTCCTGACTGAGTCCTTCTAATCTAACCATTACTTTCCTCACTCATGTATTTCCAAGGGCAATCCTTCTGGATCGAAGAAAAATGCCATCTTCTTGCCATCAAAATCATCATAGCGAAGGCCTGTATTCTCAATACGTAGCTGATCCAATCTAGCTAGATACGTCTCTACATCGTCCACTTGAAAGGCCAGATGACGCAGTCCCGCATGCTCGGGCAAGGGGAGCTTAGGCCGTTCTGGGGCCGTCGGTTTGATAAAGAGTTCTAAAGTCAGCTCCCCTGGCGGAGATTGATCAAGATATCTCCGCGTTCGGGACGGTCATACTCACTGACAATCGCAAAGCCCAACTGGTCCACATAAAAGTGCAACATTGCATCGCGATCCCGTCCAATGATGGCAATATGATGAATCGTGTCTAACTTCATCTGGTCCTACTTTCTATTTCCTATAAAAAGAAAAGGGAGTGGGACAACGCCCTTTTTCCCTATCCTTATGATTGTTGCAATACTTTCCGAGGCTTGGTTCCTTCAGCAGGTCCAATCACACCGGCTGCTTCCAACTCTTCCATGAGGCGAGTCGCCCGATTAAAACCAACCGATAAGCGGCGCTGGATCATCGAAGCACTGGCTTTTTGAGTTCTCAACCACGAGCGCCTTTGGCCTCTTCAAAGAGAGGATCGCCTTCATCAGAGCCACCCATGCTTCCGTCAAAGTCCGACTCCGATACTTCGCCTGGATCAAAGGCATCATCATAATCGGCTTCTGCCTGATCTTTGACAAAGTTGACAATCCGCTCCACATCATCATCAGAGATAAAGGAGCCCTTGCAGACGGATCGGATGATTTTCATCGATCGGTTTAAAGAGCATGTCCCCACGACCGAGCAATTTTTCTGCCCCATTTTCATCCAAGATGGTCCGTGAGTCGGTCCCAGATGATACCGCAAAAGCGACACGGGAAGGCACATTGGCCTTGATCAAACCTGAGATAACGTCAACCGATGGCCGTTGGGTCGCCAAGATCATGTGGATCCCCGCTGCACGCGCCTTCTGTCCAAGGCGAATAATGGCATCTTCCACTTCTTTACTTGCGACCATCATCAAGTCTGCTAACTCATCGACAATGACCACGATCAAAGGGAGGGGCACTTGCTTCATCTCAGACTGGGCATTGTACTCAGCCACCTTGGCATTAAAGCCAGCAATATTTCTAGCGCCTACTTTTGAGAAGAGCTCGTAGCGATTTTCCATCTCATCAACGACCTTCTGCAGAGCCCGACTGGCCTTACGTGGGTTGGTTACCACTGGGATCAAAAGGTGAGGAATATCATTGTAGACTGAAAGCTCCACCATCTTTGGATCGACCATCATAAACTTGACTTCGTCCGGACGGGCCTTCATCAAGATACTCGAAATAATGCCATTGACCGCTACTGACTTACCAGATCCGGTAGACCCCGCTACCAAGAGATGGGGCATCCGAGCCAAATCAAAGGTCCGAGCTGAGCCATCAACAGCCTTCCCAAGAGGAATCTCAAGGAGTTTAGCAGGATCTGTTTTGGACTGCTCCCACAATTCACGGAAGGAAACGGTCGCAATCTCTGAGTTGGGCACTTCAATCCCGACCAGAGATTTCCCTGGAATTGGCGCTTCAATCCGCACATCCTTTGCTGCTAGGGCCAAGGCCAAATCATCTGCTAGATTGGAGATGCGATTGACCCGCACACCGACAGCCGGCTTGACTTCATACTTGGTAACAGAAGGACCGATCTCAGCCCGCTCCACTGTCGCCTTGATGTTGAAGCTTGCAAATGTTTCTTCCAAAATGCGGATAGTTCTGACGAACGATGTTTTTCTCTTTGGATTGATTTTTCGGCTTGTCAGGTGCGAAGAGATCAATCGTTGGGAGTTTGTACTGAAGGTTCCTTAGGTGTGAAGTCAACCTGAACTTCCTCCCCATCGTCTTCGAATTCTTCGGCTACCGGAAGCTCTTCATATTCTTCAGGCTCTTCAGGCCATTCTTCATCTGGCAGGTAGATTTCTGGTGTTGCTGATGCGACAATTTCGGCTTCTGGGAAAGACTCTGTGAACGGCTCCTCCGCCAACACCTCTCCCGTTTCAGGGATCTACAGGATGACCTTCCATTGAAAGGGGAGTTGGAAGAACAGCTCTTGCTTCTTCTTGCTCTCTTTCAGCTGCAGCAGCTTCCTCGGCAGCTCTTGCTTCTTTTTCAAGCAATTTCTGTTCGCGACGCTCTTTACGTTTTTCCATAGAAGCATGGAAGGCTTCGGACCCCTTTTCAAACAAATCATAGATGGAGTAAGGACTCATCAAGAGGATCCCCAACCCAATAAAGAGCAGACCAATAAAATAAGAGCCAATATTTGAAAACAGGAAGGAAATCGGAGCATAAAGAAGGGCACCGATCATACCACCACCAGCAAAACTCTCCACCCGCAGATGAATCAAGTCTGCCATGATTCTTGAAAAAGGTGACCTTGATTCCATTATTGTCTAAATGAAGGAGGATACAAAGAAGGCCTGAAACATCAAGAGAACCCCAGCAAAGAAGCTTAGGAATCCTGAGATCACCCTTCGTGTTTGTCCAGCCATTTAAAAGGCATAGAGGTAGAAAAAGGTCGCTAAAATAGCCAAATAGGCCAAACTTCCCAACAAAGAGTCGGATCAAGTTGTAGGCCAAGACCCCTACTGCCCCCAATTTCAAGGCCGCAAAGACTAAACCAGACTAATCAGAATGGTCGCAATCATGCGATGAATCGCTTTTTTTCTTTCTAATTCTGCTTTGGACAGTCGTCTTGTCGACCGTGTTTTTTTGATTGATTATTGTTTGCCATAACCTTTATTATATCACATTTCTAAACTAGTTCTCTAGTAAAATCCTTTCCAAAAATTTGCAATAGAAAAGAAAGAAGAAAAACAGCACCAAGTGGGCACTGTTCTTTAGAGCTGTTTAGAAAGATATTCAATGACGTTTAAATTCCAAAATGGATTTTACTCAGATTTTTTATCCTCCGGTGTGATGGTATCTAGCACTTGATCGACCTTTTGCTCTCTTTCTAATTCGTTATCCATTTGAATGATATCGATTTGATCTTGTACATTCGTTTGCTGGACTTGTGGTTTATATGACGAAGCAAATCCTCCTCCAATCACCAATAGACTCGCTCCAAGGACACAAAGTCTTTTGACATGCCAAGCCATCGGCAAGGGAATTTTGCTCGAATCCCTGATTTCTTAACCCAATCCGGATGGTCTCGCATCACACGATTTGCTGCCATCAGAGGCATAAGGTAGCCAAAGAGCGCAATCGACCGTGGTCAAACCAATAACTCGAAAACGATTCTGATTGGAAGGAGAAACATGGTTCACTTCCATCAGGACCATCCCCGTAATCACCAAAATAATGACCAGTAATAGTCCCAAAGATCTCCAAAGACCTTCTCTACGGTAGCATTTCAATTCATCAAACGACATCTCGTTAAAATTCTTATTCATTCTCCAATAACTCCTTGTGTTTTTCAGGCTCTTTCAATTAATCTCTATTTTGATCGGAGGATTTACAGATGCCTGCCTTCATCCTTCAAGTATTGCTTAGCCTTTCGAACGATATAGAGTGACTCATCTTCTGAGATTAACTTGTGAAAGAGATCATTGGCTCTGTGCTGATCACCTTTAAGAGTAGCATTCAAGGCTTGGTAGTAGATAATTTCCAACTGCTGGTACTTGAAATCATTGCTTAAATCTTCGAAATAGTCATTGCTTTGGTGTGCAATGGTTAAATCATAAAGAGCGAGACAGACTTTTTTTGTTTTCTCAGCTAGTGTAGGGTCTGTGATAGTCAATTCATTCAACCGATCCTCCAGCTCTTCCCTAGACAAATCAGTATCTGTCAGCACGATCGAGCGAATAAGATAACTCTCAAAAAAAATTCTTATATTTCTGCGAATAATCCGTCTGACTAAGTGCTTCCCTAGATTCTTTTATGACAGTATCAAAATCTCCCATCATAAAAGAATAGGCAACCGATGTCAAGCTTAATATCTATCTGTGAAATAGCTTTTTTCACATTCTTGTTCAACTGAAGGTATTGCTGCCAAAAAGCTAAATCTAAGTCTACATGGAGCAAGGTGTTGCACTTGTTGGTGTAGCTTTTCTTGAGCAATTGGATGAATAAAATCAAGCATGCAATAACCAATAAAACGCCAGCAGTCTGAAGAAGATTATCCCTGACCACTAATCCAATGCAAAAGATCAGAAGCATTGCTAACAAGCCTGCAGATCTAATATAGAGTCTATAGTTTTTCGTAGAGTTTTATAATCCAATTTGTAGCCTCCTATTCATGATACGGTTTTTGAGGGAATTCGTTCATTTTCAAACAAATTAACATATCTCCCATCATACCGAATTTTCCATCTATACGCAACTTCCTTCTTAATTAGTGATTTATCAAATGTTATCGGTCTTGAAACAACC
>VOFH01002717.1_pt1 | contig 24651 bp, 46 predicted proteins | sample 5384091 | NCBI WGS metagenome assembly VOFH01 (sample SAMN12384727, study PRJNA508395) | human gut metagenome | isolation source: healthy gut G | host: Homo sapiens
TGTTGTGCTTACGTTCAGTTACGTATTGCTGGGAGTTCTCCGGCGTACTCGCCGAGCAGCCCTGGGCAGGCAGGTCGGCGCGGACGGTGCGGCGTGCAGGATGACTTCAGCGCAGGCTCATGCAGTTCATGAGGCACCACCGCCGAATTCGCTGACGGAATCAGTCAGTTCGATGCGTTCAAGGTTTCGGCAGTTATAAAATGCATAACTGCCAGCACTTTTTTACATCCTTCGGGAGCGTAACCGTGCGGATAGCCGCTGCATTGTGCTTCGGCTCCGTGCCGCCGCAGGTAATACGGACAGCGAACGTGTCCCTTGCCTGTCAGATCAGGGGGCCCGCTCGCTGAGTACATACACGCCGACCTCGGTAACAGGCACACCGTCTATCTCATCCGGCAGACGCACAATATCGTCCTGCGTTTCGCACCGCCAAAGCGCAATACCGCCGCTCTGCTCCGTGACAGGTCAGCCGCAGTTCGTTTCGCCCCGATCACCCGCATTTGCACTCATGTCCCTTTCCTTTTTCATTCTGCTACCATTATAGCACAGTGTGCGAAAAAAAAGACGATACCGCGCTCTTCATTCTCATAATAAATTTATAGCGAAATAATATATTTATTTTTCGCAAATCACCTTGACAATCCACTGTTTTTGCGAATACTGTGACCATACCAAGTAAACCAACGCACAAACCAATGACGAAGACGAGTAGCAGGGAGACCCGAACCTCCAAGGAGCCGCAGGCGGTGTGATTGCGGCAGGCAAAGGACCGTGTGAATGGACTTCCAGCAGAGGCAGACTTCTTCGGCCAAAGTAACTGCGACGGGGACTCCGCCCGTTATCGGGGAGCGCGCATTGTTTGATGTGTGAGCAGAGTGGACGCAGTTTGCGTCAATCTGGGTGGTACCGCAAGAGCGTATTCGCTCCTGTCCCAAGAGAAATCTGGGACAGGAGCTTTTTTTTTTGTAAAACAAATTGAGAATTGAAAATGGAGGAATTGCCGCCATCGCGCAGGCGTACTATGCCAAGCAGCAGGGGCTGCGCGGCGTCACGACCGAGACCGGCGCCGGCCAGTGGGGCACGGCGCTGTCGATGGCCTGCGCCTATCTGGGTCTCGACTGCAAAGTCTACATGGTCAAGTGCTCGTATGAGCAAAAGCCCTTCCGCCGCGAGGTGATGCGCACCTACGGCGCGTCCGTGACGCCGAGCCCGTCCGCGGAGACGGAGATCGGCCGGCGCATCCTCGCCGAGCACCCCGGCACGACCGGCTCGCTCGGCTGCGCAATCAGCGAGGCCGTCGAGGTCGCCACCTCGACTCCCGGCTACCGCTACGTCCTCGGCAGCGTTCTCAATCAGGTTCTGCTTCACCAGTCGGTCATCGGTCTGGAGGCGAAGGCAGCGCTCGATAAATACGGTGTCAAGCCCGACATCATCATCGGCTGCGCCGGCGGCGGCAGCAACCTCGGCGGCCTTATCTCCCCGTTCATGGGTGAGAAACTGCGCGGCGAGCGCGACTATCGGTTCATCGCCGTCGAGCCCGCCTCCTGCCCGAGCCTCACGCGCGGCAGGTTCGCCTATGACTTCTGCGACACCGGCATGGTCTGCCCTCTGGCAAAAATGTACACGCTCGGCTCCGGCTTCATCCCCTCGCCGAACCACGCCGGCGGCCTGCCAGGCAAAGCCGGTCTCCGGACTGTAGCTCGTCACGCCGAGCAGCAGCAGGTCGAAATGCGCCCTCAGTTCCTGAATGCCCGCGCACCGCACACGCTGTGGCTGAACCGGTTGAAAGCGTGCCGCCGGGAATGGACACCTTGGGCTTTTCCAGCCGCGCGAGTTCGATCGCACGTCAATCCGCTCGTGAAGATCAGCATCGGCTCATCCGGCACACAGCGTGCCACGGCGGTGCCGTGCTGCCGGAATCCAGAAACACCGTGGTATTCGGCCGCAGCAGCGCCGCTGCCTTCTCCGCAATGATCTGCTTTTCCGACGCATTGCGCGCCGTTGCCTGCCGAACTGGTCGTCCGTGCCGACGACTACCTCGACCGATTTGACGCCGCCGTGCACGCGAACCACTCTTCGCGCCTGGTCGAGTGCCTTCAGATCGGTTCGCAGCGTCATTTCGGACACCGACGGAAAAGCCTCCTTCAGCTGACAAAGCTCAGGCTTCCCTCTCCGGTTGACCAGTTCGACGATTGCATTGCGGCGTTGTTCCATCGGTTGTTTTCCTCCCAATTAGTCGTGCTGCTGTTTGCCAGCAGATATTCCTCTGCCTCCGGGCACCACAGGCCGTTGTGTTGCATCCACAATGTCAGCCAGCGCGGTAAACCGCGCATCCTCCGCACCCTTGCACGCAGCTCCGTCAACGCGATGAGCGGCATGGTCGGTGTGTGTTAGATCAGCTTTGCCGCCCGGGATCTTGGGCGGGTTGAGCGTGGTTTTCCGCCGCGGCATCCAGACCGCCGATATGCGTCACCATAACCGCCGGGTCGATACGGCCGGATGCGTCAGCTCGAGCGATTCGATCATATCCGCGGTGTTGCCGCCGGTCGTGCCATAACATGCGTGGAATTATAGTGTACATCATAAAAAGTTCATCTTGGCAGAGAACTGCTTGTCGGTCGGGCCGCAGAAGAAGTTCAGACAGCCGTCGACCAAGCACCGCGCTGCACAGTTCAACGACTGCCGCAACCGGCGCGTAGCAAGAATACATCGTCAAAACCGGTACCGCCGGTCATTTCGCGCAACTCTGCCGCCGGATTCTCCATCTTGCCGGTGTTGACAAAAGTGCAGATCGATGCCGTCCTTCTCCTTGACCTCGGCAGGCGGGAACAGCGCCTCGGCGCGTGCCAGACAGTCCTCGTTCACATCGGTCACAACGACCATGGACGGACGGACGTCACGGTGCAGCGCATACGTCCGCGCACCCAGGCCCCGGACCGGCACCTGCCATGATGGCCAACTTGCCCGCCTTTTAATACCCATTTCGTGGTGATAAACACCCATCTTGGTGTGATAAGCGGCGTTGAACGCACCGATCGGCAGCTCATCTGGCTCGGCAAGAGACGCCTCGTAGTGGAAAACACGCCCCGCCCGCTCGAGCAGGCGGCCAAGTTCCATAACCTCAGCCGGAATGATGCAGTAGGTCGCATCGCCGCCAAAGAACTCATAGGGTATCCGGGGCTCCACATCGTGCCCTTGTGGTTGAGCGCCGGCTGCAGCGTGAACTTCATGCCCGGAACTTATCCTGATGCTTCGCGCCAACCTTGACGATATCGCCCGCAAACTCGTGACCCATGATGGCCGGATGCTCGGCAACATCAGGATGCACGCGCTTGTGCTCGCTCAGTACCAAGGATCGCGCACTTGTAGGTGAACCAATGCGAGATGCTGTCGGATACGACCTTGACCAGGATTTCGTCGTCACGGATTTCCGGCAGCTCAAAGGTATCAGACGCAGATCATTCGCAGCATGCAGACGTACAGCCACTTGCTTTCAATAATAACTCTCCTTTCCACTTAGGCAATAGATTTCAACAATTACAGCTTGGAAAAACGTACTTTCGGAAGCAGTTCCTCGATAACCGAGCGCTCGGCGGCCTGTGTGCCGCTGCGCATGTTATTCGCGGCTCCGGTCGCAGTCGAGGCGGACGCGTCCTCCCTCGCTCATATCCTGCGACTCGGCATACGCCAGATGCGGCCCACCGCTGTCACCCGCACCAAACCGTACTGCCGACCGGAACCGCAGGTCCCTCAGCATAAATCGTGCTACCCTTGCGCAGATACAGCGCCGCGTCCGCCGAGATCACCACCCGTTCGATGCCGCTCTCCAGCGGCTTTTGACCCCCTGCGGTCAACTCTTCGATGGTTTCCAGTTTTTTGCCCGCCAGACGCGACAGCTCATCATCATTCGGCTTGATGAGGTACGGCGCGGCCTTTAAGCTTTCTGCCAGTAAAAAGTGCCGTCCGCATCGAGGAACACCGCGCACACCTGCTTTTGCGCATGCGCTCGTCCCACGCGGTAGGTATCCTGCGGTGCGCCCTTCGGCAGACTGCCGCCAGCACCACGATGTCGCCTGCGTGCACCTCAGCCAGAAGGTCGTTCAGCAGCGCATCTAAATCTGCGTCCGTGACGGTCAGCCCCGGCTCGTTGATGTCGGTATTCGTGTAGCCGACCCGGTCAATGATTTTGATATTCTCGTGCGGTCTGCCCCTCAACGAACCGGAACTGCGTGGTGAGGAATTCTGGTTTTCGGCGACAGACTTTTCGAGCGTTCTGCCGCTCTACCACCAGAATGCCGACTGCGCGGCTGTCTCCGCCGAGTTTGGCAATCCTGCTTGCTCACGTTGATGCCCTTGCCGCCGGGATCCGTGCGCATTTCCGTGATGCGGTTGACCGTGTCAAGCGCCATACCGGAATTTCTACCGTTTTATCCAATGCGGGGTTGAGTGTTTACCGTATATAGATCATGGAATGACCCCTTTCAATATTTGAAACTGTTGAAGCAAGCTATAATTATATACCAACAACCTGTGCAAGCGTCAATCTGTTATTTCAACAAATAATCCTTTCGTTTTTGTGATGATTCACAAGAGCGCATTCTCTCTGTAATTCTATTTCTGCGCGCAAAAGGCGGCAATGCCAGAATATTTTCCGCATTACCGCTCCCTTTTTATGTAATTTCCGTGTTCTGAGAACAGACGATCCAGCTTTTCTTCCAACAGCTGCACGGCTGCGTCGCTGACCGGTCCGCAGGCGCTCGATCAGCTCAGGCTCCTCAATCAGCTGTGCGCTCACCATGCGCATGACCTCCACCGGAATCGGATCATCGGTATCCGGCGCAAGCAGCACAAATGCCCCCCATAATCATCTTTCCGGCCTCGTATACCGGCAGCTGTGCCTGTAAATAGCCGAATCGGCAGTCCGATACCGCCTTTGTCCTGCAATGCAGCAGCAGCGCGAACAGCGGCTTGATATAGGTATCGCCCATGGCTTCCGTCGGCACGCTGCTGCGCCGCCAGACACCGATGCGTCCTCATTCGGGCAAGACGGCTTGCCGCGTCAATCAACCCTGCCGCGAAACCGGTTTGCACACAGTCCGAATGCATAAATGGTCGAGCATCTGCACCATCGAGCGCGTGAGGCGATAGGTGTAGCGCAGGCCGCCTTCGGCCGTCGAGGCGGCAGACGGCTCTGCCGGTGTGCCGGTCCCGCACGGTGCCGTTCAGCCACTGCACCGCATCCCGCAGAAGGGCGCGGTCCGGCTCAAGCAGCGCAGGATTGACCGTAATCGAGGGATACGCCAGCTCGAGCGGCACGGTTGCAATCACAAGGTCGATGCCGCGGCTGTGCAGCTGCTCGGATCGAGTTCGCGCACCACAGCAGCCGTCCACCTTGAGGGTCGGAATTCGCCCTCGATACGCGAAGCCAGAAATCGACTTGAGCTCATACCCAGCGGGCACGCAACCACCGCGCGGGCGGCCTGCCGCAGTGCACCGTTCTGCTCGAGCACCGCGCCAAAAGTGCATGGCAAGATATGCCGCTTCACTGTCCGGAATGTGCGGCAACGCCAGTTCCATCTCGACGGTATCATGCGGCGCGTGTTGCCGCCCACAACTGCGGATATTCGCTGAATCGAGCTGCGGATTATCCATGTGAATCTGCTCACGCACGCGCAGCAGCATCGGCCGCAAATGTGTAAACAGGTTGTCTCTCAGCGATGCATAGCCCGAAATTCACGCACATCGCGCGTTCTACCTCGCTGATCAGCCGTCCGGTCAGATGGCCAGGTGCATCTCGCCGGCTCCCCATTTTTTCGCCATCGTCACCGGTGATATACGCTGCCAGATACTGCTCTAAATACTGTACTTCCTCGGTCGGCAGCGTCAGGCCGAACGCCTGTCCCAAAGCTGCCCCCTAACCGCTGTGCGGCGTTTTCCGGCGGATGAACTGCGGCAGACGAACCGCCCTGTTCGCGCAGCTGCTGCACCGAATCGGCGTGCAGTGGATGGCAAGCGTCAGGAAGCCCCGCATCCGGCAGCCGGAGCTTCTCCTTCTGCTCGAACTGCTGCAGCACCTGCCATACCCGCTCGGCGATTTTCGTATTCTTGGAGCAGCGAATGCGCCGCCTGCAGCAAAATTGCCGCGCAGCACCGCCTGCAGCTCTTCTTCCAGTCAGGCTGCTCTGCAGCAGCGCGGCAGCGGCGCGGCGGCAGGACAGCTTTTTCGCCCCTTGAGCCATACGCCCCACCTGGTCGGCGGTGCAGCGTCACCGCATACGAGGATACCCACTGCCCGATTTCGTCAGATCGGCGGCCAGTGTCTCTCGAAACGAGCAGCTCCCGCCAGTGCTGCGGTTTTCATCGGCTCACGCGCCTGCAGCAGCATACCGAGCAGCTTTTGCCGCCGCTGACGGCGCGGCAGCTCCGCGTAGACTGTGCTGCCGTTCAGCAGCGCGCGCATTTGCTCCCCGGCGTGCGGGCGGCTCGTCAGCAGCAGTCCCTGTCCCCGGACTGCGTACAAAGCGATAGCCTGCCGCGGCAATCCATTGCTCCACACTCGGCAGCTCACGCAGCACCGTGCGGCGGCTCACGCCGATGCTCTCCGCGAGCATCGCCGCCGTCCCCAGCCCTGCGGCAGCGTCAGCAGACGGTCGATTAACTTTTGTCCGTTCGCAGTCAGCGAAGGCAGGGGTTTCGAACATCGGGATGGCTCCTTTCTATAAAATCAACAAGTTTAGAGAATGTCACTGTCAGCATAAGTACATTCATTTGTAAAATTCATTTGCAATCGTGTAGCATACGTTAATTCTCCTTTTCCATTCTCAATTACTTATCTCTATGATACCACATTTCTAAAATGACAGCACAAGTGACACTGTTCCGTATCTGCGTTTTTTGTCACCCATCTTCCGGTGACGACAACTCCGACAACCCGCTCTGCTGTCACCTCTGTTCTGCGCAGACTGCTGAATAACCATCCTTTCCCCTGCGCGTTTTCGACAGTCTTACGACAATTGTCACCATTCGCCGGTGACATCAGTCACCTATAGTTTCCTTGTCAGACCCAGTTCCGCCTGGCGCAATATAGTCAAACGAAACGAAAGCGACTCCCCGAATCCCGCAGGTCATGCGGCAACACAGATAAAAGGAGTTGAAAAAACTATGAAAAACGCAATTTCCCGTTTTTGGCAAGTTTTTGAGCGGCATGGTCATGCCGCCGAACATCGGTGCATTTATTGCATGGGGCTTTCTCACAGCGCTGTTCATCGAAAAGGGCTGGTTCCCCGAACGAACGGCTCAGCTCGATGGTCTCACCGATGCTGAGCTACCTGCTGCCCATTCTCATCGCCGGTCAGGGCGGCTATATGGTCGCCAAGGAACGCGGCCGCGTCATTGCCTGCATCGCCGTTATCGGCTGCATCTGCGGCTCGGACTACACCATGCTGATGGGTGCGATGGTGATGGGCCCGCTGGCGGGCTGGGTCATCAAGCAGTTTGACAACCCCGCGTGGAGGGCACATTCCCGCCGGTTTTGAAATGCTGGTCACAATTTCTCCATCGGCATTCTCGGCATGCTGCTGGCGAATCCTCGGCTACTACGTTATCGGCGTTTATGACCGCCATTCTCACCGTACTTACCGCAGGCGTTGATTTTCTGGTCAGCCACGGCCTGCTGCCGCTGGTTGCCGTGTTCATCGAACCGGCAAAGGTGCTGTTCCTGAACAACGCCATCAACCACGGTATTTTCAACCCAATTGGCGTCAGCCAGGCTGCAGGAGGCCGGCCGCTCCATCATGTACATGCTCGAGACCAATCCCGGTCCCGGTCTGGGCGTTCTGCTGGCGTACTGCCTGTTCTGCAAGGACAAGACCACGTCAGTCCGCTCCCGGCGCGGTTGTCATTCACCTGCTCGGCGGTATCCACGAGATCTACTTCCCGTACATTCTGATGAATCCGATCATCATTCTGACTCCGATCGCGGGCAACTTCTGCGCGATCCTGTTCTTACACCATGACCGGTGCCGGTCTGTCCGGCCGGCATCCCCTGGTTCGATCATTGCCTACATGGCGATGGCGCCGCGTGACTTCCGTTCTGACGGTATTTATCGGCGTTGTCTTGCAGCTGCCGTATCGTTTGTACTCTCGTCTGTCATTCTCAAAGCAACTTCCGGCAATGCGCAGAACCTCAGCGAAGCGCAGGCCAAAATGCAGGATATGAAGGCGCAGGCCAAGGTTGAAGCACCCGCAGCCATCGAATCCGCACCGGTAAACGCCGGTGACGTGCACAAGATCGTCTTTTCGTGCGACGCAGGCATGGGGTCGAGCGCGATGGGCGCGACCAAGTTCCACAACCGCATCAAGGCCGAGCGTCCGGAGCTGATCGTCACCAACTCCAGTGTAGATAACGTACCTGCTGACGCAGATATCGTTGTCTGCCAGCGTGTTCTCGCCGAGCGTGCCCGCAGGAGCGCAACCGCAGGCACAGATCATCACCATTGGCAACTTCCTTGCGGACCCGAATCTGGACACCCTGTACCAGACGCTGACCGCTGCACCTGCCGCGAAAGCTGCGGCTCCCTGAAACCACTGACGAACCTGCCGCGCAGGATTCCGGGCCCAATCCAGGCCGAGGACATTCAGTTTGGCTTACCCTCTGTTGATAAGGAAACCGCGATCCGCGCCGCAGGTGCGCTGCTTGCCAAACGCGGCTATGTCGATGCCGACTACGCCGATGCAATGGTCGAGCGCGAAAGCTCGTTACCACCTACATGGGCATGGGCGTTGCCATCCCGCACGGCACGAGCGAAAGAAATCCACTGTCAAAGTCCGGCGTTGTCATGCTGCAGTACCCCGACGGCGTAGACTTCGGTGACGAGAAAGCATACCTCATTTTCGGCATTGCCGGTGTCGGTGACGCACACCTTGACCTGCTCGCCCATGTCTGCGAGGTCCTCGAGGACGAGGGAGGCGCTTGAAATGATGAAGAAAACCCCCGGATTATCAAGTTTGTACTGACCCACCTGCAGTAAAAGGAGAGAATTTCATGCGAAACAGTTTACCATCACCATTCAGGATAAGGAAGGCCTGCACGCCCGTCCGGCCCGGTCTGCTGAGCAAGGCCGCCAAGGGCTTCCAGTGCGCGGTAACGCTCACCAAGGGCGAAAAGACCGCTGACCTCAAGAAGATTTTTTGCAGTAATGGGTCTGGCCGTCAAGGGCGGCGACAGCATCACATTTGCCTGCGACGGCGCAGACGGAAACTGCAGCGGCTGCGCTTGGAGAAGATGTTCGCTGAGATCAAGTAACTGAATTTCGACACAATCAAACCTGAAAAACCAGGAGAGGGATAACCTCTCCTGGTTTTTCCTATTCAAAACGCAAAGGGTCTCCCGCCGGATGGCGGGAGACCCTTTCATTTTACCGGCTTATTTACCGGTCTTTTCACACAGATTCTGCATGATAACAGCTACCTGTGCACGGGTGGCCGTGCCCTGCGGGTCAAAACGGTTGCCCGATTTGCCGCTCAGCAGACCAGCCTTCTGCATTCTGGTTACAGCGTCCTTCGCGTAAGCGCGGATGCTTGCGCTGTCGGCAAATGCAGCTGCACTGCCGGTTTCCTCTACCTTGGTGCCGGTGGCGGTCAGATAATTGTCCATAATAACCGCAGCCTGCTCACGGGTGATGAGCGCATTCGGATTGAAATGTGAAAGCGTCCACGCCGGAAACAATCTTGTTGGCTGCCGCCCAGTTGACGTGGCGTTGTAGTACATTTTGCTGTCTACGTCGGCAAACTGGCTCTGGGTGTTGTACGCGGAGATGTCTGCGCCTGCCATACGGCCAAGCACGGTGACAAACATGCCGCGGGTCATGCCCTCGTTCGGGGAGAAGGTGGTTGCGGTCGTGCCGTTGAACAGCGCCTTATCGGTCACATATTCGATGGCATCCTTTGCCCAGTGGCCCGCGATGTCGGTGAAGGTGCTTGCCGTACCCTCAACAACCTTGACATTCTTGCCCACGGTGCCGTAAGTTGTCGTAATCCACAGAGTAATCGTTGAATACATCATCGGATTCGTAGCCTACTGCATCGGTGGTGCCCTCGTTCCAGTCTGCCAGCGTTGCCCAGATATTGGTATTGCCAGCCTTGATGGAATACGAGTTGATAACCGGAATATCGGTGGACTTCTCTGCAACAGAGGAGTTCAGTACGGTAATAACGCGAACATACTTTGCACTGCCCAGTGCGGAAATATCAACCGTATTCTTGCCGTTCTTCAGCTCTGCGGACTGGGGAAGCCTTTACGGTCTTGCCGTCGTCCGAGGTCTCAACGGTTTGCGGTTGCAGAAGCCGCGCCGGTGATCTCTGCGTTATAGGTAAACTGTGCTGCACTGCCGGTCATTGCGCGCCACTCGGTGGTGTGCGTGCCCTTGGTGACGATATTCTCCGGTGCGTAATCCAGCCATACGACCATCTTGTCGCTTTCCGGACCCTTTGCAGTCGGATTTGCGTAAATCTGCTTGTTCTCCTCTGCGGTCAGCTTGGTGGTGAAGCGAGCTGGCCGATGCCGTCGCCCGTCAGCATGGTGCGTCTTGCGCGGCCGCGGCCCGTCAGCAGATGACGGTGGAATGCAAAGCCGGAGTACATGGACTTGCCTTCCCAGTTGCGGATCTCAGAATCAAAATCCGGTGCATCGGTGTGACCGCTTGCCTTGGTATCCTCGTAGCTGTCGCCGCCGGTTGCGCGATCGCCGCCGGTACTGCTGTACCCACTTGCCGAGGGCAACGCCGCCGCCCATATTCTCGTCGTCGTTCCAGAAGTACTCGCCGTTATCGTTGTTAAAAGCCAACGCCGTAGGTAACCATGCCGGTCTTGCGGACTGCCATGCGGGAACAGGTAGTTGGTACCGTAGCTGATGGAAGCGCCCTTCATCAGCGGCGGGTTGTGGTCCCACTCCATCGCCCGTTGCCAGACGATCGTGTTGCCCAAACCATGCCGGTAACGCCGTTGTCTACCACATAGTTCTTGTTATCCGGAATTTTCTACATAATCATCCACGCCGTCAGGGGACAGACCCCAGCCGCCGCCACTTAACAGGCGTCGGATTGCCGCGGATGATGCCGTCGTTGCCCTTGCCGACTTATCCTTTACGATCAGGGTGCCTGAATGGAACCGAGCACGGCAACCGTCTTCTCTGCCGAGTTGCCGACCTTGGATTTGCGGTATAGCTGCCGCCTGCCGGTGCCTTTTGTAGGCAAACTCAACCGTGCGGGTCTCGCCTGCCTTGAGCGCAGTCTTCTGCGAGGTAACGGCTGCGCCGTTGATGTACAGTACTGCCTCTGCGGTGCCGTCCTCATTGCCGATGTTCTGCACATCCGCCTTGGCGTAGATGACATCGCTGGTCGGCTCGCTTACCGTGCCGCTGCCAAGCTGCGAACGCAGGTTGCTGTAGGCGTAGGTCGCCTTGCGGAAGGTAACATTGACTGTCTTGGTGTAGCTGTCCAGCTTGAGGGTATGCGTGCCGAGTGCGAGCGCCAGCGGTGCGCTCAGCGTTACGGACTCACCGGGAGGTTCAGACCGACAACGCGCTCCTTGCCGCTCTTGCCGAACTCATACAGCCAGCGGTCGGTGCCGTTGTCTGACACACATGGAGGCAGTCGCCAGACATCCTTGCCGACATTGGTCACCTTTTGCGGATACCGTGACAGTGCCGTTGGACTGAACGGTGTCCGGTGATGGAAATATCGCTGTACGCCAGCTTGGCGCCGTCCTGGACAGCGTAACCGTCTCAAATACCTTCTCGCCGTCGCTGCTCAGGCCCCAGATTCTTAGTAGGTCATCAGACCGTCCTGACGGTTACTTGAGCATATCGCCTTTGCTGGTTGCAAGCAGGTTGGGATAGCGAAAAGTTGGTCACATTCAGGCGCTGATCGGCTTGCCGGTGTCGATCTTGCCGTCGCCGATGCGGGCATCGCCCCGTTACAGTGGGTATCTGCGCCGCGCTTCGGGTCAGCAGAAGCATAGCGGGAATACAGATGGTATGGCCGCTGAACATGATATTTACGTTGCCGTTCTCCACGATGGAGGGAACGTGCTTGTGGGTCAGATCATCCTCAAACGGATGGTGCATAGTAACAACGCGGAAGTCAGCCCTTGGCATCGTCGGTTGCAAAGATCGGCCTTGAGCCAGTCGAGGCGACTCGCTTACAACGGCCTTGGTTGCCCGCATCTGCCTCCGCCGCCTGCGGTAGAGTTCAGCTCGAACAGGGACCACGTTGCTGTCCAGCATATCGAAATGCACCGGACCGCAAAGTTAAACGCTACGTTGCGTCGGTCTTGTTGGACTTTATACCGCTCCTTCTGCACCTTGGTGACATACTCATCAAAGTAGACACCGTAATCGGTTGCCGCTGTTGCCAGATAACCGGCACATTGTGCAGGAACGAGCCGACATTCTGGAACCAGTACGGAACTGATCCTTCGAGAGCCGGTGCCCCTCTACCATATCGCCGGTATGCAGGATAAAGTCCGGATCGAACTGTGCGATCACGTCGGAACCTTGGTTGCCGTTTCAAAGCGATGGCTGTCGCTGACAACCACAAAGCGGATCTCATTCGAATTTTCGGGCAGCGTGCGGAAAGTGACCATCCACAGTCTGTCCCGTCCTCGGTCTCAACCTTGGCAGGTATAGGTCGTACCCGGAGTCAGATCGGTATAATTGAACAAGAGCGATTTGCGAGCAAATTTTGCGTACTGACAAGGCGCGGTTTTGCGGTAATACTTGATGTATTACCGTGAAATCGGCAGCGCGGACAACAAAGTCAGGGCACAAAATTTCCGCAAAGCACGCTCCTGCTCCGGTGCATTGCGCACAAGCGCGCGCGCGCGCCGATCTCATAGCCGGTGCCGTCTGCCGGACTGCGCACCTCAATGGATAGCCATCCAGCGCCGCACGGAAGGCGTCGTGCGAGTAGACACGATACCGACGGCGTATCTGCCGTTTTTTACCCGCTCTGCCGGCTCCACACCCGGAACGTGCCAAAACCGACGTTTTGGTCTAATTTTGAAGATATTCTTTACCGCCTTGTCCTCTCGCTGCATCTGCACAATAAGCGTTGCCAGCGTAGTATGCTTGAGGCACCTGAGCTGGAGCGTTATCACAATCCGCCCTGCCAGTGCAGGCGATGCTGGCAGATCGTCCCAGCAGGTCGGCATCGGCGTTCCCGTCCGTGCAAACCAGTCGGTGTTGCAGGCGAAGCAACAGCGTGCCGATGTAGATCGGATTCCACACGCCCTGCTCATCCTTGATAGGCTTCGGGCACATCGGTCGCTTCCAGGACTTTGATACGCCTCCAGCAGACCGGCCTCGCAGCTGAATATAGTTATCCGCCGAGCCGCCCAGCAGCACAGAAGCTCTGCGGGTTGTCCCGCCCTGCTCGAGCCGCGCGGTCATTTCTCCGGCAGGAAGATGAATACAGTCCACGGTAATGCCGGTCTCTTGCGGAAGGCACCGTAGTACAGCAGCAGCCTGACCGGCAGCGGACTGTAAACGGTAAGATGGTCATATTTCGGTGTTTCGCCTTCTCCATCGCATGATTGTGCCCTGCGGTGAGGGGATCGTTCTGTTGCTGAACCCGTACAGCTGCAGAGCAGTCCGTCAGCAGCAGAACAACAGGAAGAAAACATATTCTTTTCATCGCTTCCACCGATACAAAAGGCGGGCAGCTTTTTCTCTGCCCCTATACTATAAACAGTTTAAGCGGCTTCGCTCTACCGTCCATCATCCGATAAAATTTTATTATTCAAGAAGGCCGTTCTTGAACGGTGAATTTCTTTACGATATTATTTTACCCTTCTTCCGACCGGTTGTGGTATCATATGGCGAAACGCCGACGTGCTTTTTGAACAGATAGCTGAAATAGTGCGAATCCTGATAACCGACGTCAAACGCAATATCGCTCATGCGGCTGTTGCCGCAGGTCAGCAGATGCTTTGCCGCCTCGATGCGAAAGCGGTCAGATATTCGACAAAGGTCTGACCGGTCTCCTGCGAAAACACGGTGGAAAAATGGTTCGACTGAACCCGACCTCTGCCGCCACCATGTGCAGCGCGAAATACCGCTGTCCGCATAATTTTCGCGGATAAACCTTTGCACGGCTGATCTCCGCGCTGTATCGCACATTCTGATGGCGATAACACAGACGAGTCATGCGGCCGAGCACCTCGGCGGCACAGGCCTGTGCCTTCGAGCGTCGCCGCCTGACCGAGCACCGCCTGCGGGTCCTCCTCCGGGAGGCGGAATGCTGCTGCCTGCACCTCATCAGCCAGCTGAGAGGCCGTGACGAGCAGGTTCCCATCAGCAGATAATATCGGTACAGCACGCTCTTGCACGTCCTGCGCCGCAGAGTCACCGAAGTAGCTCCTCGACAATACGCGGCACGCGGGGGCGCATGCCGCAGCTTGTCCGCCAGCGAGCCGCCCGCCGAGAAATCGAACTCGTGCTGCACAACCGGCAAAAGTCCGTGCTGCCGAATACGCCGTCCTCCCGCACATGCGAGGCCTGCAGTAGTGTATCCTTCGCTGCGGTAGCTTTCCGGCAGGGCGCTGACACGGAGACCGGTGCGCCGATCGCGCACAGCGCGTTCCAGCCCAGCACCTGACAAAGCTCATGCCGCAGGTTCTGACAGAACGCGTAGGCGGTTTCGCGCACAGCTTCCTCGGTCTCTCCGCGCAGCAGGAGCACCAGCCGGCGGCTGCCGCGAAAAAGGCGCGCAGACCTCGCTTTCTCACCGCACAGACGCTCGGTCAGCGCACGCACCTGCTCCTGCACGGCATTTTCCGGCAGGCGCACGATGCACACAAGATACTGCTTCGCTGTCAGCAGCAGCCCCAGCGTTCTCCTGTACAGCCGCCTCCGCAGTCGGCACGCTGCCCGAGAGCAGGTCGTTGAGAAAAATGCTCACGCAGCACGTCCTCCTCGTGTTCGCTGCGGCTGTTTTGCACCTTCCGAGCGAAGCTGCTGCTGCTCCTGCTCAATCTGCTCGGCAACCTGTCCGTTTGTTTCAAGCAGCTGCGCCGAGCTGACCGGCTTGAGCAGATACGCGTCCGCGTGCAGCGAAACCGCCTTCTGTGCATACTCAAATTCATCGTGTCCGCTGAGGAACACAATACGCAGCCACGGCATGGTGCGCCGCACAACCTTGCCAGCTCCAGACCATCCATAAACGGCATGCGGATGTCCGTAATGAGCACATCCGGCTTCATTTCCATCAGCATAGAAAGTGCCATTTCGCCGTCCGGCGCTTCGCCTGCAAACAAAAAGCGTTCCTGCTCCTTTTCAATGCAGTTGCGGATGCCATCCCGGATGATCTCCTCATCATCCGCAATAAATACACGCATCATAGCGTTTTCCCCTCCTGTTCGTCCGGTACGGTGAAGCTGATGCGTGTGCCGTGCCGGTATTCACTTCCTCGATCGTCAGTCCGCAACCGTAATACAGCCGCAGACGCTGTTCCACATTGCGCAGACCATAGCCGCCCTTTGCCGTCCGGGTCAAGCGGTGCGCCGTTCTGCAGCGAGGCCCGTACCTCGGCAAGACGCTCGGGTGTCATGCCCATGCCGTTGTCCTCCACGGCGAAGTACATGCCGCCTGCCTGCCTGCGGCCGGTCACGGTAATCTGTCCTCTGCCGCGCCTGCGCTTAATGCCGTGATAAATCGCATTTTCAACCAGCGGCTGCAGCACGATTTTCAGCATATACCGCTCGTGCAGCGCGGGATCAATATCAATCGTATACCGCATGATGCTACCGTACCGCACCGACTGAATCTGCAAAATAGTTTGCAACGTGCTGTTCCTCGCGCTCGACCGTGATGTAATCCGCGCCGCGGCTGAGCGAGATGCGCAGAAAAGCCGGTGAACGCCATCGTCATCTCGACGACCTCGCTGTTGCGGCCCCTCTTCGGCCAGCCAGACGATGGTTTCCAGCGTATTGTACATGAAATGCGGCGTGATCTGCGCCTGCAGCGCCCGCAGTTCAGCTTTTTGATGGTCTTTTTCTGCTCGACCCGCTCATGAATGAGCGCACCCAGTTGCTCCGCCATTGTATTGAGATCGCGTGTCAGCAGATGCAGCTCGTCGATCTCGGTCGGCGGGACGCGCTCGGTCAGCTCACCGGCGGCAATGCGGTTGGCAAACTGCTCCAGCTGCCGCAAAGACGCGCCGATCGCACCTTCCAGATTGTCAGATGCCCGAATAGTCAGCCAGATCATCACGCCGACCAGCGCCGCGAGTGCAAGCGCTGCCGCACCCAGTCCGTGCTGAATGCGGGCATTGAAACGGACCCATGCGGGCGATCTCATTCTCGATATGGCGGTCAAGCATGCTGCCCGCCAGACGACGCTGTGAATCTCGCGGTACAGCGATTCGTTGCGGCTGACTGCGGCACCGGCGTCCATCTGCGTTTCCAGCTGATCAACGTAGCTGTCGATCGTGCGGATGGCGCGCAGCCTCGCGTTGAAATGCTGTGCCTCGTCCTCTCCGGCACTCCCAGCATATCGTTCAGTTCCACAGAGCGCTGTCGATCAGCATCCGCTGCCGTCCATCCTCGAAGGAAATACGGCCGGAAACCACGTTCCACACCTCATCCGGCAGGTCCTGCACCAGCATAGTGCGGACCTCAGGCGCATCGGGTCGTCAATGCAATATCGCGCCATAGCGCTGTGTCTTCGCAACCAGCACGTTGTCCCAGCCCAGCACGCACACCGGTAAAATCATGCAGACCACACTGCGCGGCAGCGACCGCCGCAACAAGCCGTGCAGGCTGTGATGGATTTACGCATCGGCTGTTCCCTCCTCCGTCAGCACGGCGGTGTCCGCCAGAGCGATATAGGGCTTCCACGGTGCCTTCGCAATCTGCCCAGGCTGCGTCTGCGGTCAGCTCGGCCAGCTGGGTGTCATCCAGCGCACCGACATGGCAACCTCCCCTTTTTCTGCAGCGCGCGCAGCAGCCGCACCACCGCCAAACGCACAAATCAGCAGCATCCTTGCCCGGTTTGCGGCCGTGGCTGTGCAGATAATCCACCGCACCGAGCGCCATCGCGTCATTCTGGGCGAAAATGAGCCATTTCGTCAGATTATCTCTCCTCAGTATTTCGCAGCCAATCCAAATGCCGTCGCCCATGAGGTGCATATTACAGTCAACCGTGTTCCTCCAGAGACGCGCGGCAGCCTGCGTGCAATCTCTCTTGCGTCCGAAGCATTTACCGTGCCGTAAAAGCTCAGTACACCGTCCGCGGCATGCGCTGCTGTTCCGCACCGGGGCATCCGCCGCCCATTCGGCGAGCGACGCATAATCAAACCTATATGCTGCAGCGGCAATCATCACGCCGCGTATCGCGCGGTCTATCGACAGCAATTTGGCGGCAGGAGGCGGATTTTGCTTCGCGCAGCACGTTGTCCCAGCCGCTTTCCACCGATATGGGTAAATGGCTGCGTCCACCTGATACACATCAGCGCACGCACGGCTTCAATCTGTGCCTCCTGCGTGCGCTCGACCGGCATTCCAGCACTTTGAAGCCATGTTCCTCCGCCGCATGTACAAGCGCTTCCGGACTGCGCTTCGCGCCGGTCATCCTCTGCCGCCGTGGTGACAATGCCGAGCACCGGCACATGGGCATTCTCTTTCCGGCTGTGCCAATCCTGCAGCACCGCACCGACAATTGTGCGCAGCGAATGCCGCCCCTTTCCATCGCTTCATGGTTTTCTCCGTTTCTTGTTCTCTCCTGAATGATTTAATCATATCACACTTTGGAGGAATGGGCCAAATGTATTTAACCATAGTATAAAAACCATCCAAATAAGGTCGCCCATCCAATTGTGATTCACTCCCGATCTCATATTCGCAGTCCGCGAGCGCGTTTTCGAGCGAAATGATGTCCTCCATTTTGCCCGCCTGATCGAGCAGGGCGAGCAGACGCTCGTGCTTGGTCTGGAGCGTGGCGAGCCGGGTCTCGATGTCGGTATACTGCTCGGTGATGTCCTCGCTCGAACGGGAGGAGTAGACCACATGTGCGCGGTCGCCGAGCTGCGCGTAAAACGTCTCGAATTTTTCCTGCGGAATGCGCAGGGTGTAGTAGGCCGAGCGGCTGCCCTTGTCGCCGGAAAGGCTGCTCGACTCGATGTAGCCGCCGGTCTCGGCGGTCAGTTTTTCCAGATCAGCGGAGGCCGCGTCGAAATTCTGCGTCTCAAGCGTTAGATCGGCGCGCAGGATGAGCTTGGCGTTCTGCCGCACGGCGGAAAAATCCGCAGAGCCGCCGTCGGCGGTATCGGCGCTCTCCGCCCAGCCGTTCGTATCCATGGACATATCTCCGGCCGCCGCCGAGGCAGACGAAGCATCGCCGGAGCCTGCGCCGCCGCAGGCGGAAAGCGTGAACAGCAGAGCGAGAAGCAGGGGAAGCAGTCGTTTTTCTTTTTTCCTTTACAGAGAAAAGCCGGATGCATTCCGGCTTACGGAGGGCATATGAACAGAATTACAACCAGACTGAAACGGTACGGCTGTCTGCTGCTGTGCATCTGCCTGCTTGGCGCCGTTGCTGCAGGGGCACAGCCGCCCGCTGCAGGATTCCTCTGTCGTGCGAGTTGCATGGTATCCGAATTCCGCCTACAACATCACCTGCGAAAACGGCGAACGCAGCGGCTACGGCTACGAATATCAGCAGTCCGTCGCCGCATATACCGGCTGGACCTATCATTACATCCGAAGCAAACTGGCCGGATTCATCAAGAACATGCTGCAAAAGGCGAAATCGACCTGATGGCGGCGCCTACGCCGAGGGGCCGTGCCCAGACCATGCTGTTTTCCGATCTGCCGATGGGGCGAGGAAAAATATTACCTGTATAGCAAATCTTGCCACTGCCGACATTTCCTGTATCGATCTGACCACCCTGAACGGCAAGCGCATCGGCATGCTGTCCGAAAGCATCCTGACCACGCAGTTCTGCGAATGGGAGGCACGCCACGGTCTGCACACCGAGCATGTGACCATCACCAGCAGCGAGGACGCAGCTGCCAAGATCGCCAGCCGCGAATCGACGGTTTATCTCGGTCGAGAGCCCCCAGTGGCAGGAATACAGCCTGTCCGCGATCACCTCGTTCGGCAGCTCGGATATTTTACTTCGTGATCGCGCAAAGCCGTCCGACCCCCAAAGAAGCGCTTCGATAATGCCATGCGCTGTATTACACACGCACAAGCCGCCGTTATCAGGGATGATCTGTATCAGCGCTATCTGTTGCCCAGTCGGTCGAGATCCTCGACCGAGGAGCGGGACTCCGGCAGCACGGCGCCATCCGCATCGGTTTTCTGAATCATGACACCGGTATCAGCACCTTTGATATCCAAACCGGTGATGTTGCCGGTGTTCTCAATGGATATGTCGTATATGCGACGAATTGTCTGGGGATAACGCCTTGCATTTCGACCTGCACGGCTTTGACACGCAGCGAGCAGCTGCAGGCACTGCAGAACGATGAATCGACCTGATTTTTTCACACCAGCCAGAAACCCGAGTGCCGCCGAAGAGAACGTGGTCTTGCACTGTCGAACACCGTCTTGAGCTTTAGTCAGGCGGCGCTTACCACGAAGAACCATTTTTAATGAGTTTGAGCCAAACACCGCTGCCATCCCTGGGAACGATTTTTCGCTCAAGCAGTACCTTCCTATAATTACCAAGCGTGGACAATCCTCGAATACCCTTCGGCGAATGACGCGATCAAAGCCATGCGGACCGGCAGTGCAGACTGCTATGTAACGCGTGCCGGTCAGCTGCCGCGCTATATGAAGGACAAAAAGCTGTACCGCGTGTTCCTCACACAGCCGAGCAAAGACCTCGTTCGCCGTACGGCAGGGTTGATACGGTTTTTCTGTCCATCCTGAACAAAACGCTCAAAACCATACCTTCTTCCTGCTTGACCGGACCGGTGCACTCGCCATGTACGACAGTGCGCCGAAAAGGTCACCGTTGCGTACTTTGTCAAGGACAACCTGACCACTGCCTCTGCTGTGTTCATCCTGCTCTCTCTGCTGCTGTTCGGTCTTGTTCCGCAAGGCCCGGCAGTCCGCCAAACAGGCGTAGGAGGCTGAACCTCAAGCTGCAGCAGAGCCAGACAGAACTGCAGGAGGCGCTCGTCAGGCCAAGGCCGCCAACTCCGCTAAAACAACGTTCCTGAACAACATGTCGCACGATATCCGCACACCCATCAACGGCATCATCGGCATGCGGCTATCATCGAAAAAATAAGGACGACCACGCGCGCGTGCGCGACTGTCTACATAAAATTGAGCTGTCCTCTCAGCTGCTGCTGTCTCTGGTGAACGATGCTGGATGGCTCAGCTGGAAAACGGCACCGTTCTGCGGCGCGAATCCATGAATCTGGATGAAGTCTGCGACAGCATTACCAATTCGGTGCTGTTTCAGGCGGCAGCCGCCGGTCTTACCGTCACCGGTGAGCATGACGATTTTTCCGGCATTTACGTCCGCAACAGTGCGCTGCATCTGAAAAAAATCCTGATGAATCTGTTCACCAACTGCGTGAAATACAACAAACCCGACGGGTCCATCCACATGCAGATGCATATGCTCGAACGGACGGGCGAGAAGATCACCTGCCAATTCATCATCGAGGACACCGGTCTGGGCATGTCCGAAGATTTCATCAAAAACCATCTGTTCAAGCCGTTTGAGCAGGCGGACGAGTCCTCCCGCTCAAGCTATATGGGTACCGGACTCGGCATGTCTATCGTGCAGCAACTTGTCGAGCAAATGAGCGGCACCATTTTCGGTGGAGAGCAAACTCGGCGAAGGCAGCCGGTTTTACCGTCGTACTGCCATTTGAACTCGACCGTGACGCGACCGCAGCAGCAGCTTCGCCGCAGACACAATCAGATATTGCCGGCCGGCTGCTCGTTGCCGAGGATAACGAGGCTCAACATGGAGATTGCGATCTTCCTGCTGCACGACAGCGGTATGCAGACCGTGCCGGTGCAGAACGGCGAGCAAGCGCTTGCAGCCTCGCTCCAGCCGGGCAGCTTTGATGCCATTCTCATGGACGATGATGCCCGAGATGGACGGTCTGGAGGTCTAACCGGCCGGACGCGAAAACCATTCCGGATTATCGCCATGACCGCCAACGTCTTTAAGGAAGACCGCGAGAAGTGTCTCGCCGCAGGCATGAACCATCTGTCTCCGCTTAACGCCGACGATGAAACGAACCATCTCCGAGCAGCTGCAAAGCGGAAGTAAACACAAAAAAGCGGGAGTAAAACCTTTGGTTTCTCCCGCTTTACCTCTACAAATCTCACTCAATTTCCTCGTCGTGCTCCATGGCTCTGACAAGCGGCACCACCATCTGCTTTTTCCGGCTGACGACGCCGGGCAGGACGACTGAATGCTCGCCGCAGTCGGTCTTGAAGGCCGCACGAACCAGCTGCTGCGCGCCCCCTGCCGACGTAGAGCAGCTCTGTCTTTTCCTCGATAATGTTGGTCAGCATAGCGAACAGCATGGACAGACCGCTCGATGCCAGGCAGCTTTCCATAATACTCGAAGCATTTTATCACGGATGCCGGACAGCTCGTTCTCACTGACACTCGTCACCTGCGAAATCGCAATCTTCTGATTCTGCGCCTGGAAATACTTGAACCATGTGAACAGCTCATCCATCGAGCGATCGAGCAGACGCGAGCTGGAACGGAACATTTCTGTTGCATACTGCTTGATGTCCAGACCGGCGATTTTCGCCAGCTCTTCGGCAGCCATGCCGTCGAAGCGGCGTACGTCGGCGAGCGGAACATCAGCGTGTCCGACAGGATTGCCGAGCACAGCAGACCCGCGATTTTCGGCTCGATCTCCACGTTGTGCTCATGGTACATCTGCGTGATGATGGTCGCGGTGCAGCCGAGCGGCTGATTGCGGAAGTAGATCCGGTCCGCTGGTCTCCACCGAGTCAATGCGGTGGTGGTCGATGATCTCAACAATTGGTCGAACGAATGCCTTCGGCGGCCTGATCGCGCTCGTTGTGATCGACCAGAATGACCGACGGACGCCCAGATCCAGCAGGTTACGCTGTGAACATGCCGACGTATCGTCCCTGTTCATCCATCAACGGGTAATAGCGGATACGCTTTTTGAAACCGTGCGCTTTACATCCTCAACCGTTTCCTCCGGCTCGAAGGTGATAAGACCCTTTTCCGCATCACATGCCGCACCGGAACCGCCTGACCGATAACCTTGACACAGGTGTAGGTATCATACGGGGTGGCGATGATGGAAACGCCGTTTTCGAGGCCAGCTTTCGGATGGTGCGCGAAACCTTGGAGCCGAGGCCGATGACTATGCAGCCGGCGCTCATCTCAATGGCGCACAGCTGGCTTTCGTAGCGGTTGCCGAGAATAACCATATCATTTTTGCCGATGTAGTCCTCGAGTACGTCCGGATTAGCCGCCGCAACGACCACACTGCCCTGCTCAAACCGCTGGTCAATATCGCCAACCTCGAGCGTACCGTCAAGCACATCGACCAAATTCCGATAGCTGGTCTTGGCCTCCGCCAGCGCATTGGCGTCCTGATCCTCGATGTAGAAGCGCGCAATATCGCCCAGCGTCAGCAGACCCTTCAGGCGGCGATCCTCATCAACAACGGCCAGCGTCTGAATATCATTTCGTTCATGTAATCCCATGCACGGTGCAGCGACAGCTCCTCGCTGATGCCCGGCACCTCGCGGTACTGCACATCGCTCAGGCGCGGCTCAAACGACTTGATGTAGCGCGGCGGCTCCACACCGAAGCGTTCGAGCACAAATTTGGTCTCCGCATTGACGTGACCCGCGCGGCAGGCTATGTATTCTCCGCCGGTCAGTCTGCGCTTGAGGTGCGCGTAGCAGATTGCAGAGCAAATGGAATCCGTGTCCGGATTGCGGTGTCCGATAACAAAAACTGGGTTCATGCACTGATGCTCCTTTATGTGATAAGGATGGCTCCCCTTCGGAATCCGTTTGATGGAATGAAACCTTGTGGTTTGATTGTATCATTTAACCGGGGAAATCGCAAGGTATGGAAGAGGAATCCGACTCAAAACCATCTGCGGCTGCATTGCGTAAGCGATGGAGCTGACCGCACGGATTCCGCCGCTGCACCGAAAATCCTGCCGAAGTCCGCTTCTCCGTCTGCTCACCTACCTTTTGAAAAACCGAAAATCGCAGCAGTCACCGCCGCAGCCCAACGTTTTTGTGCGCGAAAAGCCGAGCTTGTGCAGTCCGCCGTAGGTCACGTCATCCACGTCGCAAAAACAGCGGACACAGCTCCGGACAGCCGTTTCCTGGCATGCCGTGTGCCAGAGACACTTGGTAATCGACGCGGAAAAGTGCGTTTTGTCGTGTTCCTGTGTGCTCTCCCACAAGTCGGAGGTACGCATGATTTTGAGAAAACAATAGCTGTAAATCCGATGAAAAATCCCGGCACAGACTATTTTTTTACCGTAAAAGCGTGCTTTTTCTGCCGCCACCAGTCCATCATGTACGTCCCATGTGCGTAAATGTTTCCTCCGCAGGCAGCTCTGTCTGCAGCACCTTGTAAAAGCGCAATGCGCGGCAGAATGGTCTGCACCAGTGTTTTCATCTGGTTTTGGACCTGTTTGCCGCGGTTTTGATTAACCTATCCAGCATTTTTTCCTGTCGTGAAAACAGCGAGCCGCCCCTGCTTCCGCCGAAGGCCTGTATCAGAAATACCTTGATTTGCTTTTGCTGTTTGCTTTGCATAATTCCTTCATCTCTTTTGCTTTTATGGGATTCCAGTGTCAATCCATAGTTAGTTCACCCCAACTATACCCACACTGACTTCCAATATACCATCCTGATACACAAAAATCCCTGCCGATAATCGACATAGTATTGCTTTTTTCGGCATAGCCTGATCGAGCTTCACTTCCCATATCATTCCGTCAGATACTATGGCGCACATCAAAAACGGCTCTTTCCCGAAGGCAAGAACCGTTTCCCTTTGTCTTACATACCCAGAAACTGTACATACTCTGCGGCGGACATCAGCGGCGCATCCAGTTGTGTAGGGCTCTGCTGTGACCTCGCCCTGTGCCGCAACCATAGCCGGCCTGTTCGGTCAGCAGCGGACTTTTGAGCGGGATCAGCCGGTCTGCAAAATTCTTGAGCAGCGCCGTCATGTTCCACGAGTACACTGGCGAGTCCAAGCAGACCACATCCGCAGACTGATATGCGCGAAGAAGAAGCTTCTCCATGTCATCGTGCTGCACGCACTGTCCGATGCTGTAATCGTTAAGATGATACAGCTCGGTTTCCGCCTCCGGCACGAGCCGCGCCGCCAGAAAGACCCCGAGCATGCGTCCAGCGGCACTCTTTTTCGCCCGCTGGACTGCCGTTGAATGCCGTAAATTTTCATTGTTTTCTTTCCTCTTTCCGTTTGCTGAAACCTATTGCACAAGCAAACGAGAGGGAAACAAGGAACGCCGTAGCGTCCAAAAAGCTCGCCGGTTTATCCTTCCCAAAATCGCATCCAGGTCCTGCTGCGGATTGGTGGTCGGGTGCAGATCGTAAGTCTCTACCAGTGTTTTGAGCCACGGTTTCCGACAGAA
>VOFH01002935.1_pt1 | contig 24651 bp, 42 predicted proteins | sample 5384091 | NCBI WGS metagenome assembly VOFH01 (sample SAMN12384727, study PRJNA508395) | human gut metagenome | isolation source: healthy gut G | host: Homo sapiens
ATGACAGCAATCATAATGGTTTTACTGGCTATGAACTGGATCCTGGCGATTATCAGTTTTCCATCCGTAAAATGCCCATGAGACAGCAGATATCCCTGGGGCTCAAATAAGCCTTTGCATTAAAAGAAAATATCCAGTATCCTACAGACGAGATCACAGGTACAGTTGTTTCCAATAAAATGACAGGAACCGACGCAGTAGACGGAGTGGGGATCGATGGTTCAGACAGCGGTCAGAAGATCTCCTATATGAGCCGCAGTGATTTTGATACGACATTTCCAAAAAGAACCGGTAAAGACCCGAAAACTTTCTGAAAAGGCAGCAGAACTGAACCTTTATACCCAGGAAAAAGCAGATGAGTTTGGGCAGAGCTTTTTAGAACAAAGTGAGTCTCAGAGTAAAAATGATGTGGCATTTGGAAAAAGCAGGGCCTTTATATTGAAAAAAAACGGAACTGTATCAAAACTGGGTTACGAACTGGGAGCGGATTATGACGATCCAAAGTGGGAAGAAGTCCTAAACCAGCTGACAGAAGAAGAAACAGAAGAATTGTTCCTTCACGGATACGTAAAAACGGAAGAACTGAAAAGTATTGGAAAACCATTAGCCAGAGAAGCTGACGGACCGGCACAGATCGGTAGTTTCAACCAAAATCCAACAGGAACTGGATTTCCCAATGCCGGTGTTATGGCCCAGTCATGGAATACAGGATTATCCCGGGAAATGGGGCGGGCAGTAGGAAAAGAAGCTGGGCAGTTTGGTTACAGTGGCTGGTATGCTCCGGCTGTGAACCTGCACCGCAGTCCTTTTGATGGCCGAAACTATGAATATTATTCAGAAGACAGCTTTCTTTCCGGGGAAAATGTGCGGCGCAGCTGTAGCTGGAAGTATGGATATGGGAGTTTATTGTTATGTAAAACATCTGATCTGCAATGACCAGGAATCTGGTATTTACAGGGATGGTGTCTATACCTGGATGACGGAACAGGCCCTGCGGGAAACTTATTTAAAGCCGTTCCAGATGATCGTACAGGATAATGGTGCCACCGGCCTTATGTCCTCCTATAACCGTATAGGAGCTGTGTGGGCAGGAGGCAGTAAGGGGCTTCTTACCAGCATTTTAAGGGATGAATGGGGCTTTAAAAGGAGCCGTGCTTACAGATTATTCTGACCATCATAAATATATGAATGGGGATCAGGCTCTTGCAGCAGGGGAACCCTCTGGATGGACGGTTTTATGAATGATGGCAGTTTTGCCTTTAAAAATGAAGAAAATAAGGCAGCCTATGATCAGGCACTGCGGCAGTCAGCAAAAGATGTGATCTACATGTATTTAAACGCGAGAGTGAGAAACCAGGCGTATGCAGAAGAAATGGATGACTGGAGCTTGTTAAAACCGGAGATCAAGGCACCGTTCCCATTGTGGGCAGCGGGACTGGCGGCAGTAGACCTTCTGGCTATTGGAAATTTTGTGTTTGCTGTAAATATCTGGAATAAACGAAATAAAAAAGAGAACTTTTAAAAGACCATGAAAATTAAAAATATGTTTTGATACAAAAGGCTTCGGCAGAGGATTAAACCAATGCCGAAGCCTGTAGGACATTATAAAGCGTTATAAAGTATACTCTTTATCATAGATCACTTCCGGAAGGGACTCCGCATCAGAAGAAGTAACCTTTCCTGTGGATTTCTTATCATCATCAATGAAATAAATAGAACCGCCGGAAACCTTGAATGTCCAGGTTCCGTTTACTTTATAATTCTTGCTGGAAGTCTGGATCTTGCCGGACTCATTAACCAGGTACATTTTATTGTCAACACAGAATACCTGATAGTCAGAACCGCTGTCTGCCTTTACAAGGCGTCCCTGATAATACAGATAATCATCTTTGGAACCATTATAACCGCAGCCCTTATCAGAGCCGGACTCACTGAAATAGTAAGCAGCTGTTTCACCGTCAACGCTTAAATTGGATTTTTTACCGGTGAGCATTTTACCGTCAGAGTCATTTTCACCAAAGTAGCCTGTAAATTCTTTACCGGAAGAAGTTACCACATGGATAAGGCCAGTCTGGCGGACACCATAGGAGTTAAAAAAATAGGAATTTCCATCTATTTTTGGTAGTTGCCTTGCTCATATTGGTAGCTTTGCTGTTTAAGTAAGCAGGGGTACCATCACTTTCAAAAGTAGTACCAGTTTGACTCACCTTCGTCTGGGGCTTCATCGCTGTCGTCTGTGGTGATCTCGTCCTTGTCATCAGAGTCACCTGGATGATTGTAAAGTTCCAGCCATTTGTTTTTTGCCATGATGCCTTCATCATCTCCGCCTAAATAGACGAATTTGCTGATACCTGTGGGATCTCCTGCTTCAGCGCTGCTTTTTACAGCTACCCAGCCAGTCATCATCACACCGTCTTCATTAAAATAGTATTTATTATCCCCGATGGTTTCAGCGGAATAGGAGTCATTCTTAGAACGTTTTGCCTTTCCGTTTGTCTGGAAATAAAACCATTTGGCAGTATCGGAAGCAGAAGTACGGATTTCAGAGATCGTTCCATCATCCGGCTTGTTGTCTTCGTCATAGTCCAGGCACAGCCAGCCGGTCTTGGCATAACCATTGTCTCCCAGATAATAAATATCATCATTATCAAAAAACCAGCCTGTACGCATTTTTCCATCGCTGTCAAAAGCGTATTTTTTATCCCCGATGGTACTCCATTTATCCTTGATCAGCTTTCCTTTGGCGTCCACGTAATACCAGCCGGATTTTTTCTGGGAAGTATCTTCTGATAACTGGATCCAGGAATTTTTGCCATTACGCCGTCACCGTCAACGTAGTAGGTATCATCGATCCACTGGTTTACAGCAATGACGCCGTTATTGTCCAGATAGTAAGAGTTATCACCGGAAGTTTTCCAGGTATTGTAGGCATAATTTCCAGATGCTTCCTGATATTTCCATACTCCGTTTTCACTGACCCAGCCGCCACTTGCAGCCAGGCTGCTAAAAGCAGCTGCGGAACTTAAAATGCTGCAGCCCCAAAGGACAGGAATAGTTTTTATAATTTTTATCATACAGTTTCCCCTTTCATGTATGTACAAAATATATTTATATCAAAATGTACAATGGTCTGCTGCAAGTATAACATCTAACTATTTTTCCACAATAATGTTCACAAAATCGTCAGAGAAAAATAAATAAAAAACTTCCCACACCGATGTGGTGTGTTGAACCTTGAAAATTCAATATTTTATAGCCAATAAAAAGGCATAAACCTGGACCGTTTGGTATAATGGAATTGGCAGATACCCATCTTTACGCCCGGAATTTAGAGAAGATAGTAGAGACCTGTGATTCTGATCGTACATGCAGGTGATTTTGATACACAGATTTTATATGAAAAAGCGGGAAGCAGCCACTTTATGCAGTACGTGGGAACAATGACAGAGGCTGGTCTGGAGGGCTTCCGGGGATCAAGCGCTTTGAGATTGGCGGCGTGAAAATGGTCATGGCTCATCAGAGAACAGATATCCCGGTAGCATTAAGGGGATGCCCAGGTAGTGATCTTTTGGCCATTCCCATATGTATCAGCAGCAGGAGATTGCCGGAAGATTATGGCTGAATCCGGGAAGCTGCGGTTATAAAGGAGAAATACGCTGCCTCTTTCCATGGCTGTTATGACTATAGAAGACTGCAAATACACGGTAGAGAGACCATCTGGCTGGAGAAAGGTTATGGTACACACAGAAGCGGCTATTGCACAGAGAGAAAAGACAAAGGTAAGTAAATACGAAAAAAAAGCAGAAACGTTATCATGGGTGCAAAAGCAGCTTAGCTGTCAGATGCAAATGATGCAAAAAGAAAAAGAACTTCTGTTTACCATTGCAAAAGTCCTTCGTTTCAAAAAGTCCGGAGAATCCAGACTGTGGATCATTAAAATGTGGGTAATGATCCGCAGCTCACGGCAAAATCTATGATATCTGTGATACACTGTCAGATACGGATGCAAGAAGCCATACGGGAGAAGCTGGGTGATCTGAAGATATTATAGAACCTGTATCCTAGTATAATCCACAATAATTATCCGCCCCTTTCACTTGTCTAAATTTCCATCTGCCGCGTCAGCTTCAATCGACGATGCTACCGGCATCGCCTCATTCAGCTTCCTTGCACATGAAAATTTGTCCTGCGTGTAAGGAATCGGTAATTATCGTGGATTATACTAGGCATTTTAATTCAAAAAAGGCGTTGTAGGTGGTCTTTCCTGATAAAGAAATAAACAAAGCCCCCGCCATGACGGCGGGGTTGTACAATTATGTTATCGTTTCATTTTTAATTTTTTCTTCTTCAATAGTGACCCGTGATTCTTCCAGGGTGCTTCCCAATACTTTCATCAGAACATCTTTCTCCATGGTTGGAGCGTAGTAGAACCTTGCTGATAAGTGCAGGCATAATGATTTAATGCCTTGATCGGTTTTCCGTTTCCACGCCTTCTGCGATGATGCGCAGATCAAGATCTCTGGCAATCTGGATCAGTCCTCCTGCAATGCAGGCAGAAGCAGGATTATTCTCTAACTGCCATACAAACATACGTTCCAGTTTAACAGTATTGACAGGCAGATCCAGAACACTGGTCACAGGAGCACAGCCGGGCCGAAATGATTTAATACCAGTTCCACACCCATAGAGGACAGTTCCTGCATAATAACATTTACGTTGATGTAAACGCTGGACAATGCTTCATCATCCAATTCAGAGCCAGTTTCCCTTCTGGAATTTCATAACGGTCAAGAATATTGTTTACCTGAAATAGAAATCTTCTTGAACCAGCAGGATCGGGGATACCGGTATACAAATTGATTCAAAAGATTTTTTTGCCTGGATCGGGTTCATGTATAAACTGTCCTGCATGTTCTAATCATAATAGCCTATTTTCGGATCTGCCCAGAGTCTTCTGCGGAGGGATAAATTCAGCAGCACCTACAAGGCCGATGCCCTGAATAAAGATCCGCATATAAGAATCTGCTCTTGTAAAGCGTTTCTCCTTTAAATTATAAGTAGGACGGTAGCGTACTTCCAGTTCGTTCTTTTCCAGAGCTGTCTGCAATAGCGGGCAATGGCCTGACGGCGGATAGCTTTTTCGTGGAGAACAGAATCATATACTGCAGACTGGTTGGCACCCTGCTCAGTAGCAGCCTGTACCGCTATATCCAGGTGCTTTAAAAGCATCTGTGTATTCTCACTGTGTTCAGGATAGGAACACAGGCCGATCTGGACAGAACACAGACAGTCAACATTATCTACCTTCCATACATTTTCAAAACGCTCTAAGACCGTGTCAGCCAGAGCAGATGCCTGTCCTTCTGTGCAGCCATCCAAAATAAGGATAAATTCCACACCAATATAGCGGTAAACAGTTACTTCAGAAATATCCTTTAAATAAGCTGTGATCTGTGATAACAGCTTTTCGCAGTATTCGTATCCGAATGCCTGATTTAAACTTTGAAGTTTTCCAGATATATTTTACAGCCATTCCCTTAGATGGGACAGGCGCAAATAGTTTATCCAACTGAGCCAGGCACTGATTACGGCTGCTAACATCTTCAGTTTGGATATCCGGCTGTGAAATTACAGGAGCAGTAGGTTCCTGTGGTTGTTTTGTATCTTTTTTATTGCGAAACCAATCCATACGATCATTCCTCCCAGATAGGTTCTATACCTGCTTATTGGCAGAATATAGAAATGTTTTTTTCTATTATAGTATATAATAACTAAAATCTCAATTTTATTTTCTACTATTTTATAAAATGACTATTTTTCTTTCCAAATATCCATTCCTATGGTATACTTAATAAAGTATAATCCAACACAAGGAGATATTCATTTATGAAAATGAACCGTGTATTTTTGAAATTAAGCGGCGAAGCCCTTGCAGGTCCTAAAAAGACCGGTTTCGACGAAGATACTGTAAAAGAAGTGGCAAGACAGGTGAAGTTATCTGTAGATGCAGGTGTTCAGGTAGGTATTGTTATCGGTGGTGGAAACTTCTGGAGAGGCCGTACCAGCGATGCGATCGAGCGTACTAAAGGCAGATCAGATCGGTATGTTAGCAACCATTATGAACTGTATCTATGTATCTGAGATTTTCCGCAATGCAGGAATGCAGACTGAGATCTTTACTCCATTTGCATGCGGCACTATGACCCAGCTGTTCTCAAAGGATCAGGCAAATAAGTGCTTTTCAGAAGGAAAAGTTGTGTTTTTGCCGGTGGTACAGGACATCCTTATTTCTCAACTGATACAGGTATCACACTGCGTGCAATTGAGATGGAGGCAGACTGCATCCTTCTTGCAAAGGCTATTGACGGTGTATATGATAGCGATCCAAAGGTAAATCCAGATGCGAAGAAATTCGATACGATTTCTATTCAGGAAGTGATCGACCGTAAGTTAGCAGTAGTAGACCTGACTGCATCCATTATGTGCATGGAAAACAAGATGCCGATGGCTGTATTCAGCCTTAAATGAAGCAGATGGTATTGCAAATGCTATGCAGGGTCGTATTAATGGAACCATTGTTACAGCTGATCGATCAATAAAATTAAGAATAAAAGCGAAAACGCTATGAATATAAAATGACAGCAAAAGCTGCATGTTCAGGAGGGAATCTTATGGAAGATTTAAAGTTTTATCAGGATAAGATGGACAAGACAATGGAGGTTCTGTTAGCTGATTACGGAACCATCCGTGCAGGTCGTGCAAACCCACATGTTTTGACAAGATCAAAGTAGATTACTATGGAACACCGACTCCGCTGCAGCAGGTGGCAAACATCTCTGTTCCGGAAGCACGTATGATCCAGATCCAGCCGTGGGAAAAGAGCCTCTTAAAAAGCAATTGAAAAAGCGATCCTTACATCTGAGTTAGGTATCAATCCTACCAACGACGGAAACTGCATCCGCCTGATCTTCCGGAGATGACAGAGGATCGCAGAAAAGAAGTTGCAAAGGAAGTAAAGAAGAAAGGTGACAATGCAAAGGTTGCTGTCCGCAATATCCGCCGCGATGCAAATGATGCATTTAAGAAAGCAGAGAAAGCAGGAGAGATCACAGAGGATGAGTTAGCTGATCTGACTGAAAGATGCAGAAACTGACGGACAAGACCATTGAGCGTGTTGATAAGGCAGTAGAAGAAAAGACAAAAGAGACATGATCGGAATCTTTCTGATCATGACTGTATAGTCTCACGTCGATGAAATTTTGATACGGAGGCAGGAGAGACTCCTGCCTCTGCCTCTGGTTCTATTTTATAGAGAACAATATTTATGATAAAAAGGTGAGGAAAATGGCATTAGACAGTAATATGGTGATACCGGCTCATGTGGCACTTATTTTAGATGGAAATGGCCGTTGGGCAAAAAAAAAGAGGTCTTCCAAGAACCTTTGGTCACAAAGAGGGCTGTATTACAGTAGAAAAGACAGTAGAGATCGCTGCCAGAATGGGCATCAAATATCTGACTGTTTACGGATTTTCTACTGAAAACTGGAAGAGGTCCGAAGAAGAAGTTGGAGCGCTGATGCAACTGTTCCGTTATTATATGGTACGCCTGTTAAAAATCGCTTCTGCCAATAATGTACGGGTAAAGATGATCGGTGACAGAAGACGTTTTGCCCAGGATATTATTGGTGGTATCAACCGTCTGGAAGAAGAAACAAAAATAATACAGGACTTACCTTTGTGATCGCAGTTAATTATGGGGGAAGAGATGAGATCCGCAGAGCAGCTGCGAAACTGGCAGAAGGATGTAAAGGCAGGAAAAGTGGAGGCAGAGGATATTACAGAATCTGTATTTGCTTCTTATCTGGATACCGCGGATATCCCGGATCCGGATCTGCTGATCCGTACCAGCGGAGAGTTAAGACTGTCCAATTATCTGCTGTGGCAGCTGGCATATACAGAACTGTATGTTACAGATTGTCTGTGGCCGGATTTTGATGAGAAGGAACTGGAAAAGGCGATCATTCAGTATAATAAGAGAGATCGACGGTTCGACGGTTCGGCGGGGGTTTTTAAAATAACGTATTCGTAAAAAAGGAGATTTTTATGTTTACAACACGATTGATCAGTGGTATCGTACTGGTCATCCTTGTTTTAAAAGCCCATGTTTATGCGGTTTTTGGGTTTCTTCAAAAGCAAGTGCAGGAAAGACTCCGGGAAAAGGAGGCGGAGAATTTTATGTTTTGCAGTGACAGCCCTTATTTCACTGGTAGGCCTGTTTGAACTGTACCGCGTTCTCGGGATCGAAAAAAGATCAGTAGCTGCAGTTGGCTATTTGACAGCCTTCTGTTATTATGGGATCTTATGGTTTGAAGGTCAGAAATACCTTACATTAATGATCATTGCATCCTTGATGCTTTTAATGGCTCTTTATGTTTTTACTTTTCCACGGTATAAAACAGAGGAAATAACAGGAGCTTTTTTGGTGTGTGCTATGTGCCGGTAATGCTGTCATTTTTGTATCAGACCCGCAGCATGCATGACGGGGTTTATCTTGTGTGGCTGATCTTTTTTAAGCTCCTGGGGGTGTGATACCTGTGCGTACTGTGCGGGAATGCTTCTTGGAAAACACAAGCTGGCCCCTGTGTTAAGCCCTAAAAAGTCCATTGAAGGGGCTGTAGGCGGTGTAGTTTGTTCTGCACTGTTAGGCCTTGCTTATGGCGCGTATTTTGGTCATAATATGGAAGAAGTGGCAAATCCCATGGTTGCCTGCGCCATTGCCTGCGCTATTGCTGCAGTGATCTCCCAGATCGGTGATCTGGCAGCATCTGCCATTAAGAGAAATCATAACATAAAGGATTACGGTCATCTTATACCGGGCCATGGTGGTATTCTGGACCGGTTTGATAGTATGATATTCACTGCCCCGGCAATTTATTTTGCAGTTACTTTTTAAGATAGTAAGATAGGCAATTTAAATTAAGCATGATTTTCATTTCCTTTACAAAGGGAGAATAATTATGGTAAAGAACATATCAATCCTGGGTTCAACCGGTTCCATCGGTACCCAGACATTAGAGGTAGTCAGATATAATAAAGACATTAAGGTAACAGCTCTGGCAGCCGGTTCCAATGTGGATCTGATGAAAAACAGATCCGCTAATTTAAGCCGGAGATCGCCTGCCTGTGGAGTGAAGAAAAGGCAAAAGAACTGAAAGAAAGGGTAAAAGATCTGGATGTGAAGGTTTTCCGGTATGGAGGGTCTGCTCACTGTTGCAACAGAGCCAAAGGCAGAGATCGTAGTTACCGCAGTAGTGGGAATGATCGGTATCCGGCCTACCATCGCTGCCATGGAAGCAGGAAAAGACATTGCTCTGGCAAATAAGGAGACACTGGTCACAGCCGGTCACATTATAATGCAGTTGGCAAAAGAAAATGGGTGTGAAGATCCTTCCGGTAGATTCTGAACATTCTGCAATCTTCCAGTGTCTTCAGGAGCAGCCGGGAATAAGATCCATAAGATCCTTCTGACTGCTTCCGGAGGTCCTTTCAGAGGATGGAAAGAGAACAGCTGGAAAAAGTCCAGGTGGAAGATGCCTTAAAGCATCCAAACTGGTCTATGGGCCACAAGATCACCATCGACTCCTCTACTATGGTCAATAAGGGACTGGAAGTAATGGAAGCCGGCTGGCTGTTTGATGTATCCTTAGATCAGATCCAGGTAGTGATCCAGCCTGCAAGTATTATCCATTCCATGATCGAATATGAAGATGGAGCAGTGATCGCCCAGCTAGGTACACCGGATATGAAACTGCCGATCCAGTATGCATTATACTATCCGGAAAGACGTTTTCTTCCAGGAGACAGACTGGATTTTACAAAGCTTCGTGAGATCACCTTTGATGTACCGGATCCGGAAACATTTAAAGGGATTAAAACTGGCATACCAGGCAGGAAAGACAGGCGGAAGTATGCCGACTGTATTTAATGCAGCCAATGAGCTGGCAGTAAGTCTGTTTTTAAAGAAAAAGATCCCGTATCTTACGATTGCGGATATGATCCAGGCATCTATGGAGCATCATAAAAAAATTGATGCACCGGATGTAGACCAGATCCTGGCAGCGGAAGCAGAAACTTATGATTTTATACAGTCAAAATGGAATAGAATAAAATAAGTTTTAAATGAAAATCGGAAAGGATGAATGAAATCCTATGAATAGTGTACTGGCAGTGCTGATCCTTGGGGGAATCATCCTGTTCCATGAACTTGGACATTTTATTTTCGCAAAATTAAGCGGGATTGAAGTGACGGAATTTTCCTTAGGGATGGGGCCGAGGCTTTTAAGTTTTAGTAAAAGGCGAAACGAGATATTCTTTTTTAAAACTTCTGCCTTTTGGCGGTTCCTGTGCTATGCTGGGGAAGATGAGGATGCAGAAGGTGACAGGGCTTTTAATAACAAACCTGTATTTAACCGTATTGCCGTGGTTTTTGGAGGCCCTTTATTTAATTTCCTTCTGGCTTTCCTGTTATCCCTTGTTATCGTAGGCTGTGCCGGTGGTTTTATGAGCCGGTGGTGGTGGGAGTAGAAAAAGGCTACCCGGCTGAGCAGGTGGGGATCCTTCCGGGAGATGTGATCACAAAAGTAAATCATAGATCTGTCCATTCTTACCGGGATCTTTACGCCTTATCTTACAGCTCATCCCCATCAGGATGTGACTATTACCTGGAAGCACACGGATGAAAATCGGAAAAACAGAGAAGAGATCGGCAAAGATCACCCTTGTCTATATTGACAGAACAGGCCAGTCTATGATCGGTGTCCGGTTTGATGCAAACCCTCCAGAAGATTACAAACCCAGCGCAGTTAGTAATACAATCTGTTTATGAGGTAGAACATTGGATCGGTTATGTATTTGACAGCATTCATCTGATGTTTGTAGGCAAAGTAACTGCAGATGATATCAGCGGTCCTGTAGGCATTGTTACGACCATTGACCATACGGTAGAGCAGGCAGCATCAGCGGGGAAAACAGTAGTTGCTGTCGTTCTTATGAATTTTGCTGTTCTTTTAAGTGCCAACCTGGGAGTGATGAATCTGCTTCCTCTTCCTGCCTTAGACGGTGGACGGCTGGTATTTCTGATCATTGAAGCAATTCGCAGGAAACCTATTGACCGGGAAAAAGAGGGAATGATCCATGCTGGTGGGAATGATCGTTCTGCTGGTGCTTATGGTATTTATATTGTTTAATGATGTGAGGAAGCTATTGTAAATGCTCCGTTTTTGGAGACAGTTGGAATTGAACCAGTACATCGTTTTCGAAACGATGTACTGGTTGAAAGCGAGGTATATTTCCTGTCTGAAGGACAAGGCGTAGGCGTGAAATGCATAGAACAATTTAAAAATAAAGAGGAATGAAACATGAGCAGAAAGGATACAAAAAGTTGTTCATATTGGCGACCGGGTGATCGGCGGGGAAATCCCATCCTCATCCAGTCCATGTGTGCAACACAAAAACAGAAGATGTAAAGGCAACAATAAAACAGATCTTAAGCCTGGAAAAAGCAGGCTGTGATATTATCCGTGTGGCAGTGCCTACCATGAAGGCAGCAGAAGCTCTTAAAGATATTAAAAAAGAGATCCATATCCCATTAGTAGCAGATATCCATTTTGATTACCGTCTAGCTATTGCAGCCATGGAAAACGGGGCTGATAAGATACGTATTAATCCAGGCAATATAGGCAGTACAGACCGTGTCAAAGCAGTGGTAGACCGGGCAAAAGCGGGAATATCCCAATCCGTGTAGGTGTAAACAGCGGTTCTCTTGAAAAAGATCTGCTAGAAAAATACGGTGGTGTAACTGCAGAAGGGATTGTGGAAAGTGCTTTGGATAAGGTACATCTTATTGAAGATATGGGTTATGATAATCTGGTCATCAGTATCAAATCATCCGATGTATTAATGTGCGTTAAAGCTCATGAACTGATCACTTCCAGAACCGATCATCCCTTCATGTAGGTATTACGGAAGCAGGAACTTTATTTTCCGGAAATATCAAGTCTGCTGTGGGGATTGGGAATTATCTTATATCAGGGCATTGGAGATACCATTCGCGTTTCTCTTACAGGTGATCCAATTGAGGAAATTAAGTCTGCCCGTCAGATCCTTAAAACTCTGGGACTTAGAAAAGGTGGAGTGGAAGTGGTTTCATGTCCAACCTGCGGCCGTACCCGTATTGACCTGATCCATCTTGCAAACCAGGTAGAGACCATGGTTTCAGGCATGGAAGGTCTTAGACGGTGTTAAAGTAGCTGTTATGGGCTGCGTAGTCAATGGACCTGGCGAAGCCAAAGGGAAGCTGATATTGGCATTGCCAGGCGGCGTAGGTGAAGGTCTGATCATCAAAAAAGGTGAGATCTTACGAAAAGTACCGGAAGAAGATCTGTTAGACTCCCTTCGCAGTGAACTGGAAGCAATGGCAGAAGCAAGAAAGAAGTAATCTGAATGGCAAAAGGTTTTTTAGAAGTATTTCCAACCCTTAATATTGCAGAGCCTTTAAAGGAGCTTTTAGCTTTGGCAGAAGTAGAAAAAGTTACTTCTGCCAGAGATAGAAGCTCTATTCGTGTTTATATGAAAAGCACGCAAGGCTCATTCATAAACAAAATATCTATGATCTGGAACGTGGAATTAAAGACCAGCTGTTTCCAGATAAACAGATCACTATTAAGATCCAGGAAAAATACAGACTGTCAGGACAGTATACGCCTGAAAAGCTTTTAAAGATGTATAAGGATAGTCTGCTGCTAGAATTAAAGCATTACAGCATCGTAGAATACAGTATGTTCCGCAAGGCTCAGATCGTCTTTGAGAACGAAGGAAAAATGGTACTGACTGTAGAAGATACCATGGTCAACAGGGATAAGACCAATGAATTAAAAAGGGTTCTGGAAAAAGTATTTAACGAGCGGTGCGGTCTGCCGGTAGAAGTAGCGTTTCAGTACATCCCGCAAAGGAAAATGACCGTAGAAAGCAGATTGAACAGAAGTTAGAGAGAGAAGCACAGGCTATTTACTGGCAGAATCATAAGGATGAATTAGGCAGTGTGAATAGTGGAGAAAAGATCTCACAGCCTGCTGCGATGCGGAATATAGATGAGAAAAAACTCAGACAGTAGGATGCTATCATCATGGATGTTCCTATGCCTGAAGCAGCTCCCTGGGATGCGCTAATGGATCAGGCAGCTTCAGGAAATGTTCCTGGAAATGATGAGAATATTTCTCTTGTATCAGATGGTACTGTGGATGACAAATTCAAGGTCATTTACGGTGTGGAAGCATATCTGGTCGATGATACAAAGGATATTGTGGAGAATGCAGCCGGTCAGTCGCTAGATGACAAGTACGTGGTATTTGATATAGAGACAACAGGCTTTTCTCCGGAAAAGAATAAAATCATAGAAATAGGTGCGGTGAAGGTCATCGGTGGCGAAATTGTAGACCGCTATTCCACATTTATAAACCCTGAGGTACCTATTCCGTTCAGGATTGAGGAGCTCACCTCGATAAGGGATGACATGGTTATCACATCGCCAACAGTGGATGTCATACTGCCACAGTTTATGGAGTTTTGCAAGGACTGCATCATGGTCGCCCACAACGCTGACTTTGATATGAGCTTTATAAAGCGAAACTGCGCGCTGCTTGGCATGGAGTGTAATCCTACTATTGTGGACACGGTGGCTCTTGCGAGAGTGCTTCTGCCACAGCTAAACAGATTTAAGCTGGATACAGTGGCCAAGGCTCTAAACATCTCGCTTGACCATCATCACAGAGCGGTGGATGATGCCGCATGTACCGCAGAGATATTTGTCAAATTCATAGAAAAGCTAAAGGACAGGGGCATATCAAGCTTAGATGAGGTAAATGCCCTGGCAAAATCATCTGTTGAGATGATAAGGAAGATGCCTACATACCATGCCATCATTCTTGCAACCTGTGACCAGGGGCGTACCAATCTCTACAGGCTTATCTCGCTGTCACACATCAAGTATTATAATAAGAGACCGCGAATACCAAAATCAGAGTTTAACAAGTATCGTGATGGGCTTTTAATAGGCTCAGCCTGTGAGGCAGGAGAGCTTTACAGGGCTATTTTAAACGGAAGACCACAGGAGGAAATCACAAGGCTTGTGAATTTCTATGATTACCTGGAGATACAGCCTCTTGGCAACAACGCATTTATGATACGTGACGAGGATTCCGATATTGCTTCAAACGATGACCTTATCGATATAAATAAGCGAATCGTAAAGCTTGGAGAGGAATTTGGAAAGCTGGTTGTTGCAACCTGTGACGTACATTTCTTAAATCCCGAGGACGAGGTATACCGTCGTATTATCATGGCCGGTAAGGGCTTTAAGGATGCAGATGAGCAGGCTCCGCTTTACTTAAGGACCACAGAGGAAATGCTAAAGGAGTTTGAATATCTCGGAAGCAAAAAGGCTGAGGAGGTAGTTATCACCAATACCAATAAGATAGCAGACATGTGTGAGCGTATCTCACCGGTCAGACCTGATAAATGTCCGCCGGTTATCGAAAACTCTGACGGCATGCTTCGTGAAATCTGCTATAACAAGGCAAACAGGATGTACGGAGATCCGCTGCCGCCTATAGTTAAGGAGCGTCTTGACAGAGAGCTTAACTCCATTATTTCAAACGGCTATGCCGTAATGTACATCATCGCACAGAAGCTTGTGAGGAAATCAAATGAGGATGGCTATCTGGTTGGCTCGCGAGGCTCCGTAGGAAGCTCGTTTGTTGCAACCATGTCAGGTATCACAGAGGTTAATCCGCTGCATGCTCACTATTTGTGTACACACTGCAAATACAGTGATTTTGATTCACCAGAGGTACAGGCATTTTCAGGCCGTGGTGGCTGTGATATGCCGGATAAGCTCTGTCCAAAGTGCGGAAGACCTTTAAGCAAGGAGGGCTTTGATATTCCGTTTGAGACCTTCCTCGGTTTCAAGGGAAACAAGGAGCCTGATATCGATCTGAACTTCTCCGGTGAGTACCAGTCAAAGGCACACAAATATACCGAGGTTATTTTCGGAGAGGGCCAGACCTTTAAAGCCGGAACCATAGGTACACTTGCTGACAAGACCGCATTTGGATACATTAAAAACTATTATGAGGAGCGCGGTATCAGAAAGCGAAATTGCGAGATAGACAGGATAGTGCAGGGCTGTGTTGGTGTGCGCCGTACTACGGGACAGCATCCGGGTGGTATAGTCGTGCTGCCGATGGGTGAGGAGATTAATACCTTTACTCCTGTACAGCATCCTGCGAATGATATGACCGTTGATAAAAAGATCAAATACATGTTCCCGAAAGCACATGCGGCGGCCTATGTTATGATGGCGTGGCGTATTGCCTACTGTAAGATTTTTATCCACTGGCTTACTATGCGGCCTTTTTTCAGCATCCGCGCCAGCGCCTTTTCCTATGAGATCATGTGTCAGGGAAGAGATAAACTGGAATATTATCTGGCAGATTATAAAAACGTTCCGATACTCTTTCTAAAAAGGAGCAGGATACCCTGCGTGACATGCGTATTGTCCAGGAAATGTACGCCAGGGGCTTTGATTTTATGCCAATTGATATTTATAAGGCAAAAGCAAGACATTTCCAGATCATTGACGGTAAGCTGATGCCTTCTTTAAGCAGTATTGACGGTTTAGGTGAAAAAGCGGCAGAAGCAGTGGTAGATGCAGTAAAAGACGGTCCATTCCTGTCAGTAGAAGATTTCTCCAGCCGTACCAAAGTAAATGGAACTATCTGTTCCCTGATGTCTGACCTTGGGACTGCTTAAAGACCTTCCTCAGTCTAATCAGTTATCATTAATTTAAAATGATTGATATAAGAATTGGGAACAGGCTGTACCTGATGAGCTGGTATCATATTGCGGCGTATCGATCAGGGTTTCATAGTATTGATCTGGTATCATAAAATTGACTTATAAAAAAATTATGGTATATTTTTGGAAAGAGTTTTTCGCATGTGGAGTGTGAAAAACTCTTTCTTGCGCTTTAAAAGCAAATTGACGCACCAAAGCGTTAAAGTAATACGCTGGAAAAAAATGAAAACAGCGTAAATCAAAGTAAATGGGGGTTTATATTTTTAATGGAACGTGAAAAATTTTCTTCCAGACTTGGCTTCATCCTGATCTCAGCAGGCTGTGCCATTGGTCTGGGCAATGTGTGGAGATTTCCTTACATTGTAGGAGCTTACGGTGGAGCTGCCTTTGTACTGATCTATCTGGCATTTCTCCTGATCCTTGGTCTTCCTATTGTAGTAATGGAATTTGCTGTAGGACGCGCCAGCAAACGCAGTGCAGCCCTTTCTTTTAATATGCTGGAGCCGAAAGGGTACAAAATGGCATCTGACCCGCTATGCAGCTATGGCAGGAAACTACATGCTGATGATGTTTTATACCACGGTAGCAGGATGGATGATCTATTACTTCATCAAAATGCTTCGTGGGGATTTTACAGGACTTGACTCCGATGCAGTAGCAGGAGAGTTTACCAATATGCTTGGAAATCCTGCATTAATGACTGGATTTATGATCTTTGTTGTAGTTCTTTGTTTTGGTATCTGTGCCCAGGGGTTGGTAGCAGGTGTAGAACGTATTACAAAAGTGATGATGGTCTGCCTGTTATTCCTTATGATGGCACTGGCTGTCCACTCCATGGTATTAAAGGGCGGTGCTTCCAGGTCTGGAGTTTTACTTAAAACCTGATTTTGGAAAAATGGTAGATGCAGGACTGGGAAATTCTATTTTTGCAGCTATGGGACAGTCTTTTTTTACAGTAAGTATCGGTATTGGTGCGCTGGCTATTTTTGGAAGTTATATTGGAAAAGAACACCGTTTGACCGGCGAAGCCATCAGTATTACCATTCTGGATACACTGGTTGCATTTATGGCTGGTCTGATCATTTTCCCGGCATGCTTTGCATATGGAGTTGAACCAACTTCCGGTCCGTCCCTGATCTTTATCACACTGCCAAATGTATTTAACCACATGGCAGGAGGAAGACTGTGGGGATCATTGTTCTTCGTATTTATGTCCTTTGCGGCTCTTTCAACTGTAATTGCCGTATTTCAGAATATTATTTCTTTTGCAACAGACCTTACAGGCTGTTCTGTAAAGAAAGCAGTAGCATGGAATGTAGCAGTAGTGATCATCTTGTCTCTTCCATGTGTGTTTGGATTTAATATCTGGAGTAATTTCCAGCCATTGGGAGCAGGTTCTAATATCCAGGATTTGAGGACTTTATCCTCAGTGATAACCTGCTGCCTATTGGAAGTCTTCTGTATCTGCTGTTCTGCACCAGCCGTTATGGATGGGGCTTTGAAAAGTTCCTGGCAGAAGCAAATGAGGGATCTGGCATTAAGTTCCCAAGATGGGCACGTTTTACGTAAGCTACATCCTTCCGCTGATCGTGATCTTTATCCTGGCTCAGGGATATATTGCAAAATTCTTCTAAATAAATTCTAAATGAGAAGCATTTAGAACATGTGAAAAATACAGCAAAAGCAGAGGCCTGTGCTGTAAGAGAACAGCATACGGCCCCTGTTTGATCATTATTTTTTAGTTGTCTAAAAAAATTAAAAATTTTGAAAATTTATAGTTGACAATTGGAAGAATGTGTATTATACTATTCAACGTAATCGAGATCGAGGCGTGGCTCAGTTTGGTAGAGCGCTGCGTTCGGGACGCAGAGGTCGTGGGTTCGAATCCCGTCGCCTCGATTCATTACTAGGCCTGATGGTCAAGCGGTCAAGACGACGCCCTCTCACGGCGTAAACCCGGGTTCGATTCCCGGTCAGGTCATATTGTAAGGCTGCTGCATTTGCAGCGGCTTTATTTTTTTAAATGAATATGCCATTGTAGCGCAGTTGGATTATAAAGAAGTGGTATTGCGGACACTGGCATATTAATAAACGCATTGATAAGATGGAATTTCTTTTTCATGATGTACGGCTATTTTAAGGAGGTAAAGACGATGATCGATAAAAATGATCCAGAAATTCAGGCATACCTGAAGGAAGAACTTCAAAAACAGAAAGAACAGATTACGGAACGGATTCTGTGGAGAAATGCCAAATCACTGCTTGGTGGTCCAACGTATGCTGATATGGAGTATTATACTGGCCTTTCCAGAGCGGAAATTGAAGAAATCGCAGATAAATGCCAGTGGAAGTTAACCATTAAGGAAGGCTATGCTGAGGGAAGCTTGGTTGGACAAGTGGGAAAGTCTTTGTAACTGCCTTAAAAATAAGGACATTGATTACGATAAAATATCCAGAGGATATGGTATAGATTTATCCTGTGTAAAAGAATGGGCAAAGGATCCAGACAAGTATGCAGTATTGGAATTAGTTTCTCAGGGAATTGACGATGATTATATTATAGAGAGTTTCAATCTTACAGAGAAAGAATTTTTAAACTTTGTCCGATCAGGAACCGTAAACCAGTCTTTCAGAAAAAGGATCAGATGAAGAACTGCAGAAAATGATTGAATCAGAGGGATTGTAATGGAAAAAACTGAAACCAGTCTTTCTTTGATAGAGAAAGGAACAATCATTGCGGAAGATGAAGAACTGGAAGTCCATTGTTTTGTCTTCTTCCTGGCGATACCAGAAAATCGGATTGAATCATTATTAAAGAAATATGGTTTAGAAATTGCTGATATAACGCCTTATCCTATATAATGGAGCAAATGCGCGTCCATATGAGATTAGTACATGGCTTGCAGGCCGGGCTAATGTAAAACGGTTTGTTATTCTGATGATGAATTTTGGCTTTGGAACTATCTGGAAGATTTGTTGTACAAAATATGCACATGGCATCAGGTGGAATTACTACATATGGGCTTCACAGATGATGATGCTCAGAAAGCAGTTGATATTTTAGCGGATAAAGCCAGTATTCAGAAACAACTTCAAGAACAAAAGCTAAAATAGCAGAGAAGCTTTATAAAGCAATATGGAATGGATGATATTCAGATAGGTGCAGCATGTACGATATGCCATTGGATGAAGCGATATCGCTGACAGAGTAGAAAAACAGAAATTGCCAAAGGTAGAAGGAAAAATAATTATGACGAAAAATGAAAAATTGCTGACTGTAACAGACGAAAATGAAGAGAAAACTAAAAGTTTTGGTTGAAAAAAAGCTAAGACTCGTGTGCCAGAGCTTTTTCAACAATATTATAAGACTACTCCCAGAAGAATTTGAAAAAAAAGGATATACTTGAGCTTTTATGTACAGAGCTTATGAAGATGGCGTTATCGAGGGACATATCGGCGTTGCTCTGGATTTGAGATTGTGATGATGGAATTAAACAATTTGATTTTTTTAAATATGCGGATGAATTGAAAAACAGAGAAGAGGGCGGGACGAGTAACAAGAAAAAGGCATACTATTAGCCAGGAAGCAAAAAATGAGGACGAGAGAATATAGAAGGCAAGCGAAAAGTGAAAAATTAAGCATAAGGAAATGGCAGTTGCGATTGGTGGGCATGTGAACCAGGAAGGTTCATTCTGGGAAACACTTTGAAAAGTTAGAAGCGGCAGTAAATGGTGAGAAGCCAGGAATTCTTGCAAAACATGATTATGGGACGATCACCGTGGTGTCAGCAAGAAAACAAAAAAATCAAGAATGGACAATCTTCGTATCGTCATAAAGGTGCGTATGGTCCAGAAAAGTCTATACTCGTACGATCAGAGAGAAATGGACCGTATTTTGGAATGAAAGGGGCATTTAGCCATGAAGCAGAAAAAGAAATACACTATTGAAAGTGAGCTAACAAAAGCTTTAATGCAATTTTCCTTTGGAAAACTAACAATTGCCGAAGTAAAAAAAGCTGCGGTTGCTGCCACAAATTGGGATTCGTCAAATGAAGCATTGGCACATAAAGGGCTAAATTGGTATGCGAAACAGATAATTGCTAAAATGTAGTTACTATAGAGAAGGTGATAATAATGAGATATTACATTGCGGATTTGCATTTTGGTCATGGTGGGCTAAATAATCGCATGGATAATCGGAAATTTGAAAGCGTGGAAGCCATGGATGAATATATGACGCTCAATGGAATTCCAGGGTGCGTAGAAATGATGAAGTTGTGATTCTCGGAGACGCAATTTATAAGCACGGAGAGCAGGTAAAAATCAATTACTGGCACGGCTAAAGGCAGAAAGACCCTTATTCTTGGTAATCACGATGAATTTATCGATAAGAAAGATTTCCGGTCAGAGTTATTGGAAAAAATCACTCCTATATAGAGCTAAATGACAATAAGCGAAAAATAATTTTATCTCACTATCCCATTATGTGCTATAACGGGCAATATCGTTATGATTCAGAGGGGAATCCTAAAACTTACATGTTGTATGGTCATGTTCATAACACTTTTGATGAAGTGTTGATTCAGGAATATCAGGAACAGGTGCGTAAACATCAGCGAAAGCGATTCAGGGTTCTAAAGAAGAAGTGCCTATTCCCTGTCAGATGATAAATTGTTTTTGCATGTTTTCTGATTATATCCCGCTTACATTGGATGAATGGATTCAGGTGGATAGAGAGCGAAGAGAAAAAACTAAAATGTATAGAGAAAACCTGATAACAAATAAAAAGGTTAAAAGGAATGGTAAATATATGAGCAGTTTTGAAAATGTAGAGATTTTGAAGATACAAAAATCTGTGTGAAAAAATGGGAGAATTAAAGAATCTCTTGCTAAATCCGTGAAAAATCAAAAACTTATTTTGGAAGGAGAACATCTGCCTGTTGTGGATAAATCACGTTTTACAGATAATGCAAAGTGATCCTGTCCACAAAGCGGACTTTTTTGCGGCAGCTTCTGGTTATGTAAAGCAAAAAGTTGCAGTACATAACTTTTGCTTCTTCCACTAATCCGGGTGGTGGAGTGACAAGAGGATCCAGTGCCCAGGAGGAATGCCTGTGTAGATGCTCCGGACTGTATTTTTGCTTAAGTGTACCGGAGATGATGAAAGGGTTTTATTATCCTCATCGAAATGCGAAAAATCCGATCAATAATGCAGATATCATCTATACGCCGGGTGTAACTGTATTTAAGACAGATACAAGCAATCCGAAACTGCTGGATGAGAAAGACTGGTATGATGTAGATGTTATTACCTGCGCAGCACCGAATTTACGGGAAAGACCAAGCAATCGGTTCAATCAGAATAATGGTGATCACGCTGTAAAGGTCAGTGATAGAGAACTTTTGAAATCCATAAGAAGAGACTGACCAGGATTCTGGATGTTGCCGCACTGAACAATGCGGAAGTAGTGATTCTTGGTGCTTTTGGGTGCGGAGCCTTTCAGAATAAACCGGAAGTGGTGGCCAGAGCTGCAAAAGAAGTGATTACGGATTATCTGCAAGTCTTTAAAACCATTGAGTTTGCTGTATATTGTTCGCCTCGTGATGATACGAATTTCAGGGTATTTAAGAGAGTGCTGGGAATGATGTGATTTTGGCGGTTGATCATAAAAGGTCAGCCGCCTTTTTCTTTTATAAAAATTCTTGTAAATCCCCTGCTTTAACTTATGGAACCGGACAAGTTATCCATATCATTTCCCGAAATTTCTGGCAGATAGATGTTTTCACTGATATCATTCCATTAATCAAAGCTCCGGACGGCACTGCCATTCTTTCCATATAAAAGACTGGAACACCAGTGAAATCGTCATTATGAACGACATCAACGTAGAAAATCTGGTACAGGAAAAGCCAAAGAAGAAAAGTAGAGGAAGAGGAATGTAAGACGGCCCGGTTATGGGCAGTAACAACGAAGTATTATAGTATCAATAAAAGCCGAGGTGGAATAAAACTTACATCTCGGCTTTTATGGCACTTACAATCAATATCAAATGAGAGTGCCATGGTTTCTGTTTGATTGTTACATATACCATCGATCTGAAAATGAAATCAGCTTTCAACTCATGGTAAAGGGCTTGCAAACTATCGGTGGAAAATGGTATTATATGGATACAGAAGGTCGTATGGCAACAAGGCTAGTACATCGTTTTCGAAATAACTATCGCCCTTGTCTGTGGATTATACTAGTCACTCTGACGCCAGGACAAGACGGAGCTTTGAAGCATCCGGGTGCTTCTTGTGAAAAGCCTTGCAAATGCTGAAAAGTCAATACTCACAAAGCTTTTTTTCATATGACTACAAGGTTTATGTGGATTTCCTATTCCTAGAAATGAGATATTATAAAAAAGTAATTATTTTTCAAAAAGAGGAGGAAAAATATGGCATTTCACTTAAGAACTTATACAGCACCAGATTTTTCAAAGGAAAAATTCATTTCTGCACCAGATGTTGTGTTAAAAGAAGCCCCAGTAGATATGGCAGCCCCGGAGAATTTTCATGCACTGAGCATATTTCCGGAATATTTTAAGATAAACGGGAAATGGCTTCTTGCAGAGGACAGCCGTATGGATTGTGTTCCTGTATACAAAGATGGGAAAGTTTATGTGATCGAACCTCGTCATTTGAAAAAAAGGCGATCTGGTAGTCGTAGGGAGAACAGAAGATTGTCAGGACGGCATTTATGTACATGCAAACGGCTTTGGAAGCATTGACAAAAGGCAGGAAGTATTTGCGTTCCGTCAGAACCGATCCAGAGAAACAGCCTTTTCAAGAGACTATGATGAACTTTATGAACTTTACATCATGAAAAGAGCATGGCTATGTAGTATGGGTCATGGGACCGGCGTTCAGCTTTGACAGTGATGCCAGAAATGCTTTTTTTCCCAGCTGGTGGCAAACGGCTACGTAGATGCAGTACTTGCAGGAAATGCATTGGCAACTCATGACCTGGAAGGTGCTTATCTGAAAACGGCACTTGGCCAGGATATCTACACCAGGAAAGTGTTGAAAATGGGCATTACAACCATCTGACTACGATCAATCGTGTCCGAACCTGTGGTTCTATAGAGAATTTTATAAAAGAAGAAAATATCAACAATGGTATTATCTATAACTGTGTGAAGCATAAGGTTCCTTTTGTATTAGCTGGTTCTATCAGAGATGACGGTCCGTTGCCAGAGGTTTATGGAAATGTTTACGAAGCTCAGGATGCCATGCGTTCCCATGTGAGAAAAGCTACCACAGTGATTTGCCTGGCAACGATGCTTCATACCATAGCAACTGGAAATATGACACCATCTTTCCGTGTTATGGAAGACGGTTCTATCCGGGAAGTTTATACTGTGTGGATAAGAATTCACCGTAAATAAACTGACCGATCGCGGCAGTCTTTCTGCCCGGGGTATTGTTACCAATGTACAGGATTTCGTCACCAATGGTAAGGGACTTATCTTTATAATTACTATGAAATTGTTGCCAAGCCGGTATAAAGGATTACAGCTCTGATCACGAATATTGGGAAGCAGTTATGGGAGTGTCAGAAGCGGGTGACATCTGATTTTCCGCTATTACATCGAAATAACTATACCACTCACTTGTCTGCGAATCTGATTGCACAGGCCTAAAAGCCTCAGCGTAGCCCGCTACGCCTGCGTTTTTAGACCTGCACACTCAAATCCGCATCCTACGTGATTATGTACAGTTTATTTTACGGCAAAACCAAACGAGCCTGGTTTGCAAATTATTGCTATAATAATGCCGATTTAGAAGAAACTACTATGAACGTGTTGCTAGTACATCATTTTCGAAATAACTATACCACTCATTTGTCTGCGAATCTGATTACACAGGTCTAAAAGCCTCAGCGCAGTCCGCTACGCCTGCGTTTTTAGACCTGCACATTCAAATCCGCATCCTATGTGATTAGTACAGTTATTTACGAAACGATGTACTAGGTGGTTATGGGAACTGCTAGTGTGCAAGGCTATATAGATATTTGGCAGCCAAGCTGGTTATGAATAAGCAGGGTGACAGGTCGGATTACGAATATTGGTAGCAGTTGCAAAAGTTCCAACAGCATGTAGTACATGATTTTCATTTATGATGACGTTACCGTCAGATGACATGTCTATTTAGAATATAATTATGAAATACTAAAAGCCTTGTTTCTATAAGGTTTTTTTGTCATCAGAAAGTTCAAAAGAACACAATATGCCTGATTTTGTGAGAAGATTTTTGTCCGTTATACCCAAATTTCTGAGGCGTATGGGGTGTACGGCGATGAAATCCGGGGGCGACTGGCGGAAAATCGACCACAAAGGCGTGCAAGAAAGATTCCGAGAGGACATCAATGCAATATGGAGGGAAAATGGCAAAGGAACAATATAATGCAGACAGTATAACCGTCCTGGAAGGACTAGAAGCGGTCCGTAAGAGACCAGGTATGTATATCGGAGGAGTGGGATCTAAAGGACTGAACCATTTGATCTATGAAATCGTGGACAATTCAGTGGATGAGCATCTGGCAGGCTTGTACCCAGATCACTGTCCGGCTGGAAAAAGACGGTTCCTGTACCGTGCGTGATAATGGACGCGGTATTCCGGTAGAAATGCATAAAAGGGGAGTGTCTGCAGCCAGAGTAGTACTTTCTACCCTTCATGCAGGCGGAAAATTTGACAATA
>VOFH01003844.1_pt1 | contig 24647 bp, 40 predicted proteins | sample 5384091 | NCBI WGS metagenome assembly VOFH01 (sample SAMN12384727, study PRJNA508395) | human gut metagenome | isolation source: healthy gut G | host: Homo sapiens
AGAACGGAATCTGGCTATCGAATTTATGGCACGCAGCGCGCCTGAACTTCGTGCGGCTGATTCTTTCGGGAAAGACGCCCCCAGGAGAGCCTGCAAATGGGCGCAGCGCCGATCTCCGCTTCCGTACCGGCGGGCGTGTACCAGAGAATGGAACGCCGCAGTTTTGCGGGCTGTTTTGCTGTTTTCAGTATTTAATGATTTTATGGTTCCATTAGAGAGGGAAAGTTCCGACACATCGCATGGGGCAGAGAAGAACAGCCGGATTTCCTGCCAGCCCCTCTGAAGGGGGGTTCAATGAAACATGTTTTTTTCTGTCAGTTGAGTTCATATAAAAGCAGAGGATAGGACCTCCCTGCTCATCCTGTTCTGTTCTTTTTATAGACGGTAAATCCCATGAATTCATAAAACTCTTTCGTGGCGGGAGTTTTTGTTCGTTGACGCATACTTCGCGAATGCCGAAGCCGTCGATACCGTATTGCACCAGGCGGTTCCCGAGCCTTTTCCTATCTGCTCCGGGCGAGAAACAACATTTCCAGTTTGCCTTGGCCGATTCCCATAAATCCCGCTAATTTCTTTTGTTCATCCCGCAGTGCGATCAGGTGGGGGATTTCTCTCAGAGCGCGTGGGACGAAACCGGAGATCCTTCGGATTTCCTCTTCGCTCAGAAACAGATGAGTGGACCGCACCGAACTCTCCCAGACTTCCGTCAGGCGGGAAATCAGCGTTTCGGTCCGGCGATCCGGCGGGATAATCTGAAAGTCCGGGAAGAATTCGCTTTTCCGATATGGTTCGGATTCTTTCGCAGTTCTGTATTCCGCATATATTTTCCTTTCCTTATTTATAACATAATACGCTTAGCATTCTATCAGATCTTTTTCCTCAATTTAAAGTCTTATTTTCGGTCTGCTGCGGTTTTTCTCTCAGACAAACTTCGAACTCTGCCGTTCGGGCCGGAAATGAAAGGGCGGAGGAACGCGTCGGGATCAGGAGGAGGTTTTCAGGAGCGCAGGACGGTATTCGCAGAAAGAAACGGGCGATTTCGGATTTTTGACGCTCTCGGCGGATGAAAGGAGGCGGAACAGTTGACGGTAGAAAACTAAAAAAGATTTACATATATTTACAATTTGCGGCAGGAATGTTAAAATAAAAAGACCTTGACCGGGATGAGAAAAAGAGTTATCATAAAACAAGAACGGATGTTCTCTTAATAACGTTAAGACGAAAGGATAACATACATATGGCTGCATCAAATAAAACAACGATAAACAGAGTGACCGACGATCATTTCGATAAGGACAAAGCGCTGGAAGCCGCGCTTCAGCAGATTCAGAAACAATACGGCAAGGGCGCGATCATGAAGCTGGGAGAGAGCGGCGGACTCAATATCGAGACGATTTCCACAGGTTCTGTCAGTCTGGATATCGCTACCGGCGTTTCCGGTATTCCTCGTGGTCGTATTACGGAGATCTACGGACCGGAGTCTTCGGGAAAAGACGACGCTGGCTCTTCATATCGTAGCGGAAGCGCAGAGAACCGGCGGCAGAGCCGCATTTATCGACGCAGAACACGCTCTGGATCCGGAATATGCTGCAAATCTCGGCGTAGATGGGTGAACTCCTGGTGGCTCAGCCGGATACCGGTGAGCAGGGATTGAAATCTGCAGATGCTGGTGCGAAGCGGCGCCGTGGATGTGGTCGTTGTCGACTCTGTGGCAGCGCTGGTGCCGAAAGCAGAGATCCAGGGAGAGATGGGAGACAGTCATGTGGGCCTTCACGCCAGGCTGATGTCTCAGGCACTCAGAAAACTGGCCGGAGCTATTAACAAGTCAAAAGTTTCCGTCGTTTTTATCAATCAGCTGAGAGAAAAGGTGGGGATCATGTTCGGCAATCCGGAGGTCACTACCGGAGGCCGCGCGCTGAAGTTCTACGCGACGATGCGTATGGATGTGCGCAGGATCGAAAGCATTAAATCCGGCGATCAGATCGTAGGAAACAGGACGAGAGTCAAAATCGTTAAAAATAAAGTAGCGCCTCCCTTTAAGGAGGCAGAATTCGATATTATGTACGGCAGAGGAATTTCCAGAGAGGGCGATACGCTGGACTGCGCCGTAGAGCGCAAGATCGTGGACAAGGCGGGCGCGTGGTACAGCTTCGAGGGCAATCGAATCGGACAGGGAAGAGAAAATGTAAAAACGTTATCTGTCCGAAAATCCTGAAGTCCTGAATCGTATAGAGTCTCTGCTGATGGAATCGATCCGGCCCGCAAAGAAGGAGGACGTCAGGTGGGAAGCGGACGGATTTGCATCGGAGAATCCGGAGGATTTTCTTCCTCAGATCGATCCGGAAACCGGCGAGATTATCGAATAGATAGGAGCAGCGAAAAAACTCTCTGAGAACCGGTGAATATTATTGACACTGTGATTATCGTATGATAATATAGTTCGGTAAGCCGCCGAGAAGGGCGAACAACAGAAATGCTGAAAGGCTGCCCTGACGGCGAGTCCGGGAAGAGGGAGGTAAAGAATATGTACGCAGTTGTTGAAACAGGCGGGAAGCAGTACAGAGTCCAGGAAGGCGATGTGATCACTGTAGAAAAGCTGAATATCGAAGACGGCGCCAAAGTTGTTTTCGATAAGGTGCTCGTCGCAGGTGAAGGTGCTGATATTAAGGTCGGCAAGCCGTACATCGAAGGCTGTACTGTCGAAGGTACTGCAGTTGAAAGCGGAAAAGGTCCTAAAGTAGTCATCTTCAAGTACAAGGCAAAGAAAGACTACAGAAAGAAGCAGGGACACAGACAGCCTTATACTTCTGTCAAGATCGAATCACCAATATCTAATCGATTCTGACATGATGGAATTTTTTTGCCGAGCCGGACAGGCCGGCGGTGATTTCATGCAGGCGGTTTGGAAAATCTGTCATTTTCAGATTTTCCGTCGAAAAGCTTTTCGAAACAGAATATCCATGTTATAGAAGAGACAGCACAGAATAGAGGAGGTGTGATCCATGGCAAGTAAGAAGGGTGTCGGCAGCTCGAAGAACGGTCGAGACAGTGAGTCGAAGCGGCTGGGAGTGAAGAGAGCTGACGGTCAGGTAAGCGCAGGCAGCATTTCGTTCGTCAGAGAGGCACGAAGTTCCATCCGGGAACGAATGTCGGCAGAGGCGGAGACGATACGTTATTCGCTAAGGTTGACGGTACGGTCAAGTTCGAAAGAGAAGGCAAGTCCAGAAAAAGGTAAGCGTTTACCCGGTCGAAATCGAAGCTTAAAATTATTCAGAAATCAGAAAGCCCCTATTTTTAGGGCTTTTTTCTTGATACGAAGGAAGAAAAATACGAAATATCCGCGCTAAAAGAGTGCGGACAGGAAAAGACGGGAGGCGGAAGATGTTTGTAGACAGAGCCCGGATTACGGTAAAATCGGGAAAAGGCGAAACGGCAGCGTTTCTGTTTCGAAGGGAGCCTTTTCGTTCCGGAAGGAGGTCCTGACGGGGAGACGGAGGAAAGGGCGGAGACGTCATTTTCGAAGCGAATAACAGTTACAGAACTCTGATGGATTTCCGCTACAAGAGAAAATACGAAGCTCCTGCCGGTGAAGACGGCATGAAGAAGAAAAAATACGGAAAGAACGGTGAAGATCTCGTCATCATGGTTCCTCCGGGAACGATGGTGATCGACGAACTTACCGGGCCTGGTTTATGAAGGACCTGGTTCGTCACGGTGATCGCGTAGTAGCGGTTAAAGGCGGAAAAGGCGGAAAGGGAAATGTCCACTTTAAAAATTCCGTAAGACAGGCGCCGAATTTTTGCGGAAGCCGGCGGCGCTGCCAGAGAGCGCGCTATCGTTCTGAACTGAAGCTCATCGCCGACGTGGGGCTTCTGGGTTTCCCAAACGTGGAAAGTCCACTTTTTTTTGTCGGTATCCACCAGCGCAAAGCCGAAGATCGGGAATTATCATTTCACGACGATTACGCCAAATTTGGGGGTGGTTCACCTCTACGATACCAGCTTTGTCATGGCGGATATCCCGACTGGTGGAGGGCGCGCATGAAGGCACCGGTCTCGGTCTGGATTTTTTCTCAAGCATGTGGAACGGACGAAGGTTCTCATTCATGTAGTCGATATCGCAGGTTCGGAGGGCGGGATCCCATCGAGGATTTTGATAAAATTAACGGCGAGCTGATGAAATATTCGGAAAAAGGTGCTCCGAAAGCCGCAGATTGTGGTGGGGGAATAAGTCGGATCTCATCTATGATCCGGAAAAGGCGGACGAATTCCGCCGGTATGTGGAGAGCAAAGGTTATCCGTTTTTCCTGATGTCCGCAGCCACTTCTCAGGGCATTAAAGAAGTTTTGTCCGCAGCGGTTCAGGCGCTCAGTACAGTTGAGGAGCAAGAAGAACCCGTCGAATATCTGGAGGAGGATTTTCACGGGGAAGATCCGGATTACAGGGAAATCTACACTTACGTGGACGAGCGGGACGGAGCGTATGTCATCGAAGGAAAAAACAGCTCACGAAGATTTTTGATTCCACAAATTTCAATGACATGGAATCACTTCGCTATTTGTATCGCTATATTGAAAAAAGGAGCTGTCGCGGAACTCAAGGAACTGGGACTCGAAGAGGGCGATATCGTGAGAATCAAAGATTACGAATTTGAATATTCGGAAGAGTAAGTCTGTCAGAACGACAAAAGCGCCGTGAACGTACGTTTCCCGGCGCTTTTTTGATCTTTGATTTTTCGTATCCTCAGTGATCCGCCGGATCATCCGGTTCAGCGGAAATGAGAACGGAAAACTGTTTTTTGCAGCAAAGAACATTGGGGCGGTCGGCGTTTTCATCTGCGACTGTGTGATGCTTTGTGGATACTCAAATTGTATTTGTGAAAACTTTTCGACAAAGTATAGGAAATCGTCGAATATTTCTGTATACTGTATGGATAATGATGAAAAGGATAAGAATACATCAGATATCCGAATTCGTAATAATATAGATGGAAAGGATGGTGCGGGTTTGATTACACGGGAAATGTATGAAGAAGGGAGATGAAAATCTTTCGTCCTGGGCGACGAAGTCGGCGGAATCCAGAGGCAGGATCGAACAAGAGGCTCCCCTGCCAGCTGAGAACTGCATTTCAGCGGGACCGGGACAGAATCATTCATTCAAAGGCGATCCGGCGGCTGATGCACAAGACGCAGGTGTTTTCTCTCACCGGAGGGAGATCATTTTCGACCCGTCTGACTCACACCATGGATGTGGCGCAGATTTCCCCGGACGACGCCCGGGGGCTGGCGCTCAACGAGGATTTGACAGAAGCGACGCTCTGGGACACGATCTGGGACATACGCCTTTCGGCCACAACGGAGAGGAATATCTGGCGATGCGCCATCCTGACGGCTTTCATCACAATGTTCAGAGTCTTCGGGTGGTAGACATTCTGAGAGTATGCCGGGAAGCCGCGGACTGAATCTCACCGCGGAAGTCAGGGATGGATTCGAATCATTCCGGATCTGAGAACCCTTTAAACTGGAAGGGTACACGTGCGCATCAGCGACAGAATCGCATACATAAAGACATCGACGATGCGATGAGAGCCGGCGCGTGATACGGAAAAGAAAATCTTCCCAGAGATTGTATCGAACATCTGGGAGAAGATCACTGACGCGGATCAATACGCTGGTACTGGATATGATTCATTCCAGCGAAGAACGGGGAGAGATCTGTCAGAGCGAGGAATGCAGCTACTATATGAATAAGCTCAGAGAATTTATGTTTGAGCATGTGTACAAAAGCAGAGTGGTAAAAGCAGGATGCGGAACTGGTCAAGGTCAAGCATCTCATCTTTATTTTATACGATTATTTTATGGAAACACCCGGAGAAAATGCCGATGAACATATCGAGATGCTCTATCTGTATGGACCGGAAGAAGTGGTGAAGGATTATATCGCCGGAATGACCGACCGGCATGCGCGATCAGCGTCTATAAATCGCTGTTTGTTCCCACGGGCTGGCAGACCGACGTGCAGCGTACCTGGAACCGTAACGTCAGGATAAAGACGGAGAGAATCGATAGAAAAAAAGCTGAGAGAAAGGCGATTTTGGCGTGAAAGAGGCGTCGTATCTTATCGAAAAAGAAAAATTTTCATGTTTTTTGAAAATTTCGATATAGAATTAAAAAAATAAAGGAATCCTAACTTTGTGTCGAATAAACAAAATGTGGAGGGTTTATATTGAGCGGTAATAACATAGCAGAGGAAATCAAGAGCAGGTGTAACATTGTAGATGTCGTGGGGCGTTATGTCGAACTCAAGAGAGCCGGCGGAAGCCATAAGGGGCTCTGTCCGTTTCACAATGAAAAGACACCTTCTTTTTTGTTGTCTCTGAAAGTAAACAGTTTTTTACTGTTTCGGATGCGGTGCCGGCGATGTGATTTCTTTTCTGATGAAGATCGAAAATATCGATTTTCATACGGCGATTACGAAGCTGGCGGAAGAATACGGCATAGAGATGGACAAGTTCGGATACCGAAATGAAGGAAAGAAAAACCAAATCTATGAGATGAACCGTGAGGCTGCTGTCTTCTTTTTAAAAATCTGACAGAAAAGGCAAACCGGGATACGAATATATGAAGCGCCGGGGGACTGAATCCAAAGACGATCGCCAGATTCGGCATCGATTTGCAGAGGATGACTGGCACGGATTGAGGAATCACCTTCTCGAAAAGAAATTTTCGGAGGATCTGATGTTTGAGGCAGGGCTCGTGTCCAGATCAAAAGGCAGAACTTTCGATAAATTCGGAATCGAGTGATGTTTCCGATTTTAACACGAGAGGAAAAGTCATCGGCTTCGGAGGCAGAGCCTGGGGACGGAGAACCGAAGTATCTTGAATTCTCCGAGTCCAGCGTATTTTTGAAGAAAAACAATCTGTACGGTCTCAACCTGACCAAGACAAGGACATTAACGGCAGTAACTGTGCCATTCTCGTGGAAGGATATATGGACCTCGTCTCCTGTACCGTCATGGCATTACAAATGTAGCGGCCTCGTTGGGGACCGCGTTGACTGAGCAGCAGTGCTCGCTTCTCAAAAGATATACGAAAAAATGTGGTCCTCGCTTATGATGCGGATTCTGCAGGGGAGAAGGCCGCGCTGCGGGGAATCCTGAGAAAAGGGGATTGCGGGCAAAAGTACTGCATATATCCGATGGGAAAGATCCGGACGAGTTTATTAGAAAAAACGGTCCGCAGGCATTTTTGGCACTGGTGGACCGGGCTCTTCCTTATGCGGAATACAGGATTGCCGCCGCCAGAAGCGAATACGATATTAACGACTTCCGAAGGAAGTATCGGATTTCTGAAGGAAGCTCGCGATATGCTGTCCGGTATGAGTCCGGTGGAGGCGGATATTTACATAAAAAAGATCGTGCAGAAGACACCCGGATTTCCGAAAGTGCTATTCGCAGGAAGTCAACGAAGCGCAGGAGAGCGACCGGCAGAGACAGCCGGCACCGGCGCGCCGCGATTACCGGAGAGAAAAAGAGCGTGTCAGAGATACGGACGGGGATAAAAAGTTCTCAGATGCATCTGATTAAGCTGACGTCGGTCAATCCGGACTATCTTCCGCAGATCGGACAATATGAGTTCGTATTCGAAGATCCCGCTTTATTACAGGATTTATCAGATGATAAAAAATGTTTATCTCGAAGATTCTGAGGTAGATATCAATAAGGTGTCTGACAGTCTTCTTCCGGAAGACGACGTTCTGTTTCGGGAAGCGCTGGAGAAAATCATTTTCCCGGAAAACAGCGATCAGGTGCTTCAGGAATGCATTGCGACGATCCGGAACGCAGCAGCTGAAGAAGCGCCAGGAGGAGATTCTGGATGTCTTGGCATTTCTCGGAAGAAGACGAAGACAGAGAGCTGACGCTCTGACAAAAGAGCTGATGGAACTGCAGATGACAATGTAAAATGAGAAAACTATGATATGAGTGGCTGACGATGGAAAACGAAGTAAACAATATGGAACAGCGTATGGCGGAGTGTCTGTCTGTTCTCTCCTGGAAAGGGAAAGGCAAAGGGGAATCCGACATAAGGATTATCTCTGATGTAGTGGATCATATCGAATTCGACAAGGATCAGATGGATGAGATCTATGATACTCTGATATCCAACGGAATCGAAATCGTTTCCGAAGCAGATCCTGAAGATTTTTGAATTAAAAAATTGGAAGAAGATAAAGATATAGATCACGATATTATGAAGAGAGCGAGGAGGATCTGGAAGCGTCCCTTTTCGAAGGGATCGCGGTAGACGATCCGGTGAGAATGTATCTGAAGGAGATCGGCAAAGTTCTCTTCTGACGGCAGAAGAAGAGATCGAGCTGGCGAAGAGAATGGAACTCGGAGATGAGGAAGCCAAGAAAAAAACTCTGCGAAGCCAATTTGCGCCTGGGTCAGCATTGCAAAGAGATATGTAGGAAGAGGCATGCTATTTTTGGATCTGATCCAGGAAGGAAACTTGGTCTTATCAAAGCGGTGAAAGTTTGATTGGGAAAAGGAATAAGTTCAGTACTTATGCAACCTGGTGGATTCGTGCGGGCGATCACGAGATCTATCGCCGATCAGGCGAGAACGATCCGAATTCCCGTGCATATGGTGGAGACGATCAATAAATTGATCCGCATTTCTCGCCAGCTTCTGCAGGAACTGGGAAGAGAGCCGACGCCGGAGAAATCGCGGCGGAGATGGAAATCTCCGTAGAAAAGGTGAGAGAAAGCCCCTAAAAGACGCGCAGGAACCGGTTTCGCTTGGAAACACCGATCGGAGAAGAAGAAGACAGCCATTTGGGGAGATTTTATTCCGGACGACGATGTGCCTGCTCCGGCAGACGCAGCAGCTTTCGACTTTGCTGAAAGAACAACTGATGGAAGTGCTGGATACTTTTGACCGAGAGAGAACAGAAAGTTCTGAAGTTGCGATTCGGTCTGGAAGACGGACGCGCACGCACTCGAGGAAGTAGGACGGCGATTTGAAGTGACGAGAGAACGCATCCGTCAGATCGAGGCGAAAGCGCTGCGCAAACTTCGTCATCCGAGCCGCAGCAAGAAGTTAAAGGATTATCTTGAAAAAAAATATGGAGCTGAAGTTATCAGAAAGACTGCAGATGATGGCAGACGCTGTCGCAGAAATGCCGCTGCAGCCGATATCGGTACGGATCACGGTTACCCGCCTATCTGGCTCGCCTGCAATAAAAGATGCCGCAGGGTGATTCTCTCAGATATCAACCGCGGGCCTCTGAGGAAAGCTCAGAAAATATACAGAACTATCTGCCGGATTTTCCTTTTGATCTCCGGCAGGGCAGCGGTATTTCCGTCCTGGATCCGGGGGATGGGGATACGGTTATCATTGCGGGAATGGGCGGTAATCTGATTTTAGATATTCTTCTGGATAATCCTGAAAAGACGTTCTCCATCTCCCGTTTTATCCTTTCAGCCGAGAAATCATCCGGAGCTTTTGCGGCGGTGGGCGGCGCAGACGCCGGAATTCGTGATAAAGCAGAGAACTGCTGGCGGAAGAGGATGGGCGTCTGTGCGAGATTATCGTTGTGGAAAATGCGTTAACCGGCGAGACAAAGCAGCAGATCTGTTTTTCAAGACGGTGAATCGTCGGAGGAGTGCGATTCAGAAGAAGAGTCGCCGCGCGTTTCTATCACCGGTGACCGCGGGACTCTCTTGGGCATCCGGCAGATCGGATCGATGCCGCGGAAGAACTGCGGCGCAGAGCGGATGTGTCGGAAGCTGTCGCATACGAACTGCCGCTTTCGTATTTCACGGATGGCGTTCCTTATGCGATGAAGTTTCTGCAGAAAAATCCGTTCGAAGAACAGATCATACGCAGAATTGAGGACAGTGGAATCTCTGCGGCTTCCAAAAAACGGCTGAAGGAGAGCAGAGAGCGACTCGGCGCTTTCCGGCGCATCGAAGACTGCGTCGAGAGATGTTTCAGAAAGGAGATAAAAATGGTGATATCGGCAGGGATTGAAGAGGCAATCCGGCAGATCGCTCCGCCGCATCTGGCGGAGGAATGGGATAACTGCGGTTTTCAGATCCGCTGTTCGGCAGATCAGCAGATCGAAAGATCCTCGTAAGTCTCGAAGTCTCCGACGAACTCGTCACCGAGGCGATTTCCGCAGGAGCTGACCTGATTGTGACACATCATCCGATGATTTTCAGGAAGATTAATTCAGTAGACGATAATCATATTACGGGACACTATATTCTTCGTCTGATTCAGGCGGGAATTTCCGGTGTATTCCGCTCACACGTCCTTTGATTCCGCGAAGAGAGGAACGAATCAGTATCTGGCGGAACAGCTTGGACTGACGAAAATCGTTCCGATGAAACCGGCAGCTGAAGAGGGCTGCGGTATGGGCCGCACGGGAATTTTTCCCGAACCTCTTTCCTTCAGGAGATTTTGCCGAGTGTCTGAAAGAAGTCTGTGATGAAAATATCTTTCGGGTTTCCGGCAGATGTCCGGAATTTATTTCGAGAGTCTCCCTTTGTACAGGAGCTGGTGCGGAATTTGCCGCGCAGGCGAAAGAAAACGCTCCTGATGTTTACATCACCGGAGATGTGAAGTATCATGATGCAAGGACAGCTTGCGAAACAGGGCTGTGTGTGGTCGACGCAGGTCATTTCGGAACGGAAAATATTTTTACGCCGAATTTTGCCGGCCAGCTGAGAGATCTGTGTCCTCCGGAAGTGGAGATCTTCGAGGCGAAGACGGATCTCAATCCTTTTAAACTATTTTGAGCGTTTTATTTTGTAAAAGAGATGGAAGTTCCTGCGGTCTGCACCGTTCCGTAAAGATAAGCGGCGGTGAAGAATGCCAGGATCTTCAGAAAAAATACAGAGATCAGAATGTGAAAGTAAGCCAGACAATCGCATCCGTATCGATACAGAGATTGCCCGGGGTCTGCCGGCTGCAATTCGCGGTATAAGATGAGGAAAGTCCGAGCTCCGCAGGCGGGGAGGTGCCGGATAACGTCCGGTGAAGGTGACTTCAAGGAAAGTGCAACAGAAAATTACCGCCGCTGAATCAGCGGTAAGGGTGAAAAGGCGAGGTAAGAGCTCACCGGCGCGCCGGTAACGGCGCGCGTCCGTGTAAACCCCACCTGGAGCAAGACCAAGAAAGGGCATAAAAGCGGCTGCCCGTCGCTGCCCGGTAGGAAGGTCGCTCGAACGCGCCGGCGACGGCGCGTCCAGTAAAGATGATTGTTTAATACAGAACTCGGCTTACAGGTTTGCTCACATTGATTTTTTGATGAATATAGTAGTATATTATATATGATGCGGCGCCGATACCTTCCGTTTCCGGAGGCGGCGGATTTCATCCGCGAGTCTCGATGAAAATCGCAGGTCTCATACGGAGATTCGGAGGAGCAGATGTGTCTGCGCGCTGTGTTGAAATCATTCGTGCGCCCGGCAGGGGAAACTGCCGGAGTTTTTGTCCGATTTGAAGAAGAGAGATCCCTTGCGGGACCGGAATGCGCCGTATCTTTTCAGCGGCAGATTCCTCTGAATTATGAAAAGACATCAAAGGAGGTTGGCTCATGGCATTTTTAGACAAATTAAGCGATATCGGCAAGTCTGTCGCCCAGAAATCCGGAGAACTGGTTGAGACGGGAAAAATTTCCATGGATATCAAGAAGAAAGAAAGAGATGCGAAAACTCTGAAATTCGAACTTGGAAAATATATTTATCAGCAGTTCAAGAGCGGTCAGGAAATCGACGATAAGGTAAGGACGATTTGTTCGGAAATTGATGTGGTCTATGCGGAAATCGCGTCTCTCGAAAAGGAAAAAGACGCTGTAGGCGCGGCGAACGTCGATGATATTGAAGTAGTAGATGCGGGCGTTTCTGACAGCGATGATATCGAGGCGATTCTCGACGATATCGATCTCGACTGACGGCATGTGCAAGAGCGGACGAACCTCGCGGAGGTGTCCGTTCTTTTTTTGTTTGATTTTATAACATAGCGGTGATGCCGCTGATTCAGTCAGACAGCGGGTTTCCGTTGAAAACGCGAAGTAGGCGGGAAGGAATCTGTCTCGGCGGGATTTATGAAAAGATAGATAAAATGGTTTTTGGAACATGGTTTTAAAATGGTAGGGTCAGATATTTTCGGGTATTTTCTATTAGATAAGATATTTTTTCAGATGAGGAGTAGCATTTGTTCTTTCCGGTAAGCAGAGTGCAGGCGGGCGATCTATTGCGGAACTTTCAGGTTTTCTTTACGGCTTACATTGTCAGGAATGTCCCGAAGCGCACTGCCGCAGACTGAAGAGATTATGAAAACGGCAAGCTGCGACGGAGACTTTATCCGCGCCGCGGTGGGCTGTGGATGTATGAGTACGCAGATGAAAAGCCGGAGACCGTGATGGAATAATTCCGTATGCTGCGGATGAGATGACGGAACTTGTGACAGCGGCACTCGAAGGGGATCCGGACGGAATCATCATGGATACCGGTGCGGTGTACGTCATGGAAAAATTTGAAGACGCTTTTCACGGAACATGTGGACAGCGAGGCGGCAAAGAGAGCGGCGGATCTGCCGGGCTGGAGCGCAGAACGGATCGCTGAGCTGACTGTGACCGGTCTTCACACCGTTCTTTTTTGAAGCGAGACTTATGGGGGAAGAATAGGATGATGAGGAATTTCCCTAAAATGTCATCTTCTTTCAGGAGGACTTATAGAGAATGAAATTAGGAATCGATATAGGGTCTACGACAGTAAAACTGGTATTGCTCGACGATGAAAATAAGATATTGTATAAGCGCTACGAACGCCATATGTCCAGCGTATTTGACAAGGTGGCGGAACTGCTGACGGATTTCAGGAAAGAATATGAAGGTGAATTTCATGTGACGATCACCGGTTCCGGGGGCCTGGCTCTGTCCAATAAGCCAGATTCCTTTCGAACAGAAGTGGTGACATGTTCGGCCGCCGTAGACGGAGATGATTCCCCAGACAGACGTCGTTATCGAACTGGGGGAGAAGATGCAAAGATTACATATTTTGCGAAGGAACCATAGAACAGAGGATGAACGGTACCTGCGCAGGCGGTACCGGGGCGTTTATCGACCAGATGGCCATTCTCCTGAGCACGGATGGCAAAGGTCTAAATGAGCTGGCGAAATCATATCAGACGATCTATCCCATTGCGGCCGGTGCGGCGTGTTTGCAAAGACCGATATTCAGCCGCTGATCAACGAAGGCGCGTCTCATGAAGATCTGGCGGCTATCGATCTTTCAGGCGGTGGTGAACCAGACGATCAGCGGTCTGGCGTGCGGCCATAAGATCCGGGGCAATGGCGTTTCCTGGGGGTCCTCTGTCCTTTCCTATGTCGGAACTTCGCCGGCGTTTTATCGAAACTCTGGGTCTGGCGGAGGATCAGTGATATTTCAGAGGATTCTAAAAGTACTACGTAGCGGTGGGAGCGGCGCTGATGTCGGAAAAATATCCCGCGGATATGAAATGTATCCTCATGAATTCCAATGTCAAGCAGGCACAAAAAGAAGGTGCCTCGGTTTCGGATATTTCCGCCGGCCTTGCCTATTCCGTGATCAAAAACGCTTTGTATAAGGTCATCAAGCTGTCCTCGGCGGAGGAGCTTGGCAGCCATATCGTCGTGCAGGGCGGTACTTTTCATAACAAGGCTGTCTTGCGGGCGTTTGAAGAAATTGCCGGTGCAGAAGTGATTTGCCCGGATATTTCCGGCGTGATGGGTGCTTTCGGTGCCGCATTGATCGCCAGACGCAATTACACCGGAGCACCGACACCGACTAAGATGCTTTCACTGGAGCAGATCGAGGCGCTGACCTATTCCTCTTTCACAAGACGCTGCGGCGGCTGTGCCAACCATTGTATGCTGACGGTAAATGTTTTTGACGGAGAGCGCCGCCACATCACAGGAAATCGCTGTGAAAAGATGGTCGGCAATGCCGAGCGGAAAAAAGCTGCACCCAATATGGTTGAATTCAAGCGCCGATGCATATTTGGCTATGAGCCGCTTGCAGAGTCAGCTGCCGCACGGGGGACGATCGGTATTCCCCGGGTGCTGAACCTATATGAAAACTACCCGTTTTGGGCAACCTTTTTCAAACAGCTGCATTTCCGGGTCATCTTATCCCCCTTTTCAAGCCGAAAGATCTACGAGCTTGGGATGGAGTCAATCCCATCCGAATCGGAATGTTACCCCGCAAAGCTGGCGCACGGCCATGTACAGTGGCTCATCAACCAAGGCATCAAAACGATCTTTCACCCCTGCGTATTCTACGAACACCAGGAAACGCTGGGAGCACAGAACCATTTTAATTGCCCCATTGTTGTTTCATATCCTGAAAACATCAAAAACAATGTGGAAGCCGTTACCAATGGAGCCGTGCGCTACATACGCCCATTTATGGCGTTTACCGATGAAAAGACGGTTGCTGACCGCATGGTAAAGCTCTGCCGTGAGGAATGGAATATTCCCGCACCGGAGGTGCATGCGGCAGTAAAAGCGGCATGGGCAGAACAGCAGCGGGTCAAGGCAGATATTCGTACGGAAGGCAAGCGCCTGCTCAATCAGATGAAGCATAACGGCGAGTGCGGAATCGTGCTGGCGGGGCGGCCGTATCATATCGACCCCGAAATCAACCACGGGATCCCGGAACTGATTGCCTCCTACGGTCTGACGGTTTTTACTGAGGATAGTCTTCCCATCGATTTTGAGCCGTCCCGGCCCTTGCGTGTTGTGGATCAGTGGGTATATCATTCCCGGCTGTACAATGCAGCGGAATTTGTCTGCCAACATGATAAATTGGAGATGATTCAGCTCAATTCTTTCGGATGCGGACTTGATGCCGTAACGACAGATCAGGTAAGCGAGATTCTGGAGGCTTCCGGCAAGCTGTATACGCTTTTGAAGATCGACGAGGTCGCCAATCTCGGCGCTGTCCGTATCCGAATCCGCAGCTTGCTCTCTGCTATGGCTATGCGAAAGCAGGATCAAAGCAGGGCGACGGCAAAGCCTGTGGCGTATCACCGAACAGAGTTCACCAAAGAAATGCGGGAAAAGGGGTATACCATTCTTGCGCCGCAAATGAGTCCGATCCATTTTGATATTTTGGAGCCCGTGTTCCGCAAGCACGGATATAACCTGGTTGTTCTGGACAATGACAATCGCAGTGCTGTGAATATGGGACTCAAATATGTCAATAACGATGCCTGCTATCCTTCTATTACGGTGGTCGGACAATTTATGGATGCCGTACTTTCCGGCAAATATGATACCGACCGTTTGGCAATCGTTATGACACAGACCGGCGGATGCTGTCGTGCCAGCAACTATGTATCCTTCATTCGCCGCGCCTTGGATAAGGCCGGATACTCCCATATTCCGGTCATTTCCCTGAACGCCAACGGGATGGAGAAAAATGAGGGTTTCAGCCTGTCCGCCGGTTTAGTCACGGATGCCGCAAAAACGATCGTCTACGGAGATCTTTTTATGCGCTGCCTGTACCGTGTGCGACCGTATGAGGTCATACCCGGTTCTGCCGATGCGCTCCATAAAAAGTGGCAGGATATTTGCATCGACTCACTCATAAATTCAAAAACGCAGTACACCTATAAGGAAGTATGCCGTGGAATCGTCAATGCGTTTGACAGCTTCCCCATCGATGAAACGATCCGTAAGCCGAGGGTCGGCATTGTCGGTGAGATCCTTGTGAAGTATATGCCGCTGGCAAACAACCACTTGGTGGAACTGCTGGAACGGGAAGGTGCCGAGGTTGTTGTTCCGGATCTGCTGGACTTCTTCAATTACTGTGTTTTCGGCTCCCAATACAAGGCGGAATACCTCGGCACCAAAAAATCTTCGGTCATCGTATCCAAGGCGGCAATAAGGCTGATTGCCGCTCTGCGCAAACCGGCAACTGATGCGCTGAACGAAAGCAAACGGTTTGAGGCCCCATTGTCTGTTTACCGGATTGCTGAAATGACAAAACCCTTTTTGTCTTTGGGCAATCTATACGGTGAGGGGTGGTTCTTAGCCGGAGAAATGATCGAACTGATCACACATGGCACGCCGAATGTAGTTTGTATTCAGCCGTTTGCGTGTCTTCCAAACCATGTTGTAGGCAAGGGCGTGATCAAAGCGCTGAAAAAAGCATACCCGCAAAGCAATATTGCTGCGGTGGATTATGACCCCAGTGCCAGCGAGGTCAATGGTATCCTTTGAGGAACTTCAGAAGAAGCTTGAAGAAAAGGGAAGAGAAATCGGCATGTCCATCAAAATCCAGCACGAGGGCATTTTCAATGCCATGAATGAAATTTAGAGGGCTTCTGTGATAAACGTAGACAAGATACTCAGCACTCTGAATATGTTCGAGAAGGAAAAGCTGGACTGCAGAACCATAACCATGGGAATTTCTCTTCTCGACTGCGCTCACCCAACGGTGAGAACGAGACAGAGAATGTACGATAAAATCATCTCAGAAGGCGGAGAACCTGGTCTCCGTAGGGGAAAGCATCGAAAAGGATGAGTACGGTATTCCCATCATTCACAAGAGAATTTCCGTGACTCCGATGTCTATCGCGGCCGGTTCCAGTACGGATGACAGCTATGTGGAATTCGCCAAAATGATGGATCGCTGGCCGCAAGAGAGACCGGTGTAAATTTCATCGGCGGATTTTCCGCTCTGGTGCAGAAAGGTTTCACCCGGAGACCGGATTCTGATCGAATCGATCCCGGAAGCCCTGAAAGAGACAGAATTCGTCTGCTCTTCGGTAAAATGTGGGTTCCACAAAGACGGGCATCAATATGGACGCGGTGCGTCTGATGGGCGAGACTATCGTTAAGACGGCGGAACTGACGGCGGATCAGGACAGCATCGGCTGTGCCAAACTGGTAGTATTTGCTAATGCGGTGGAAGACAATCCGTTTATGGCGGAGCTTTTCACGGAGTGGGCGAGCCAGATACTCGTCATCAATGTAGGCGTCAGCGGTCCCGGGCGTCGTAAAGTGGCCTGGAAGCCTGCAAAGGTCAGCCTTTCGATGTGGTTGCCGATACGATCAAAAAAGCTGCTTTTCAAAGTTACGAGGATGGGCATGCTGGTCGCCAGCGAAGCTTCCAGAAGACTGGACATGCCTTTCGGTATCGTAGATCTTTCTCTGGCTCCGACGCCGGCGGTGGGCGACAGCATCGCCAGAGTGCTGGAAGAAATCGGCCTGGAGGTCTGCGGCGCCGGGCACCACCGCGGCCCTGGCCATGCTCAACGACGCGGTGAAAAAGGGCGGCGTTATGGCGTCTTTCATGTGGGCGGTCTCAGCGGCGCGTTTATTCCTGTCAGTGAGGATGAAGGCATGATCGCCGCGGTAAATTCCGGCGCACTCTCCATCGAAAAACTGGAAGCCATGACATGTGTCTGCCCGTAGGTCTGGATATGATCGCCGTTCCGGGAACGACGACTCCTGCGACGATCTCCGGAATCATCGCGGATGAAGCTGCCATCGGCGTGATCAACAATAAGACCACGGCGGTGAGAATCATTCCTGTCATCGGAAAAGACGGGCGACAGCATCGAAATGGGCGGTCTGCTGGGTACGGCGCCGGTGATGCCGGTGAGCAGGTACAGCTGTGAGGACTTTGTCGCCAGAGGCGGCAGAATCCCTGCGCCGATCCACCATGAAAAAATTAGCGACAAAATATGACGATAAAAATTTGAAGTTTCGAAATATTCAGCCGATTTACGGCGATATCATTTATATTTTTCGAAGTTTTTCGGAACTTTCCCGGTATTTTTACGGCGGCAGATCGTAAAATCAGAGAATATATGAGCTGACAAACGATTCACACATTGAACTCAGACAGCAAATGTGCTATACTTCTTCCGGGAATTATAATAAAACGAAAGTTGAAGCATCTCTTTCAGGGCTGAAAAGAGATGCGCGGTTTTTTCGTTGGTATTTTCAAATATATTGATTGAAGGAGATGGAAGACAGAATGGGCAGACATGGTACGATTGCCGGCAGAAAGGCTGCACAGGATGCAAAAGAGAGCAGCTAACTTTACGAAATACGCCCGTGTAATCACGATCGCCGCCAAGGCAGGCGGAGATCCCGACTATAACGTGGCTCTCAAGCTACATGCGATTGACCGGGCAAAAGGCATCAATATGCCGAACGACAAGATTCAGAAAGCGATCAAAAAGGAACCGGCGAACTGGACGGTGAACTTTCGTGGAAGGTTCTTTCGAAGGTTACGGAGCCGGCGGTGTAGCTGTTATCGTCGATGTGCTCACGGATAACAATAACAGAACCACAGCTTTTGTGAAGCATGCTTTTGACAAATATAACGGAAATCTCGGCAAACCGGGATGTGTATCCTACATGTTCGAGAGAAAAAGGTCTGATTATCATCGAAAAACAGATGCGGTGGATGAAGACGCTCTCATGGAAGTCGGTATGGAAGCGGGAATGGAAGACATGCAGGTCCTCGAGGATTTTACGAAATCTACACTTCGGTAGAAGATTTTAACGCGGTGAGCAGCGCCTCAGAGAAGCGGGATATGAATTTGTGGAGGCGGATATCGAATATCTCCTTCGATGGAATCCACACCGACGGAGGAATCCGACATCAAAGCGCTGAAGAAAATGATCGCAGATCTGGAAGATAACGACGACGTTCAGAAAGTCACGACAAACTGCAGTCTCGATCTGGAGGATTGATGAAAAGACCGGCGCTGTATAAAGGGGAGTATACTCTTTAAACAGGCCAGTCTGCCGGAGTTTGCACCGATTTGAATTTTCAGTCGGGAGCTGCCTGCAGCAAGCTGCAGCGCGCAACAGACGGCAGAAGCCGTCTTCCTCCGCTCATATTATGAGCTTCGCTGCCGTATTTTGCGATACAGCTGAAGTTGTGTAAAAATACGCAGTTCCCATACAGAAATTGCCCGGCTTTAGCCGGATTGCAATTTTTCAGTTGTCAACGGCTCCATATAAATTGTATTATAAGAGTAGAATAAAAGAAGTATCCTAGGATGTGCGTTATGGTCATGTAATTTAACCTACAATACGTTCACGGGAATTCGCGTTCCGTCATTCAGAGCCATGCCCTCCGCTTCGGCCGGGGAAGATTCGATGTGCCGGACAGAATACCCACCTATCATATGATAGGAGTGAATTAGTGGCCGGACGGCATTTTGGGATACTTTTTTATTATAAATTCAAACCGAAAAGGCAGAGAATTCGCTGCGCCTGTACGGGCGGCGAAAGGAACTGCCGGGGAAAGATTTGACAGCAGTGAGGGGCGGAGAGGCACCGGTATCCCTTCACGGGCAGAAAACAATACGCGCATATGAAGTCGCGGTCAGCGAAGTCATACTCTGTGAAATCATCAGGCGCGGATTGGAAAACACAGATGATGTTGACGTGACCCCGTCTTCGGGGCAGGGAAACATGATAATTTCACTCTATTTTTTATGAAGCAAAGGAGAAAGCCAATGGGATTTAAATCAGACATCGAAATCGCTCAGGAAGCAGAACTTATGCACATCAACGAGATAGCGAAGATTGCGGGTGTGAGTGAAGACTACCTCGAATTATACGGAAAGTATAAAGCGAAGGTGGATTACAACATCCTGAACGACATGAAAGACAGAGAAAACGGAAAGCTTATTCTCGTTACAGCCATCAATCCGACACCTGCAGGCGAAGGCAAGACAACCGTCTCAGTAGGTCTGGGAGACGCGCTGAAAAAGATCGGAAAAACACGGTAATCGCGCTGAGAGAGCCTCTCTGGGTCCGGTATTCGAGTAAAGGGCGGCGCTGCAGGCGGCGGCTACGCGCAGCTGATTCCTATGGAAGACATCAACCTGCATTTTACCGGTGACATACATGCGGTAACTACCGCAAACAATCATCGCCGCTATGCTGGACAATCATATTCAGCAGGGCAATCGGCTGAATGTAGACGTAAGAAGAGTCACCTGGAAGAGATGTCGTCGATATGAACGACAGACAGCTTCGTTTTATCGTAAACGGACTGGGCGGCAAGGGCAAACGGCGTGCTGAGAGAAGACGGATTCGATATCAGCGTGGCTTCGGAAATCATGGCGTTTATGTCTGGCCAGCGCTATCGATGATCTGAAGGCGAGTGGGCAGAATTATCGTAGCTTACGATCGGGAGGGTCAGCCGGTCACCGCGGCGGATATCAAAGCTCGGGGGGGCGCTGTGGCAGCTCTCAAGAAAGACGCCTGAAGCCGAATCTGGTACAGACGCTGGAGCATACCCCGGCGTTCGTTCACGGCGGACCTTTCGCTAATATCGCTCACGGATGCAACAGTGTGATGGCGACGAAGATCGCTCTGAAGTTAGGCGATTATGTGGTGACGGAAGCCGGTTTCGGTGCGGATCTGGGTGCGGAGAAGTTCCTGGATATCAAATGCAGACAGAGCGGATTAAAGCCGGACGCTGTCGTCGTAGTGGCTACCGCAAGAGCTCTGAAGCTCCACGGCGGCGTTCCTAAGACAGATTTAAATAATGAAAATGTTCCTGCTATCGAAAAGGGAATCGAAACCTGCTGAAGCATGTGGAAAATATGCAGAATGTATACGGCATGTCGACGGTAGCTATCAATCGTTTCCCTACCGATACTGAAGCGGAACTGAAGTTTATCGAAGATAAGTGCAAAGAGATCGGCGTAAACGTAAAACTGACGGAAGTCTGGGGGCAAAGGCGGCGAAGGCGGCGTGGATCTGGCGGAAGAAGTCGTGCGTCTCATCGAAGAAGATAAGAGCGACTTCACATTCCTACGACGATTCTCTCTCCATCAGAGAAAAGATCGAAGCGATTGCAAAGAAAAATATACGGTGCTGACGGCGTGGATTTCATCGGCAAATCCGCGGCGGAAATCGATACGATCGAATCTCTCGGATTCAGGAATCTGCCGGTATGTATCGCTAAGACGCAGTATTCTCTCCGACGATGCGAAGAAACTGGGCAGACCGTCCGGATTTAGAATCAGCATCCGCAGCGCGAAGGTGTCAGCGGGCGCGGGCTTCGTCGTAGCTCTGGCAGGAGATATCATGACTATGCCGGGTCTGCCGAAGATTCCGGCTGCGGAGAATATCGACGTGGACAGTACCGGAAAGATCAGCGGATTATTTTAACCGGTCGGGAAATCTTAAGGAGAGAAACGATTATGCTTAACCGGACATGCAGAGAATTCATCGACGTTCTGGCTTCCAGAGAACCGGTGCCCGGCGGCGGCGGCGTCCGCGCTGGCCGGCGCCGTAGGGATCGCGCTGGGTGCGATGGTGGGCGAACTGACCGTCGGAAAGAAGAAATACGCCGAGCATGAGGCGGAAATTTCAAACCTGATTTTCGTTCTCAGGAGCTGATTCAGAAATTTGACGAGCTGGTGACGAAAGATGCGGAGGCGTTTCTGCCGCTGGCGGCGGCCTATCGGATGCCGAAATCTACGCCGGAAGAAGCGCGGGCTCAGGAACAGGCAGTGCAGGAGGCTCTGATCGCTGCGGCGCAGGCTCCTCTTGAGATCGCGGAGACCTGTCTGAAGGCTCTGCGGATCCTGGACAGTTTTTCACTGATCGGAAGCAGGCTGGCTGTCAGCGATGCCGGCACGGGAGCGGCGATCTGCCTCGCAGCGCTGAAGGGCGCCAGATTAAATGTGCTCATCAATCTCAAACTTATGAAGGATGAAGAAAAGAGAAAGGAATTGTCCGATAAACTCGACGCGATTACAGATTCCGGCGTTCATCTTGCGGAGATCACTTATGCGAGAGTGGAGAAAGCCTGTTCTCAGTAGGCCTGCGGGCTCAAATCTGTAAAGAACGAGTGAGGATATCTGATAAGTATGGACAGAAATTTTGAAGGGAAACCGGTAGCCGATGCGGTCAAAAGCCGACGTGGCGGACAGAGCTCTGAAATTGAAAAAGAGAAGCGTATTTTGCCGCTTCTCATGATCCTGCGGGCGGGGGAGCGGGAAGACGATATCGCTTACGAAAAAAGAGTGATCAAAAACTGCGGGAAGTTCACATCGATGTAAAGACGGGCCGTCTTTCCTCAGATGTGTCCCACGATGTATTTTTTGCGGGCTCTTCGCGGATTTTCAGAGGATTCCGCGGTGCACGGCATCTCTGGTGCCCGGCCGCGCCGGAGCAGATCGGCGACGGGGAGGCGGGTTCGGCGGTAAATCCCCGCAAAGATATCGACTGTATGAACCCGGAAAATCTCAGGAAAATTTTTACGGGAGATACTTCCGCGGTAGCTCTGTACGCCGGAGGCGGTGTGATTGAGACTCTGAAATTCTACGGATACGAGATCCGGGGAAAAATGACGATCGTCAACCGCAGTCTCGTTCTCGGCAAACCGCTGTCCATGCTGTTTCTGAACGAACATGCAACGGTAACCGTCTGCCATTCCCGTTCGGAGACCCTGCCGGAGATTACGTCTAAGGCGGATATTCTGGGTGGCGGGCGTGGGAAGACCGAAATATTTCGGCAGGGAATATGTCTTCTGACATGACTGTCATAGATGTAGGCATTAATTTCACGGAAGAAGGAATGTGCGGCGATATGGACTTCGGATGAGGTCAGAGATACCGTCTCAGCCATCACCCGGTTCCGGAGGAATCGAACGGTGCTTCCGCCATTTCCTCCGCCATCTGGTGGAGTCCGCGGAATTGAGCATAAAGGGCTGATTTCAGTTCAGCAGATTATAGAATTATTATTGATGACAGCCGGAGAGCCGGCGTCATACCATGGAGGTAACACAAATGGCGAAAAAACAACTCTTTGAAGTCGATGAAAGAAAACGGTGAAAAGATTACGATGATCACGGCGTATGATTATTCGTCGGCGACTCGCGCAGAAAGCGGGCATCGATGATACTGGCAGGGAGATTCCCTTCAGATGGTAATGCTCGGGGACAGTTCGACGATCGCTGCGACGACCGACGTCATGATTCACCATACCAAAGCGGTTATCGCAGGCGCGCCGGATACTTTTGTCGACAGATATGCTTCGGCTCCTGTTCTTCCGCGGCGACTGCCATCGAGCACGCTACGAGAATCATGAAGGAAGGCCGGTGCGACGCAGTGAAGATCGAAGGCGGCGTCAGCATGGCGCCGATCATCAGGGCGGTGGTCGATGCGGGGATTCCTGTCGTGGGACATATCGGCCTGACGCCGCAGACGACATCTAAGCTGGGCGGATTCAAAGTGCAGGGCAAAGGTGAAGCTGCGGGAGAGGTTTTGGCGGACGCACTGGCAGTTCAGGAAGCCGGCGCTTTTATGATCGTACTGGAATGTGTTCCTGCGGAACTTTCCGCACTGATCAGCCAGAGGCTTGATGTTCCTACCATCGGTATCGGCGGCAGCAGCGGGACGGACGGACAGGTGCTGGTATATCACGATTTGCTGGGTCTGTTTGATAAATTCGTTCCGGAAATTTGTCAAGGTATATAAAGAGATCGGCAGCGAGCGCTGCAGGCATCGGCCAATATATCGCTGAAGTCAAGTCGGGAGCGTTTCCTGAAGAAGCGCATGCTTCGGCGGCGTGACGAAAGAAGATCTCTGGCGGATCTGTAAAAAACGGTCCGGCGATGATAACGGGCATGAAACTGCGGTGATCGGCAAGCGGGACGAGGCGCGGGCAGCGGCAGATCGGCCGTTCTGCGCCTGCAGGGCGCGGAGAGAAAGAATCTCCGCGTCTTTTTTTTTTTGGCCAAAAAGACTGGGAATTGTTTAGGAAAAAGTTTAAATCCTTTATCTCTGTAATTTAGAGTTCCGTTTTATCCTGTAGAAATCAAAGGTAAAATCTTTACGATACGGAATGGTTTGAGAATATTCGGGCCTGTGATGATTTTGCATGGGAGAACAGAAAGCGTGTTTGCGGATCTCATAGGAGGAAAATTTATGACAGACAGCCGGACCGTATTGATCGACAAACAGGAGGATAGAGATATGCAATTATGAGAGATCATGCAGATACTTGCCGTTTTTCTGATTGACAAGATGGGACGAAGTATGTCATTTTTTATCGGAGGATGTTTATCCTGGGCAGTCGGAGCCCGACAGAAAGCCTTTACTTATTTGCACGGTATCACGAAGGGAGCAAAATTTCACGGACATAATCTATGAGAATATTTTGCCGGTGATGAGAAAACTTTTCGAATCCCTGCGGTCGAAAGATAAGCTGGGGATCAGAGATTATCGGCTCGGAAAACTGACGCATTATGTAGCCGACGCGTTTACCTACCCGCACAACAGAATTTTCAGGCAGCCTTCGCAGCACTGCAGATATGAACAAGAGCTTCACTGCGAATTTGTTTCCGCATTGCGAAGACAGGGACGGACAGCGGAGATCTGCAGCGGATCCGAAGATTTCAGGATATAGAAAATCTGCACGAGGAATACCTGCGCCATGCCGGCGGCTGTGAGGCGGACTGCGGATATATTCTGAAGGTTTCCGGCATGTTGCTTAAAGGAGAGCTTCAGAGAAGTCCAAAGGCAAGTTTTGTCCAAAAAAAGAAAGACTGGCAGGATAGATTACGCTTCTTTCGAGCAATGCAACTGAACGAAGCAATACCGAT
>VOFH01002850.1_pt1 | contig 24631 bp, 37 predicted proteins | sample 5384091 | NCBI WGS metagenome assembly VOFH01 (sample SAMN12384727, study PRJNA508395) | human gut metagenome | isolation source: healthy gut G | host: Homo sapiens
TTTAGCCCAACGATCGTCTTTTACAAGACCAATAGCACGACCTTTTTCAGTAAGACGCATGTCTGCATTGTCTTGACGAAGCAATAAACGATATTCACTGCGACTCGTCATCATGCGGTACGGTTCATTGGTACCTTTTTGTTACGAGATCATCGATGAGAACACCGATGTATGCTTCAGAGCGAGCAAGATAAACGGTTCTTTACCTTCAAGCCATAAAGCAGCATTAATACCAGCCATTAGACCTTGTGCAGCTGCCTCTTCATAGCCAGATGTACCATTTGGCTTGACCCGCAGAATAGAGGCCTTCAATATGTTTCACTTGAAGTGCTGGTGTCAATTGTGTTGGGTTCAAGCAATCGTATTCAATAGCATACGCTGGGCGCATGATTTCTACATTTTCAAGGCCTGGAATGGTACGCAAGAAATGCGTATTGTACGTCCATAGGAAGGGATGTACTCATGCCTTGTACGTACATTTCGTTTGTGCTTGTACCTTCTGGTTCTACGAATAATTGATGGCGTTCTTTATCGGCAAAGCGCACCACTTTATCTTCGATAGAAGGGCAGTAACGAGGGCCTACACCTTCGATTTTACCACTATACATTGGGGCACGGTGAATATTGCTCGTAATGATTTCGTGCGTTTCTTTGTTAGTATAGGTCAACCAACATACGTCTTCATTGCGGTTGATCCATTCATCCATAAAGGAGAAGGAATGATGATGTGTATCGCCTTCTTGAACCTCCATATTTTCAAGGTTAAGCGTGCGTTTATCTACGGGCTGGCGTACCAGTCTTAAAACGCATCAACTCAATGCCATTGTCGAGCAAAGATTGAGAGAAATGTTCTGCTACGCGTTGACCATTTGGGCCACCTACATAATCGATATCGCCGATGAGGATTTTACCTTTTAAATAGGTACCTGTACAAAGAATAACAGCTTTAGCGCCATAGAATTCGCCAAGTTCTGTAACAATACCTGTTACCTTGCCGTCCTCAACCTTAAGCTCTGTTACCATGATTTGCTTAACATTGAGGTTCTCTGTATTTTCAATGGTTTGTTTCATCAAATGTTGGTATTTGATTTTATCAGATTGACAGCGCAAGGAATGAACTGCAGGGCCTTTACCCATGTTGAGCATACGCATTTGAATAGCCGTAGCATCTGCGTTAATACCCATTTGACCGCCTAAAGCGTCAAGTTCATAAACAAGATGGCTTTTACCAGGACCGCCAACGGCAGGATTACATGGCATAAGCGCAATGTTATCTAAACTGATGGTCGCCATCAACGTGCGATGACCCATGCGGGCAGCAGCAAGAGCCGCCTCACAACCAGCATGACCACCACCGATGACGATGACATCATAATTATCTACTGTGTACATATCAATTGAATTCCTTATATATTACTTATTGTGAAAGTTTATTTTACTCAAAACAACGAGGCCGAATATCCCAGAGTCCAGTTCCTCACTGTAAAATTTTTAAGTGATGCTTGGGTTTGGCCCAGAGTCTAGGTCGCTCGCTGGGCATTTTTCTTCGAAAAATTGCACGCTCCAACCAAAGTGATGTGTGGCTCCCATCGTCGCTAAATCACACCCTACTTTTACTTCCCTAAACAAAAACGACTGAATAGTTCGTCGATCATGCTTTCACGGATGGTGTCGCCTGTGATGTCGCCTAGTAGTTCCCAGGCGCTGCGCAGGTCGGTAGCGACAAAGTCTACTGGCATGCCCATGTCGATGGAGGATAGGGCTTGTTCAACTTGCGCCTTTGCTTGTTCCATGAGGCTGATATGACGCACGTTACTGATCATGGCGCTGTTGTCTTGTTTTACACGACCGCCGTAGACGAGTTCTTGTACCCATTTAGAGAGAACTGCAGAGCCTTCGCCTTCTTTGGCACTGATGCGCTCAATAGCTGTAAAAGTCCCGTGTTTTTTAATATTTTCGTCTGTAACGACTTGTGCCACATCGGACTTATTGAGGAGTACGATGGTGTTCAAACCGCTAACAGAGGTCAAAATTTCGATTTCTTCAGGGGTTAATGGAGTAGACCCATCGATAACACAGAGCACGATATCTGCTTTATTAATATAATCGCGAGCACGCTCTACGCCGAGGGCTTCTACCGTATCTTGAGTATCGCGAATACCTGCCGTATCGATGAGGCGCAGAGAAATGCCTTCTACGGTCATATATTCTTCAATACTGTCCCGCGTTGTCCCCGGAATATCCGTTACAATAGCGCGGTTTTCGCGCAAGAGAGCGTTCATAAGGCTCGATTTACCCGCATTTGGGCGGCCTACAATAACCGTCGTAATACCGTCGCGAATAAGGCGACCTGTGTTCGCTGTGGATAAAAGTTCATCCATAGTTTTCAAAATAGGCTCTAGCTGCTCACGAACCTCTTGGCTCGTTACATCCTCGATATCCTCTTCTGGATAGTCGATAGTTACCTCTAAATGAGCAATCATAGCGATGAGCTGTTCACGAACATCTTTTACAAAGGACGAAACTGTGCCGTCCAGCTGCGATACAGCGAGAGAGAGGAGTCCTCTGTTTTTGCTTCAATAATATCAATGATCGCCTCTGCTTGGGTGAGGTCGATACGTCCGTTCATAAAGGCGCGCTTCGTAAATTCGCCGGCTTCAGCCATGCGCACATCGTGATTTACGAGCAATTTCAAGATTTGTCGAACCGGCACAATACCGCCGTGACACTGAATTTCTACCACATCTTCTGCGGTGTAAGAATGAGGGCCTTTCATTAATAATACAAGAACCTCGTCGATGGTCTTGTTCGTTGCAGGGTCCACAATGGTCCCGTATTGTATCGTTCTGTTTTGGCGGTCCATCAAAGGAACGGTGCCAGCGCTCTTGAACAGGCTATTTACAATAGGAAAACTATCCTTGCCGCTGACCCGAATAATACCAACCCCGCCAATGCCGGGCGGCGTCGCAATGGCCGCTATTGTATCATCTATATACATACATATCTCCGTATTTCGATTATCTAGTATTTGCTTTTGTATATGTTCTTCGCCTGTGAAAGTTAAACTAAACTAATCTTTGCATGCGAAGATTAACTTAGGTTAGCTTTCACCATAACCTAAAGAATAAAGGGCAGCCCTCAAGCAACCGAGAATATCAGTCACTTGAAAGCTGCACCACTATATTATTTTTTGTACGTAATCACAACGTGACGGAACGGTTCGTCCCCTTCACTGTTAGTAACAACGTTTTTATCCCCTTGAAGGGCAGTGTGAATGATTTTACGTTCAAAAGCATTCATCGGTTCTAAGGAAACCTTTTGACGGTTGCGTTTCACCTTAGAAGCCAAGCGTTTCGCGAGATTCACCAATGTTTCTTCTCGACGAGAACGGTAATTTTCCACATCTACAACGATGTGGCAGTGGCCAGATACATCCTTGTGTGCCACGAGATTTGTTAAGTATTGAATAGCATCCAATGTTTGACCATGTTTACCGATCAAAATACCTAAATCTTCGCCGTGTACTTGGAATGTAATCTTATCTTTAGTCATCATTTTTTCGATAACTACAGTGAGGCCCATTTGTGTAAACATATCATCGAGGAATTGTTTACCTTTTTCAGCAATTTCTTGTTGATCTTTCTTTTGAAAGTTCCTTTTTTAGAAGGTTTTTCTACAACATCACCTTCAGAAGTTTCAACTGCTGTATCTTGTACTTCTGTTTCACTTGTTGCTACCGGCTTGGAAGCAACAGCTACAGATTGTTCTTCTACATGAGCTACTTCTTCTTGCGTAGCAGTTTTAGCTACAGATGTGAAGAATAAACGAACAACTGCTGGTTTACGACCAATGCCCAAGAAGCCATTAGAAGGTTGTTCCAAGACTTTAGTTTCTACCAATTCTTGGCCATCTTCAGCCAATTGAGCTACGCCTTTGGCAATGGCATCTTCAATGGTTTTAGCAGATACATCGATAAATTCCATAGTGTCTCCTATTTCTTAGCTTCTAAGCTTTTGTAAATGAAATGTTGTTGCACAAATTGGAATACATTGGATACGATCCAGTAAATAACTAAGCCAGATGGGAAGTTAAGGGAGATGTAACCAATGAATAAAGGCATAAAGATTGTCATAATCTTTTTTGTTGTTGCGCAGCAGCACCAGTTGCACCGCTACTAGTTTGCTTGGACATAATCCATGTAGATAATGCACTCAATACTGGCAAAATATACATTGGATCTGGTTCGCCAAGACTAGGAAGCCATAAGAATTGTACATAGTTTTGATCGTATGGATAGCCTTGTAAAGCATAGAAGATAGCGATCAAGAATGGCATTTGCACCAATAGAGGCAAACAACCAGCCAATGGGTTAACGCCCATTTCTTTGTACAATGCACCCATTTCCGCTTGAAGTTTTTGCAGGATCGTTTTTGTATTTATCTTGCAATTCTTTCATGCGAGGCTGTAACTCTTGCATAGCCTTCATGGATTTGATTTGTTTTTACAGTAAGTGGTGCCAAAACCGCTTTAATAACGATTGTTAAAGGATAATAGCCACACCGTAGCTTGGATAGCCTACCATTTGAGTTAATTGAACGCATAGGTTACCAATGTAGTCATCAATTCAACGATAGGGTGGAATATACTACTTAAGAATTCCATTGTTTCTCCTTTTTCTTACAGTCCGAAACCGTCCTTTGCACATCTATATATCGTTATGGTATGGTCTAAATTTCATCCATACAGATGCTCAGGTATTTCCAAAACTGTGCTAGATGGTTTTTGTGAAAGTAACTTTCACAGAACGCAAATCAGCCTAAACCCTCGTGGGTTAAGGAACTGGATCATAGCCACCCTTGTTGAAAGGATGGCAGCGAAGAATGCGTTTTAAACCCATCCAGCTACCTTTCAAAGGACCATATTTTTCAATGGCCTGCAAAGTATATATGGAACATGTCGGATAATAACGGCAACATCCAGGTTTTAAGGGAGATATGGCAAGCTGATAGAACCTAATTAAAAGTCGTAAAAGCGTAGTTATATAGCGTTTCATGGAAACCTCCATATACACAAAAAAGGACCAAAGCCTCTAACTTGTGGTCCTATTTATCATTTTGTACCAATAATTTGCTTTTTCGCAAGAGATACAAAATCTCCTTTTTCCGCTTTTTCGTAGGTAGCGTTTTTCAGAGGGCCACGTCCAACAATTACGATATGATACCCTTCGCGTATGGAATGTTGATTGAGGCGATACACCTCTTTCATGAGCCGTCTAGCTCGGTTGCGCTCAACAGCACAACCAACCTTTTTGCCGGTTACAAAACCAATGCGCGTAGATTGCTTCGCCACGGGCATACGATAGAGTACACACATACGGCCTACTTCGTATTTTCCGTGCTTATACACAAGGCGATATTCATTATTGTGCGTCAGTCGTCTTGTTTTATCGAGGCAATAATCCATATGCATTGTCCTTAAGTCCTAAGAATAGAAAAACTTGGCAGCAGCGCCAAGTTTTTTTCTCCTGCCTAACAGCTATTATATTATGCAGATAAGCGTTTTCTGCCTTTTGCACGTCTTCTTTTTTAAAACGAGACGGCCACCGATAGTTTTCATGCGTTCACGGAAACCATGGGTACGTTTTCTCCAAAAGAGTATTTGGTTGGTAAGTACGTTTCATTAGTAAAACACCTCCTCGTCATTTTGTATTGTTTTACTTATACCATAACAGGGTAATTATAGAGTTAAAACGTAAATTTGTCAATCATTTAGGGCTATTCTGAAAGATTTTTATGTATTTTATAACTTAAATCACGATAGAACTTAAAATTGATACTACATTTTTCCAGGGGAGGGAATAGATGTGGTTTTTCTCCTCCATACTCATCGTAAGTCGGTCAAAAATCCACATCTATTCCTGCTCCCAACACACTCTAATGACTACTATAACACCTACCACCAGTATAAAAAGTAGTATCAGTTTTTATACCAAATCTAAAAAGTCTTTCAGAATACGGATCTAAGATCAACAAATTTTTACCTTTTAACCTCTTGAGGAAAGGGAGAAATTGATATTACGTTTCCAAAAGAGGGCTCCTTCATCGCTCCATACGACGCGTAAAGTCGCTCAAAAAGGACCCTATATTCCCTCCCTAAGTAAACCCTAATGTCAACTTACACACCACTACACGATGTAAACGTAACATCAATTTATAACAACACAAGAACTCACAATTCTAATCTTTTTTATATAAGACAAATTTACCTTTTGATTCTCTAGTTAAAGAGAGGGAGGAATAGATGTATTTTTTCTCCCTTTTCCCTCTACTCAATATGAAATTACAATTTGTTTTATGAACAGAAGTTTATTGTTTAGTAACGATGATTGGATAGTTTCTAGATTACTTTTCCACAATTATTATTTATTAATATGGTTATCTATTATTGTTAGAAAGGGGATTGATACTAATTTTTAAGCGACTTGCGTCAGAATGGAGCGAGAAAATTAGAAATCAATACCCTACCTATTTTAAAAGTAATCTGAAGTGAAATATAAAAATAGATGGATAAAAACTAGATTTATCAATCATCGTTACTTATCCCAAAAATGGTTCATATACAAATTGTAATTTCATAAAATATTTTTCAGTCCTCCCAAAAAGTAATTGATGAACAAATATGAGATAATTACTGAGTTATTAACATTTCTCCTTCAGATAATCAAAAGTTATCCACAGATTAAATGACAAACTAGTGATTTTTTTGGTACAATCATAACTGAAATTAGGAAAAAGTATATATTTTTATAAGTTTTTGTTGGATAGTTTTTTAAGGTTATCCACATTTTTTCTCTTTTTGACCTGTGTAATCTATAAAGTCAGTATATTATCTGGTTGGAAGAGAATTTTATTTTCACTTATTCACAGGTTGTGCACAGGTTATTCACAGGAATAACAGGTTTTTCCACAGCTTTTTAGAATAAGTTATACACATTATTCCTAAAGTTATACACATTTATCGCAATAGTTATACACAAGAGGCACGTCATGCAATCATTTGATTTGAATAATATATGGGAACATATATTGCAAGAGGCGAAAAAGAACATGCAACATTTGCCTGACGCGTTGTAGTTTGCGCGTCACGTCATCGTTGATTCCCATGTCTAATTCGACAGTCATTCGATCCATATTGGGGGTCATGCAAACATTTGTTAAAAACTTAATCGATCAGCAGCCGCAGATCAGCAAGGCTTTGCAGGATGCTATTACTACGGTTATCGGTTCCCATCGTAGATATGGTGTTATTTGATTTCAATCAAGAGAGTGTAGATACTACCTTTGTTGATGAAAGTCTCATCGATGATGCACCTGTAGTGGCTCCACCGATGCCTTTACCACCTGCAAAGTAGAGGAAAAAGCTCAACAAGATGAGTTCTACACACACCGGTGTATCAGAGCCTGTTTATATCGACCGCACACCAGCTCCTGTAAATATTCCAGATGAGCCAATGGTTTCCTAGTAAAACAGTTGAAACTACAACACCTACATTACAATCTGATAATTCCTGTGGATTTATCATCATCTAACCTTAATCCAGCGTACCGTTTTGATAATTACGTTACAGGAAACGCGAACCGCATTCCATTTGGAGCGGCTCAAAATGTAGCTGAGTTTCCAGGCGGCGACTATAATCCGCTTTTTATCTATGGTCCATCAGGCTCCAGTAAAACGCATTTGATGCACGCCATCGGCAATGCCATCGTTGAAAATCATCCACATCATGAAGGTGATGTCCATTACGAGCGAAAACTTTCATGAACATTTTCGTCGAAACGCAAGCGGCAAGGTAAATTGTTCCGCAATACGTTCCGCAACATCGACGTATTGCTCATCGATTGACGATATTCAGTTCTTGGAAAATCGAAGGGCACGAAAACAGAGTTTTAATACCTTCAATGAGTTATTAAACAACAACAAGCAAATCGTCCTCACCTCTGATACGATGCCAAACGATATGGATCAATTCGAAGAACGTCTTCGTTCTAGATTCCAAGCTGGCTACATTGCCACCATGGAAAATCCAGATTTAGAAACACGCATCGCCATTTTGAAAATCTTTGTTGAACGAGAATATAAGAAAAATCGCGTTATCCGCATCGATAACGACTCCATCAACTACGTGGCGTTGCAATTTAGTGAAAACATTCGCGTACTACAAGGGCTTTCAATAAATTAATCGGCACTGCATCCATCGAACAACGTCCAGAATCATCGATTTAGAATACACTAAAGAAAACATTATCCGATATCATCACGACGGAGAGGTAACATTATCGACATCGAGTCCATTCAGAACTTTATCAGTACCTATTTTAATATTAAAAACAAGATTTGTTAGGCAAGAAACGTAAGGCTCAGTTCGCATTTCCACGGCAAATTGCCATGTATTTGTGCCGCGATGTGATTAATGAAAGTTACCCGCAAATCGCAGCAGCTTTTCTCAGAGATCATACGACGATTTTCCATGCGTACGATAAAATTACGAAGGAAATCGAACAAAATCGAAGAAACAAGAACATGATTTCCTAGACATCAAATTAAACTGTCAACTCAACTAAAACGGGTGTGGATAACTCTGTGGATATATTGTGTATAAATCTGTGGATATTGAAAAAATTAATATTTTCTGTGATTATGTGGATAACCTAAAACAAGGTATCAACATACTTATACAACTGTGAACCACAGAAATCTAGAAAACTTTCAATTGTACACACACATAAACAGGCCTACTACAAATACTACTAAACTAACAAACAAATCAAAAACAGTAGAAAACCGATCTATCGTAGATTATCTATAGAGCACCAACATAAATCGCACAATAAGAATATTACAAACAAATAGAAAGTAATTTACGTTATAACATCAAATTCCCTAAGGCCAATCTCCAAAAGCCATTAACGTTCTACAAAAAGTATCACAAAATAAAACAAGTTCAAATCTAAGGTTCCATTTATATAACAACAAAAACAATCAAGTGGAACTACAAGGCAACGATTTTGAATTGGGCATTAAATTAACAATCGACGGCGACATATAAAGAACCAGGTACATTAGTGGTTGCTTCTCGTTATTTCCAAGAGTTAATCCGCAAATTACCAGGCGAAACGATTCAATTGAGCAAACCTGAGGATGGAAATACTTTAAAATCACATCCGGTTCCTCTGAATTTAATTTAGTAACCTTGCATCCAGATGATTTCTCCTTGGTAGAACAAATTCGACCAAGATTATGTCAATATTGATAGTCAAGCTATGAAAGAACTCATCGACCTTACGAACTATGCGGCAGCAAGCGACGATGATCGCCCTGTATTTGCTGGTGCTTTGCTTGAAATCAAAGATACAAACGAAAAAGAAGTGACTATGGTTGCTACTGATACACATCGTATGGCTGTTAAAAAATAACTATCGATGAACCTGCAACCTCCCTATGCGCGTCATCATTCCAACAAAGGCTTTGGCAGAAGTATCTCGTTTATTGCCAACCGATAATCCTTCAATTATTAAAATCATTTGGAACCGTACACAAATCGTATTCGTAATGTTCGAATCCATTTACATTATTTCCCGTTTAATCGAAGGCACGTACCCAGAATATGAAAAGGTAATTCCTGCCCAATTCGACTCTAGTGCTGTTATAGACCGCCGGACTTTGCCGGTGCTGTTGATCGCGTATCCTTGTTGGCTAAAGATATGAGTTATAACGTAATTCGTTATGATTGGTCCGAAAAACAATGTGACTTTTCCAGCCAAAATGCTGAAATCGGTATGGCAAAAGAAGAAATTCCTGTTGAATTTAAAGGCACACCATTCACGATTTCCTTCAATGGTCGTTATATTTCCGATATCTTGCGTCATAGCACAGGCGACAACATCCACTTGTATTTAAACAAAATGGTCCTGTTGTTATTCGCCAAGATAATAATCCGAACTATACATACGTAGTAACAATTCAGTTCGTACAAACGTTCGATCTTAAATAGGATTCTCATTTTTTGAAAAATTTCTAATACTGCTTTTATATGAATTAATATATCTTTATTAGGTAATGATGATTAAAAGTCAAGTATATAAGCTTGATGCGTTTCACCTAATTCCCATATAGTTAAGTGAATTGTCCACTATAGGAGGGACGTTATGAAAGAACAAACAGGTACCCATTCATACGGAGTACATTCAAATCGATCAGTTGTTGAAATTAGAAGGCATCATCGAAAACAGGTGGTCAAATAAAATCTTTATCGATGAAGGCATCCTTACCTTGAATGGTCAAGGTGGTTAGACAGAAAAACGCAAGAAATGCCGCGTTGGCGATGTGATTTGGTGCGAAGGTCTCGATGTGATCCTCGTAATTAAACAAGAGGAGGCATAATCGGTGAGAATTGACTCACTGCAATTATTCCAGTTTCGTAACTATAAGGATGTAACAGATTCAGTTCAATCCGGAAATTATCGTTTTGCACGGCACCAATGGGGCTGGTAAGACGAATATTTTCGAATCCTATTTATGTTGGTACCATTGGTAAAAAGCCATCGAACCAACGATACGTCGGATATGCTCATGTTCAATGCTGAGGAAGCAGGCATTGTGGTAAAATTCGAGAAAAGGATACACCGCAAAAAGGTAAATATTAAATTATTCCGCCAAGGTCCTAAGGATATTCGCTTAAATGATACAAAAATATCTCAAAAAAGAACTGATTGGTACATTAAATACAGTTATCTTCTGTCCTGAAGATTTACAAGCTCATCAAGGGGGAACGCTGTCAGGACGTAGACGTTTTCGATATGGAAATCCCAGACCAGTGCTATATACTATCATCAGTTTGATGCAGTATAATCGATTATTACAGCAGCGCAATGCTATCCTAAAAGAATATAGAGGAAAGAAACTATTCCTCTTGAAGAATGGGATTTACAATTAGCAGATATGGCGAGCTTTTATCGTAAAAAACGGATAGAAAGTTTAAAGAAAATCAATTTGCTTATCGATTTGATGAATCGTAAAATTGACAGGTGGCCTTGAGAATTTAACCATTGGTTATGAACAGCCATATATGGACAATGGTTCATTGGAATACACAAAGGAAGGCTTTTTACGACGCATTAAAGCAGCATTGCCGCAGGATCGTCATCGTTTAACCAAGCGTAGGTCCTCATCGCGATGATTTACGATTTTTTCCGATGCGATGGATTTAAAGAAATTTGGATCGCAAGGACAAAGCAACGAACCGCTGTATTGTCCTTAAAGTTGAGTGAGCTTGAGTTTATCAAGTCAGAGGTAGGGAGAATATCCAGTTCTTCTCTTGGATGTATTGAGGGCAACTTGATGAGTCGAGACGAGCGCGAATTTATTGCAGTTTATTCATAAACGAATTCAAACATTTATTAATACTACAGATATTCACGATTTTAAAAGATTTGAAATCCGTTCAATTTATTTCTTGTGAAGGGGACAGGTTCAGTATGGACAGCCTTGATCTTTGTTTACCAAAAGGCCTTAGCAGAACTAAATTTACTGAACAATACAAATTAAATACCCTCGTTCACAAGTGGCGTGATGTATTGGGCAGAGTATATAGATAATACAAAATTGTGTATTAAGCCTCCAGACATAGTTGCTCAACAGTGAATAATTCCTTAGATGCAGGAGTACAAATGCAAAAACGACGTATCTGTCAAATTATCAACAAATATTACCGCCAAGAGGTAATCACCGATATTCGCTTCAAAATACTTGAAACATCAGAGCTAACAAAGTAGAGAAATAAAACATCTCACGTTCCTGATGAACCGTTAACTTACAAAACGTATTAATTTTTCTAATATCATGCTTTCAAAGACATGAACCGTGATATCGTTGAAACAACGGATAACGAAGAATTAAAGGCTGCTTTTAGAAAAAGTACAAATTACGGCTCGAAAGCGGGAAATCTATTTTAGAGCAGCATGGTTATCATCGTTGTAAGTTGATGTGGCATGCATATGGAATCTAAAAGAAATCTGTCCGACTTGCGAATATGAATTGCATCGCGCTCATATTAAGGACATTAAGGCGGTCATTAGAAAAGTATCGTACTTAAATATAGCGACTGTCAACCAATTTATACAGTGTACTTTTCCCAGATTTTGCAGAAGCGATGCGGAATCTATATACTTTTATTTAGATAAAATTTATAAAGATCTATCAATCGCCGTCATATGTTTATGTGGCTATGCTCATCACTCAAAAGCCTGACAGTCAGCACGTCATATCAATTTGTGTAATAAATATCGCTCTAAGTTCCTTGCTGAAGAGGAACAGCGCAAAATCGATGCCCCACGTGGGACATTAGAAAAGTAGAGGGGGCATTCTATGTACGTTCATATTGGAGATACCATTTCCGTGCCCATAGAATCCATTATTTACGATGGTGCATGCCAAGGCGGAAAGTCCCATAAAGTCCTATTCATCACTAAGGAAACGCTAGAATATATCGCCATGGTGCCAGAGGAGCAAATCAAGACATATGTGGTCACAGATGACTGTGTGTATGGATCTGGTATCAGTATTAAGACTTTAATGAGACGGATTGATGAGTTTTATAGTATAATAAAGAGATAAAAAGTTTAGCACCGCATATGTTTTGTTACTTTATTTCGGTTATGTCGATAGGAGGAGTTTGCTCAATGCCTGAACAAAAATTATGGCGCTCAGAATATTCAAGGTTCTTGAGGGTCTAGACGCGGTCCGTAAACGCCCAGGGATGTACATTGGTAGTACGTCCATTCGCGGTTTGCATCACCTCGTTTATGAAGTAGTAGACAATTCAGTGGACGAAGCGCGCTCGCGGGTATGCGACGCATATCGAAGTATCCATTAATGAAGATAATAGTATTACCGTTGTCGATGATGGTCGTGGTATTCCAACAGGAATGCATGGGTCTGGCATGTCTGCGGTAGAGTTAGTTTAACAAAATTGCATGCTGGCGGTAAATTCGGCGGTGGCGGCTATAAGGTATCCGGTCTTCACGGTGTAGGTATTTCCGTAGTTAATGCGTTGATGAATGGACTAAAAGGTTCAAGTATCTCAAAATGGCATCATTCAAGAAATCGATTTGCGCGCGGTCATAAAACATCTGAATTTGCACGAAATTGGCAAGGCAGAAGGTACTGGTACGACTGTTATTTCAAACCAGATTCTGAAATTTTGAAACTACGGTGTTCAATTTCGATACATTGAAAATTCGTTTACAAAGAGTTGGCATTCCTTAACAAAGGCCTTCGCATCACATTGAGTGATTTGCGCCAAGAGGAACCTCGAAAAAAAAAGCTTCCATGAAGGTGGTTTAAGTTCTTTCATTACATTCTTGAACGAAAATAAGGAAGTTGTTAACCCAACTGTTATAACATCGAAATACAAAGGATGACGTTGTGGTAGACGTGGCGTTTGCAATATAACGATAGTTACAGTGAAAACTTGTTGTCCTTCGTAAATAACATCAACACTGTTGACGGCGGTACCCATCTATCCGGTTTCCGTGCTGCCTTGACGCGTACCCTCAATGATTATGGCCGTAAATCCGGTTTTGATCAAGGAAAATGAAAGTCAATCTTTCCGGCGAGGATGTACGTGAAGGTTTGACAGCAGTTGCATGTCTGTAAAAAGTGTTAGAACCTCAGTTCGAAGGTCAAACAAAAACTAAACTTGGCAATAGTGAAGTTAAAGGTATTACCGATGTTATCGTATCTGAAGGTCTTAAAACATTCTTTGAAGAACATCCACAAGATGCGAAGAAAATCATCGAAAAAGCAACGATGGCAAGTCGTGCTCGTGAGGCTGCTCGTAAGGGCCCGCGACTTAACACGCCGTAAAAATGCGTTGGAAGTATCCAGCCTTCCTGGTAAATTGGCAGATTGCTCTGAAAAGATACATCTATGACAGAAATTTATCTAGTCGAAGGTGATTCTGCGGGTGGTTCTGCAAAACAAGGTCGCGATCGTCGTTACCAAGCGATTTTACCATTGCGTGGTAAAATCCTTAATAGAAAAAGCGCGTCTTGATAAGATTTTAGCGAATAACGAAATTCGTTCCATGATTACCGCATTTGGTACAGGCATTGGCGACGAATTCGATATTACAAAATCCCGTTATAACAAGATTATCATCATGACAGATGCGGACGTTGATGGTGCTCACATCCGTACATTGCTTCTCACATTCTTCTACCGCTATATGAAACCATTAGTAGAAGAAGGCCATATCTACATTGCACAACCGCCTTTATACCAAAATCAAAAAGGCAAATCTCATTGGTATGTGTACTCTGATGCAGAACTTACAAAAGCTTGATGAAGTAGGCCGTGATGGTATACAATTCAACGTTACAAAGGTTTAGGTGAAATGAATCCTGAACAATTATGGGAAACAACAATGAACCCTGAAAATCGTACGATTTTTACAAGTTAGTTTAGAAGATTCTATCGAAGCTGATAAAATCTTTACGGTGCTCATGGGCGACAAGGTTGAACCTCGACGTAAATTTATTGAAGATAACGCAAAATATGTGCGTAATCTAGATTTGTAAAGAGGTGACCCATGGCAGATAATCATAATACTAACGTAGAGTATACTTCTAATACTCAAAAACATTTAAAACGATCCTCTCAAAGCGCGTCATATGAATATGATCGCCTTGGGTGGTGCCATCGGTACGGGCTTATTCGTAGCCGGTGGTGGTAGTAAATACCCGCTGGTCTGGTGGTGCTCTTGTGGCCTATGGCCTCATCGGCATCATGGTATATTTCCTCATGACATCCCTTGGGGAAATGGCGACGTACTTGCCAATTCAGGTTCTTTCGGAACCTACGCAAAACGCTATGTGAGCCCTGCCTTTGGCTTTGCCTTAGAGTTGGAACTACTGGTTTAACTGGGCTATTACATTGGCTGCCGAAGTATTGGCAGGGGGCGCTCATCATGAAATATTGGTTCCCTGACATACCGGCCATCGTTTGGTCCGCATTATTCCTGTTAATTCTATTTGGGCTTAACTATTTGTCCACTCGTTCCTTTGGTGAAAGCGAGTACGTATTCTCGTCCATCAAGGTTATTACCGTTTTCGTATTCCTATTCTGTGGCTTTATGCTCATCTTTGGTATCGGCGGTACATCCCTGGATTTGAGAATTGGACAGTAGGGAAAAAGCACCATTCGTAAACGAGGGGAATCCATCCTTGCTATCTTCATGGTGGCTGGTTTCTCCTTCCAAAGGTACTGAGCTTATCGGCGTAAGCCGCTGGGGGAAGCAGAAGACCCTGAAAAGAACGTGCCCAAAGCGATTAACTCCATCTTCTGGCGCATTCTATTGTTCTATATTGGGGCTTTCATAGTTATTGGTTTCCTCATTCCTTACACTGATCCAAACCTATTGAATTCCAGTGTAGAAAACGTATCCATTTCTCCATTTACACTCGTATTTGACCGTTTTGGATTCGCGTTTGCAGCTAGCTTTATCAATGCTATCATCTTAACTGCCGTATTGAGTGCTGGTAACTCTGGCCTCTATTCCTCTACGCGTATGCTTTACGCACTCGCTAAGGAAGGTCAAGCACCACAAATCTTTGCAAAACTCAACAAACGCGACGTTCCAGTTCTGCATTGATATTGACTACAGCCATTGGCTTGTTTGCATTCCTTACAAGCTTTATCGGCGAAGGTACAGCGTATACATGGATTGTTAACATCTCCGGCCTTTGCGGTTTCATCGCTTGAGTAGGTATTGCCATTTCCCATTATCGCTTCCGCCGTGCGTTTATTGCACAAGGTAGAGACCTTAAAATTGCCTTACAAGGCGTGGTTGTTCCCAGTTGGTCAATCTTGGCGTTCATCCTATGCGTTATCATCATCTGTGGCCAAAACTACTCCGCTTTCACAGGCGATACCATCGACTGGTACGGCGTATCCGTTGCATATATCGGATTGCCTATCTTCTTCGCTGTTTACCTAGGTTACAAATACATCAACAAAACTAAACTCGTTCCGTTGAAAAAGTAAACCTAGACCATGATTTTGACAAAAAAAAAACGCAATACAATTAGACCTATTCATTATGAAAGTAGTGAATAGGTCTTTTTTGTACATGCAGTATTAGATTATTGTTTTTATATGAAAGCTATCATTATGCGATTGTTTTTTCTATAAAAGCCTTGCTATAATGAATCAAAATATATTGTAGTTAATTAGAGAGGATATAATTATGATTATTACTACAACTATGCATATTGAAAATAAACCTGTACAAGAGTACAAAGGTATCGTATTTGGTGAGGTCGTAGAAGGCCGTAACTTTGTAAAAGATTTCATGTCTGGTATTCGTGACATCGTTGGTGGCCGCAGCGGAAGCTATGAAGATTCCTTAATGAGTGCACGCCAAGCAGCAATCGATGAAATGGCAAAACGAGCTAGCAAAATCGGCGCTAACGCCGTTATTGGCGTATCATTCCAATACAGCACCGTAGGGGCACAAAATGGCATGCTTATGGTGACATGTAATGGGACGGCCGTTGTAATTTAATCCAATATTAATAGGATAGTAGTGGAAAGCTATAGCTAATTTCACCAAAAGTCGTTCGAAAAACACTACTTATCCCCTATTTTGCTTAAAATTCCACCGGCCGGGTCTGACTACGCTTTCTGGCTCCACCAGGGCCAAAGTCAGAAGTTATGCTCAGCTTTCCTTATTAAATACGATTAGGCTAAATGAAAAAGTCGTTCGGAAAACACTACTTATCCTATTTTGCTTAAATACACCATCGGTAGGTTTTAGATGAAAAAGGCAGCAGATTTGCTGCCTTTTAGTATTCAATTGGGGCTCTTTTTAGGAACAGATGTACTAATAAAGGGTATCTCTTTTTAAGAAATAGAACAGGCGTGTTCTAATTTAAAAAGGTATTGTATAGTGTTTTTAGAAATAGAACAGACGTGTACTAATTAAAAAAGTATGTGTATATGGTGCTTTAAGAAATAGAACAGGCGTGTACTAATGTTCCGAAAAATAGAAAGGTGTGTATGGTGCTTTTTAAGAAATAGAACAGGCGTGTACTAATTTAAAAAAGGTGTGTATGGTGCTTTTTAAAATAGAACAGGCGTGTACTAATTTAAGAAAGGTGTGTGTATAGTGCTTCCAAAAAAATAGAACAGGCGTGTACTAATTTAAAAAGGTATGTATGAGATTGCTCTAAAAAAATAGGAATGGCCTGTTCTGTTTTTAAAATAGGGATATATGTAAGGAAATATAAAACAGCAGGGCTGCCACCCTGCTGTTTTTTCTTTGTTGCGTGAATACATTGCCAACTTATTTATTTCCCTTGTCAAAGTTATATTAACATTATCAGAATTAGTAGTCAATCAATTATTAGATTATAATAGATATCTATTATATATTACTTATTTAACCTTATACCATGTTGCGTACATAACTGGTAGTACGATGAGTGTTAGTATGGTTGCTACGAGTAGACCGCCGCTGAATGATGGCGAGTGGGCTCCAGAATACGGATCCCATGAGTGGTATCATGCCAAGGATGGCCGCAATGGCGGTTAGCATGATTGGTCTGAAACGCAATGTAGCGGAGTTGATGATGGCTTCGCGGGCAGATTGTCCTTCGGCGCGGTGAATTTCGATTTGGTCCAACAGGATGATGGAGTTACGAATAATCATACCGGAGAGGGCAATGATGCCGAGTATGGCCATAAATCAAGTGGTGTACGCGTAATATTTAAAGGCCAGTACAACACCGATGAGTCAAGCGGGGCGGTAAATAGGGCCATAAACATAAGGGCAATTCTCTTTAATTGGAACATGAGAATCGTCATGATCGCAAAGAGCATGATTGGCATTGGAACAAGCAATTTTTGTACAGCAGTGACGCTCTTTTCAGCAGAACCATCGAGATCAATAGTATAGCCAGTTGGTAAGTCTTGACGATATTCAGCAAGTTTATTGTAAATTTCTTTCGTCTTAGCATTGCCGAGCACGCCAGGTCCTACATTAGCATGAATGCTAATGGTTGGCATCATGTTGCGGTGCCAAATAATGCCTTCCTCTTGGCTCATAGAAATCGTTGCGATTTGGCTGAGCGGTACATAGGAACCATTTCCTGTTTGGATTGGTAATGATGAAAGTGCCGCCAAGTTGTGGTTTTCATTGCCGCTTAATCTGAAAGTAACAGGAATGGTTTGGTTTCCTTCGTAGTATTCACCAGATTTTGTACCGGATAATAAACTTTGTAGATGAAGCGATACGGCATAACTATTAATGCCTAGCATACGTGCTTTATCTGGGTCAATGTGGATTTGAGCAACTGGTTCTGTATCCGGCCAATCGAAGGCGATATTATGTAAATCTTTATCCTCCTGCATTTTGGCTTTCACATCGTTTGCAATCGTTTTAACCTCAGATGCATCAGGACCTGATATGCGGAGCATAACAGGGTATTTGGACGGCGGTCCGATTTGGACGAATTGCATATTGATGAGCGCCGATGGATATTGATCGTTTAGTTGATCTTGTAAAATCCTTGAATAACGCATCTCGATCCTCTAAGGATTTGGTAACGATGATGGTTTGCATGAAATTAGCACGTGGGCAATTCTGGTTCTAAGGTCAATACAAACCGCGGACCCTTCGCCTACATAGGTGGTGAAATGGTCGATATGTTCGTTATCCTTTAACAAAGCATCCAACGATTTAGCTTGGCTTTGGGTATAATCGATGGACGAGCTTTGAGGAAATTGCATGGATACGATGATTTCATTCCGCGTCGACGATGGGAAAAATTCCTGTTTGATGAGAGGGAATGAAAGCAAGGACAAGATGAAAGCCCCTAATGTTAGGAGTAATACAGCCTTATGATGACCTAGTGCCCAGTGAAGGAGGCTTTCAAAACGAGCATAAAAAACAGTTTTCAGACGATGCATGATATGATCGCGACGAGTCCATTCCGACTCGGGTTTCTCGGCCTTGTTTTCGATGATTTTATAGCCTAAGACCGGACTGACCAGAACGGACGCAATCCAGGATAGGATGAGGGCCATAAAGACAACAATGGACAGGGATTTTCGTGAATTCTGCAACCATGCCCTCCGCCAAGGCGAGAGGCAAGAACCCGGCACAGGTAATGAGCGTGCCAGATAGCATCGGAAAGGCCGTTGATTCGTAGGCGAACGTAGCGGCGCGCCAGTGGTTAAAGCCTTCTTCGAGTTTAACGCTCATCATTTCTACGACGATGATGGCGTCATCAACGAGCAGGCCTAGGGCCAAATATGAGGGCGCCAAGGCTAACCTTATGCAAATAAATGCCATTTTCATACATCAGTACAAAGGTGGTAGACACGACGACCGGAATGGTAAGGGCCACCACGATGCCCGTGCGAATACCTAGGGATGCAAAGCTGACGAGCAATACGATGGCGATGGCTTCGAATAAAGATTGGGAGAAATCGCCAATGGATTCCCTTTAACAATGTGCGGCTGATTCGACACTTGGTCGAGGCTTTAACCTTGCAGGAATCGTCGTTTTTAGCTCTTTCAGTTTCGTATCAATCGCCTTGCCAAACTCGATGTTATTCCCACCAGCATCCATGGAAATGGCGATGCCAATGGCCGGCTTGCCTTCATAGTAGAACTGAGGACTGGATGGGTCCTTATAGGTCATCGTTACGTCCGCGATATCGCCGAGGCGAATCGTTTGGTTATTGATGCGAATCGGCATATTTTTTGACCGCATCGACGCTATCAAAGACGCCGTTGATGCGTAAATATACATTATTCGTATCCGTATTGACCATGCCCGCTGGCACCATGGCGCTTTGCTGTTTGAGGGCCGTCAATAATTGTTGGGTGCTCACCTGATACGATGCGAGCTTGTCCTTGTTAATCGTTACATCCAAGGACTTTTCTTGTACCCCGATGAGGTGATCTTCTTAACATTCGGAACGGACAAGAGTTGCCGTTTTAAATCTTCTGCCTGTTGCCGTTTTTCTTCGTACGAGAATTCGTCACCTGAAAGTGCGTAAATGGTGCCATATACATCATCGAATCGATCGTTGATAGATGGGCCTTGCACACCGGATGGCAAAGATTTCCATTCGTCATTGATCATATTCCGCGCTTCTTCCCAAGCGGGACGAATCTTGTTCGATGGTAAATCTTCTTTCAGATTAATATAAATGACAGATTTGCTGCCATCTGTGAAAGATTTCGTATAATCTACACCCGGCAAATCTCGTAGCTTTTCTTCGAGCTTGTCCGTTACTTGATCTGACATTTGTTGCGGTGAAGCACCGGGCCATGAGACGCCCACAACCATGGTACGCATCGTAAAGTCCGGGTCTTCCATACGTCCCATGTGGGTGAACGAGAATATACCAAAGGTGAGGAGTACAGCAATGAAGTAGTAGATAATGGATTTATGGCGTAGCGCCCAATCGGCTAAGTTAAACTTCTTCATTTATGCACCGCCGTTCCTTCTTGTAATTGTTGGGTTCCTGCGGTGATGACGATATCCCCTTTAGCGAGGCCATTTTTAACAATGACCGAATTATTACCAAATTCGCCAGTTTGAATAGGAATGAGATGTGCTTTGTTGTCTCGAATGACATAGACTGCGTTATTACCTTGTTTGTCTTTCACCAACGCTGTCAACGGTATGGAGATATCCGTTGTATCCGTTTGATTGAGGATGGCATTGATAGTCATACCGAGTTGCACCTCTTTTGGAGGATTTTGCAAGGTAATTTTGACCGTATACGTCCGCGCTACAGGGTCTGGAACCGGTGAAATTTCGCGAACAATACCTTGTACTTTCACATCAGGCAAAGCCCAAATGTGATGGTCGCCGTACTACCAGGGTGAATTTTGCTCATTTTCCTGTTCTGGCAAAGCGATGACCGCCTCAGGTTCGTGACCGGCCGCCAAGGTACCAATAGCTTGGCCTGCTGCCACGACCTGACCAGCCTCGACATTGAGAGCCGTAATAATACCGCTGTCTGGAGCAATCAAAGTAGTATAACTATTTTGATTGTTACTCAAATTGAGACTTGCTTGGGCCTGTTGCAACTGAGCTTTCGCCGCATTCAGTTGATTTTCAGCCTGATCCAATTGCAATTTGCTGATAGCCTGCTCAGCGTACAAAGCGCGGTATCTTTCAGCATTCGTACTGGCTAAATCGTAGGCCGATTGCGCTGCTGTAACAGCACCTTGCGCATTTTGCACCTGACTCGCCGTGTCAGCGCCATTAATTTGGGCAATCACCTGACCGGCCTGCACAGCAGTGCCCACACTGACAAACTTATTAATCACGCGACCGCCCACCTGGAATGCCAGATTCGTTTCCGTCCGATTCTTGATGGTTCCAGAATACCCAGCACTCGTTGTGCCAGCCTCTTCGCCAATCGTGATCGTCCGTACCTTGAGACTCGTATCATGATCATCTTGATTCGACCCACAACCGCCGATGATGAGTGCACTCATCAACAGAGCCGTGGTCAAACCTAATACACTACGATTCATAATCCTCTCCTTCACACACGTAATAGAGATTATTGTAAAAGCAATAACTACTATGAAATATATATTTTATACAATTAAATAATACTATATATTAGATAAAAATTCTATAAGGATATTAATTATATTAGAAAATATATATGTTTTTAAATTTTAAACAAAGGCACCTTATCCCAAAACCTCCAGCTACTACCTTAACGGTCTGCGCCTGATGTTTTGGGAAGAATATACCTTAGCAATATAAAAGCTAATTCATCGCCCCAATATATTTTCTAATATTGCGGAGCCCGAAGTCGTTTTGGGACAAGCCATTCCTTCTTTAATATAAATCTGAATTTGAAAAAATACAGTGTTTATATATTTTCTAATAATTGGAGAAAGGGGGGTATTATGGCAAATTTGCCTACTAATAGTTTTGATAAAATGTTGGTGGAATTATGAAACAAGACAAAAGACAGAGAAGTATATAATCAAAAAACATTAGAAGCAATGAAAGATAAAAGAAAAATAGCTACAGATTTGAAAATACCCATTAGTAATAAAAACATTAGAAGAACTAAAAAGAGCTTTAGATGATTAATGTTAACCATCCTATGAAACAAATGGATAGAATAGAAGAGGCTGCTTTGGAATCTGAAAACGACTATAAAGTTAAATTTACTTCTACTTTTAAAAAAAAGCTATAAGATTAATGTTTAAAAAGTGGGTTAGATATTAGATTGCTAGAAAATGTAATGGTGATATGTAAAACAAGGTCCAAACTTTAGCGCGATATAAAAAATATAGATTGTGCATTAACTGGAAATTATGAAGGATATAGAGAAATGTCATATAAAACCAGGATTGGTTATTAATTTATTATATTGAAAAAATATTTTAACTTTCCTTATCAGACTTTTCTGGATGCATTCTGGATTTCCGATGGAAAAAGTTGTGCAACAAACCTAGAATAGAAGAAGGTTTCCTGAAAACGACTTCTGGCTCCATGCGTCGTTTCTCTCATAGATTATGTTTAACCAGTTGTACGAACTATAGTAAGAGTGAAAAAAGGCACATGGAGCTCAAAACGACTTCGGGTCCATTTTAGCGTGTTTCTCTCATAGATTATGTGCAACAGTTGTTGTAGAAGTAGAAGAAGAAAATTTGAGCACGTAGGATCCTAGGATAGTAATAAAAAAACGACTTTGGCCCGCGTAGCGCAGTGGAGTTTTTTTTAACCACATGTTAATGTTATGACAATACGTGCTCTTCAATCCTTATTCTTCTGTTTGTTCCACAACTGGTTCAACATAACAACAAATTTTGTCTATCCGTGTATTATCCATGTCCACGATTTCGAATGTGTATCCGTCCCAGCTGGTTTTGTCGCCTTCGCGTGGGATTCTACCGAATAGAAGGTTCATGAGGCCGCCCAGTGTTTTTGTAGAGGTCGTCTTCTTCGCGAGGAAGTTCTTTGTCGATGTGAAAAAATTCTTTGAATTCGTCTACGTCGAGTAGACAGGCCATCTACGAGCCAAGTGCCATCTTCTCGTTCGACGATGCGGTTTTTCTTCTTCTTGGCGTTCTTCTTCGCCGGATGGCATAAGGCCTACGATTTCTTCCATGATGTCGTACAAGGTAACAAGGCCGCTAAAGCCGCCGTATTCGTCGAGGACGATGGTTTCGTGAACGCCTTCATTACGCAATGTATTGAGCAATTTCATAAGAGAAATGGACTCAGGCACGAGCAATGGTTCTTTCAGAGACAAGAATGGATGACATGATGCAAGGATTTTTCGCCTTGTAAGCATTGGACCATCACATCGGTTACATTGACCACGCCACGCAATTCGTCGAGCGAGTCTTCACCTACTGGAATGCGATATTGATTCGCTGTTTTAGGACTTCCATGATTTCTTCTTCGATGAGTTTAAATCAACCATTTGAGCTGTGTTCGCGGTGTCATGACATCGCCTGCGTTCATGTCGGCTAGATGGAAAATATTTTCTACGAGGATTGGTTCTTCTTCTTCAAAGGCCCCATGGCAACACCTTCGGTGAGCATTTTGTTGATTTCCGGATTCCGTTACAGGCGCCTCTTCTTTCACAGTGACGCCCAATATTTTCAATAGAAATTCCGTGATACGCCGAGGAATAGTACGATTGGTTTTAATGCTTGAAAGCCAGTAAATTGGCTTTGAAACAACAACGGCAATCGCTTCAGGGCTGTTGATAGCTAGTCGTTTTGGCACCAATTCACCGATGACAAGGGACAAATAGGTGATGATGGAAACGATTAAGAAGGAACTAATAGAAGCCGCATAAGGAGCGATACTAGGGAAGGCTTTCACCAATACGTCAGCTAATGGTGCGGAAAAGGTGGCACCGGAATACAAACCGGTCAAAATGCCGACGAGAGTGATACCGATTTGGATGGTAGAGAACATCTCGTTCGGTTCTCTGCCAACTCAAAGGCCTTCTTGGCGCGTTCATTACCTGCTTCGGCCATCTCTCTCGAGGCGGCGTTTTTGGCATTGACGATAGCTAGCTCTGTCATAGAAAAATAAGCCGTTCGCGATGATTAAAATGACGATAATGATAAAATCTAAGGTCAGATCACTGTCCATGGGTAAAACTCCCTTTTTATGAGATACAATTCTGCACATGAGAAAAAATTGAAATATTAATCTTTAGATATCATATTCGAATCATATATAGCGCAAAAAGAGGAGGGTAGAACCCCTCCTTTTTGTTTGCGTGAAAACGTGTGTCTATATTGATTTCCTTTTGTTATATATTACATGAATATCTAATGTTTGTAAATGGTACCACATATTCTTTAGTTATATAATATGTTATATACTATAAATGTTACCGCCCCCATACTGGTAACAGAAAGGGGGTGTATTAAAATGTTCTGAAATACTTATTTCTTTTCACAATATCTATCGTAGCAGGTATAACGTGCCATTATATCTCAAAAAGTGGCTAGATAGATATTAGGCCGGTAACTTAGCACAAAGAGGAGGAACTGTAC
>VOFH01003798.1_pt1 | contig 24597 bp, 26 predicted proteins | sample 5384091 | NCBI WGS metagenome assembly VOFH01 (sample SAMN12384727, study PRJNA508395) | human gut metagenome | isolation source: healthy gut G | host: Homo sapiens
CTCCTGCGCATCAACGATAAGGTCGATGAGCTGGAGCTGCAGGTCGAGCCCCTGCGCAAGCAGGCCGAGACGGCAAAGAAATATCTGCACCTGCGCGACGAGCTCAAGAGCGCCGAGGTCTCCGTCTGGATGGAGACGCTCGACCGGCTGCACGCGCAGGCCGAGACCGTGAACCACGACTATCAGACCGCGAAGGAAAACCTTGCCGGCGCGCAGCGCGAGCTTGAGCAGCTCTATGCGGCGTCGGAAAACATCGCGCAGAAAATGCGCGAGAAGGATCTGGAGTCCGAGCGCACGCGCGAGCAGATCTCCGAGGCGGAGAGCGCCGCCGCCGAGTGTGAGAGCGCTGCGGCCGTCGTGCGCACGAACCTGCAAAACAGCGCCGACAGCATCGCGCGTCTGCGCGTGGAGGTGTCCGAGCAGGCGGATCGCGCCAGCGCTCTGCAGGCGCAGATCGACGCGCAGCAGCAGCGTTTGGAGCAGATCGAGCGTGAAAAGGCGCAGCACGCGCAGCAGATCGACGCCGTGCTCGAGGACATCGAGCGCAACGCCGCATCCTCCGGCGAGGCCGAGCGTGCGTATACGGAGCTGCTTGCCCGGGAGAGCGCGCAGAGCAGCGCACTGGCCGAGTGCCGCACGCGCATCACGCTCCTGGCCGACAAATCGCAGGAGCTGCTCGATCAGGAAAACGCCATCGTCACCGCCGCTGCGGAGGCGGCAGAGCGTCTGGCCGCGCTAGAGGCACAGGCGCAGGAAAAGCAGACCGCGCAGCAGCAGGTGCAGTCCGCCTGCGACGCGCTGCGCACGCAGCAGAGAGAAAAAACACAGCATCTTTCCGCCTGTGAGCAGGCGCTGGCAAAGCAGCAGGAGCGGCTGTCCGCTCTGACGGTCGACCTGCGCAGCACCGAATCGCGCATCCGTATGCTCACCGAGATGGAAAAGGACTTTGAGGGCTACAACCGCGCGGTCAAAGCCGTTATGCACGCGGCCGAAAAGGGGACGCTGCGCGGCGTGCGCGGCCCTGTGGCAAACCTCATCAAGACCGGCGACCGCTATGCCCTCGCCATTGAGACGGCGCTTGGCGCGGCGGCGCAGAACATCGTCGTCGAGACGCAGAGCTGCGGCGCACAGGCCATCGAGCTGCTGCGCCGGCGCGATACCGGTCGTGCGACATTCCTGCCGCTCGATACCATCCGCCCCATGCACTTAAACAGCGTGCCGGATCAGGAACCGGGCTATGTCGGCGTGGCCGACACGCTTGTCACCTGCGCGGCCGCTTACCGCGATATCGTCAGCAATCTCCTCGGCCGCACCGTCGTCGCCGAGACGATGAAAGACGCCATTGCTATCTCCAGGCGCTATGACCACCGCTACCGCATCGTCACGCTTGACGGGCAGCTCGTCAACGCCGGCGGCTCGCTCACCGGCGGCAGCGCCGCCAAGGGCAGCGGCATCCTGTCGCGCGCCAATGAGCTCAAGCGTCTGCGCGAGACGCTGGATGCGCTCACGCTCGAAAAGCAGCAGTGCGCGCTCGAGCTCGAGGATGCGCAGGCGGCGCTCGATGCGGCGCACGCACAGCTCGACACCGTGCAGGCGCAGCTGGAGCAGGCGGTCGAGACGCTGCACAGGGCGCAGAGCGAGGCGGCACAGGTCGTGCTGCTCCAAAACGCCGCACAGGAGACCATCGCGGGGCAAAATGCGTCCATTGACGCCTGCCGCGCGCAGCAAAAGACGAATCAGGAGCGCATCGCCGCTGCCCGCGCCGATGCGGCCTCGACGGAAGAAACGCTTGCACAGCTTCGCGCCGAACGCGATCAGAGCGAGCTTGGCCGCGGCGCGTTTGACCGCCGCCGGCAGGAGCTGGCCGACCGGCTGGCCGGGCTGCGGGCGGAGACAGCGTCGCTTGAGGCCGAGCGCGAGACCATCCTGCGCACCACGCAGCAGATCCATGAGCTGTTCGAGGAGATGGCCGGCGACCGCAAGGCGCGCCTTGACCAGATCGCGCAGGCGGAGACCGGCACGCAGCATCTGCAGCAGACGCTGCAGATGCACGAGCGCCGTCTGGCGGAGCTTCGCCAGCGCGCCGAGACGCTGCGCGGTGAGCTCGCCGCGTGCAGCAGCCGCAAGCTGGAGCTGGAGGGACAGCGCACACGCACCGACCGCGATGCGCAGGCGCGCAACCGCGACCTGCTGGACATGCAGGGGCTCGTGTCGCGCTTTGAGCAGAAAAAGCTCTCGGCCGACATGGAGGAAAAGCAGATCCTCGACAAGCTCTGGGACAATTACGAGCTCAGCCGCACGGCGGCCGAGGCGCTGCGCCAGCCGATCGAGAATATGACCAAGGCCAGCCGCCGCATCGCCGAGCTGCGCCGCGGTATCGGCGCGCTGGGCACGCCGAACCTCGGTGCGATCGACGAATTCACGCGCGTGAACACGCGCTATACCTTCCTCACCGGCCAGCGGGACGATATCCTCAAGGCCAAGCGTGAGCTGACCGGCATCATCGCCGATGTGACGGGGGAGATGGAGGGCATCTTCACCACGCAGTTTCAGGCGATCGATCAGGCGTTCCGCCAGACCTTCCTGGAGCTCTTCGGCGGCGGCAAGGCGGCGCTCGTGCTCGAGGATCCGGAGCATGTGCTCGACAGCGGCATCGAGATCAAGGTGCAGCCGCCCGGTAAGGCGCTCTCAACGCTGAGCCTAATGTCCGGCGGCGAGATGGCGTTCGTGGCCATCGCGCTCTACTTTGCCATTTTGAAGGTGCGTCCGACGCCGTTTTGCGTCATGGACGAGATCGAAGCCGCGCTCGACGAGGCGAACGTCACGCGCTACGTGCAGTATATGCGCCGCCTTGCCAAGAGCACGCAGTTTCTCGTCATCACGCACCGCCGCGGCACCATGGAGGAGGCCGACCATCTGTTCGGCGTGACCATGCAGGAAAAAGGCGTGTCGCGCATCATCGAGCTCTCGCTGGATGAGGCGGCTAAAACCATATCGTAACGGAGAAGATAGTCTATGGGATTTTTTGATAAGATCAAACAGGGTCTGACCAAGACCAAGACGAAAATGGACGCCCAGCTGACCGGCATCTTTGCCGCCTATGCGCCGGGCGATGAGGAGTTTTTCGAGGACCTTGAGGAGACGCTCATCCTTGCCGACACCGGCGTTGAGACGACGACCAAGGCCATTGCGCAGCTGCGCAAAGCTATCGAGCTTAAGAAGCTGCGCACCGGCGCGGAGGTGAAAAAGGAATTCGTGCAGATCCTCACGCGCATCCTCAAGGTGCAGGACACCATGCTCCTGCTCACGACGCAGCCGTCGGTCGTGCTCGTTGTCGGCGTCAACGGCGTCGGCAAGACGACGACGATCGGCAAGCTTGCCTGCCAGCTCAAGAAGGAGGGCAACCGCGTGCTCCTGTCCGCCGCGGACACGTTCCGCGCGGCGGCTGCCGACCAGCTCACCGTCTGGGCGCAGCGCGCCGGCGTGGAGATCGTCAAGCACGAGGAGGGCTCTGACCCTGCCGCCGTGGTGTTCGACTCCATTCAGGCGGCAAAGGCGCGCGGCGTGGATGTTGTCATCATCGACACCGCCGGCCGTCTGCACAACAAGGCAAACCTCATGAACGAGCTCAATAAAATCACCCGCGTCATCCGCCGCGAGCTGCCGGAGGCCGACATTGAAACACTCATGGTGCTCGATGCCACGACCGGACAGAACGGTCTCATTCAGGCCAAGCAGTTTCTCGACACGGCGGATCTCACCGGCATCGTGCTCACGAAGCTCGACGGCACGGCCAAGGGCGGAATCGTCTTTGCGATTGCAAACGACCTGCAGCTTCCGGTGAAATATGTCGGCGTCGGCGAGCAGATCGACGACCTGCTGGAGTTCAAGCCTGCGGAATTTGTGGAGGCGCTGCTGTCATGATCCTTGCAAGCAATAATGCACATAAGTTAGATGAGTTTCGCGCCATCTTTGCCGACATGGGCATCGAGATCATCCCGCAGAGCGCGGCCGGCTGCGACTTTGAGGTCGACGAGACCGGCGAGACCTTCGAGGAAAACGCCTATCTGAAGGCCATCGCCGTGACCCGCGCGACGGGGCAGGCCGCCATCGCGGACGACTCCGGTCTCGAGGTCGATGCGCTCGACGGTGCGCCCGGCGTGCACTCGGCGCGCTATACCGGCCGGCACGACGATACGGACGCCGCACGAAACGAGCTCCTGCTGCACAATCTCGGCGCACGTACCGACCGTACGGCCCGGTTCGTATCGTGCATCTGCTGCACGTTCCCGAACGGCGACGTGCTGCGCGCACGCGGCACGTGCGAGGGCAGCATCCTGTTTGCCCCGCGCGGGGAAAACGGCTTCGGCTATGACCCGCTGTTTCTGCCGGATGGCTACGACTGTTCCATGGCGGAGCTGCGTCCGGAAGAGAAAAACGCCATTTCCCACCGCGGAAATGCGCTCAAAATCCTGAAAGAAGAATTGAGGAATTACTATGCTGACAAGTAAACAGCGCGCCCAGCTGCGCGGTCTGGCCGCGACGGAGGATACCATCGTCCACATCGGCAAGGGCGGCATCACCGACAACATCGTCACCCAGATGAACGACGCGCTTAAGGCACGCGAGCTCGTCAAGGGGCGCGTGCTCGAAAACTCGCTCCTGACCGCGCGCGAGGCGTGCGACCAGTTTGCTGCGACCTGCCGCGCGGAACCTGTGCAGGTCATCGGCTCGAAATTCGTGCTCTATAAGCGCAACGAGCAAAAGCCGAAGATCGAGCTCGTAAAAAAGGCGAAGAAATGAAGATCTGCATCTATGGCGGCAGCTTTAACCCGCCGCACCTCGGCCATACGGCGGCACTGCGCGCCGTGCGCGCGGCAATCGAGCCGGATGTGACGCTCGTCATTCCGGACCGCATCCCGCCGCACAAGGAGCTCACACCGGGCAGCCCGGAGCCGTCGGAGCGCCTGCTCATGACGATGCTGGCCTTTTCCTCCGAGCCAAGGGTGGAGGTCTCCGACATGGAGCTGCACCGCTCCGGCAAGAGCTACACGGTCGACACCGTGCGCGAGCTGCGCGACTGCAATCCGGACGCGGAGCTGTACCTCGTCGTCGGTACGGATATGCTCACGACGTTTGAGCAGTGGCACGATTACCGCGCGCTGCTTGCGCAGGTCACGCTCGTCGCACTTGCGCGCACGGGCGATGAGCACGCCGAGGTTGAGCGCTTCAGTGCCTATCTGCGCGAGACGTACGGCGCGCGCGTCATCGCGCTGCCGGCAGAGCCGATCCCGGTTACGAGCACGGACGTGCGCCGTCTGCTGCCGCAGCGGCGCGGCAGCGAGTATCTCGCCCCCGATGTGTACGCGCACATCATCCAGCAGCGGCTCTATGGCGCCAGGCCCGATCTCAACTGGCTGCGCGAACAGGCATATCCCATGCTCAAGCCGCGGCGCATCTCCCATGTCTGGGGCTGCGAGCACGAGGCGCGCCGCCTTGCCGAGCGCTGGGGCTGCGACCCGGATGCTGCTGCCGAAGCCGGAATTTTACACGATTGCACGAAAAAATTCGAGCTATCTGACCAATTGCTATTGTCTGATAAATATGGTATCATAAACGACACGGTCGAAACGGCCAACACCAAGCTGCTGCACGCAAAAACCGGCGCTGCCGTGGCGCGGGTTCGTTTCGGCGTACCACCTGAGATAGAAAATGCCATCCGCTGGCACACGACGGGAAAACCCGATATGACCACGCTCGAAAAGGTCCTGTATATGGCCGACTACATCGAGCCTGCACGGGATTTTGACGGCGTGGACGAGCTGCGGCGCCTTGCTTACATCGATCTGGACGCGGCCATGGTGCTCGGGCTGCAGATGAGCCTCGAGGATCTGCGCGCCGGCGGCATTACGCCGCACGAGAACACGGTGCAGGCATTAAACTGGTATCAAGGCAGGGAAAAAGAATATGAAAAGACGACAGAATGACGGCCGCTATCCGGATGACTATGCCGGCTATCAGAACGCGGGCTATGACGATGGATATGACGACGGCAGCGGCTTTCAGGACGACCCGTTTTCCGAGACGTCCGCCGCGGCCAATCACCGCGTGAAGGCGCAGCAGGCACAGGATAAGCGCCGGAAGAAGAAAAAAGTGCGCATTGCGATCATCGTGGTCGTTGTGCTGGCGCTGCTCGTGGGCGAGTTTATCGTACTGATGGATCACTGGGTCAGCCAGCCGAGCCTCAGCGGCGGCCTGAGCGACGGCAACCCCGACGACGGCATTACCACCGATACCGAGGGACGCAAGAAGGGCTGCTATACCTTCCTGATCGCGGGCAAGGACCGCGCGGCCGGCCTGACGGATACGGTGCTCGTCGGTATGCTCGATACGGAGAACAAATCTCTGAAATTCGTCAGCATTCCGCGTGACACGGCGGTGAACGTGGCCTACCGGCCCAAGAAAATGAATCAGTACTATGCCGCAGCCGAAAACAACGGCAGAGACGGTGTGGAGGCAATGCTTGACGGCGTGGAGAAGCTCCTCGGCTACCGGGTCGACAGCTATGCGATCTTTGATGTCGAGGTGTTTGTCGAGCTCATCGATGCCATGGGCGGCATCGACTTTGACGTCCCCGTGGATATGGACTATGAGGACTGGGGGCAGGATCTGTCTATCCATGTGAGCAAGGGGTATCAGCACCTTGACGGCTATGAGGCCATGGGCGTGTTCCGCTTCCGCAATTCCTATGCCAACGGCGACATCGGCCGCATTGACGTGCAGCACCAGATGCTCAAGGCCATGACGAGTCAGTTTCTGAAGCTGCACAATATTCCGAATCTCAACAAGCTCATTGATATCTATGAAAAGGAAGTCATCACGAATCTGTCTGCCGGCAACGTGATGTTCTACGTCAAGGAGTTTTTGAAGCTCGATGAGAGCGCCATTGGGTTTGAAACGATCCCGGCCAACTACAACGGCGTGAAAAACGGCATGTCCTATGTGTTCATCTACGCGGACGAATGGCTGGAGTATCTCAATACCTGGCTCAACCCCTACACGACGGAGATCACGGCCGCGAATGTGGACATTCTCTATGAGTCCAACGGGCAGGTCGTGGCAACCTCCGGCACGGTTCAGGGGCCGAACAAATGGTAACGAAAAGGAAGGATGTTTGCTTATGATGCCTGCTAACGAGCTCGCCGCGGTCATTGTCAAGGCACTGGACGCGAAAAAGGGCGAGAATATTCAGTTGCTCAAAACCCGTGACCTGACGACACTGGCGGACTATTTCGTCATCTGCACGGCCGGCTCCTCCACCCACGTCAAGACGCTGACCGACGCCGTGGAAGCGGCGGCGGACGACGTGGGCGAACCGGTTCTGCGCCGTGAGGGACACCGCAGCGGCAGCTGGGTGCTGCTCGACTACGGCTGCGTGATCGTGCATGTGTTTCAGGATGAAGCGCGCAAGTTCTACGATCTGGAGCGCCTGTGGAGCGATGCCGAGGTCATCGACATCACCGGCATGCGCGCCTGAGCCCACAGTAACCGTTCGGGGCGGTCATCACGCCGCCCCGCTTACTAGTTTTTGATTTTTTCAGAGAGAAGTGAACGCTATGAAGTATGATTTTCAGGCAATCGAGAAAAAATGGCAGGCGCGCTGGGAGACGGAAAAGCCGTTCGCGGCCGTCACCGGTGATCCGCGCCCGAAGTTTTACGGGCTGATCGAGTTCCCGTATCCCTCCGGACAGGGGCTGCATGTCGGCCACCCGCGCCCGTTCACGGCGATGGACATCATCTGCCGCAAGCGCCGGATGCAGGGCTACAATGTCCTGTTCCCGATCGGATTTGATGCGTTCGGTCTGCCGACCGAGAACTATGCCATCAAAAACCATATCCATCCTGCCATTGTCACGAAAAACAACATTGCAAACTTCACCAAGCAGCTCAAGATGCTTGGCTACAGCTTTGACTGGGACCGCGCCGTCGACACGACCGACCCGTCCTACTATAAGTGGACGCAGTGGATTTTCCTGCAGATGTACAAGCACGGGCTTGCCTATAAGACCACGATGCCCGTCAACTGGTGCACGAGCTGCAAGTGCGTGCTGGCAAACGAAGAGGTCGTCAACGGCGTCTGCGAGCGCTGCGGCAGCGAGGTCGTGCGCAAGGAGAAGAGCCAGTGGATGCTCGCCATCACGAAGTATGCCCAGCGCCTGATCGACGATCTGGATGATGTGGATTACATCGAGCGCGTCAAGATCCAGCAGCGCAACTGGATCGGCCGCTCCACCGGTGCCGAGATCACCTTTAAGACCAATGTCGGCGATGACATTACCGTTTACACCACCCGTGCCGACACGCTCTTCGGCACGACGTACATGGTCATCTCGCCCGAGCACCCGCTGCTCAAGCAGTGGCAGCCGCACATCGCCAACTGGGACGCTGTCGCCGCCTATCAGGAAGAGGCTGCGCACAAGTCCGACTTCGAGCGCGGCGAGCTCAACAAGGAAAAGACCGGTGTCCGTCTCGAGGGCATCGAGGTCATGAACCCCGTGACGCACAAGGCGCTGCCCATGTTTGTTTCCGACTACGTCCTCATGGGCTACGGCACCGGCATCGTCATGGGCGTTCCGGGCCACGACCAGCGCGACTGGGAGTTTGCCACGAAGTTCGGCCTGCCGATCGTCGAGGTCGTCGCCGGCGGCGACGTGACAAAGGAGGCCTTTGTCGCCAAGGACGACAGCGCCGTCATGGTCAACTCCGGCTTCCTCAACGGCATGACCGTCAAAGAGGCCATCCCCGCCATGAAGAAATACGTCGTGGAGCAGGGGATCGGCAAGGAGCAGGTCAACTTCAAGCTCCGCGACTGGGTCTTCTCCCGCCAGCGTTACTGGGGCGAGCCGATCCCGCTGGTCAACTGCCCGAAGTGCGGCTGGGTGCCGATCCCGGAGGATCAGCTTCCGCTCGTGCTGCCGCAGGTGGACAGCTATGAGCCCACCGATGACGGCGAGAGCCCGCTGAGCAAGATGACCGACTGGGTCAACACCACCTGCCCGCAGTGCGGCGGTCCCGCCAAGCGTGAGACCGACACCATGCCGCAGTGGGCCGGCTCGAGCTGGTACTTCCTGCGCTACATGGATCCGCACAACGACAAAGGAGCTCGCCTCCAAGGAGGCTCTGGACTACTGGAGCCCGGTCGACTGGTACAACGGCGGCATGGAGCACACGACGCTCCATCTGCTCTACAGCCGCTTCTGGCACAAGTTCCTTCACGTCGGACATCGATGCGCTCAAGGGCAACACCGCGCTGGCCGCGCTCATGACGCTGACGTCTACGCTGACGGACAACGGCTGCAACGCTGCCGAGCTCAAAACGCTCCTGCAGCTGCTCAGCCCGTTTGCGCCGCACATCTGCGACGAGATCTGGCAGCAGCACGGCTTTGAGGGAATCTGCTCCGTCTCGGCCTGGCCGGCGTATGACGAGTCGAAGTGCCGCGATGCGGAGATCGACATGGCCGTTCAGGTCAACGGCAAGCTGCGCGGCACGATCCATGTTGCAGCCGACCTTGACGACGAGACCGTCGTTCAGACGGCGCTGGCCGACGAAAAGATCGCCCGCTTCCTCGAGAAGACCGGCGGCGCGCTGCGCAAGAGCATCGTTGTCAAAAACAAGCTGGTCAACCTCATCGTAAAGTGATGGAATCCGGCCGCTCGGCTTGAAATCGGCAAAAGTTTGAAAAAAATTGTAGAGATCGCTTGACTTTTGACTTGCGATTGACTATAATAATTGATGCCGTTATATCGGCCCTGAAAGCATCCCGGATTGAGCCGGATGCACCGGAGGGAGGGAAATCAATGTCTGAAATTCGCGTGAAGGAGAACGAGTCTCTGGAGAGCGCGCTGAAGCGTTTCAAGCGCAGCTGCCAGAAGGATGGCGTTATCGCTGAGGTCAAGAAGCGTGAGCATTACGTCAGCCCGAGCCTCAAGCGGAAGCAGAAGTCCGAAGCTGCTCGTAAGAACAAGCGTCGCGGCTATTGATTCCCGTTTTCTTGCATAGCCAGAGCCGCTGCTGATGCAGCGGCTCTTGTTTTTTGTCCCGCCTCCCGCACTTTTGCGGCCCGCCGTCATAACATGGAATGAGCCGAGTGCTCAGAATCCAAACGGGAGGTTCCTGACTATGAATTGCAATTCCAATTGCTTCGGCGGCAACTGCTGGTGGATCATCATCCTGCTCCTGCTGTTCTGCTGCTGCGGAAATAACGGCGGCTGCGCCAACGCGGCCAACAACAACTGCGGCTGCGGCGGCTGCGGCTGCTGACGCATCGATCCGGCGGGGGAGAAGGCTTGCCTTCTCCTCCGCTATTTTTTTGTATCGGTACTGGCCTTCTGCCGCTTCCTGTGATATAATGCAGAAAAGTACTTCCCGGAAGGAGCGTGTTTTATGGAGGATCGTCCCGTACAGGAGGGCTATCACCGCCCCGCACGAAAGAAAAAGCGCGCGGGCCTGCCTGCCTTTTTCCTGGCTGTCATCGTGCTGGCGCTGCTGGCAGCCGTCGTGCTGCGCATCTGGCTCGGCTACCGCAGCGGCTCGCTTGCTGCCGGAGATATCACCGTGCTGCGCCGCGGCCTGCCGTTCGGCGTGGGAGCCGCCGGACTGGCTGCCGTGCTTGCCGTCGCCGGTCTGCTGCGGAAAAAGCGCCGCCGCGGCTTTGCCGCCTGGGGCCTTGCTCTGGCGCTCGTTGCGCTCGTGCTGACAGGCGGACTGCTGTATGCAGACCATTATCTGACCGGCAAAATGACGACGGACGATGATTTCGATTCGCTTTCCGCCAGTGACCTGCACCAGACGGCGACGGAGGCCGACGGCCGCCTGGAACGCGAGGAGCGTTTTTCTGAGGCGCTGTCCGGTCTGGAGGAGCAGTTGGCTGATCTGCCGTCCTTCACGGAGGTCGATCGCTACCTGCTGTCCAATAACGATATCCCGGCCGAGGCGCTGGCCAAGCTCGACACGGGCAAGGCCCCGCGCAGCAGCTATCTCAGCAGCGATGCAAGCAAAATTCAGGTGTTCGTGCTGTTCGGCCTCGACGGCGTCGATTCGTCCGACAGCGTCATGCTCGTTGCGCTCGACCGCGTGCATCAGAAGATCAAGCTTATCTCGCTTGCGCGCGATTCCTATGTTTTTATCCCGGAATTCGCCTCATTTTCCAAGCTGGCCTATTCCTACACCTGGGGCGGCGCGGCGATGGCCGTCAAGAATCTGAACTATAACTATTACTTGAACGTGTCGGATTATATTGCCGTGGATTTTGAACAGCTCGCGGAGATCATCGACCGGATCGGCGGTGTGACAGTCAACATCGACGAGGATGAGGCGCGTTATCTTTCCGGATATCCGAACGTCCATGTCGGCGACTGCCTGCTTGACGGGGAAACAGCGGTCTCCTATGCCCGCATCCGCAAGAGCAGTGCCACGGACAGCGACCGCAAGCGCACCGGCCGCCAGCGTGAGGTCATTCTCTCGATCCTCAACACGCTGCAGACCATGCCGCTGTCGCAGTATCCGGGCTTTGTCCGCGACTGCCTCGGCATGTGTGCGACGTCATTCGAGGCTGAGACGCTTCTGACCATGGCCGCCGAGACGCTGGGGCAGAATTACACAGTCGAGCAGTATTTCTTCCCGGAGGGGCAGGTGGACTGGTGGGCCGGGCTCATCAAGGAGTATTTCTACTACGTCTATGACCTGCGCCGCGCCAGTGACCGCATTTACCGCATCATTTACGAAGAACTGTACATCTCGGGCTACGATGATTGAGTGAAAAGCATGAGGCTAAGCCTGCAGCAGCACATGCGAAAATCCGCATATTTGCCCAATCACTACAGCAGCGGCATGGCCGGACCGGCCATGCCGCTGCTGGTATTTTCTGTTATCCGTTCTGCTGCTCCTTGGCGGCCAGCAGCGCCTTGGCGAGCTGGTCCGGGCAGGACGTGGGCTTCGAGCCGCAGCGGATGCCCTGCAGGCGGGAGATCAGCTCATCGACATCCATGCCCTCGGCCAGCCGGGCGACGCCCTGCGTGTTGCCGCTGCAGCCGCCGATAAAGCGAACATTCGAGACCTTATTGCCGTCCAGCTCCAGCAGGATCTGGCGCGAGCAGACGCCGTGCGGCGTATAAGTAAATTCCATGGTGATTGCTCCTTTGCTTCATTTTAGACTAGTATAACATTTTTTCGTGTTTTTTCAAGCACTTTGAATGATTTGCCTCCCGCTCCGCTATACTAAGGAGCAGAAAAAACAGGGAGGAACGGCATGGACGAAACACAGAGCAGGCCACAGGAGCGGCTGGAGGAGCTTGGCGCGGGGCTGACGCAGACGAAGCGCGGCAATATCTATACCCTGACGATCATCGGGCAGATCGAGGGCCATCAGGCACAGCCCGAGACGATCAAAACAACAAAATACGAGCATGTGCTGCCGCTGCTGGCCACGATTGAGGAGAGCGAGGACATCGACGGCCTGCTGCTCCTGCTCAACACCGTGGGCGGCGACATCGAGGCGGGACTTGCCATTGCGGAGCTGATCGCCGGGATGCGAAAGCCGTCCGTGTCGCTTGTGCTGGGCGGCGGGCACTCCATCGGCATCCCGCTGGCCGTTTCGGCCAAGAAGAGCATGATCGTCCCGACGGCCAGCATGATGATCCACCCTGTGCGCATGAGCGGCGTCGTAGTCGGCGCACCGGCGACCTATCACTATTTTCAGCGCATTCAGGAGCAGATCACGGACTTTGTCACGGCGAATTCCCGCATCACGCGTGAGCAGTTCTCGGACTATATGATGGCGACCGGGCAGATCGCCACGGACGTCGGTACGATCGTCTATGGGCGCGAGGCCGTGGAAAGCGGCCTCATTGACCGTCTGGGCGGCCTGCACGACGCCCTGGAGTGCCTACACCGGATGATCGCCAGAAAACAGGGGAACAGGGGATAGCAATTCAGACTGTCAAAAACCGGTCCAGCTGAAAGTTTCGGATGGACTTTTTTGACTAGCTGTAGCAATTTTAACATTCCTGTGCTATAATAATCTTCAAAGCAAAATTACAGGAGATTCTTGGTTTGAAGATTTGGGAAGCATTGATCTATGGCCTTGTCGCGGGGCTGACCGGCCTGCTGCCGGTCTCATTCAGCGGGCATGCGGCCGTGCTGCAGGACGCATTTGCGCTCTCGCTGCTCACGCAGGGCGGGGGACTGTACGTCCGGGCGGCCATCACGCTCGGGCTCAGCGCTGCGCTCGTGCTGGCTTTCCCCGGAGAGCTGCAGCTGACCTGCGGGGAGCTTGCGCGCCGCCCGCAGCGCGGAAAACGCGCCCGGCAGCCGTCTCCACGCCGCCGCGCCGTCCTGATGGGCCTGCTTGCTCTCCCGATCGGTCTGCTGAGCCTGATCTGGTGCGCAGCGGCAGAGCGCATCACGCGCCTGTCGCTCATCGCCGCGTTCTTCTGCCTGAACGGCCTTATCCTGTTTGCTGCGGGACGGCCCGGCGGACAGAAGGATGCCCGCGCGCTCATGCTCCCGGATGCGCTGCTGGCAGGCGCGACTCGTCTGGCCGCCGTGCTGCCCGGCCTGTCGCCGCTCGGCCTGACGCTGGCTGTCTGCCGTCTGCGAGACCTGCGGACGGATTTTGCCCTGCGCTTTACGGCGATGCTGACGCTCGGCTTTTCGCTGTGTGAATTCGTCTACCGCCTGCTGCGTGCAGTCATTGTGGGGGCGTTTTCTGCGTCGCTGTGGCTGCCGATGCTCGTCGCGCTCGTCGCCTCGACCGTGGCCGGATATTTTGCCCTGCAGTATCTCAAATATCTGCTGCACCGGGGAAAGCTGCGTGTTTTTTCCTATTATTGTTGGGATGCAGCCGTTATCGCGCTGATCCTGGCGCTTATCAATGCCTGAACGGAGGGGGAATCATGGCAAGGAAATCGCAACCCGTTAAAAAGCCGACTGCAAAGCAGACCGCCGCGCAGAAGCGCCAGACGCAGAACCGCCGCGAGATCTGGGCACTCGTCTGCATTTTTTTGGCGATCTTCTCCATTATCTGCTGCTTCAACACGACTGCCTTTCTGATCAGGCCGTTCGCGTCGCTCATCGCGGGCTTGTTCGGACAGTCCGGGCGCTACATACTGCCGCTGGCCCTCATCGCCACGGTCGTCATCCTGTTTACGAGCCGCGGCAAGCCGGTGCGCCTGCGCATCGTCAGCGTGTTCACGCTCATTCTGACTGTCTCGGCAGTATACCATCTCATTCAGGGCGAGGCCCTTGTGTGGGAGTGGAAGGTCGTGCCCGCACTCTTCAAGGGCGGCATTGCCGGAACGACGGGCGGCCTGCTGGGCGGCCTGCTGGCCATGCTGCTGAAGACGGGCATCACCGTCGTCGGCGCGTATATCGTCCTGATCCTCTTGATGCTCGTGCAGATCATCACCATCATGAATATGACGGTCAACAGCATCATCACGGCCATCAAGAACCGCCCGCGCCTGCAGGAGCCCGACGAGGAGCCGGAGCCCGAGCAGGATACGGCCGAACGCATCGTCAACCATGTGGCCAACCGCCATATCGCCCGCGTGGAAAAGCGCCGTGCGGCGGAATTTGACCTGCCCGTGGACGATCCCCCGCTGGAAAAGGCGGAAAAGCGGAAGAAAAAGTCCCGCGTTCCCTCGCCGGATGAATATTTGGAAAAGCAGCAGGAGGAACGCCCAGCTGCGAGACCGGTCTCTGTGACCTGTGACGATGTCCCGGAGGAGCCGCTTCACGCGGCAGAGCATCCCGTGACGGTCGTACCGGAGGCTGCGCTCCCGGAGGAGCCTGTTCCCGAGCCTGCTTTTGAGCCGGTCCCGGTGCAGGAGCTTCCGGAGGAGCCGGAGGACCGGCCGGAGCCCGCCGCGGAGCAGGAGCCTGCCGCGCCGTGGGACGAAGCGCCCGCGCCGCAGCACGACGAGCCGGCGGTCCGTCCTGCGCCTGCAAAGCAGGAGGACGCAGAGGAACTTGTCATCCCGCAGCCGGAGCAGTCCGGGCAGGCGGAGTATGTCTTCCCGCCGGTCTCCCTGCTGACGCCGCGCCGTGAGGGCAGCGTGGACGCCACGTCCGAGATGCGCGAGAATTCCCAGCGCCTTGCCGACACGCTCAAGAGCTTCGGCATCGAGCCGCACATCGTCGACGTCATCCGCGGCCCGTCCGTCACGCGCTACGAGCTGGAGCTGGACCGCGGCGTAAAGCTCTCGAAGATCACGAATCTGGCCGACGACATCGCGCTGGCGCTTGGAGCAGCCGGTGTGCGCATTTCGGCCATTCCCGATAAAATTTCCGTCGTTGGCATTGAGGTGCCGAACAAGATCGTCAACACCGTTTACGCCCGCGAGGTCATCGATTCTCCGGCCTTCCGCAGCAGCAAGTCCAAGCTCTCGTTTGCCGTCGGCAAGGACATCGGCGGCAACTGCATCATCGGCAACATCTCCAAGCTGCCGCATATGCTCATCGCCGGCACGACCGGCTCCGGTAAGTCCGTGTGCATGAACTCGCTCATCGTCTCGCTGCTGTATAAGGCCAAGCCGGATGAGGTGCGCCTCATCATGGTCGACCCGAAAATGGTCGAGCTCGGCGTGTATAACGGCATTCCGCAGCTGCTCATCCCGGTCGTCACCGATCCGAAGAAGGCCGCAGGCGCCCTGCAGTGGACCGTAACGGAAATGATGCGCCGCTACCGCCTGATGTCCGAGGAGGGCGTGCGCGACCTCGACTCCTATAACAAGGCAATCGCAGGCGACCCGGAGCGGCAGAAGCTGCCGCAGATCGTCGTTGTGATCGACGAGCTGGCCGACCTCATGCTCGTGGCCGCCAAGGAGGTCGAGGAGTCGATCTGCCGTATCGCGCAGATGGGCCGCGCCTCCGGCATCCACCTCGTCATTGCCACCCAGCGTCCGTCCGCGGACGTCATCACCGGCCTGATGAAGGCCAATATCCCGTCGCGCATTGCCTTTGCGGTCTCGTCCGCCATGGAATCGCGCATCATCCTCGATACGCCGGGCGCGGAAAAGCTCGTCGGCAAGGGCGATATGCTCTTTGCGCCGCTTGGGCAGGGCAAGCCGAAGCGCGTGCAGGGCTGCTTCATCTCGGATGAAGAGGTGCAGGCCGTCGTGAATGCGGTCAAGGCCCAGTCGCAGAGCGACTACTCCGCCGAGGTCATGGAGCAGATCGAACGACGCGCCGAGCAGAGCGGCAAGCCCGACAGCGGCGCAGCCGCGCAGGACACCGGTGAGGGAGATGAGCTGCTCCCAGCGGCGGTCGACGTTATTCTGGAGACGGGGCAGGCCTCCGTTTCGTTCCTGCAGCGCAGGCTGAAGCTCGGCTATGCCCGTGCGGCCCGCATCGTGGACGAGATGGAGGAACGCGGCATCATCGGCCCGTATGAGGGCGCAAAGCCGCGCCAGCTCCTCATCACCCGCGAGCAGTGGGAGCAGATGCAGAACGGCACCTATGCCCCGCCCGCGCCGCCCGTCGAGGACGAGCTTCCCTGATCTGCTTGTATGCCGGGGCGTGGCAAGGCGCGCCCCGGCTGCAAAATAAATGTTTGCGTTGCATCCGGGTCGTCCGGAGCGACAGCAGGAGGTATTCCCTTGAATCATCAGAAAATCAACCGTATGGTCGGCATTGCCGTCCTGGCCGCGCTCGTCGTGGTGCTGCAGCTTCTCAGCAGTGTCATCAAGATCGGCACGGTCTCTATCACGCTGACGCTGATCCCCATCGTGGTCGGCGCAGCCTTCTACGGCCCGGGAGCGGGCGCAATCCTCGGCACGGTGTTCGGCCTTGTTGTCTACATCAACTCCGCTACCGGTGCGGATACGGGCGGAAACCTGGTCTTTCTGGCCAATCCGTTCCTCTGCGCCGTCGTCTGCATCGGCAAGGGCACGCTGTCCGGCTGGTGCGCCGGCCTTGTCTACCGGCTCGTCGCCCGGAAGGATGCCGCGCTTGGCCGCAATGCCGTCGCCGTTCTGCTGGCTGCCATCACCGCGCCGGTCGTGAACACGGGTGTGTTCCTGCTCGGCATGGTGCTGTTTTTCCAGGAGACGCTCCGTGCATGGGCCGCAGGCTCCGCGCTGCTGACGTATGCGCTCTTCACCCTAGCGGGTGTGAACTTCCTCGTCGAGCTCGGCCTCAATCTTGTGCTGAGCCCGGCCGTTTCGACGCTCATCCGCGCCATCCGCAAGACGCACAATTAAGTTAGAAACCTCTGAATAAATCGGCTTCGGTGGATGCCGGATCTTTTTCGCTGATCCATCTGTTCGGGAAACTTGAAATACACAAAAAAGTATTCCTGCGTTTCCCAAACATCGGCTTAGCAAAAAATCTCTCACCATCCACTCTTGCAGATTTCATTCAGATGTTTCTCAGCTCCGATCATCGGTTCTTCCTTGCACGAACCTTGCCGCCCCGGTTTTCCGGGGCGGCTTATTTTTTGTCCTACCATCTGCACCGGACGCATAGAGTAAGGGCAGGAGGGGACGAGCATGACGGAAGAAGTGAGACAGGCCCTGCGCATCTGCCCACCCGGGCTGCGGCAGGCCATTGACCGGCTGCCGGATGCCGGGGCCATGGAGGAGCTGCGCCTGCGCTGCGGGCAGCCGCCTGCCTGCCGGATCGCGGGTAAGGAGCACACGCTGCCGCTTGCTCCGGTCACGCCGGAGCTGCTGCGCGGCATTCTGGAGCAGGCAACGCAGCGTTCGGCCTATGCCATGCAGGAAATGACCCGCTGCGGCTTTGTCACGCTGCCGGGCGGACACCGGCTTGGTATCTGCGGAACGGCCGTCGTGCAGAACGGCACGATCACGGCCCTGCGCGAGCCGTCTTCCCTGAATCTGCGCATCGCCCGCCAGCCGGACGGCATTGCCGACCGCCTGCGTGATGCGCTCTGGGCGCGGCCACAGTCCGTGCTCCTGTGCGGCGCGCCGGGCAGCGGCAAGACGACGTTGCTGCGCGATCTCATCCGGCAGCTCTCCGACCGGTTCGGCTGGCGCATCTGCGTTGTGGACGAGCGGCTGGAGCTGGCGGCCTGTGCCTCCGGCGTGCCGCAATTCCGCCTTGGCGCGCACACGGACGTGCTGTCCGGTGCACCGAAGGCGGCGGGCATCGAGCTGCTGCTGCGCACGATGAATCCGGAGTGGATCGCCGTGGACGAGATCACGGCCGAGGCGGACATCGCTGCGATCCGGCGCGCGTCCTACTGCGGCGTGCGCTTTCTTGCCACGGCGCATGCGGCCGACCGGCGCGAGCTGGAGAGCCGCCCGCTGTACCGCGCGCTGCTGCAGGACGGCTTTTTTCGCATGGCGGCCTTTCTGCTGCCGGATCGTTCCGTGCGCATCGAAAGGGGGGCTGGACCATGCTTAGAGTGCTCGGGGGCGCGCTGGTGCTGCTGGCAAGCGGCAGCTTCGGCATCACGGCCGGGGTGCGGTATTACCGCGCGTCGCGCCATCTGCAGGCCTTCTGCCGCGCCGTAGAGCTGCTGCGCTGCGAGATCAATTATTCCCTGCAGCCGCTGCCGGAGGTCTGCGCCCTCGTAGCGGACAGGCTGGCGGGGCCGCCCGCCGCGTTTTTCCGCTGCTTTGCCGCGCAGCTCCGCGAGCCCGTCAGCCGGGACCGGGCCGCAGCCGCAGCCCTGGAGGCCGCGCGGGGCCTGCAGCTGCCGCAGGATGCGGTCATGGCGGTTCTGGAGCTGTGCAGCGCCCTCGGGCGCTATGATCTCGACGGGGAGAACCGTATGCTGGACCTGACGGCAAAGCGCCTGCAGGCGGCGCTGGCCCGCTGCGAGGCCGAAAAGCGCCCGCGTGCGAAGTGCTATGCCGCGCTGGGCCTCTGCACGGGGCTGGCGCTCCTGATCCTGGCGGTGTAGCCTATGGATGTGCAGCTGATATTCAAGATCGCCGCGGTCGGCATCATCGTGACCATTCTGAATCAGGTCCTCGTGCGCTCGGGGCGCGAGGAGCAGGCGACCATGACGACGCTGGCCGGGCTCGTCGTGGTGCTGATGATCGTGGCGCAGAAGATCGCGCAGCTGTTCGACCTCGTGCAGTCGCTGTTCCGGTTTTAGATGGACACGCTGCTGCAGGTGGCCGGGCTCGGACTGATCGCCGTGCTGCTCGGGCTGGTCCTGAAAAAGGGGAACGGCGTGCTGGCGCTCCTGCTGACGCTGGCCGCCTGCGCCGCCATGACTGTGAGCATCGTGCGTCTGGCAGAGCCGGTCGTATCGTTTCTGTCGGAGCTTCGCCAGCTGGCAGGACTGGAGCCTGCACTGCTGCAGCCGCTGCTGCGCACGGTCGGCATCGGCCTTCTGACACAGCTGACGGCCTCTGTCTGCGCCGATGCGGGTGAGAGCACCGTGGCGCGGCTCATTGAGCTGTGCGGGAGCGTGCTCGGCATTTACACGGCCCTGCCGCTGCTGGAGGCCGTGCTGTCGCTGCTGCGGACTATGCTGGAGGGATGATGTGAAAAAAATCGCCGTTTTTCTGGCCGTTCTGCTCCTGCTGGCGGCTCCCGTTCTGGCAGCGGAGCCGACGGAGGCGCTGAGCGACGTGCTTGGCGCGGACGAGCTGACGCAGAGCCTCCCGGACGAGGCTGCAGAGGTACTGGACGGGCTTTCGCCGGACGGTACGCCGGACTTCCGCAGCGGAGTACGGAGCATCCTGCGCGCGGCGGCCGGCGGGAGCGGCGGCGCGCTGCGCAGCGGCCTTCGCCTATGCGCCGTGCTGCTGGCCATGGTCACGCTGTGCGCCGTCGTGCACATGAGTGCGCAGAAGGACCCTGTGAACGCCGTCTCGGCCGTCGGTGCGCTGGGCATCTGTGCGGCCTGCCTTGGCGGGATGCAGTCCATGATTTCGCTGGCCTCGGAGACGGTCACGCGTCTTTCGGACTACAGCGCCTGCCTGCTGCCGGTCATGGCGTCCGCCATGGCCATGAGCGGGGGGACGGTATCAGCCGGGACGCTTTACGCTGGAACGGCCCTGTTCTCCGGCCTGCTGTCGCGTCTGATCGCGCGGCTGCTCCTGCCGGGCGTGAGCGTCTATCTTGTCGTTGCGGCGGCAGAGGCCGCGCTTGCGGACAGCCTGCTTTCCGAGCTGCGGGAATTCGTGGGCTGGCTGATCTCCAAGAGCCTGCGTGTCGTGCTGTTCGTGTTCACGGGCTATCTGACCGTGACGGGCGTCATCTCCGGCAGTGCGGATGCCGCCGCCGTGCGCGCAACAAAGGCTGCCGTCTCCGGCATGATCCCCGTGGTCGGCAGCATTCTGTCCGACGCGTCCGAGACGCTGCTGGCAAGCGCCTCAGCCCTGAAAAGCTCCATGGGCGTGTTCGGTATGCTGGCCGTCCTCGCCATCTGCCTGACACCGTTTCTGAAGATCGGTGCGCAGTATCTGCTCCTGAAGGGGACGGCCGCCATCAGCGGAACGATCGGTATGCCGCAGCAGGTGAAGCTCGTGAAGCACGCCGCGACGGCCATGGGCTATCTGCTTGCCATGACGGGGGCCTGCGCGCTCATGCTGCTTATCTCCGTCGTGTGCTTTCTGAAGGTGGTGGGATGATGGAGGCGATCCGGAACTATCTGACCGCCGTTGTGGCGGTGAGCATGATCGCCGTGCTGGCCTCCGCGCTTTCCCACGGCAGCCGGATGGAGCGCGTCGTGCGCTTTGCGGCGGGTCTTCTGGCCCTGCTCGTCTGCGTTACGCCGCTGCTGCGGCTCGATGCGCGGACGCTCACGGACGTGCTGGAGCAGGCCGAGCGTGCGCTCGACTATGATGCCTCCGGAACGGACCGGACGCGGCAGGACATGCTCCGCGACCTCATCCGGGAGAACACGGAGCGGACCATTGAAAAGCAGGCGGAGGCGCTGGGCATGCTCGTCCGGGCCGACGTCACGCTGACGGAGGAGGAATATCCGCAGCCGTGGTCCGCCACGCTGACGGGGACGCTCGACCCGGAGCAGGTCCGGGCGCTGTCGGAATTTCTGTCGCAATCGCTCGGCATCCCGGCCGAGCGGCAGACGTGGAAGACCTATGGGTGAGCAGGAGGAATGGCTTTGGGGAAGATCGATCCGAAAAAGCTCTGGCAGGGGCTGAAAAAATACCGCTATGCCGCGCTGGTCCTGCTGCTCGGTCTGGCGCTCCTGCTGCTGCCGGGCGGGAAAAAGACGACGCAGAAGTCCAACGCGGCTGCTTCGGCGGCGCAGACGGACTATGCGGCGGAGACGGAGCGGCGGTTGACGCAGATGCTGCAGCAGATCGCGGGCGCAGGGCAGGTCAGTGTGATGCTGACGTTGGAGACCGGGGAGCGCGTGGAATACCAGACGGACGTGCAGGCAAGCTCGGACGGGGCGCAGAGCTCCGAGTCCCGGAAAACCGTCATTTTGTCCGAGGGAAGCTCATATGATAAAGCGGCTGTAGCCGCGACGACCTATCCGCGTTTTCAGGGCGCGCTCATCGTCTGCGAGGGGGCGGACAGCGCTGCGGTGCGGCTTCGGCTGCTCGAAGCGGTCTCCGCCGTCACCGGGCTGAGCACGGACCGGATCACCGTCGTGAAAATGAGATCATAATGGAGGAATGGCAATGAAAAAGACTTGGAAACGCAATCTGATCGCCGCCGGCGTGCTGCTTGTGGTATGCGCCGGGATCTATCTGAACTGGTATGCCGGGCACGGCGCCGCGGACCTGACGGAAACGCTTGACGCAGGCAAGATCCTCGACGACACGACGCTCGTTCTGCAGCAGGAGCAGGGCGACGCGCTGGTGACGCCGGTGCAGCAGACCGGGACGCAGGCGGAGTATTTCGCCCAGATGCGGCTCTCCCGCCAGACGGCGCGGGACGAGGCCGTCGAGCTGCTGCAGGAGACCATTGCCTATGCCGACGGCGATGCCGCCAGCAGCGCCAAGCTCGAGGGCATCATCTCGGACGCGCTGGCCGAATCCCAGATCGAGAGCCTCATCGTGGCCAAGGGCTATCAGGACTGCGTGGCCTATATCAGTGAGGACGGCATCTCCGTCGCCGTCGCCGCGCCGGAGGACGGCCTGACGCAGTCGGACGTCGCCCTGCTGTCGGATATCGTGCTCTCGCAGACGAGCTGCAAGCTTTCGGACATCCGTGTCATCGGCGTTGAGCCGGAAAAGGGGCAGTGAGGCCTGAGTGCCCGGCTTTCCGCATTTGACGATCCGATTTTCGCAACGCCGCTATTGTATTTTCCGTAAAATGTGATAAAATAAATAGGACAATCGCGAAGCATGCCCTGCGGCGGCTTCGGAGAAAGGGTGGTCAATACCATGGCAGAAAGCAAAAATTACATCGTTCAGCCCCAGGAGGGCGGGAACATTCTGATTTCGGAGGACGTCATCGCCTCCATCGCCTCGCTGGCCGTGCGCGAGGTCGAGGGTGTCTATGGCCTGAGCGCCACGCAGACACTTGATCTAACGGCGATCCTCGGCAAGAAGAACCTGAGCAGCGGCATCCGCGTGACGCTGCAGGACAACGTCATTGACATTGCCTGCAACCTTGTCGTCCGGATGGGCCAGCCCGTGATGACCGTTGCCAAGAACGTGCAGGAGAGCATCGCCAACGCCGTGGAGTCCATGGCAGGCGTCCGCCCGGCCCACGTCAATGTCAACGTCTGCGGCGTTGCCGCGCCGAAGGCGGAGCAGGCCTGAGGCTATGCCGCTCTGCAGCCCCCCGCCGCAGAGCGGCAGTCCTTCACTTTCACTTTACATACCAAGGAGACATGACATGACACGCTCAAACGCCAGAGAGGTCGCCGTGCATCTCATTTATGAGATCGACTATACCGGCGAAGACCCTGCCCAGGCCATCGAGACCCGCATGGACCGCAGCTATTACAGCGGCCTTTCTGCGGAGAACGACGTCTATGCAGAGCGCCCCAGCAAAAAGCAGATGGACTATATCCGCACCTGCGTGACGGGTGTCTGCGAGCACGCAGAGGAGCTGGACGCCCTGATCGCCCAGTATGCCGTGCGCTGGAATCTGCACCGGATCTCCCGCCTGACGAAGGCGGCGATGCGGCTTGCCATTTATGAAATGCGCTATGTCGACGATGTGCCGAACGGCGTTGCCATCAACGAGTGCGTGGAGCTGACGCGGAAATATGAGGACGCGCAGGTCGTTTCCTTTGTGAACGGCATCCTCGGCTCCGTGGCGCGCGGCGCAAAGCCGAACACCGAGGCCCCTGCGGACCCACAGCCGGAGGAAGCACAGCCGGAGGAAGCACAGCCGGAGGAGACTCCGTCCGAAGAGACGCAGCCCGCTCCGGAGGAGGCGCAGCAGCCATGAGGGTGCTCGCCTTCGACACCAGCAACTATACGACCTCGGTCGCGTCGTTCGACGGCACGGCCGGTCACAATATCTCGCGTCTGCTCGATGTGGAGCAGGGCGCACTCGGACTGCGCCAGAGTGATGCGCTGTTCGCCCATGTAAAACGCCTGCCGGAGCTTGCCGACAGGCTGTTTTCGGATATCGGCACGGACGCAGGCTTTGAAGCAGTCGGTGTCAGCACGCGGCCGCGCGCCGTAGAGGGTTCGTACATGCCCTGCTTCCTCGCGGGCGAATCGCAGGCACGCGTGCTCGGTGCGGCGCTCGGCGTGCCCGTCCTGCCGTTTTCGCACCAGCAGGGGCACATCGCAGCCTCGCTGTGGGGCTCCGGCCATATGGAGCTGATGGACGAGCCGCATCTGGCCTGGCATCTTTCCGGCGGCACGACGGAGCTTCTGCGCGTCACGCCGGAGAAGAAGGGCGGCGTGCATGCCGAGAGGATCGGCGGTACGACGGATATCTCCGCCGGTCAGCTCATCGACCGGACCGGCAAGCTGCTCGGCCTGCCGTTTCCGTCCGGCAAGCACATCGACGCCCTGAGCCGGTCCGCGCAGGACCGGCAGGTCTTCCGCGTCAAGGTGCAGGGGACCACATTTTCCCTTTCCGGCGTGCAGAATAAGGTCGAGCAGTACCATGCGGCGGGAAATTCCCCGGAGGAGACGGCGGGCTATGCGCTGCGCTGCCTCATCGACGCCATCGTCCGCGCGACGGAGAACGCGCTGCTGGAATATCCCGGCAGCTGCGTCGTGTTTGCAGGTGGTGTTGCATCGAACACGCTGCTGCGCAGCAGCTGCGCGGCACTTCCGGCCATTTTCTGTCCGCCGCAGTTCGCCACGGACAATGCCCTCGGCGTTGCCGTTCTGACCTGGAGGGCGCTGCATGGCTGAGATCTTTGAGGTATCGCAGATCAACGAGTATCTGCGACAGCGCTTTGAAGCAGACGAATTTCTTGGCTCGCTGCTCATCCGCGGTGAGCTGAGCAATTATAAAATTTACCCCTCCGGCCATCACTATTTCACGCTGAAGGACAGCCAGAGCGCCATCCGCTGCGTCATGTTCAAGGGCAGCGCCATGCGCCTGCGTTTCCGGCCGGAGACGGGTATGAAGGTCATTGCGGGCGGGCGCATTGCCGTGTTCCCGCGTGACGGAGCCTACCAGCTCTACTGCACGTCGCTCACGCCGGAGGGCGTCGGCGATCTGCA
>VOFH01002358.1_pt1 | contig 24542 bp, 38 predicted proteins | sample 5384091 | NCBI WGS metagenome assembly VOFH01 (sample SAMN12384727, study PRJNA508395) | human gut metagenome | isolation source: healthy gut G | host: Homo sapiens
TTCCTGCTGTTCTTTTTTGAACTGGGCTTGATAGATCAAAAGTGTTAAAAATAAGACAGTAACCTCAGAATAGATACTGTCTTATCTCTTTTTTTTTACTTAAAGCCTTGATAGACTTGACAAATGGTAGAAAAGAACCGTGAGTTCTTGCCAGAAGCTGAAGTTAATCCTTCAACCTGGAAAACCCGCAGAGGTGACTTTTTTCTATACATCTCGATTTTTCTGGCAATAATCATTAACCGATAAATATGTCTGTGAATCACCCAGCGACTCCGCTATGTCCATAATCCGCGGTGGTAGTAATCCCACTCGCTGGACAAGTTCGTGATCACTGAACAATTCCCGTGGACTGCCGGCGAAGCCAAACTTCCCGTGTTCCATAACATATACCGACTCAAACTCGGCGGCGACCCAATCCATGTCATGGGTGATGGTCACAACTTGGTGGCCCGAATCAGCCAACTCATGGAAAATTGCGGTCAACTTGCGCCGGCTTTCCCAATCAAGCGACATCATCGGCTCATCAAATAAATAAATCGCCGGATCCACTGCCAAAACTGTGGCAACGCTCAACAGCTTGCGTTCCGACAATGACAGGTCATATGGACTTTCAGCTGTTTTATCATCCAAGCCAACTCTTTTTAGAGCCGCTAAAGCCCGCCTCGTAATCGTGTCGTGGTCATCCATGACCTGCGCGACACTCCACTCCACCTCTCGTTGAACGGTCGGGTTGAAAAGCTGATCGTCAGGATTCTGAAAAGTAATCCCAACCTTCAGTAACTTTTCGACTGGTTTAAGATCATTAAAATTTTCTCCATCGATCTTAATCACACCGGTTTGTGGTGTCAGCAAGCCCGTCAACAATTTGAAGAGCGTTGATTTGCCGGCACCATTTTGGCCGACAATCGCCACCATCGGATCGGCGAAGTGTTTGTCTTCAACATCCAAGCTAAAGGACCGTTCCGGATAAGTGAACGTCAGGTGGTTCAGTTCAATTGTGGACATAACAAGCCTCCTTCAGATCAGCGCCATTCACCGGATACCGGCCATCAGCCAAGTGCCAATCCATTTTTTGAGCAAGTTGCTGGATTGTCGGGGCTGGAATCTGCCAGTCAGCTGCCAAATGATTAAACACCTCACCCGGCCTGCCCTGGGCTACCATTTGACCCTCGTGCAGCACCCACACAACGTCGGCGACTTCGCACAAATCGTCAATTTCACTGGTGACAATGAAGACAGTCGTCTCTTTGACTTGGGCCAGCCATTGGAAAAATTGCCCGGCGGCCAAGGGGATCCATCTGACTGGTCGGATCATCCATAATCAAAACAGCCGGATCAGCCACAATCGCCGTGGCAATTGCCAACCGCTGGATCTGACCACCGGAAAGGCTCTCGGGACGCAAATTCAGCTGTTCAATCAGCCCCATTTGCGTAGCAACTTCTTCAACCCGTTTTTGAATCAGTCCTTCAGGCATTCCCTGATTAATCAAGTCAAAGGCGATTTCATCGGCAACCGTGTCTGCCAACCCGCTTAGTTGGCCAGCTGGATTTTGCAGTACAACTCCATTCATGGCATTATAAACGGGCCAATTGTCGGACACTCGCTGGCCAAACATGTGCCAGTCACCCTCAATCTCAGCAGACACAATTTTGGGAATGACTCCTGCCAGCACACGGCACAAAGTCGATTTGCCGGAGTGGCTATTCCCGATAATCCCAACCACCTGGCCGGTATGAACCTCCGCGTTAATCTGACGCAGTTGTGGTTGCTCAGTACCCGGATAACGGGTGGTCAAATTTTCAATTACAATCCGTTTATCTTCTTCCATATCTTCCACCCAATCAATAAAATTGCCAATCCAGTCAGACCAATGTGCAGCGTCCGCGACAGGCGATACACGCGCTGGGAGGTTCTGACAGTCCGGTTGGGATTATCAAAACCTCTCAGTTGGAGCGAAATCGACCGCGCCATCGATTGATCCAAGGTCTTAATCACCAATGGAATTAGAACCGGCAGGACTGACTTTAATTTCTGAATCAACGTTTTTTGCGGATTGGTTCCGCGAACTTTTTGTGCCTGCTGGATTTTCCGCATATTGCGCATCATTTCCGGCAAAATATAACACACCGACATCAGAACGTAGACGGTTTTATAAGATAATCGGACAGTTCCAAATAGGCCGCGTTTTCTGAAATACTCGTGGTCACCATAAAAAGCCACTGGTCAAAATAATCACCAATACTCGACAACCCAGAGTGGTGGCGTAAATCAGGCCTTCTTTGTAGAACGACACCCCAAGCACAGAAAACAGCACAGTTTGATTCCGACTGTAAAATAACCCTTGGATGATCAGCATGGTACAAATCAGAAACAGGCTGAATCTAGCGCCTTAAAGATGGTAGAACTCAATTTGGAAAATAACAATAGCAATGTTGCGACAAGAATTAATCCGGCCTGAAGCAATATTCATACTGGCAAAGCTCAACAACGTCATGTCCAAGATGAACAAGAGCTTAGTAATCGGATCGATCACCTGGTACCACTTGAGCTTGACCCGTGGCGCTCCAGAAATCAATGTTTGAGCAGTCATCATTTATCACCGCTAAAGAAGTGCACCATCCGCTTCGGCAGCTGACGATAGATGAAGAATGCCAGGTAGGCCACGCAGACTTTATCCAAAATATCCAAGACAAACTCATCGGTAAATGAGGCCAGCCACACTGGTGCATGATTGGCGACCATTACCGCAAACAATGAGTCACCCCAAGCGATACCGGTCTGACCACCCCAAAAGATGACGTTGAGTGGCGTTGAAATGACAGCTGAAACGATGGCAATAATAATAGCAGAAACAAATACTCGTCGCGCTGACGAGAACCACCCATTGGCGTGCAAAACTCCGACAGCAATCCCAATTCCGATGCTGGTAATCGCATACACGGTTGAAATTGGCGATAAGGTCAGCCCATAGATCACGTTGTTGATGAAACCACTGATGGCACCGGCAACCGGCCCAGCCAACATGCTGGCAAGAAAGGTTCCCAAAGACCCCAGCCAAACGGGCAACTTTAACCCCTCCGCCAAGGCTTTGGCAACATAGTTAATCCCCACGGCAGCGGGAATCAAAGTCATGGTGGCAGCACTTAACTTAAATTTCCACATACTGGTACGATGAATCGGTTCTGTTTTCATAATCTTCTCCTTTTGTTTTTAAAGAGCCGTGTCAGGAATGACTTTCGGACGCAACGCTCTATAGAATAGTTATTAGAACTATTTAGTCTTTTCACAATACCAACTGTAGTCGACATGAGTTAATATAGTAAAATTACTATTTTTAAAGTTCATAGTCTTATCATACGCTATATTTTCGAAATTGTCAAGTCTTTTCTGAAAATTCTTCAAAAAAAATTTGGAAAATTTAAAATGCCTATACTAGACAACATCTAGTCTGTCACATAAATCTCGCCACGGCTATAGAGGGCAGCTTTTCCGCAAGATAAAGCCTATCGCCTTCTAGTCGGCAAATAAGATGACCACTTCTCTTAGAGGCTTGATAAGCTCTAAATTCTTCTTGTCCTAACTTTTTAGCCCATAAGGGAATGACATGACAATGCCCAGAACCACAAACTGGATCTTCCATGATTGATAATTTTGGTGCAAAACTACGTGTAACAGTATCATAGTTTTTACCTTTAGCTGTGATATTTAGGAGTAAGCCATCTAATGCTTTAACTTTATCGAAATCTGGAGTCGCAGCAATGACATGATTTTCATGAGGGAGGATACACACTAGATCTCTTCAAGCCACGCTTCAAGAGGACGGACACCGATTGCTTCTTCCATCTCACTTGTTACTGGAACCTGGTGCATCAGTAGACTGGAAAATTCAGCTCATATAGCTCTCCTTTTTTGGTTACCAAAGCTCCCCCACTCTGAGTTGCAAAGGTTAGACTATCAACATCCTTTTCTATAAATTGAAAGAGAACGAAGGCAGTTGCTAAAGTAGCATGACCACACAAATCGATTTCTCCACCGGGAGTAAACCAACGTAAATCGTAATAGCCGTTCATTTTTAACCGTAAAAGCTGTCTCAGAAAGATTGTTTTCTTTAGCAATATTCTGTAAAGTATTATCCGACAACCATTCGTCCAGAAGACAAACAGCAGCTGGGTTCCCTTTAAAAACAGTATCTGTAAAAGCATCGACGATAAATTGTGGGATGGTATATTGATTCATTGAAACGTTCAGCTCCTTAAATTGTTAACCTTGTTTTAAAACTACAAGTGAATGTAGAAAATTTAGTAAAAAATCAAATTAAATTATTTCTTGTCCATCTCCACCTTATCCCTTAAACCACTCCATTCCTGGAGAACCTAGTATAATTTTGGTCAATTGTTGGGGACTTTCTTGAGTCCCATTGATAATCCAGTCGACAATAAGTCCTGTCAAACCAGAAACATACATGGTAATAGCATAGCGCTCTGGCATTTGATAAGCTGCCACAATGACTGGTCGAGAACGTGGCGTAGACTCAATCATTCCCAAGATAAAAAGAACGAATATTGTCTGCAAAACGAAAGCTTGGATTTTTTGCAATTTCAGCAAAAAAGCACTGTTCTCTTTGAAATGAGACAAGATGGATTCCAACGCTTCTTTGGGATAAAAGGTTTCTTTCCTTAAAATCATGCGAACAGTCGACAAGGTTTCTTCTTTTAATTGCTCCTAAAAAATCCTGTTTATCTAGGTAGTGCAGATAAAATGTCGAGCGGTTAACACCCGCTTTTTTGGTTAACTGACTAATCGTAATATCCTCTAAGTTTCTTGTCGCTAACAGCTGAATGAAGGCTTCTTTTATATCTGACTTAGTTGTCGTTTGTCTCTGCTGCATACGAACCCCTTGTTTCTACTAATTGTTGATTAAAGTATATCTTGATTTTTGAAATTGTCAACTATCATCAAGTATTTTCATTGATTAATACAACTTCCATATCCTTATTTCAACACATTGTTGATTTGTGTTGTAGCATTCGTATTTAAAAAATCATAAAATAACTTTCGTAATCATTCAACAGGTTGTTGTTTTAGCACTGATAATTTTTAAAGGAGACAAATACACATGGCTTATATTGAAATGAAACATAGTTACAAACGTTATAAAACAGGTGATGTGGAAATCATCGCAAACAATGATATCACTTTCGAAATTGAAAAAGGGGAGTTAGTGATTATACTCGGTTCTTCAGGCGCAGGAAAATCAACTGTTCTCAATATTCTTGGTGGTATGGATACCAACGATGAAGGAAAGGTCATTATCGATGGGAAAGACATCTCCAATTATAATGCGAAGCAATTAACAGCTTATCGCAGAGACGATGTCGGATTCGTCTTTCAATTCTATAACTTGGTCTCAAACTTAACGGCCAAAGAAAATGTAGAGTTGGCTTCTGAAATTGTCGCGGATGCTAAAGATGCGGAACAAACTTTGATTGATGTTGGTCTAGGAAAACGCATCAACAACTTCCCTGCACAATTGTCTGGTGGTGAACAACAACGAGTAGCTATTGCTCGCGCCGTCGCAAAAAATCCTAAAATTCTCCTATGTGACGAACCTACAGGAGCCCTGGATTACAATACTGGAAAACAGGTCTTGAAGATTCTCCAAGATAAGGCTCGCTATGAAGGAGCTACTGTTATCATTGTCACTCACAATGGGGCGCTTGCCCCGATTGCAGATCGTGTGATTCATATGCATGATGCGCGTGTTCAAAGTATTGAACTCAATGCCACTCCACAAGATATTGATAGCCTCGAGTACTAGAAAGGATGTCTCATGAATCGTAAAACTTATTGGAAAGATGTCAGAAAGTCTTTCTCTAGTTCTAAAGGACGGGTGGTTTCTATTGCTTCACTCATGGCCTTGGGTTCTTTCGCTCTTGTGGGTCTAAAGGTGACAACCCCTGATATGCAACACACGGGAACAAGCTATTTTTACTAAACACCAAACAGCTGACCTCACAGTTACTGGTAGCTATGGACTGAACCAGTCAGATCAAGACCTCTAAATCAAGTCTCATCAGAGGCAAACATTGAGTACGGTTACTTTAAAGATGTCGTTCTGAAAGACTCCACTGATGCCTTTCGACTATTTTCAAAACCAAAGGATATCTCAACTTATGAGGTTGTAAAAGGAAAACTTCCAAGTAAGCAAGGTGAAATTGCTCTTTCTTCAGTCTATCAAGACAAATATAAGATAGGTGACAAGATCTCGTTTTCTGAAAAAGAGGGTGACAATGGTAAGGATGTCTTAAAAAGAACACACCTTTACCATCACTGGCTTTGTTCAGTCATCTGAAATCTTATCAAGTGTTGATCTCGGTTCATCGACAGCTGGTAGTGGGGAACTCAAAGGTTATGCGGTAGTTCCTGAATCTAGTTTTGATTCCGACGTCTACATGATTGCACGCTTAGCTTACAAAGACGTCCATAGTGCTAACCCCTATACCCAGGATTACACTGACAAGGTTTCCAAACATGAGGATGAGCTCGAAAAATTAGTAAAAAATCAGCCTGCTAAACGTTTGAAAGAATTAAAAGCTGATCCACAGGCTAAGATTGACCAACAAACAAGTCAACTTCAAACGGCAGAGACTGAACTTAACAAGAAACTAGAACAAGCAAAAGCGAGCGGTCAGGATAAGAATCCTCTTGTCCAGGGACAATTGACACAAGCACAAGATGAAATCACTGAAAAGAAGGAGCAAATAAAGGAAGTTCAAGAAAAAATCGATAGCATTGCTGAACCAATCTACGATGTCTACACACGTCGTGAAGCTCCTTGGTCAGAAGGGTACGTTTCCTATGAGACCAACGCTTCTGTCTTTCAGAACCTCAGTAATATCTTCCCTGTTATCCTCTACTTTATTGCTGCCTTGGTTACCTTTGTAACAATGGGACGCTTCGTCGAAGAAGAACGGATTAAGGCAGGGACATTCAAAGCTCTCGGTTACCAAAACAAGGACATCATCCGTAAATTTATTATTTATGGATTTGTGACAAGTATGATTGGTACTGCTATTGGGGTTGCTGCTGGTCACATTCTCCTTCCAACTATCATATACAATAGTTATAAAGAGCGAATCCTCCTCGCACCGATTGAGTTACACTTCTATCCGTTTAAGACTCTTCTAGCAATTGTGCTTGGTCTTTTTTGTCCACAGTTCTTCCTGCCTTTATGGTAGCCAAGCGCGAATTAGGTGAAAAAGCAGCCCAACTTCTTCTTCCAAAACCTCAACATCTGGTTCTAAAATTCTTCTGGAGCGCATCACCCCACTTTGGAACCGGATGAGCTTTACACAAAAAGTCACTGCCCGTAATATTTTCCGCTACAAGCAACGGATGTTCATGACTATTTTTTGGTGTCTGCGGTTCTATCGCACTTCTCTTTGCTGGACTCGGTATTCGTTCTTCCATCGGAGACCTTAACACACGCCAATTCCTAACATCATTCGTTATGATATGATTGTCGCAAATAAGGATCACCTGGATGAGCAGGAAAAGGAAAACATCCAAAAATTAATTAACGATAGCAAAGGTCAAGGAACATCTTTCTATTCATTACGAAATGCTTTCAAAAGTGGCAGGAAATAATAACGATCGTCAAGATATCACAACCCTTGTGGTCAAAGACAAGGATCAAGAAACTCTACAACATTACATCAAGCTCAATAATCGTGAAACTGGTCAAAAACTCGATTTGACCGACAAAGGGATTATTATTTCTGAGAAATTGGCAGACTTAGCTGGCGTTTCTGTAGGGGATGAGTTAACCGTTCAAAATAGTCAAGACAAGGATATCAAACTCAAAGTTGCTGGTATTTCTGAAATGTATATGGGTCACTTCATCTTTATGAATGAAACTACTTACAGAAATGCTTTTTGGTAAAGACGAGCCAAAAATGCTACTATTCTGACACTGAAGAATCACTCAGACAAAAACGTTGAGCAAACAGCCAGTCAATTTATGGGCTTGATGGTGTCAAAGGTTGTTCAAAATACTACTCTAAAGGCACAAATCAAAGACCATCGTCAACTCCCTTAGCCGTGTTATGGCAGTATTGATTGGGATTTCTGTTCTTCTTGCTTTAGTTGTTCTCTTTAATTTGACAAATATAAATGTGGCAGAACGTATCCGTGAGTTATCAACCATTAAGGTTCTAGGCTTCTTTAATAGAAGTGACACTCTACATCTATCGAGAAACCATTTATCTCTCTATCATTGGTATCTTGGTTGGATTCGGACTTGGTTGGGGATTGCATCAATACATGGTAGAGGTTATCCCTCCTGAAAATATCATGTTCAATCCGGGTCTGAGCTGGCTCATCTATGCTATTCAACACTTGTAGTTATTGTCATTCTGACGGGTTGGGCGTTTGTTCCGAAACCACTAGCTGTGCTAGTGGTTCAACTTTAGCGATGTATCAAAAAGTCCCCCTAAAGTGTTATATTAGATAAGGTTTCCCGACCACTAACTAATATACAAAAGGAGGACCCCTGATGAGACAGGATAATAATAGTTTAGCACATATACTACATGGAATTGTAATTATCATATTGTGTTCGCGCCCAAATATCGATGTCAGATAATTTATGGAAAATACAAAGCAAGTATAGGTCAAATCTTACGATTATTATGTGAAAGAAAAGGTGTTGAAATTCATGAAGCGGAAGCTTGCCCAGCTCATATTCACATGTAAGTGAGTATACTACCGAAGCTAAGTATTTCCTCATTTATAGGATATTTAAAGGGCAAAAAAGTAGCTTAATGATATTTGATCGACACACAAATTATGAAATCACTAAAAATGGAATTATTCAAGACAAAAGAGGTAATGTCATGCGTGCAGTATTTGGAATTGATGTAAGTAAAACAAGTTCTGAGATGGCAATTTTAGTCAACTGTGAGAAGGTTCATGGCTACACCATACTCAATGATGATGCCAGCCTGTTGGGGACTTAAAAACTGTTCATAATCCTGAGATTATATTTGAGGCTACAGGTGTCTATTCTCGACGTCTTCAAGCCTTTCTCGAGGAATATAGTTACGCTTACACACGGCTAAATCCACTGGAAGCTAAGAAGTAATTGGACAGTCTGCGAGTTCGTAAAGCAGATAAAATTGACACTGAAAAGTTGGCTAATTCTCAGCTTGTGTACAATCGTAAACCAACTTACGTTCAGGAAGAAGTTTATCAACACCTACGTGATTTAAGCCGTTTCTATCAAAATATGACAGAAGATCTTGTTCGAACTAAAACCGTCTGCACAAGGTCCTACAAGTCACCTTTCCTCAATTGGAGATTTCTTATCCACACCAACTGGAGAGCAATATTGGAACTTGCTGATGGCTTTTCCATGCAAAGAGTTTGTATTAAGCCTATCTCAAAGTGACTTGTGTGAAATTATCCGTCAATCTACCTCCAAACGTATCTCTGAAAAGCGTATTGCTTACCTGACTGATAAACTTATAAAACTCTCTAAACAATCTTTTTTGTGCAATCAAGAAAACCTCTCAAATACTTGAAGAGGGTTCGTCTTCGTCTTTCTGAACGCAGACAGGTTGTCTTAAACGACTTGGTAGCTCTAGCTCAGCCTTTACCAGAGTATGACATCTTACGGTCAATCCCTGGCATCACAGAAACCACGGCGACGTCTATCATTGGCGAATTGGGAGATATTCGTCGCTTTCAGTCTACCAATCAAATCAATGCTTTTATCGGTATTGACCTCAGACACTATGAATCTGGAAACTTTCTAGCCAAGGAACATATCACCAAACGTGGGAATCCCTATGCCAGAAAAATCTGTTCAAGTGCATTCACAACATCGCTTCAGCTAGTCATACTAATCCCTGCCATATCGCTGACTTTTATGAGAAACGAAAAAGACAATCGACAAGTAGCTTCAACTAAGCCACATACGATTGCCTCTATACACCGTCTCATCACAACAATGTATTACCTCATAACGCATAACAAACTTTATGATTATACTTCTACCCAAAATCGGTAAAATTGTTTATGCCATATTATTGTAACACCTTATCAAAAAAATCACTAGATAAGGTGTTGGTTTAGTGTACACTTTTTACACTAAACTTTAATTCAAAAAAAGATAATTTCCTTAGTTTGACTATGGAACTCAAACTATTTTTCATCAAATACCTTGATATACTTGACAAATGGTAGAAAAGGACTTAGTCCTGTGCAATACAGAACTAAATCCTTTGATTATAGGTATCAAAGTTTCCAAATCCTAAGCGTCGAAAGAGTCTTCTAGCATATTCATCCGAAATAAAAACTGGACGATCAAAAAGATAAAGTAAAAAGTACATCTGCAGTCTCTGGTCCAATCCCTTTTAACTCCAAAAGTTGCTTCCGTAACTCTTCTGTTCCAATCTTGGACAGAACCTCAAAACCACCAACTTCTCTTAACCAGATCAAAAGTCCCTTAATCGTTTGAGATTTTTTTTGCTTAAAAAATCCGGCAGGTCGAATACGTTCCTGTAACTCTTCTAGCGGTAAAGCCAGGATACCCTCTACTGTCATGACATCCATTAGACCAGCTAAAGCCAACTTAGCATTCTTCTCTGTTGTTCGCTGGATCAGAATGGTCGATACCAAATCTTCAATCTTGTTATCCGATTGCCACCAATTTTGTTCTCCATAGTGCTTGCAGAGTCGCAAAAAGAGTTTCTTGTATTTCTTCTTGCTTAATCATTTCTTCAATAGTCCTTGTTTTACAAAAAAGTCACGTGCGACTTTAGCAACAGGTTTTCCTTCTACTCCCACTTGGTAGTTCATTTGACTCATTTGGCTCTCTGTGATTTTACCAGATAACTTATTAAGAATACCTTCCAATTCTGGATGTTTCTTAATAAGAGCTTCTTTCATGAGGGTGCTCCTTGGTAAGGTGGGAAGAGGTGTTGGTCATCCTCTAGAACAACTAGATCATATTGAGCAATTTCTGGGTCTGTTGAATAGGCATCTGTTATTTGGATATTGCCTTGTTGGATTGCCTCATAGCGAAGGGCCGGCTCCATGGTAGCTACATTAAGATTTAGTCCATAAACTGATTGAAGCCCTTTGTTTCCGTCCTCACGGTCGTTAAATTCAAAGGTGAAACCAGCTTTGAGCTTGTCTTGAACCTTCTTGAGATCAGAAATCGTCTTCAGATTATACTCTTTCGCAATACTTTTCGGAACAGCAATCGCATAGGTGTTTTGATAAGCCATGGGTTTGAGCAAGGCTAGATTATCTTGTTTCTTTATCCCATCACGCGCAACCTCGAAAACTTCTTTGGAGTCGTTGCTGACTTTAGGAGCTGGCTGCAAGAGAGCTTGTAATGGTCCCTGTAAATTCTGGATAGATATCAATATCACCCTTTTTAAGCGCTTGATAAAGGAAATCTGTCTTCCCAAAGTTAGGCTTAACCGTCACCGTCATGTCACTATTCTCCTCAATGAGAAGCTTGTACATATTCATGAGAATCTCTGGTTCAGGTCCCAATTTACCGGCTATGACTAAATTTTCTTTCTCTTTCTTAGGCATCATACTTGGTGCGTAACTTGCTCCCAAACCAAGCACCATAATAGCGAAAGCTGCAAAATCGTGCGTAACTTGGCTTTTCCATCCATTTTAGAACAATATTGAATAAAATAGCAAGAACCGCTGAAGAAATGGCCCCAATCAGAATCAAGCTATAATTTCTTCGATCAATACCTAGAAGGATAAAGGAACCAAGTCCTCCAGCCCCAATCAAGGCTGCCAAGGTTGCTGTCCCTATAATCATTACCGCAGAAGTCCTTACCCCTGACATCACCACAGGCATAGCCAGTGGAATCTCGAACTTCTTGAGGCGTTCCCACTTGGTCATCCCAAAGGCAATCCCAGCTTCTTCCAAACTAGGGTCAATCCCACGCAATCCTGTAATAGTATTTTGCAAAATTGGGAATATCGCATAAATGACTAGAGCTGTTAAAGCAGGAAGAGTTCCAATTCCCATAATAGGGATAAAGAGTCCTAGAAGGGCCATGGAAGGGATGGTTTGAAAGACACCAGCGAGTTGCAAGACCCAATTACTGGCACGTTCGCGCGTACTAAGATAAATGGCCAAAGGAATTGAAAGGAAAATTGCAATAATTAAGGTCAAAAGAGACAATTGTAAGTGCTGTCCGAGGGCCGTTAACCAGTCCCCAAAACGTTCTTGAAAGGTTGAAATGAAATTAGACATGAAGGCTACCTCCAAACAAGTTTGCTACAAAGTCTGTCGCAGGCGCTTGTAAAATTGTTTCAGGGTCTGCCACCTGGCGAATTTCTCCATCCTGCAAAACTGCAATTCGATCCCCTAATTTTAAGGCCTCATCCGTATCATGTGTTACAAAGATGGTCGTCATGCCGAATTCTTTATGTAAGGCCTTGGTCAATTCTTGTAATTGTTTTCGAGAGATGGCATCCAAGGCTGAAAAGGGCTCGTCCATCAATAGAATTTTTGGTTCCCCAATGATAGCTCGGACAATGCCAATCCGCTGTTGCTCCCCACCAGATAATTCACTAGGCATGCGATTTGCATACTCTGCAGCAGGTAGGCCAACCTTATCCAAGAGTTCTTCTGTTTTAGAAGCAATTTGCTCCTTGCCCCAGCCCTTCATCTCAGGAATGAGAGCGATATTTTCCGCAACTGTCAAATTAGGAAATAGAGCAATGGCTTGAAGCACATAGCCGGTGCTGAGACGTAACTCCCGTTCATCATAGTCCTTAATGCGTTTTCCATCCATATAGATATTGCCATCAGTTGGCTCCAAAAGACGGTTAATCATCTTGATCATGGTGGTCTTTCCAGATCCTGAAGGACCTACTAGCACCATAAATTCTCCATTTTCAATACGGAGATTGACATCTTTAAAATGTCCTTTTCCGTGTAGCGCAAGGCTACATGTTTGTATTCAATCATATTTTTCCTCAATAAGTTTTCTGTCTCTAAGAATATCCAATAAGCTACTTGCTGGATGCCCTAAGACTTTTTCGACAACTGTTGAAACCCCAGCTTGTTCCCCAACTTTGATAGCTGTATAGGTACTGACCCAAGCATCGTATTCCCAGTTTTGTGCTGGCCATTTTTTCCGTGACTCATAGGCCTCTTCTACCGATTCGTCTACATACGTGATGGCATTACCGGTCTCTTTTGAGAGAAGCTCTACGATTTCTTCCATAGAAAGATTCTCTGGTCCTGTTAGATTCAAGGTTTGATTTTCCCATTCCTTAGGGTTTAAGATAATCTCTGCTGCGACCCTAGAAGTGTCCTTACGGGCAACAGCTGACACACGGCCCCTGCCAGCCGGACCACGAATTTCTCCATTTTCAAGAGCAATATCAATAAAAAAGAAGTCCAAGTAAAAATTATCTCTCAAAAATGTATAGGTGAATCCTAACTTCTTGATATAGGCTTCCGTCTGGGCATGATCTCGAGACAAGATAAAGGTTGCTTTTTTTCATCTGCTCCGTAAAAGGAGGTATAGACGATATGCTGCACTCCAGCAAGCTTTGCGGCATCTAAAAAACTCTTGTGTTCCTCAACACGCTCTGGATTTTCCCGAGCAGAGACCATCAATAAGACATCGATTCCCTTTAAGGCCTCAACCACCTCTGGAGTATTGGCATACACCATCTTACGAATTTCCGCTGATGCGTAGACTTTTTGCACGCTCTGGGCTTCTTGCCAGATGGATAGAAGAAATTCCTTGCTGATCGACAAGATCAGCCACATAAAGCCTAATTTCCCTGTTACACCTGTTATTCCAATCATAACTGTTACTTCCTTTCCCTACATATCATTTTCTTTAGCTTTTAGATTTGTGATAATACGCTCTTGATAGGCTTCAAATTCTCGGATTTCTTGATTTGAAAAGCCTTGGTAGAAAATCTCTCCTAGTTCTTTGCTGACACGGTCTCCAATTTCTTTTGCGCCCAACCAAGTTCGGTCAAAACGACAAACTTCTTGCGCTTGTCCTGGTCACTCTGTTCAATCGTAACCAAGCCCTGGTCAACTAATTTCTTAATCATGCTAGTCAAGGTATTGTTGGCTAGTCCTGAAGTAAGGGCGATATCTGTCGCAGTTGCTCGACCATCTTCTTTTTTTTGCCAAAGCACTGTTAAAATTTTTCCTTGTTCACTTCTATATTGAGCTTCTGGTTCTTTGCTCAAGAGTTTTTGAAAAATACGCCCGTTTAACAATCGAATCTGTAGAGCTTGGTAGCCCCTAACATCTTGTCCATTATGTCTCCTTTTTGTTCGATATCGAAATATTAAAGTTATTGTATCACTGTCTGTTACATCCATCAACTACTTCTATATAGAAACATTATTTTTTTAATAATGCTTGATAAATCGTATAATCAATATCTTTAAAAACATTGAATATAACTACCATATCAGAGTGTTCTTTCTGGAACTGTAGAACCGTCTCTATCGCAATCTTAGTTGCCTCTTCATTTGGAAAACGAAATTCTCCTGTTGAGATACAACAAAAGGCCAAGCTTCTCAGACCTTTTTCATAAGCTAAGTTCAAACACTCTTCGTACGAAGAGGCCAACTGTTGTCTTTCCAAATCTGTCACTTCGTCATAGATAATAGGCCCAACTGTGTGAAGGACATAGCGGGAAGGTAGGTTATAGGCCTTGGTCATCTTTGCCTGACCCGTAGTTTCATCCTCTCCTTGCTCCTGCAGGAGCAAGGAGAGGATAAACGTAGTTCAACCCCCGCAGCTGTGTGAATGGCATTGTCAATACAAGAATGATTAGGTACAAAACAGCCTAAAAGCTTACTGTTGGCCGCATTGACAATGGCATCAACCGCCAGACGAGTGATATCGCCTTGCCACAGGTAGAGATTGGGCCGAATCGAGTCAAGTCTTTTAAGTCTACAACTCCTTTTTTCTAATAGTTTTTCTTGTAAATAACGGTCTTGTTGGTAGAGAAAGTCGGCTGTCACCGGTGCTGGATAGCGGACATGCTGTCATTTTCTCAAAAGGATAGCGAATGATGGTCGGCGTATTGTATCCGACACCCAATTCTAAGAAGACAACCTTTTGATCTTCCATCCCTTCTAAAAATCCTAGATAAGCTTCATAAGAAGCCTCCCAAGTCTCATTTTGGACAAAAGCCTGGTCTACACGTAAATGCATGGTCATTGGCGCTCCACAATGAGGACAATACGGTATCAAGTCGGTTGGAATTTTCAAGTCCTTGATTTCATTTAGCATCTCCATGACAGCTCCTCTATTATCAAAGACTTTCTGACGACAAGGAACGGAGCACTGCCACTCTCCGTAGTTGCCCTGCACTTCAAAGAAACGTTCCGGAGCAAATCCTGTCTTCATAAACTGCCCATCTACATTGGTCGTAATCACAAAATAATCCTTGTCCTTAACCAAGTCGAAAAGATCTCTATAAAGCGAAAATCCCTCCGGTTGGTAACGATTATGATATATATGCTTAGCCCAATAACCCCAGCGCTCCTCAGCGGTCTCAAAGGATAAAATGCTGCAGAATACATATCCTGCATGCCATAACGAGCAATATAATCTTTAAAGAAAACCTCAAAACGTGAGCCTGAGTAGGTTAAGCCAGCCGCTGCAGATAAGCCAGCTCCCTGCTCCGATCACAATTTTATCTGCTTCTTCAATGATTCTCTTTGCATCTTGAATCTTTGTCATCTTATCATCCCTCAATTTCAAATCTTGCTTGATAGGGAGGCAATTGCGTCAAATCATAAAAATTGCCTACTGAATTTTTAAAACGAAAGACTTGTAGGTGACTACGTCCCTCCTCCGTCGGATAAATCTCATACATGTATGGATTGGCTTTTAACAACTCTTCTAAATGCTCTTTTCCAATCCATTCCACCTGACCGGTTAGGGAAATAGATTTACGATCCATAGTTCCGGCACCTTGAGTCATCCCTGTCACTGCTACACGTCCATCTTCCTTAAGCCGTTTGTAGAGGGGTTTAAAATCGGCAGTCAAAAAATAAACTGTTTTCCCGTCCTCCCACATCATGTCCATAACAGCTGTATGCGGATGTCCCGTTTCATCAACCGTTGCCACTACAACTGAATGAATCTCTTCGACTAGCACTTTCAAATAATCCATTATAAAACACCATGTCTTTCTTTGAATTTTAGTTCCATATCGAACTTTATATCACGAATTGTAACATCTATAATTACATCTGTCAACTATTTCGATATAGAAATAACTTCAAAAAACAAAAAAAACTTCCCTAATCATCTAGGAAAGTTCTTTCTATGATTTATGATGTCTTAAAAAATTTTATTCAGCCTTAGTAATATCTTCACGCATCTCATCGACATTGAATTTAGCAAAAAGATACTGACGGTCTTGCACTGGGAAACGTTGGTCGAGTTGGTCAACTGGACCAACTTCGATAATACCATTTTCAATAACAAAGTCCATAACGTGACCACCAAATGTCAAGTCGTCTGAAATAAAATGGAGGTGATAACCAGCAACACTCACACCGTGGAACATTTCTGGTGTCCAAATACCAACGATAGTACCTGAAATATTATCAACCTCGTACTCAGGTTGGCGAGTGGCAACATCCGCAAACTTAATATCGGCATTTGATTTTGGAATCATGCGGACATGCATGTGTTTAAAATGCCCTTTAATCTTGATGGAACGGAAGAGATTAACCCCATCATAGTAAGATTCAATACGATCCTCAAGTTCTTTATCAGTCATTTCAAAACGTTGACGGAAGATAACTTCAGCTTGGTGAGGTACGACTGCTGCATAAGGTACTTTTTCATCAGGAGAAACTTCTACCACTTCGACCTTACCCTCAGACCCTTTGGCTTGATAGGCTTTACCGTCAAGAACAATCAATTCTCCATCGATAGAATCTAATGTTCCGAGACCTAAGTCTCCATGCTCCAACAATTCTCCAACTGTTAAAGTACCTCCATAAAGCCCAGCCATCAGGGCTCCCAAAGTATTATATTGAAATAATTTTATGGCTTCAGACATGTCTACACCCTCTTTTTAGTAAAATTCATCTGGCAAAATAGTTTCGCCGAGTTTAATATTATCTTTATAGTCGATTGGAACATCAATAAGGACTGGTCCATCTACAGCTTGAGCCAAAGCTTCTTGAAGCAAGCTAGCAAACTCTTCTTTACTTGTTGCACGATAACCTTTCGCTCCAAAGCTCTCAGCATATTTTACAAAATCTACAGGACCAAAGTCAACCCCAGATGAACGACCGTACTTCATTTCTTCCTGGAATTCCACCATATTGTAATGGCCATCGTTCCAGATAATATGAACAATTGGCAATTTCAAACGAACTGCCGTTTCCAATTCTTGTGCTGAGAAAAGGAAACCACCATCTCCAGAAACAGAAATGACTTTTGTCTTAGGACGAACCAAAGCTGCAGAGATGGCCCACGGAAGAGCAACCCCTAAAGTTTGCATCCCATTAGAGAAAAGCAAATGACGTGGTTCATAAGATTTGAAATAGCGAGCCATCCAAATATAGTGACTACCAACGTCAACAGTGACTGTCATATCATCTTTGGTTTGGTCTTGCAAAACTTCAATCAAATCTAGCGGATGTACCTTTCCTTCTTCAGGTCGGCGATCAAACTTAACATCCTCAACAACGTTATTCTTCAACCCTTTAAGGTATTCAACTGATCCTTCAGGTAATTTATAACCTTGAATAGCTGGCAAGAGCAAATCTAAAGTTGCTTCAACATTACCAATCAACTCACGTTCTGGCTGGAAGTAAGTATCCACCTCAGCAGGTTCCACATCGATTACAATGATACGTGCCGAAATTTCAGCATTCCAGTTACGTGCTTCATACTCGATTGGGTCATACCCAATGGCAATAATCAAGTCAGACTTCTTAAGCAACATGTCCCCCGGTTGGTTACGGAAAAGACCTACACGACCAAAGAAAGTATCTTCTTCAAGGTCACGTGACACGATACCAGCACCTTGGAAAGTTTCAACAACTGGCAATTTAACATGCTTCAAAATTTGACGAATAGAGTAAGTTACAGCTTCTGATGAGGCACCATTCCCCAATAGAAAGACTGGCAACACTGCATTTTTAATGGCTTGTGCGAGATAGTTAATATCAGAAACAGATGCTGAACCAAGTTTTGGATCTGTCATAGGCTTAATAGCCTTAACACTGACTGGAGCATCGGTCACGTCTTGAGGAATTGAAATAAAGCTTGCACCTGGTTTCCCTGACTTAGCGTGACGATAGGCATTTGCTACCGTTTCAGAAAGGGTGTTAGCATCATGTACTTCAGCAGCATACTTGGTAATTGGCTCAAGCATAGCAACGTTATTCATTGATTGGTGCGCACGTTTCAAGAGATCTGCACGCTTAACCTGACCACCAATAGCAAGAACAGGATCACCTTCATCCGTCGCTGTTACCAAACCAGTAGCCAAATTAGAGACACCTGGCCCAGATGTTACCAATACTACACCAGGTTTCCCTGTAATACGTCCAACACCTTGAGCCATAAAAGCAGCATTTTGCTCATGACGGGCAACTATCAATTCAGGTCCCTTATCTTCCAAGGTATCAAAAACTCTATCGATTTTTGCACCTGGAATCCCAAAGACATAATCAACATCATGGTTGATCAAACTATCAACCACTAAATCCGCACCATACAATTGCTTTTCTTCTGACATGAACACAGTCCTTCTGGCCCTAAAATGGTAGAGCCAACTTTCCTTTCAAGTATAAGTCACAAAGTGTCAAAGTCTGCTCGTTTTTTCACAAACTTTCATCACTTCACAATTCTGTTATCATTATAGCACAGTTTTCAGACAATCTTGTGAAAAAAGATTGTGAAATTTTGAACTTCTAGCACAAAAAGAAACACCTGATTGCTATCAGATGTTTATGTATTTTTTACCTTAGCAAACTCTCGATTGAGATAATTTTGCAGGCCTTCAAAAATCTCTAGTAACTGGAGGTAATTAGACAAACTTGAGCGACCCGGGATATCAACGACATCCAAAGAAATGCGGTCCAAGTCCTTTTTCGTAAAGAATACGGAAGGACACCACTGCTCGATCAGAAAAATAATTTTCCTCTGCCATAATGTAACACTCATAGATGATGCCAACAGGATTCGCAACCTTCAACTCAATACGAACTGCGCCTAATCCCAAGGCCTCCACTTGCTGAAAACGCTCCAGAATAGCCTGTCGCTGACTAGGAATAAAACTTGTGATATCCATATTGGCCCTCCCAACATTCCTTTTTGTCTATTATAGCCTAAAGCCGAGAAAAAGCTTGTGTAGGGTTTGTAGAAGCCACATAGACATTCAAGAATACTTAGTCGCCCCCTTTGTAGTCTCTAAAGTCTGACTTAATAGTGGAATCATAATCATGTTTATCCACCCAATCCTTTATATCAGCAAAAGAATGGATATCTTTCTTAAAACCAGCACTATCCTCTACAGAAACTACAATCGTATCTTCTCCATTTGTCCCTAACCAATGTAAGATATCATTTGTTTGCTCTTCAGGAGAAAAATAGATTTGTGATTGTCTTTAGTACTCTCGATCTCTATAAGACTCATATTGAGCTAATTGCTATTTATAGGCATTATAGTCCTTGTCATAATCCTTTTGAACTTTTTGACGTGCTTTTTCGTAAGCTCGATAGTCTTTCTGATAGTCTTGTTGAGCCTTTTTGTTAAGAATCTCACTGAAACTCAAGGTTTTAACAGGAAAAAATATTATCAGGAAAAACATTTAATTCTGAAACTTTCTTTGGTTCACTTGGTTTATCAGGTCCTTTCCTTTTCACTGGCTCAGTTGGACCAGCTGGGAAATCTCCTTCCTTGCCTTGACGGGTCAATACTTTAAATTTCTTTATTGTATTACTATTTGTATGTGTCTGATTTACAGCTTCTTCGTAAATATGCTTGACTCCAGGATTGTCATTAAATAGATTAATCTGATTCTCCTCTTTGGAAGTGTCTACATTATCAATTTCTATGATAAGGTTTAGCTGAGCAGATAAATAGCTGTCCTTTGGGGCTGGTGACTTCCTTAAAAGCTCATCTAAGTTTCCTTCTCTCTTTAAATAACCCCACATGGTGCTATCATTCATCTGATTATGAGCAGAACTCCTATCACCGAAATATAGCAGTTCATCTTTACTGTAAGAATAATCTGGTAGGTCTCTGGTCAAAAATTGATTGGTATCTAGATTATAAGCAAATTGCTTATCGCTTTGAGAAGGAGTCAAGAAAACATAATCATAACCATCGATCTCTCTTAAAGACACACCAAACTCCTTAATATCTTTAAAATTTTTGATTTTCTTCAAATATGGGGTCAAATTAATAATTTTCTTTTCAAAAATTTTGTTAATATCATAAACTACGAAATGAGCTTGATGCAGACTACTCATGGTATCGTAATAGCGAACAAAATGATTTCTACCAATCATTTCTGTAGCTACATTATCTTCAGAATTATAGTAAGTGGGTTCTTCATGACTAATGGCAACATATTGTTGACGGCTACCAAAAATCTCATTGGAAGTTACCTTATCTGCTTTTAGGGCCGTCTAACTCTTCTACAGCTTTTTTCGTGAAATTTATGCTTTGTATAAGCATTTCCTAAAAAAAGAAAACCATGTGAGTATAGTCGCAGTATAAATCCTCCACGCTTTGAGAAGGAAATTTTAGAATCTTCTTTATCATAACTTTTTACAAAAATAGCCAGAACATCACATTCTGACTATTACTCTTATTTCTCTTCTTCGTCCATTGAAAGCACAGACAAGAAGGCTTCTTTGGGGTACTTCCACCGAACCGATGGCTTTCATACGTTTCTTACCGGCTTTTTGTTTTTCGAGGAGTTTACGTTTACGTGAAACGTCACCACCGTAACACTTAGCCAAGACGTTTTTACGAAGGGCTTTAATATCTGTACGGGCAACGATTTTTGACCGATAGCCGCTTGGATAGGCACTTCGAATTGTTGACGTGGAATGATTTTCTTAAGCTTATCAACGATAAGTTTTCCACGCTCGTAGGCAAATTCCTTGTGAACGATGAAGCTAAGGGCATCGACCTTGTCACCATTAAGGAGAATATCCATTTTCACCAATTGTGAACGGCGGTATTCTGACAATTCATAGTCAAAGCTTGCATAACCACGTGTAGATGATTTCAATTTATCAAAGAAATCAAAGACGATTTCGGCAAGTGGAATCTGATAGATAACATTCACACGATTATCATCAATGTATTCCATGGTTTCAAAATCACCACGTTTACGTTGTGCCAACTCCATAACCGCACCAACATATTCTTGAGGAACCATGATTTGAGCTTTAACATAAGGTTCTTCAATAGCATCAATACGTGTAGGATCTGGGAACTCTGAAGGGTTAGACACTTCAAGCATCTCACCGTCAGTAGTATTAACATGGTAAACTACCGATGGCGCTGTCATGATGAGGTCGATGTTAAACTCACGTTCCAAACGTTCTTGGATAACATCCATGTGAAGAAGACCCAAGAAACCACAACGGAAACCAAAACCAAGGGCTTGAGACGTTCAGGCTCAAATTGAAGACTGGCATCGTTCAACTGGAGCTTTTCAAGGACTTCACGCAAGTCGTTATATTTATTTGACTCAATTGGGTAAAGACCTGAAAACACCATTGGGTTCATTTGCTTATAGCCATGGAGTGGCTCAGCAGCTGGATTATCCGCAAGGGTTACGGTATCACCGACACGGGTATCCGCAACGGTCTTAATTGAGGCTGCGATATAACCAACATCTCCTGTCGCAAGGTAATCACGACCAACAGCTTTAGGTGTGAAAATACCAACCTCAGTAACATCAAAGGTCTTGCCATTAGACATCATTTGAATCTTATCGCCTGGTTTAACCATTCCGTTAACCACACGCACTTGGAGGATAACCCCACGGTAAGCATCGTAAACAGAGTCAAAGATAAGGGCTTGGAGAGGGGCTTCAACATCACCTTGAGGTGCAGGCACTTTCTCAACGATTTGTTCGAGAATCTCTTCGATACCAATACCGGCCTTAGCTGATGCAAGCACAGCTTCAGAAGCATCTAGTCCGATGACATCTTCAACCTCTGTACGCACACGTTCAGGATCTGCAGCTGGAAGGTCAATTTTATTGATAACTGGTAAGATTTCCAAGTCATTATCAAGGGCCAAGTAAACATTGGCAAGAGTTTGAGCTTCAATCTTTTTGAGCTGCATCCACCACCAAGATGGCACCCTCACAGGCAGCAAGAGAACGTGACACCTCATAAGTAAAGTCCACGTGTCCTGGTGTGTCGATAAGGTGGAAAATGTATGTTTCACCATCTTTAGCTGTATAGTTAAGCTCAATGGCATTTAGTTTAATAGTGATTCCACGTTCACGTTCGAGGTCCATGCTATCAAGGAGTTGCGCCTGCATCTCACGACTTGACACTGTCTCAGTCTTTTCCAAGATACGGTCGGCAAGGGTTGATTTACCGTGGTCAATATGGGCAATAATAGAGAAGTTACGAATCTTCTCCTGTCGTTGTTTTAATTCTTCAATATTTGGCATTTTTATCTTCCTAGTTCTTACTTGTGATTATAAAAAACTAATCGTTATCTTCTATGCCTATCCAATTTTGGGATATATTGAATGATCATGTTATTTGTCTTAACAGTTGCTTGATACGAGACAAACAAAATATTAATGAAGAAATGAACTTACGTCGTCAGATGATTACACTCATTAACAAAAAAATTCCATCCTAAAAAGGGTTTACTCAAAAAGATAAAGAAAAATATAACGCTTTAGGGAAGAATCAATCATTCAAACAAGTGAATTAAAAAAGATATACATGACCTTGTGGAAGATGAAAACAGCTAAAATAACAGTAAAAAAAGTCCAAACTGGTATAGTTTGGGCTTTTTACTTCTTGAAAAGTATCGTTGTAGTGCTTATTAATAATTGCTGAGCGCTTGTTTTCTGTTGAACTACTTGAAAATGGCCCCAACCCACAGGCTAGTACAACAACTCCTAATAGAATAAGGCAATAAAATGGATGCTCAACAATATAATGTAAAATGTCTGACATAGGAATCCACCTTTAAAACCATAATTATTTATAATTATATTATCAGAAATATTATGTTTCATCAAGCAAAAAAGAGAGCTTTTCGCTCTCCTTTTAATCTTAATGGAACTGCATACCACCATCAACAATGATTGTTTGACCTGTGATGTAGTTTTGAGTCAGGTCCAGCTAAGAAGCTAACTGCTGCTGCAACATCTTCAGGTTCTGACAAACGTTTGAGGGTAATATCTTTAGCAAAAGTTTGCATACCCCATTCATCATCTTTACCAGCATTTTTACCAACTTCGTGGGGCAATGTCAAACATCATTGGAGTCTTAACGATACCTGGTGCATAAGCATTTGACAGTGATGCCTGAATCAGCCAAATCACGCGCCAAAGTTTGAGTAATACCACGCACTGCAAATTTAGTACCACCATATACAGTCAAGTTAGGGTTACCAACGACACCAGCCTGAGATGTTGCATTGATGATTTTACCACCATGACCGAGTGTTTTAAATTGTGCTTGTGCAGCTTGAGCACCCAAATAACACCACCGACATTGATATTAAATGTACGTTGGAACTGTTCTTCAGTAATAGTATCAAGAGGTGTTGTTGGAGCCACACCGGCATTATTAACAACAACATTCAAATCGCCAAAGTGATCAACAACTTTTTGGAAAGCAGCTGCTACTTCAGCTTGTTTAGATACATCAGCTACAACTGAAAATGCTTTATCTGCTGACAATTCAGCAACCGCTTTTTCTGCAGTTTCAGCATTGTAGTCCAATATCCGACTTTAAAACCATCTTCAACCAAACGTTTTGCAATCGCAAAACCAATACCTTGACCTGCACCTGTAACAATAGCAACTTTTGACATACGAAATCCTCCTCTACCAATTGAGTCACTGGCCCAATCACAAGCCCTATCTCAATTGGAATACGCTAAGTTAGTCAAGTTCTGGCAAAGTCATTTTCATAGGCTTTGTCTTAACTCAATTAAAATCTTACACTTTATGAAAACGTTGTCAAGTAATTATCAAACTTTTTTCTGAAAACAAATAAGACCACCTTGAGGTGACCTTATTTCTATTATTCTTCAAATTCAAAACCTAATGCTTCCATATCGTCCAAGCCACCTAGATTTGTCACCTTAGTATAGCCTCGCTCTTTAAGGACTGAGGCAGCAAATTCTGCACGAGGTCCCATTTTACAATAGAGGTAAATGGAAGCGTCTTTTTCAGCTGGAATCTCAGCAGAAAAAAATTGTGTATGAGGAATCAAGAGGGCATTCTTAACATGACCTTCTGAATACTCTTCTGGACT
>VOFH01003082.1_pt1 | contig 24469 bp, 29 predicted proteins | sample 5384091 | NCBI WGS metagenome assembly VOFH01 (sample SAMN12384727, study PRJNA508395) | human gut metagenome | isolation source: healthy gut G | host: Homo sapiens
CGCGGCCATCTCAAAGAAGAGCCGTATTGCCGGAACCGATAAACTTAAAGATACGCAGCAGCGCCTTGCCCAGACTGGTTTTTCCGGTGGCATTGGCACCCATGAGAATGACCGCTTTCTTATAACGGAAATTCGGACGTCCGGCAAGATGTTCGTTTTCGATGATAGAGTTTACAATCTTTTGGGATATGAAAAATTGATATGGAAATCCATAAATCCAAAGATGCTGTTTAAAGTCAGATCCATGATGATCATAGGACACACCTCCGAAAAATTACTTCGTTATTTACGAACTAATTATAGCGCTCTTGCAGTTACATTTCAATAGGTTTTCGCAAATCAGTCATAAACTTTTTTGCGGCGTTGCCATATAGCTTGTACTTTTAGAGTGCGCTCTTATTATTTTTGGTTTTGTGTGTTCAGATATTCTACAAGTCTATGAACCGTGGTTGAAGGGTTACTGTCTCGGCTCATGACGATAATATCGTCACGATACAGCTGCTCTAATCTTTTCTTTGCCCGTTCAATCGCTTCCGACTGATGGGGCAGAAGCAGGTCAAAGACATCCAGATTCTTTTTCGTATTTTTTTCAGGACGGTCTTTATTCTGGAGCAGACGTATCACTTCGCTGGATCCTTTTAAGTATGCGTTATGCTGTATAAAGTGCAGCAGATACCAGTATTCAAAGCAGGGATTGGAAAACGCTATGCCATACCCCAGTTTATCAGCCGCAGCGGCAGCCTCCTGCAGCGCCTCGTTTGAATTATCATCACAGTCAAAGACACACCATATCTCATCGCCGTCTTTTGGGCGGTACTCAGATTGCCCAATCAGCCCACGGGCATGTTTTTACAAGATGTTCCGCAGCTTTATGCTTAGAAGGCATAGGAGTAACTTCAACGAGACAATTCCGGGAACGAAAATGCTTAAAGTATTTCATCTCCGTTTCTTCGCCTTCGCAGATAATGTAGATGATAGCCCGCCTTTTTCGCCGCTGGACGCGGTTAGGGTTATATTCTTTTCTCATACCTGCCATGTGCCATCACCTCCGATAAACGGATTGCTCCAAAACGTCCTGCAAATATCCTTTACGGATATTCTCCTTGCGCGGGGAAAAAGCGGAAAGCGGATATAACTCAGTTGCGCTGCTTTTTTTCATTCTTTTCCGCAAACCATATTTGATCTCTCCGCAAAAGTTTAAATCCAATAGCAGCGCATCGTGTGTGGTAAAGAGGAGCTGGGCTTTCTTGTGTTAATAGCACTGTCCTGAACTATTTCGATTAAGCGGCGAGTAAGCAAAGGGTGCATACTGCGCTCAATCTCATCGACGACCAACAGCGAGCCATTCTCAAGCGCCTGCAGCCATCCGCCTATCCGGGAAAAGAATCGCTGGGTACCCGCAGATTCCTGTTCCATAAGCAACTGAAAATGTTTCACCTTGCCGCTTTCGTCAATCATACGATGAGTGGTTGTGATAACGGATTCCTCTTTGTTCCCAACGGGTTTTATTGTCACATCAAATGCCCAGATCCGCAAGCAACATTTCTTTTTAAAATCCTTGCCTTCTGTTCATCGCTTCTGACAATTTCAGAAACCGTTTCAGACGATGCAGCCGGCTCTTCCATGATACCGGTGAGTTTTTCCAAAACCATTTATAAGCGTTCTCCGTCTGAGGCAAATTCAATCATTGGAGGATACAAGATACAGCTTGTTGTCCAGAGTCCGGTTGCTAAGTGTAGTCTGTTCTGCAATGTTATCGCGGAACTCGTAGACACCATTTTCTCTGGAAAAAAATCAAGGCTTCACGTCCATTGGGCCAATGATACAGGTATTCGCTGTATATTTTCTTGGAATCAAAAGAGAAACCGTAAGCATAGCGAATCCGTCATAAATGTAGACTACTTCAAAGGAAGTCGGCTGTTTATTTCCTGCAAAGGGTTCCCATGGCAGCTTTTTTGTCCTTTGGAAAGCTTGGAAGACGGACCTACGATCATATCTTTCATCGTCATGAGCGCATGAAGTACATTGCTCTTTCCGGCAGCATTTGCACCGTACACGGCAAGGACCGGAAGTAATACTTTTTCTCATCCGGATGAATCAGGCAGGACGCTAAAGATGTGTCCTTGGAGGCGGCAAAGCTGATGACCGCACTATCCCGGATGGAGCGATGATTTTCGATCGTGAATTGAATAAGCATGGCGAATACCTCCTCTTGCCCATAGTATTAGCTGTTCAGCCTATATTATAGCATTAAAAAACACCGCCTGTCAAATTTTAAGTCAATATTTTTGCATAAAAAGCGCAAAAACAAGAATTAAAATCTCATATAAAGGAGGGTTTCAAGGGAGAAACCGCCTCCTCGACATTTTCATACCCTAAAAAGCAGTCGGAGGACATGGCCGCGTCAAAATACTCGCTGCCCAGGGAAATGCGCTGCGTCTGTTTAAAATAGAAGCGGTAACGGTCGCCAATCGTCACCTTCGACTGTTTGGGAAGAAGCAGTGCGGACTCGTTGCCCTCATCATCCATGATCCGGATTTTCCGGAACTTGCGCAGGGGCTTTGGAACAATGCCGACACAGGTTCCCTCGACAATCTCATACTTCTTTTCAGCCAGAACCCGGTACAGGAGACCGCCTTCAACAAGCTGAACAGGCATACAGCACAGCTTAGAAACAGCATCATCCAGTCTTTTGAGAAAACACACATGGCAATGCCGATCAGCAGGCACAGCAGGCCGGCTAGTGCGGTTAGAAACAGTTTCCGCCTAAGCGTGGGCGGACTGTTATGGATCTTTTCCATCGGTTAGCTCCTTTCAAAAATAATCTGTTTGCGCAGGTACAGGTTGGCGACAGAGGTAATCACCGGACGGCACTGGGGGAGAAAGCGTACAGAATAGGCAATGTTATCGCTGGTGGTGTAATCATCGTGATACAAGACGTCCAATAAGTCTTCATCTGTCGCAAAGGTCAGCACGTTTTGATCGATGCATTTGATGATTTCCGCCGTTGAGAGAACCGCCTGGTTTGCCAGCCGCATAACTTTCTTTTCGCTGTCGCTGCGCTTGTCCTTACTGAAGATTCTTTTCGTCACGGAATACGGAATCCGGGAGAAGAATGTCAGCCGGATAAAGGATATGACTCTCAAAAAGAGGTTTTCCGAAATCGGGATGACATACAGTTCGGACAGAAGATCGTACAGCGCGTCCGCGCCGGTATCGCCGATACCTTTGGCGATCAGGCCGCGCTGTACCAGCCGCCGTACACATTCCTCCGCACTCCGGGATGATAAAATCCGGTTTCCTGTACCTTCTTTTCATACAGCAGGTAGATTTCCTCCTCCGTCAGAATCCGCCAGTTTAAGATGGTCCAAAGTGTCATTTCCTGCATATCCAGAATAAACTCCCGGCCGCCGAGGGTTACCAGCGGGCAGCGCATACCGCCCACCGAACCTTTGATATGGAATTTGCCGACTGCGGTATAAAGATTGTTGTTCATCATATGAAACGCTCCTTTGCTTTTTCTTTTTATTTACGCTTCATTGCGGCTGCTTTTCAACACGGTCGGCAAAGGCCTGTAAAAAGACGGGGTTCTGCTTGAGCCGGGAGGCCGCCCGGGAGATCCATGCGCCAACCAGATTTGGCTTTACGCCATACATATCCGCAATCTCTTTTCCAGTCAATCCTTTGACTTTCCATTCGATGGCTTCGATCCCAAACTTCACCGTGCCACTGTACTGCGCTTTCAGCGTATGTAACAGCTGCAGGGTATCCATATCCGAGATGAAATCCTCAGTATGATCCTCTGCGAGCAGCTGCTCCATACAGAGCTGTCCGTCCTCTTCATCCGCATAAAGGGGAAGGGTACATTGACGTTTTTGTTTGCTGCACATCAGCCGGCAGTAAGTGCGCAGGCCGTTGGCGACCACCTTGAAAGCATAGGTTTCAAATTTTACGCCCTTTTCTTCCTGAAAGGTGGCCGCTGCCTTACAAAGCCAGATACAGCCCTCTTGATAGAGATCCTCGTAACCAAAACCGAAAATTGTTTCGTTGACGACGATGTACTCCCGGATGGCCTGGTGGACAACAGTAAGGCGCCCGTTTGACAGGCAGGACTCCACGAGCTGTCTCTGTTTCTCATTAAGAGGAATCAAATTCTTTTTCATAGGTCATCGCTCTCCTTGTGTTTTGACATTCCATATTCCGTCCCACCCCTTCATGCCGCCATATGCAGATTTTCATAGACTTGATTGCAGGCGGCGATGAGCTGGTCGCACATATACTCGCTGAATTTAGCGATATGCGCCTGGTCTTCGTTTAGGGCAAATTTACCCTGCATCCACTTGTAAGCCTGCCATTTTGTCATGAGGCCGCTTTTCCACATCTGGTCGAAGACTTTATGGGCCTCAATCCTTTTGTGGCGGATATCCCCATTGGCCAGCGAACCCATCGGCCGTTTTGTTTTTGATGTGCGCCTACATAGGCGTCGCATTTGGGATACCGGTCGCAGACATACAGATACCCGCCGCTTTTCGCCCGTTCGCCATAAACAACGCTGGAAGGGCGGGCGTGGCTTTTTGCCCCGCAGTAGGGGCAGCGAATTGTAATTTTCTTCAGAATAAACACCTCCAATACAGTTGGATTGCGGACATAACACGCAAAAACGGTTAATATGGTCCGAATGAGGATGAAAATATCTGCCGGATACTGCAGGGCTCGCTGGCGTCTGTTTCCCAAAGCAAGAGTTTGGAATACAGCTGGCAGAATGCCTGGCGGCTCAATATGCCGGCACATTCATCTTTCAGGATTTCTTCATTTGTCAGTTCCTGCAGGCGGCTTATTGGGAAAAGAACCGGTTTCCCGCTTGCATCGGCTGCCAGCAGATAGCCAGAGCAAGTAGGGGCGGAATGGGGACAGTCGCCGCAATCTATGTAAATGGCATTTCGCCAGCTGCCGCTTGTATATTCCATAAACCGGCAGAGCCTTTTGGCTGCTTGTTTTGTGAGCATGGAACACCTCCGTAGGATTTAAGTGATGCTTCGGGGGATATTCCCGCTTGTCGTCATTATAGTTTTTTCTGCGGAAGATCCCCCTGAAGCGGATTTACAGGGTTTCATAAAAAGCGGAGCGCCGCAAAATGCGGTGCCCCGAACCTTACAGGTTAGTTCTTTTCTTTACGGCGCTTTTTCAGAGTCGTGGCAAGAAGGAGCGCACCGGCTCCCAGGGAAGCGCCGGCAACGCTGATCCAGAGCCAGATATTTGAGTTGTCTCCGGTCTGAGGCGCATCCGGTGTTTCCGTTTCTGTCGGCTGATTGACAAAGCCGATGCCGGCCTCGTTTTCCACTTCAACCGTCACACCGTTTTCCCGGATTTCAAAGAAATAGTATTTGTCGTCTTTGATGTAGCCGTCCGGGGCGCTTTCTTCATACAGGAAGTAGCCGCCGCAGGGAAGACCTTCCAGACGGTAAACGCCCTGTTCGGTTTCTTCCATGGTTCCATACAAAGTGTCGATGTCCGGGTCATAGGTTCCGTTGCCGTTTGCATCCTGATAAATCACAAATACGGCGCCGGACAGCTTGTTTTCGGGGGGTAATTTTTATCTACCTTCGTGGTCTGCACCGTACCGGTGATAGGCTTGTTCTCAATGTTGCCCAGCTCGATCACCTGTCCGTCCTCGTCAATCTGTACCTCGAAAATCTCATCGGAGAGAACATATCCGTCCACGGTAGAGATTTCTTTGATCTGCCAGATACCGTAAGGCACATCCGTGAAGCTGAAGCTGCCATCTTCTGCAGATTCTGCGGTCAGGATTGCGTTTTCTGCGGTAAACTCGGTACAGTCCGCTTTAAACAGGCCAAAGACTGCTCCGGGCAGAGGTTCGCCGGTTTCGTCCACTTTGATGCCGCTGATGCTGCCGCGAATGATCTGATTTAAAATAGCGTCGCCATCGTTGACAACGATTTCCACAACAGCCGTGTCCTGTCCGCCGTACTCAAACACCACCGGATAGGTTTCATCGGAAATGAGGTAGTGCTCATTCGTAGAGTATTCCTTTACATAATAGGAACCGATGGGGAGGTCCGCGGAGAAGGTCAGCGTACCGTCTGCCTGTACTCCGGCAACTTCAATGAGGCCATCGGCCGGGATCATGCTGCCATCGGCCGCAGTCAGGTCTTCGGCGGCATACAAGGCGAAATAGACGTTGAGGATTTCATCCCCGGTGCCGATTTCAAACAGCTCGTCTTTCTCAAGATCCTTAAAAAGTTTCACCAGTACCTTCTGGCGCTCATTGTAAACAGAGACAGAGGTGCTGGTCACAGATACCTCCTGGCCCGCATAGGTAAGCTCCACCGGGATCGGTTCCTCATTGATGACCATTTCATGAGGCGCTTTGGTTTCCACGATCTCAAATTTTCCAAGATATAATTCCTTGCTGGTAGCAGTACCGTCCGGGCCAGTGGTCAGAGTATCCACAACCTCGCCGGCGCTGTAACGGAGCGTGCCATCGGGCGTATAAACATCCTCGGCGGCGCGGATTTCAAATTCAGCGCCCTCCAGACCGGATTCCGCATAGATGGGCTTATACCGATCCTGCAGTTTTCCCTCCTGAATCTCTACGGAGGAGAACAACTCGCCGGTTTTCTCGATGGTGATGGTTCCTTTCTGCGGAACATTTTCCTTTTCCGCAATGACTAAGACGATACCATCCTCGCTGACTGCATTTTCCGGCGTCACATCAAAATAAACCGGATCGGAATTTAGCACATAACCGTAAGGCGCTTCCTTTTCCACGATGGAATAGCCTTCGCCATACGGCAATACCTCCGGTGTGATAAGCCATCCTTCTTCATTGGTTACAAACTGCGTATGCTCCTGTACCTCCGGATAGGTGGTGTTCATCGTTACCAGATTGCCTTCGGGGTCGTAGATTTCAAAAGTAGCCCCCGCATAGGGAATGGTCTTGCCGGTTTCCGCATCTACCTTGACTACCTTCAGATAAGCTTCAAATTCCGCATTGTTGATAAGGTATTTATAGGTTTTTCCATGTTCGTTGATGATGACGGTAAAGGCCGGCATGAACTCAGTACCTTCCCAGCCTTCGATCTGTTCAACGATATATTCACCAAATGGAAGTTTTTTGCTCTGCGCAAAGCCATCGGCATCGCAGACCAGAGTATCCCGTTCTTCCTCGGCGGCGGCGTCAAAGCTGCCTGCGGATTTGAGATAAATTGGGAAAGCAGCACCTTCCTCCGGGGTTTCTATCTGCGTACTGCCGTCATCGGTATGTTTGATGATGGCAATATCCCCTTTGATTACATCCTCACCTACGCCTACCGGGATGGTGTTATGCTCAATCTCAAAGTTTCCGGCGTCCGCGCCTACTTCATGGATGGTTTCATCTAAGAGGTAGCCATGGCTTGGCTCGATTTTCCCGAATAGTCAATCCGGGCCGCAGATATATTCTTTTGAATTTAAAAGAATCGGCTTCATCCGTGGTATAGGTGTCAATGAGTTCTTCCCCTTTGTAAAGGCCGTACGACGATTTCTATCAGCACATGGTCGCTGCCGGGTACACGGACATCCAGCGCGGCGAGCGCGGCAGCACCGAAGAACACCTGACTGTCACACAGTTTAAGGTGGCACAGGAACAGCAACGGCTGACCCAGGTGCAGGCGGCTGCGGTGCAGGCCCAAGCTGAGGCTGACCAGAAAAAGCGCGAGGCAAACGCCGCAGAGAAGAAGCTGGCAAAGGCGGAAGCCCGTATTGGCGCGGCCCAAAAGCTCGACGTGACTTATGGCGAGATCGAGGAAATGGGCGAGAAATCTCTGACCGGGAACGTCACGTTCACTCCCATAGAGGCGAGCGTTTTGAAAACGATGGCGCAGGAGGCGCTCAGCTCCAGAATCCGGATATATAAGCTGGAGGATGCGCTGACGCGGGCGAAGCACGACGCGGAGATTTGGAAGAAGCGCTATGAGACTTTGAAGGAAAAAACCGTGCCGTTTTTAGCAGCGGTGGAGCGTGCGCCGCGGCGGGTGATGGATTTTCTGCGGGAGATTATGACACGGGAACCGGAGAGGGCGGGACAAGAAGTCATTTCCATCCAGCGTAAAAAGGGAATGGAACGATGAACGACGTAATATGATAGCAGTCTATCATGCGGAGGCTTGGCCATCAGGTACAACCTCCGCATGATCTCTAATATTCTCAACTTCCTGCTTGATAGACTCACGCAGATATGCTATACTATAAGAAATCAGCGATTGCAGATTTTTCTTCTGTATGCAGTAAGACTAATGAGGTGTATAGCGTGGCCGTAAGTTATAAAAAACCATGGAAACTTCTCATCGATCGAGATATGAAAAAGAAAGGTTTATGTACAGCCGCAGGAATCAGTGATGCCTCCGTAGCGAAGCTAGGGGAAGGATGACAATGTTACAACAGATATATTGGTGAAAATTTGTACCGCTCTGCAATGTGATATAGTGACATTGCGGAAATGACAATAGTATCAAAAGCAATTTATGAAAGCGAGAAAATTTTGTGGACTTAAATTTGAACTTTCGCCGATTCCTGTATATCACTCCGGCTCTCAGATTGTTGCTTTCCATGGAATTCACCCAAAGGAGGTGCTTTAATTGCCTCGAAAAAAATATGAAGTAGCGATGGAGATTGCGGAAATACAGCCATTTGGACAAGACCGGACTCGGAGATTCTCCTGTGAGCTATCCGGCGCCGACCTACTCCGCGGTAAAGGCATCTTTGAAAGCGTGCTCTGGGGGCCTGCGGTTTTGGTTCGTCCTGTGCGGGTGGAGCTTTGCGCAGCACCGCAATATCATTCCTACATTACGAATTACGGCGGGCCGCTGCGGAACCCGACAGCTATAAGGAAGGGAACAACTACCAGATGTACGCAACTGTCTGATTGATGTCTGCTACAGAATTTACGCGGAAGTCGAACCGAACGCAGACAAGGTCGGTTTGCCTAAACGGGCAACGGCGTGGGACGGAAAGACAACCTCTCCGGGTCACGCCTACCAGGAAATATTTAACCGCAGGCTCAGACGCGGGCAGTCCTATGGAACAATTTCTTTGGGGTGGAGCGAATTTACGCCCAGCTATGTGGGCCCATTTCGAGAGGAAACAAAGGTCTGCACAGAGCTTCCGGATATTTTGATTCCATCTATGCTGCGTGAGGTATTCCCAAATGGTTACGGTTCCGAATACCAAGCCGTATATGACACCAATCTGTGTATTCACAGAGGTATCCTGGAATACCCGGCGAGAGGGGACTGCGTATGATTAACGAGCTGTATAGCCTGACCAACGCGCTTGATGCGGCTGGGATCAGGCAAAGACCTGGCACAGAAAATATAAGCCAATTCCCAAGAATACACCCTGCGTACGCATTTTAATTTCAAATGGCGAGGTAAAAGAGCTTTCCTTTGTCAACGCCACTCTTTGCGGAGAAATCCGAAAATACGGGTCGAACCAGGGCACCTATCCGGCCATGAAGCTGGCGCCTCTCTACAGAGTCTCCGATGTGGAAATCAAGGAGGCCATCAGCGGCTTAAAGCCGGAAGAGATTGATGAGAACAAGCTTCAGGAAATTCGGAGCTGGTGCCGGGAGGATAACTGGGGCGTAAAATTCCAAAAGCAAGTATAAAATTTCCATGGTGAATACCGCTGAAGAACTGCTGGCACTCCTTCCTGCGTATGAGCCGCTCCGAATCCTAGCGGAGGAAAGCGGGGCCTTTCAAGACCCCAGCGGCTGCACCGGGCGCTGGAGGAAGCCACGTTCAAAATGCTCCGCAACAAAAAGAGCTTTTTCCTTGCACTGCAAGTTCTGTTCTACATGGAGAAGCCAAATGTCGCAGCGGAGAACGACTACGGGGCCCTATCTGTGGCGTTGGAAACGCCCAGACTCATCGAAATGGGAATCCCGGCGGTCAGTGGGCAGTTTGTCGCGGAACTCAATAACGCCTTGCTTTCGGCCGCTTCCGCCGGAAGCGGCGGCTCCGCGGGGCAGGAGCGGGACGCATTCGGTATGCCCTATTCCCCGGTGGGAGAGCCAATGCCGGATGTCAAGCTGGCCGCGGGATTTAACGCAACTCTACGGACAATGTTTCGGGGGAATCCCTGCCAGAACCGATATAATAGGATAGAGGATGCGAGTTACCCGCTTTCCCCTGTGCTGCGAGATAAGCTGAGCGCCTGCCTGACGTGGCTTGGCGATGAAACGCGCAGAAATCTTACCTGGATAAACACCGATAAGGATGAAGCGATGTTTGTTTATCCGGGAAAGCTGCCCCAAAGGGCTGTCTCTTTCACAAGAATGTTCCGTCCGCCTAAGGAGAATAAAAAGTCCTTTGAGGCGGAATCCCAGCAATTTTTGAAAGAGCTGCGGCAGGGGCGTGATGCGGATACCGACTCCCAGGCCAAACACATTCGGATCTTTATTCTGCGGAAGCTTGACAAGGCCAGAACAAAGGTTGTCTACACCTGTCAAACCGATCCGGCGGAGCTGGAAAAGCGGAGCGAGGAATGGACCGTCGGAACCAAAAACCTCCCGCCTTTCTCCTTCGGGCAGATATCTACGCCTTTTCCTTTGGATACAGCGGATATTCTAAACCGCTTCTGGAAGCAGGACGGATCCCTGATAACCGATAAATTCAAGCCAATCCCCAAATATCACGGCATGGAGCTGCTACTGGAAGATAAATTGGATACAACCGCAGATTTGCACCTTTTGTCGGAAAAGGGCTTCGCAATTGGCGCATTTCTGGGAAACAAGCTTGCGAAAAAAGACTTCGATGACGCAATCTGGCTAAAAATAAAAGATCTGCTGGCGCTGATAGGGCTGCTTCTCTATCGGCGGGGCCTGGGAAAGGAACTCTATATGGACAGTTTACCATATCTCTACGGTCAGCTTCTGAAAATCTCAGACGCGCTTCACGCTCTGTACTGCACGGTCGTGCCAGCTTGCCGGAAGTGGCGTATATCAAATGGCGGCGGAGGCTCCGGTGAGAACGCTCAGTCTGCTGGGGCAACGGATGAATCCATACATCGCGTGGGCAAAAACCTACAGAAGAAAAAATGTCCGGGAAGCGGGAAAGGAAAGCTGGCGAGCAGGCTGGCTGCTGTCCCTATACGAGAAAACGGTGGACAAGCTCGCGGCGGCATGGAAGCCAGAAACCCGCTTTAATGATGAAGAGAAGGCCCTGCTGTTTATCGGGTATCTTGCGGGCTACCCCAAAAAAAAAGAAGACGCGGGAGAAGATACGGATGATACCGAGGTGTAAGGAGGAAGAAAAAATGAGCAACGAAATCAAACGCGCAACCGGTCTGCTGATACTTGAGGTTGTCAATTCCAACCCCAACGGAGATCCTGACCGGGAAAGTGATCCGCGGCAGCGCCCAATGGCTGCGGTGAAATCTCTCCTGTGTCCTTTAAGAGAAAGCTGCGGGATCTGCTGGACGACCACGACGCACCGTTCTTTCAGGCGCTTCCCGAAAAGTTCCGGGAGAACGCGGACAGGTATTTCATCCTGGAGCATCGGGGCAGAGACAGGACCTCCATTAAAAAGGAAATGGGCAAGGATCCAGAAAAGTTTCTGGAAAGTGAATTTACAAACAAGTATTGGGATGCCAGAGTTTTCGGAAATACTTTTCTGGAAGACGGGGAGATAAGGGCTTTATCAAAACAGGGGCGGTTCAGTTTGGCATGGGCGTTTCCGTTGCTCCAGTAGAAATCCTGCGCCAGACGAATACCAACAAAGCAGGTGTCCAAGAGGGAAAGAGCGCCGGTATGGCACCCCTCGCTTATCGGATTGTGGAGCATGGCGTCTACTGTATGCCGTTTTTTGTCAACCCCAACTATGCGCATAAGAGCGGCTGCACTGCTGAGGACATCGAGCTGCTGAAGCTGCTGATCCCCTACGCCTATGAGATGAACCGCTCCGCGATTCGCCCGGATGTCCGGCTGCGCCACGCTGGTATATTGAGCACAAAGAATATCCTCGGCAGCTGCCCGGGTACCTGTTGTTTTGAAGCACTTACTCCAGAGAAGCAGGGCAACCCCAGCGAGCCTTCCACATCCTGGCGCGATTATGTGGACAAGCCCGGATTGCCGGAAAACTGCTGGCAAAAGTGGATAGCTGTGTTGATTTGGTAAATCTATGACAGAAGAATACCTTGCGCACAGCGTGAAGGAGGGCTGTCCGGCACAAAGCTACCGGGATCATGTTTCTGCAGTTACAGAAAGAGCTGTACAATATGCCACGGAGGCTGGGCGCTATTTGTGCGTTGGGGAGCGCCCAGCTGGAACTGGTCGCGCGACAAAGCGGGCAACTGCATGACCTTGGAAAGCTGGACGACGAGAATCAGGCTGTCCTGCGAAACCCTGGTGGGAAGCAGCGGCATCTCCCCCATAACCATGTGGACGCCGGAGCCGCAGCGCTGCTAAGCGAGGAAAACCTGTACTCAGCGCTGGCAGTGTACTCCCATCACCGGGGACTGCCCAACATGGCCGAGGAGGGAAACCGGGGAAATGCGCTGTTTCGGGACATACACCCGGCGAAACGGAAGCATGTGGACGAAAGTCTGCCGGAGCTGCTTAGACGGCACAGCGAGGTCTTACCGCTGCTCACTGTGGAAAGAGAGCAGCCCTATGACGGCAATCTGAATGAATTCCTGAGGCTCGCGCTGTCCTGCTTAGCTGATGCAGACCACGGAGATACAGCCTTTGCTTATGGGCAGGCGCCGGAAGCGGAGGATATGCCAGCTCTCAGGGCAGGAGAACGGCTTGCAGCGTTGGATCAATATGTATCCGGCCTGTCAAACGACAGTGAACGCGGCCGCCTTCGTGGAAAAATGTACGTGGCTTGCCGTAATGCAAAAATCGAGGGTGGATTTACCACCTGCGATAGCCCAGTCGGTTCGGGGAAGACTACCGCGGTCATGGCGCATCTGCTAAAGCAGGCGCAGGAACGGGGTCTGCGGCGAATCTTTGTGGTTCTGCCCTATACGACCATCATTCGCCAGTCGGTAAGGGTCTACAGGCAGGCGCTGACACTTCCCGGGGAAGACGCAAATCAGGTTGTTGCCGAGCTGCATTGCCGGGCGGATTTTCAAGATTGGAGCACCCGTTACCTCACCTCGCTGTGGCGGGCGCCGATTGTGGTGACAACCGCTGTTGCCTTTATGAGACGATGGCCTCCTGCCAGCCCGCTTCCCTGCGGCGGCTCCACGAGCTACCGGGCAGTGCGATTTTTGTGGACGAGGCGCATAACGCGCTCCCCCTGAAGCTGTTGCCGCTTGCGTGGTGCTGGATGAACACGATGGCGGAGGAATGGGGGTGCTACTGGGTTCTGGCCTCGGGTTCCCTGGTGCGGTACTGGCAGCTAGATAGCCTGCGGCGGGCTCAGATCAGCATGACAAACCCAAACGCCGTCGAGTTGGTTCCCAACGCTCTGCGCGCGGCGCTGGCAAACTACGAGCAGGGGCGAATCTCCTATCACTGGAAGCCGGAAGCGCTTCGCCTGCAGGAGCTTGTTTCCTGGGTGCAGAACGCGCCCGGGCCGCGGCTGCTGATTGTAAACACTGTGCAGTCCGCCGCTGTAATTGCCGAGGAATTTTCCAAAAACTACGGGAGGCAGCGGGTTGAGCATCTGTCTACCGCCTTAACGCCGGAGGACCGGGAAACCGTCATCCAGCGGGTCAGCGAACGTTTGGATGACGAAACGGACACGGACTGGACGCTTGTCGCGACCTCCTGTGTAGAGGCGGGGGTGGATTTTTCATTTCACAGTGGATTTCGGGAACTGTCGTCGTTGCTGTCTCTGGTGCAGGCTGCGGGAAGGGTGAACCGCAATGGAAAATTCAGGGCGCACAGATGTGGAGCTTTGTTCTGGCGGAGGATTCCAGGCTAAAGAAAAATCCAGCGCTGGACGTCTCCGGTCGGGTGTTGCGGGAGTATTTCGGGGGTCAGCTTCCCATATCCCCCGCGCTCAGCACAAGGGCAATGAACGATGAAATTGTCCGGGATGATAGTTGCGTCAAAACAATGGCACACCTGCTAGAAGAGGAAGAATTCCGAAATTTCCAAAACATATGCAGAGAATTTCAAGTTATTGACGCCGACACAATCCCGGCCGTGGTTGACAGTGCGCTTGCGCGTCAGATTACCTATGGGAAGAGCGACTGGCAGGCTCTTCAGAAAAAAATCTGTCTCTATTCGCCGGGAAAAAGTAAAAAGCTTGGCACTTGAATAAGATTGCGGATGGAGTGTATCAGTGGACAATAGGATATGACAATTTTTTGGGATATATGCGCGGGGTCTTGGAGGAAGAAAGGCTAAAAATGTGATTTTCTAGATTGCTAGACACTTCTCCTAGTGGCAACGCAATGGCAACAAAAATCAGATAGCAAAACCATCTGAATAATAGAAACAATGTAAATACTCTGAGCCACATCCATAAGCAAACCCGTTTAGAGCATTCCTGACGGGAGCGAGTTTGAGTAATAACCACAACCCCGGAAACCCGCATAAACACTGGGTTTTCGGGGTTCCTTTATGCCTGCAGGTACACGAAAGGTACACGAAGTACATCCCGTGCCCTATGCACAAAGGGCATTCAGCTTGTCCATAATCTGCTCATTTTTGTTCGGATACAGATGGGCGTAAATTTCAAGTGTGGTCTGAATGTCCTCATGCCCGAGCCTCTCACTGATATAAAGAACCGAGATTTCCATCTCGATCAGCAGGCTGGCGTGGCTATGACGGACATCGTGGACACGAATCCTTTTCACTCCGCTTTTCTTGCAGCCCCGTTCCATTTCGTGGTATAAGAACCCTTTGGTTACCTCAAAGAGCCGTTCTCCGTCTTCGTAGTCAACCAGCCGGTTGGCATAATCCTTGACTAACTCGCATACATGAGTAGGCAGGCTGACCCTTCGGTTGCTTTTCGGTGTTTTTGGCTCCAAGATCAAATCTTCCCGGTCTAATCGAGCGTAGTTTTTGTTAATTTCAACTGCCTGCGCCTCAAAGTCGAAATCCCCCAGCGTCAGCGCCATCAGTTCCCCTGAGCGCATACCGCTCCAATATAACAGGTTGAAGATGGTTTTTGAGATGATCTTGTCGCTGATGGCAGCCTCAAACCGCTTAAACTCATCCAGCGTCCAGAAATCCATCTTATCCGCCTTGCTTCTTCCCATGGAGCCGCATACTTTCGCCGGGTTTTCCGGAAGGCCGTAATACTTGCAAGCGTAATTGAACAGGGCGGACAGTTGGTTGTGAATGGATTTGAGATAGGTTCTTTTTGAACTTTTTCGGATTCGACATCATGACAGTCTGCCACTGTCTGACTGTCGTGGCCGTGATTTTGTTCAGCTTCATTTCCCCGAAGTACGGAAGGATGTGTTTCCGGAACATATTTTCCTTTCCGGGATATGTGGTCGGTTTTAGGCGAACCTTACAATCCGCCAGATAAATCTCCACAAAATAGCGGAACTTCATATCGACAGTACCGCTGTACTTGTTCAGAAACTCTAATTCCCATTCCTTCGCCTCGCGCTGAAGCTTAAAACCTTTCTTCATTTTTTCTGGATGCTTTTGCCTGTCAATCCTTATATACAAACTTGTATAGTGAAACGGCAACGGAGAAAAAAACGGCTGCATTTCTGAAACAGGCCGGTCTGTGTGAGCCGCCTTTGATCTTTGCCGTGGAGGACCGGGAGGGGGCCTTTGTGGGCTATGTCATTTATCACCCCTACGATGAGAGCGCTTATGAACTGGGGTGGGTGCTTCACAAAGCGTATTGGCATCAGGGCTATGCCCGGGAGCTGACGGAGGCCCTCATTGAAGATGCCGGTGCAGAGCAGATTCCCTCATAATCGAGTGCTCTCCTCAGCAGTCGGCAACTAAGAAGATTGCCCTGCGGAACGGATTTGTCTATGAAGGCAATCCTGACGGCTGCGACGTTTACCGCCTCCGGCTGCATCATGGCTGAGGCCCGAACGTCTTAGAGGGGCCGGTTGCAAAAGTAGCGCTATGGTACGGAACCCTCCGTTTCCCGGCTCTTTTCCCGGAACCGGAAGGGGTTTTTTAAATCACAAGCTCCAAAGGTTCTCATGGCCATGCGGTACATCGCTTTTGCATGGATTCTATCGTGCCAAAGGAACCGTCTGAGCAGTTTTCGGAGGGACCACATCTCTCCGTAGCTCCCCTCTACCGCCGGGCGGTTCAGGGAAGCCGTCGGACTGCCCAACCGCTCAAATCCCCTCTTCCGGCATGCAGCAATCGTTCCGGTATTGTCCGCATGCACGCCGATTTCACCAAAATAATAGGCATTTACATTTTTGTGTGCTGGTACATTTCCCGGGCGGTCCGTGGTACCGGGCCGTAAAAAGTTGTTCTGCTGGGTAAACAGCTGGCATCCGGATTCGGGACAGACTGATATAAAACCAAAAATCCTCGGCAGACTTCAGGACCAGCGCTTTGCGCTGCCTGTATTCTTCCTCGGACAGAGGCGCCTTCTCTTCCTCAAACAAAACATCGCTGTCTGCATCTGCAATCCTGAGGGTCACTGACTTTTTCCTGCACCACTTCCACGGTCCATGCATCTGGGGGAGCCCCATGGCTCCATTCAAGTAAGAGGCAATTTCTTCCCCCATCTTCCCCTCTGCGCAGGCCCTGTTCGGCCCCCGCGTAAACGCACCGGCATAGTCTATTGCATGCGGGAGAGAATCTTCCCCATGATGCTCCCAGACGCACCGAATGACCTGTCTCATCTTTCCTGACCTCCCCTATCCGTAACCCAGCCCACCGCCGCCAAAAAGTTACCCGGACATCATACCGAACCGGCAGGGCTGTGTGCCGTTTGATGGATCTGGCAGCGCTCAAACAGAATATCATCCATGTAATTATACAGCATAAATAGAAAATCACCGATTGTAGGCGGTTGGGAAATGGGGCGCTGCGCAAGCTCGGTAAACAGCGCCGGGTTTGCCTCCCAGGTTTTTGTGGCGCAGAAGCGAATGTTACGCTCCACCGCACCGGCGTTCATCTCGCACATGGCCGCGACCTTGGGATAGAGCGTCTTGGTGAGGCTTCCCAATAAATCAACATCCTCCAGGATCAGCTCAACCGCTACCAGCAAGGGTTCATAGCCTTCTTGTGTTTTGTAAATGCCAAACCGGTACAAAAAAGTGTTTTCTCAGTTCTCTCATCGCAATTTCTCCTTCGTTTTTAGATTTATTTCATAATAAAATATTCCGAAATAAATGTATAGCAAACAAGAGAAATCGATCAAATCTGAAGCTAGAAAGCGGAAATGCGAGCAAATTCGACATGCAGAACGTGGCTGTATCTTGCAAAAAGAGACCTAACGTTATGGGGCTACTCCTGAATTTTCACCAAGTCAGCCGACAAAGCAAAAACTACACCCATGCAGCAGCCCGTCCGTTTTGTTCACCTCTCCAAATCGATGAGAGAAACGATTTCTTATTTTCTGCCGGCTTGATAAGGGAAGCCCCATTGCTCCATGCCTGGATAATCGGGCGCATGGATTCCCCCAGTTCACTGAAAGCGTATTCCACTCTCGGCGGTACCTCCGGATACACGGTTCGGATCACAATCTCGTCCTTCTCCACGGCACGCAAGCTGTCGGTCAATCCTTTCCGGCTAATGCCGTCTAAATCCTTCCGCAGCTCATTAAATCGCCAGGTACGTGTCAGCAAATTCCCCATGATCAGCAACTTCCAATCAGCTGTACCGTCACTGCCACCGGGCAAGCCGGCATCTCCTCTTTCATCAGTATCTCGCACACCCGCAATCGTTTAAATTTCTATATTATGTTTATTATACTGCAATATGCCGTGTCCTGCAAGACTGCAGCACAAAAAATCCCAATTTCTTTCCCAAGCGCGCCAAAATACCATAGCAAAGCCAGAAGCAAAATAGCAAAGCCGACGACCAGGTTTCCCGACCGTTCCCGGCTCAGTTGCAAGAATCTGGAAAAAGTCGTTTCAGCCGGTTGGAGACATCCAACCGGCTTTTTTACCACATTGTCTTCCATTCCACCCTTCCCGCAGGCGGCATTTGCGGGCCACCATGTCTCCGAGTGCATTAAAATTCACGGTGGCCTGCAAACGCCCATAGACAAGCCCTGCCGTTTTCCATAGGAAAACTCACACGCAGCGTAACATGACACCGATGCAAACTGCAAGACGAGACAAAATCAGAGAAAATCTCGACAATCCGGCCGGCTTCCATGATACCGCGATATACTCTTGACAAACGATATACTGTGTGGTACGATATATACACAGGAGGTACCGTATATGGATATTGAAGATTGGAAATCCCAAATCAAACGCGGGACACTGGAATTTTGCATTTTGCTGATGATCCGGCAGCGGCCATCCTATGGATATGAAATTATCAGCACATTGGAAAAATACCCCATTGTGGCCGCAAAAGAAAACACCATCTACCCATTATTGCGGAGGCTGTTAAAAGAAGGATATATTTCCTCCTCATGGCAAGAAAGTGTAGAAGGTTTGCCGCCAAGGAAGTATTATTCCATGACGGATGCCGGACTGGCATACCTATCTGCCATGTCTGTAGAATGGGAGCATCTGCTTCACGCGATTCACGAACTGAGAGGAGAATGACATAATGGAAAAGAACTAAACGAATACCTGGGAAAGATCGAACGATACCTAAAGCCGATGGCCGTATCGGAGCGTGTCGATATTGTAAAAGAAATCAAAAGCGAGATCCTAGAATTGCAAAGCCACGGCGTTTCTGCACAGCAAATTATGGAAAGATTGGGGAACCCAAAGGAGCTGGCAAAGCCTATTTAGGCGAAGCGATTGCCAAAAGCAGCCGTTTCAGCTGGCGTAGATTCAGCGCCGTCATGGCATTCTATAGCCTTGCAGGACTTGGCGGTATGATTGTTCTTCCCTTTACCAGCATTTGTGGAATTGCCTTGATGGTCAGCGGCGCAATTTGCCCGATCGCAGGCCTGATCAAGTTTGCCGGTCACCTGATGGGATACGAAATTGCCGAAATTGGCATAGAAATCGGCTCTTTTTCTGCCAACGCCATGGTGTTTTTGCCCATTTCCATTTTAATCGGCGTCGCTCTATTCATCCTTGAAAACTACTCTGGAAGCTCACAATCGTTATCATCCGCTCCATCAGCAAGGGCAAGAAACAATTGGGCCGGTAAACCCGCGCCCAACCTGGATGGTTCCGGCCCACCGAGTCCTGTCAAGAATTTTGCCTCACTCGGAAGGCCGGTTACTCCATTCCGTCCAGCTATCGGAGGTTTCCATTAGATAACCTCAGAAATCATTCGCGAGTCAGTAGTATTCTGATAGAGTACTACTGATTTTTTATAGTTATTTAAGTATGTTTTCATTTTTGCTATGGAGTATATTAACGCCAACTATGTTTGTCTTTAAAATTCTCCAAATTAAACGCCCAACTCGCTTAGGATACCTTCCAGGAGTTGGACACCCGGAACAAGCGAATCTCTCTGTAAAAGCCAAAGTGTAATGAACAAGTAAGAATAAATTTATCCATGAGGCCCATCGTTTCATTGCCGCTTGAAAAGCAGGCAGTTACAAGAATTGACCGTCCGATCATTCTGCAGGTAATTTTCTAAACCTCACATTTTTCAGAATTGTTTAACCTATTTTCCAAAATGTACGGCATATATCAGAAAATTCCATGATATTTTTTTCTGCAATTTGCAAACTCTGTTGACTATCTAAAAATATTCTGGTATTATACTATAAAATACAAGTGAGCAGGCAGCAGCAATTGGGCCACCACGAGGATTCTGTCGCAATCTCCCATTTCTTAGAAGGAGTCACCGGCGCAATGAGAGAGCAAAGCCAAATAAAAATATGATTTTTACAGAAAGCAGCCCAGCATGAGCGAAGCAAACGCTTCTTCGGCAGAAAATTTTGAGAGGTCTGCCTGCCGACGGCGATATTCTGAATAAAAGTAAAGTTTAAACTCCGCAAGCCCAACCGCACAGAACGCACAACAAGTTTTCGATGCAAAATTTGTCACCACCTGGTAGGAGTATTTCTCCCAGTGGAAATAAAAGCGAAAAGAGGAACAACCAAATGAAACGAAGAATCATACCCATTTTGCTAACCGTAGTATTGCTAGCTATGGTTATGTTGCCCACAATGGCAGCATCGGCAAGTCAGTTTACCGATGTGAGCCCCAGTGCCTGGTACTACGAGGCTGTAGACTATGTGGCAAAAACGGATTATTTTCCGGAACAAGCACTACTACATTTAGTCCCAATACCAGTATGACGCGCGGCATGTTTGTAACAGTCCTCGGCCGTTTTGCAAACGCAGATACGCGTATGTACACAAGCTCCCGGTTCCATGATGTGGACATGGGACGTTATTTTGGACCATATGTAGAGTGGGCTGCGGACGTTGATATTGTGGAAGGTGTTACCGCTACCAAGTTTTCGCCAGATGCATCGATTACCCTGAGAGCAGATTGCGGCTATCTTATACCGCTTTGCCCAGCGGACTGGAAATGACACCACATATACGACAGATGCTTACCAAACCTTCTCTGATAAAGGCAGCGTGTCCAAGTACGCGCAGCAAGCGTTGCAGTGGGCCACATGTAAGGGCATAATCCATGGCGTAGTCAGCGACGGTCAGAGTAATTTGAGACCGCGGCGGACCGCTACGCGTGCCGAAGTTGCGCAGATGCTCTTGAACAGTCAAGACGTTCTCGTGAAAACAGAAATTGTCTTACCCGACGATCCAGCCCCAACTCCCGACCCCGGTATTGTGTATTGGACGCCTGGTGGATCCGTTTACCATTCCACAGCCGAGTGCCCAACGCTGGCCCGGTCTCAAAATATTCAAAGCGGAACCGTAGCCGAGGCCAAAGCCGCCGGGAAAGACAATCCCTGTAAAGTGTGCCACTAAATTGTGTGCGTTTTTTCATCAGAAAAACTGCCCCATCCGGAAGTCTCCGTGGGTGATACCTCCATTGCCCGCCGTTTTCATTTCTACACTTGCGCAGCATATGATTTCGCGCTGGTTTTTGACACTGCCAATGTGGACAAAGCACACGCACAAACAAAAGTCATTGGACCTGTTGCAAAAATGCAATTTTTGCAAAAATTTTGCAAAATCACGAAAGCTCGTGGTTTCTCCCTAAAAATAGGCAAAATTTGAAAAGTCTATTTTGCAACAGTCCCTTTAAATTTGAGGAAAGTTCCCTTATTTGTTAGGAATGGTGAGTTAAATATATCCACAAAAAGGTTATTAGCCGAAGCTGTATTGCTCGCATACGCACAATGGCAGGCAAATCTGTAATAGGAAGGTAAGCATCTCCTATTGCGTTACTCCCTGATTCAATTTGAAAGTTCCATCTTCATAGCCAGTACGAATTCCGACATTCCATGAACTTGCCCAGCGCACTGCGTTATAGGAATAACTTGTGTTACAGTCAGAGAATGTTGTTACTGCGCCATTAGATTTGGGCTCATTCAGCATTTTCCAAAGGAACGTAACAATTTGGCCATGAGTCAGCGAAGCAGCAGGAGCCCCCTTTGCGTACTAGTTACTGTGGATGTCTGCGGCACCACTCCGAGCCCATAAAGATAATTCACAGTACTATAATAGAAATCGGTAGTACACATCAAAGCATACCTCGACTGAACTGTCTCGACATCAATAGCTCGGACAGTGATCGAGGATGCTGTCATCAGCATCATGATTATGAAAAATACTAATTGTGTTTCTCATGTATCTCGCAATTTATGATATTATTATACTATACTTATATAGTGCATATTTTCATAAAGATTCTCTTTCTTTTAAAAACACAAACTCAAATCATTTCAGGCAATAGGTAAATTCTCGACGTTGGCTCCCTTTCCACCGGAATGGTTATGACATGATCCGCCTGTGTCTGTTCAGGGTCATACACTGGCAAATCCCAGTTGGGAAAAGCTCAGAGAAATGCGGCAATCGCTGGATCACATTTCCATCCCGGTCTTCCACACGCATCTCAAATCCGTCTGCCACCCAGTCTGTATCATAAATAATCGCATTCCTTGCGGAGAGAATTTTTTCTCATTTCAGGCGATGCATTTTCCGGGTCAAGATAAGCAAACTCCTGCGCTTCCTCCCATTCAGTTTTCAAATCCCCATCATTCTCAACGCTTTTCTTATAATTCCATCCGAAGTAGGCCGCGAAATTTGATTTTCAGCAGAAGCCGAGGTACATAACAGCGTAACCGCAAAAAAAACACACGCAGTGCATATTTGAATGACCTTTTTCACTTGATGCTCACCTCACAATTTATTTTAATTTATTTTAAATATATATTTTCATATATCATTCCCCCTGTCGTAGAAACAGCGTATCAAAAACCGCTCTATTCCCCTGCGTTTAGAGCCAATTTCTCGATTAAGTCATTAATTTGGTAGCAGCTTCCATCATTCATGCATATTGCCATTTTCCCATCGACTGTAAACCCCTCGATTCAAATCCGTTGGATAAAATATATTACCTTTTCCCAGCAAATTGTTGCTATCCACTGACGGCTGATTCAGGAAAACCAGTAAAACCGCCCCCTGCATTCACATCTGAAAGCGCCGGACTGACTGCCCTGAGAATTATGATCCTCCATTACATCACCGTCTACTGTGCGAACGACGATACTTTCTCCGACAGACACGGGCCCAAAATAATCCTCAAGAACTGTAACAGTATAATCCGTGAAGTAAGTTGTACCTTTATCAATCGGAGAATAGGGAACCAGAATGCAGAGACACGCGGCACTGATGCATACAATTTTTGGACTTTTCGATACTTTTTTCTGTTTGGTCAAGAAATGAGTCTTCCACACACCCGATGGCGTCAAACAACCATTCATTTGGTTTCATACATTGTACCCCTCCTTCTCTAATAATTTCTTTAGTCGCTTTCTGATTCTGTACAAGGTAACAGAAACGTGATTCTCGGTCATGCGGTATCGGTTTGCAATTGCCGAAATATCATCTGCATAGTAGTAGCGACGGAGAAAGAGGTTCCTCTCGTTCGTATGTAAGCCAGCAACAAACTTCTGAATGACTCCATTCAACTCCCATCTATTCAATATATCATCCATGCAAAACTGTCCCGGAATGCACTCAGATAATTCCTCCAGTGGCGTGCATAACTGATCACCTCTACGTTTTTCCGCATGTGAATCGCGGTAACGATTAAACGCAAGATTTCTAATAATGCGCGCTGCGTATAGTTTTAAAGGATTTCGGGTAATTAGGCGGTATGGAACTCCAAATTTTCAACCAAGTGTCTGAAACGCACTCCTCTGCGTCCTCCGCATTCTGTAAAATGTTCATTGCAATTGTATTGCAATAAGCAAAAGTATTTTGCTCCAATCCTGATATCAGCCTCATCTCTTTGCCATAGTAAATTAATAATTTCTCCATCATCCATTTTGAATCCCCTACTATATAGGACACGGTTTTCTGCCCAATATTACCTGTTCGCCGCCAATTTTTTGCTAAAATTGCGGAAAACAGTAGCCACATCGTTTAGCCCCCTGCTTTTTACAAATCTGAAATGTGAATCGCAATGTTTCCAGCAAAATGAAGACACCTTCGAAGCTTTTCTGTAAAGCCCTGGCCCGTAATGAGAGCATCGATGCACACCGAGAACTTGCCACTTGAGCTGGGCGGAAACTGCCATATCCGCACTTTCCGAAAAGGGGCAAGGTAAAATAAGGTTTCCCAAAATAGAAGGACATGGTTTACAGAACTCCGGTAGAATGAAGTCACGACACACCATTCTGATAGGGAGACAGCAAACCATGTCAGAGAAAATTGTACAACGGAATGAGGAAGTAATCAAGAGGAAGCTCTTTGGGGCAGCAAGGTCTCTCCATCCACCACCAGGGGAACGAAACAAGAAGGTATATGTCCACATTGAGGATCGGCGAGATCGTCCTTTGGAAGGTGGGCGTGATCCGCATGTCTATGTGGATGGGGTCTATCTGCGCCGCAACTGGGGCGGAGAGTTTGAGAATGTAGCCATTCTGCTAGCAATTGCGGTCAACGAGAACGGGTACCGTGAGGTTTTGGGTGTCGCTGAGGGCATGAAAGAGGACAAGGCCGGCTGGGTCAGCTTCTTCCAGCGGCTGCGTGGCCGTGGCTTGGACAGGGCTACGCTGGTAGTCAAGATGCTTAAGGCAATTCATGCTCACGAGCGCAAAGGAACTGTCGGAGAAAAGGCTAAGGCTGTGGTGGAGGAACTCCATTCCGTGAAACGGAAGGAGGCCACCAAGAAGATAGCGGACGGCATGGAGGAGACTCTGACCTACTGCGATTTTCCCAGCGAACACTGGACGCACATCCGCACCAACCATGTCATGGAGAGGCTGAATCGGGAGATCCGCCGCCGCACC
>VOFH01002448.1_pt1 | contig 24448 bp, 43 predicted proteins | sample 5384091 | NCBI WGS metagenome assembly VOFH01 (sample SAMN12384727, study PRJNA508395) | human gut metagenome | isolation source: healthy gut G | host: Homo sapiens
GATTGGCAATCTTTATGTCTTTACGGGCGAAATCCATCAGACCTGAAAGCTTCAAAGGGTTTCCAGAAGGAACATAAAGCCCTATGGAATACTCATAAAGGCATAAAAGAGAAAGCTGTACACCTGGGACAAGGCTGCGGATATGTTCCAGATCCAGACTTGCACATGCTATGTGAGCCTTTTTGAAATAAAGAGAATACAGGCTGTTGTAGCTGTTCATAAAGGATTGAAGGACTGGGATCCCCTGAGGGTGAATGGACATCTGGCTGATCAGAAGTTCGAGAGCCGGGGAAAACTGTCCGCAAAGGATCAGTCCGCTGGAGTGGAGAAGATAATCCCTCTTCAAAAGGGAACTTTCCGGAGGAAGTTCCGGAATCTGCAGATTTCCGTCAGGGGTACTGGAAGAAGCGGCTTTCTGATCTGGCATGTTATTGCCGGAACCGGAACGCTCAGGTATTGTTTCAGCTGCTGCTCGCTGATGCGAAGCTGTTTTTCCTACTTTAGAAGAATATAATTCTCCACGTTTGATCAATTCATAAACAGTGGTCTTTTTAATTTGAAGCTTGTCTGCAATTTCCTGAGCAGTATAAAGTTTATTCATCAATTCCCACCATAACGTTGGTTGCTTTAATGACTGCGTAAGCGTCAGAGCCAACTTCAAGTCCAAGTTCTTCTACAGCTGCACAGGAAATAGTAGCTGTGATAATGTTGCCGCCTCCGATATCAATTGTGACGATGGAGTTAACGGCTCCCTTATTGATATTGATAACTTTTCCTTTTAACTGGTTGCGTGCACTTAATTTCATAGTTAAATCCTCTTTTTTTCATTATTTATTACAAAACTCTGAAAGACAGCTGTGTATTCATTATGTCTATATGCTGAATGGATGGATATCAGACAGATCGGGACATATGAGCAAGTAGGAGATTAGACAGGAGTATGAACGTGTTCCATAGCTGAGAAGCAGCTGCCTTTTGTATTTATTATTGGTAGTATTTAAATATCATAGCATGTTGGAAAGAAAATAACAAGGAGTGTTTCGTTGGAGAAAAAATGAAAAGTAAAAAAATTTGTGTGAACTAATAAAAATTGTACAAACAATGCAGGTTCAAATTGACATAGCAAATGAAATTAAGTATAATGAATGAAACTGAATAAAACATAACAAAACACAACAAAATACAACAAGAATGGAAGGCGTGAAATGAAAAAAAGAGTTTTTGCAGCACTTATGGCTGGTGTTATGGGAACTATGATGTTTGGAACTACTTTCGTATCTGCTGAAGCAGAGATACCGGAACTGAAAGGTGAGGTTTACGCATTTATTGCAGCCAGCCCTGAATAACGCCATGGAAGAGATTCAGAAGAATTTTAATGAAACTTATCCGGATGTTGAGATTCTTTACAATGCAGACAGTTCGGGAACTTTGCAGACTCAGATTGAGGAAGGCGCCCGCTGCGACATTTTCTTCTCAGCAGCTAGGAAGCAGATGGATGCACTGGTTGACGAGGGGATTGCTGACAAGGATTCTGTAGTGAATCTTCTTGAGAATAAAGTTGTTCTCATTAAACCAAAGGGGGAGAGACCAAGGTAACCGGATTTGAGAACATTCCAGATGCTGCAAACCTTGCCCTTGCCGGAGAGGATGTTCGGTTGGACAGTATTCACGCGAGATTTTTTGATAATCTTGGAATTACAGATGAAGTAAACAAGATGGAGATCAATGAGAGGAAAGAACGTTACGGAAGTACTTGCATCTGTAAGTGAGGGCAGTAATGAGGTTGGTATCGTATATGCTACGGATGCGGCTTCTGTGGCAGATTCTGTTGAGGTTATTGCAGAGGCACCGGAGGGAAGCCTTAAAACACCTGTACTTTACCCCTGCCGGAATGGTAGAAGATAAAAAGCAAGTGATGATGATAAAGCAGCAGCAGAAGCATTTCTTGAGTACCTTCAGTCTGATGAAGCTCTTGAAGTATTTGAGAAATATGGATTTGCAGCTTATGTAAATGGCGAAAACGGATGACATGGCAGCCGCTGAATGGCAGAGCCGACAGAGGAAGCATCTGAAGACACTGCAGAATAAAGGATAATAATATGGTAGAATTTCTCAGTGAAATAAACTGGAGTCCTTTGTGGATTTCTTTGAAAACCGGTGTGGCAGCAACTATATTTGCTTTTTTTCTGGGTGTATTCTGTGCAAGGAAGATCATGAAACTGAAACCGGGGAGCAAGGGCAGTGCTGGATGGGATTCTGACAATGCCTCTTGTTCTGCCTCCTACAGTAGCTGGATTCTGCCTGCTTTTGCTTTTTAGCCTGAAAAGGCCTTTTGGAAGTTTTTCTGCTGGACAATTTTGATATTAAAGTAGTTCAGACATGGACCGGATGTGTGATCGCAGCTTCTGTGATCGCGTTTCCACTGATGTATCGAAATGCCAGGGCGGCCTTTGAGCAGGTGGATGTGAATCTGATCTATGCAGGAAGAACTCTGGGAATGAGTGAAAGCCGGATATTCTGGAAGGTAATTATACCTGCAGCAGGACCTGGAATTGCTTCCGGTACTGTACTGGCTTTGCCCGTGCCATTGGAGAATATGGTGCAACCTCCATGCTTGCCGGCAATATCCTTGGAAAGACAAGGACGGTTTCTGTTGCAATTGCATCGGAGACTGCAGCTGGAAATTATGATATGGCAGGTTTCTGGGTCGTAGTGATCATATTGATCTCATTTCTGGTGGTTGCAGCAATTAATATTGCTTCCGGCAGAGGAATGCAGACCAGAAGGTGGATATAATGGCGATTGAACTTGATATTCAGAAAAATTTTAAAGGCTTTTCCCTGGATGTAAGACTGAAGGGGCAGGATGGACCTATAGGGATCCTGGGCGCTTCCGGGAAGCGGAAAGAGTATGACTCTTCGCAGTATTGCCGGAATTGAAACTCCGGATTCCGGAAGAATCATTATTAATGGGAAGACTGTTTTTGATTCTGAGGCAAAAATTAATTTAAAGCCTCAGGAGAGAAGAGTTGGATACCTGTTTCAGAATTATGCCCTTTTCCCAACTATGACTGTGGAAAAGAATATTGCCTGCGGGTATCGAGGGGAAAAAGCGAGCTTTCACAGAAGGTTGCAGATTACATAAAAGATATCATTTGGAGGGACTGGAAAAGCATTTGCCGTCGCAGCTTTCTGGCGGTCAGCAGCAGCAGGTGGCTCTTGCGCGTATGATGATCGGAGAGCCGGAGGTGATTCTTCTGGATGAACCTTTTTCTGCGCTGGATGGGTATCTGAAGGATATTTTGCAGCGTGATATGCAGAATTTTTGAAAGATTACAAAGGCGATATGATCATGGTAACTCACAGTAGGGATGAGGCATATAAATTCTGCAGTCAGCTGACCCTGTTGAATAATGGAAAAGATATTCTTACTGGTGAGACCAGGGATATTTTCGAAAATCCTCAGTATCTGGAGGCTGCAAGGCTGACTGGATGTAGAATTTTCTGCAGTGCAGAAGATGGGCAGCCATGAGGTTTATGCATTGGATTGGGAGCTTATGCTTCGTTCAGAACAGGAAGTGACAGAGGATATTACCCATGTTGGAATCCGGGGACATTGGATGAGACCGGCAACTAAGGCTGGTGAGAATACCATGGAAGTGCAGGTTGAGGAGTATATTGAAAATACTTTTGAGCATCAGTATCTGTTTTCGTAATAAAGGGGCTGCAGAAAGCGGCACTTTGTGGTGGATGTGCCAGAAAAAAGAATTTCAGGAAACTGCAAAGGACAATATCCCAAAGTATCTGTATTTTCCACCAGAGCATGTGATGTTGTTGAAGAAATAAAACAAGGTGGTTCTGAATGAATAATAAAGGAATATGAGACAGCATGGAATGGTTTGCTGTTTCATATTTCTTATTTTGTATTGCGAAGTCTGCAGAAGACGGATAGTAGAAGAATGTCTTTATTTCAGATATGTTTTAGAACTTTTTTTAAACAAGCTCTGATGCTGCGATAAAAAACGCCGGAAACCTTGAATTACAAGATTTCTGACGCTTAAGAGCAGGGGATGAGAATCGAACTCCCACCAAAGGTTTTTGGAGACCCCTATCATACCATTTGACCAATCCCCTATGTTTTGTTTCTGTTGCAATTATACATACAAAAGGAACAGTTGTCAAGGCAAAATTAATAAAATTTGCACGAAAACAATTATGAAACGGAGATGGAGAGGGATTTGAACCTCGCACCGGTTACCCGATCTGCCGCATTTCGAGTGCGGACCCTTCAGCCACTTGGGTACATCTCCATGACATTCTCCATTATATCGGGGATTGGATAAAGGTCAATCTTTTTTATTTTTTTATAATTGACGTAAAAAGAATAGTGTAATAATATGAAAGGAAAGCAAAATACGAGGAGACCAGTTATGAGTGACAAAAGACATCCATAGAGAATGCAGTAGAGCGTCTGACTGCCATTACCGTAGAGAAGAGTTGTTTCTGACAAAAGAGCGGAAGACATCTGCCAGTCCGTGCAGCAATTATTGATATTGTGAAAGAAATGAGATCAGTTATTTTTCCGGGATATTTCGATATTGATTCGGGAGCAGCTGTTTTCGGAACATTATACCGGATATCTGCTCAATGACCTGTTTGACCGTATGCAGGCACAGATTGAGACGGCTTTTTTCTGTATGTTGGCGATGATATGACCAGTGCATGCGGCAAGGCAGCACAGGTAACCTCAGATTTTTGAGCAGCTTCCGGAAGTGCAGGAGAGACTTCTGAAAGATGTGCAGGCTGGTTTGATGGAGACCCGGCTGCAAAGAGTACAAAGAAGAAATTATTTCTTCTTATCCTGGATTTTATGCAATTTATGTGTATCGTCTGGCACACATCCTTTATCTGGAGGAGGGTTCCGTTTATCCCAAGGATTATGACAGAGTATGCTCATGACCATACAGGAATCGATATTAACCCAGGTGCTACGATTGGGGAATATTTCTTTATTGACCATGGAACCGGTGTGGTAATCGGTGAAACGACTACTATTGGAAATAATGTGAAGCTGTATCGGGTTACCCTTGGCGCTCTTTTCTACAAGAAAAGGACAGCAGCTTTCTGGTGTGAAGCGTCATCCCTACTATTGAAGATAATGTGACCATTTATTCCAATTCTTCTGTGCTGGGCGGTGAGACTGTGATCGGAGAGAATACGATCATCGGAGGTAATACCTTTATTACAGCATCTATTCCTGCAAACTCAAGGTCAGTGCAAAAAGTCCGGAGCTTGTGATCAAGAAGCCGCGTACACATGGGGCTTCAATGTCTGGGACTGGGAAAATTAACGGAATAAAGTGAAAATGGCAGTTAACAGAACAGGCACAGTGGTTTTTAGGAAAATATCATTTCTGGAAAAAAAGAAAGTCGCAGTGTGAATCTGGTAACATGCATCGCTGTGAATGTGATGAAACTGTGTAACTGCTGACTGCTCAGAGCATGTTTGAAAAATCATTCCACAATCTGCACGCCTCACTTTGCGGTATATTTCGCCCGAATTCAGTTGCCGTAGCCCCGCTATGGCGCTTTCATCCGGACAAAATCTCCCACAAATTGTGACGCACAGCTTCTTGCAGAAAGAAAAATATTTTTCAAACATGCTCTAACAGACAAGCAATATTGCATCAATCTTAGAAAACAAAAGAAAAAAATTAAAAAATTTCAAAAAAGTTGTTGACAAATATTCCAACATCATATATACTAATCTTCGTTGTGACGGACAAGCACAAATGTGCGGGTGTAGTTCAATGGTAGAACACCAGCCTTCCAAGCTGGATACGTGGGTTCGATTCCCATCACCCGCTTATGCGATAGTGGCGTAGTTGGTAACGCGCGACCTTGCCAAGGTCGAGACCGCGGGTTCGAGCCCCGTCTATCGCTCTTCTGACAAATGTCGCAAACACATCTGAATATGATGTGCGGGTGTAGTTCAATGGTAGAACACCAGCCTTCCAAGCTGGATACGTGGGTTCGATTCCCATCACCCGCTTGTGCGATAGTGGCGTAGTTGGTAAACGCGACCTTGCCAAAGGTCGAGACCGCGGGTTCGAGCCCCGTCTATCGCTCTTTTAAAAGCCAGGAATTAAGTTTCTGGCTTTTTTACATGACGCATTATTTTCATTGGAGCAGAGCGTTCCATAGAAACTGAGCAGATACAGACCCGAAAGTCCGACCAGTGCGTAGATGATTCTGGAAATCCAGCTCATACTGCCAAAGATGAGAGCTACCAGGTTAAAGTTGAAGAACCCGATCAGTCCCCCAGTTGACAGCGCCGATTATTGTAAGAGTCAGACAGAAACAATTTAAAAATTTATTTTCCATAAGTCACCATCCTTTCGTAACTATAGTGTTTCTTTTTATCGTGGAAATTATACGAAAAAGCCTGTATAAAATGTGGTAAAAGATGGATTTTAGCAGCAAAAAACAGGGGGACTGTCTGAAACTGCAAAGAGATAAAAAATACGCGAAAGCCTTAAACGGAACTTTCGCGTATAAAATATTCATTGTGCTTCCCTATATGGTTGCTTCTTTACTGAAGATTTAATGTCTGCGCTGCTGTAATTCCAGTATCAAACCAAATGCGTCGAAGCATGCAAGGTAACCGGGCTCATATCATTAAGGGAAAAAGCGACATACATTTACCGTTTCTCGGGCTGGATTTCTTTCATAAAATGCATCAACAGCCTCATCACTGTTTGCCGGAATAGCTGCTTCAAGAGCCGTATCATTCTGATAAGCGGTAAGATTTACATCTACCATAGCACTGGAAGAACTTTCTCCGTTATTTATTGTAGTCGTAGTAGACAGAAGACAGGGTTCACCGCCAAAATCTGTGGAAACTACATTTCTGGTATAGTGGATGAGAAACGCTGGTTGGAAAGATCAATGGTCCCATCGGATGTGGCTGGTGTCTGGGCTGCAGAATCAGCTGAATGATCGGTTTCCCTCCGCTGTGGAATCGGAAGCCGCCAGTGTCTGGCTGATCTCATCCTCTACACTTTTGAAATTAGCGGACATGATCTTTACCGTTTCCTCATCAAGAGCCGTAACTTTCCATTGGCCGTTTACTTTGATCATAGGATAAACAATGTCTGTTTCACTGAATTTGTCTTCCAGGCTGGGGCTTTTCCATTAAAAATAGAAACAAGCTTGTCCTGGGTTTCCTGTTCCGTAGACTCTCCGGAAAAGGCGCTGGAAACAATCTGACGAAGGAATTCGGTTACAGTTTCACGGTAGATATCAGATCCGTCTACATAGCGGATCCGCGCAGTGACTTCAGCAGTGCCGTCTTGAAAACTGAAACGTGTCTTTGTGATCTTCCAGGTCATTTTGGCATTGATGGATTTGAAGAAGCTTTCGTGGGTGGCGTTTCGCACATCTGCATTGTCAAGAGCGGAAAGATCGGCGCTCTGGAGCATACTTTCCATTGTGTCGAAATCAAGGCTCTGGATGCCGGTAAGATGTTATCAATTCTTTGGCTGGCTGGCTGCGTTCGTAGAAATAGTAGCCAATGGCTGCCGCCGGCGACAAGGATAAGAATAAGCAAGCAGGAATGCGTCCGGCCTTTCCTTTTCTTTTTTCTTCGGAACAGGGTGTTCATCTGGCATATTTAGTTGTTTTTCTTCCATGTTTCCTCCTTGTTGGGTTTAGAGCCTGTTTGAAAAAATCATTCCCACAATCTGCGTCCACTTTGCGGTATATTTCGCCCGAATTCGGCCTGCGTAGCCCACTAAAGCGCCCTCATCCAGACAAAATTTTCCACAAATTGTGACGCATCTTGCAGAAAGCCTTTTTCAAACATGCTCTGGTGATGTCTATGATATTATAATTTCATAAATTGACCGTCTGTAAAAATTTCACATATAAATCTGTGTGACATCTTTTTATTATAGTATACTCTTGGGAGAGTGTCAAAGTATTTACAGAGTGTTACTGCTCCTCCGTTCACAGTAACTTCATTCACAAGAAAAACAGACACCTTCTTGTGACAAGCACAGAAGTAGCGTTTGCTGCGCAAACTTAATTCTCGGGTTTTCTGTGAACTTTGTTCACAAAAACACCTCGCGGAACGTTACTAGTCAGGTCGCGAACAGTAACCAGTAACTTTGCACGGATACCGGGTATTTATGTTAAAAGATAATAAAAAAAAGAAAGAAAGGCGGAAAAAAACTATGGGTGCAAGTATGAAGCTTATATAGAGATCAGGCGGACGGTCTTGTTTCCGTTCTGGCAGTGGTTCGGATGAGACACCGTACAAAGGAATCCTGCAGCTTGTTCATGGGATGAGCGAATACAGAGGCGCTATCTTCCCTTTGGAGCCATATATGGCTAAAAAGGCTATGTATGCGTGATCCACGATCACCGCGGTCATAAGGAAAAGTGTGCGGGCGCTGGATGACCTGGGATATGTATGGCGGCGGCGCGGATTGCGATCCTCAAGGATATTGAAAGGGGTGGTGAACCGGGAAATGCACCAAGCTTCCGGATCTGCCATTGATCTTATTCGGGCATAGTATGGGTTCGCTGGCCGTGCCCTTTTTTGCAGAGATCATGATGACTGCATGGACATGCTGATCGTTTTGGTTCTCCCAAGCAAGAATGGGGCAAGATCTCTTGGAGAAGCAATTGCCCATATGGAAAGTGCTGTGTTTGGACCAGCCCACAAGAGTAAAAAGTTATCGAAACCCTTTCCTTTGCCGGAAATGTGATGCGCTTCCGCAAGGACAAAACTGTACTTCCTGGATCTGTGCCAATAGGCAGCAGCTCAGGGAATACTCCGATTCTGAACTTTGTGGCTTTACGTTTTACAGATGATGGCTATCTGGCACTTTTTGAGCTGATGAAGCGTGCTTACGACGTAAAGCACTGGCACTGCACCAGACCGAAAATGCCCGTGCTTTTTGTCAGTGGTTCTGATGATCCCTGTATGATCAACGTGCGTCATTTGCAAAAGCAGTGCAGGATATGCGGCGCGCCGGTTATGTAGACGTGAAAGGCAAGCTGTATCGGGAATGCGCCACGAAATTCTGAATGAGACAGACCGGAAGCGGGTTTATCATGACATTGCCTTCTATATAAAGAAAAAAGGGTTTTTGAAAACACGTCCATTATGCATAATATGCTCTATTTTGCACATACTCACAGAAATACAGTGTGAAATGGAGAACTATATGAAAAAAAGGCTGGATTCTGCTGCTGGTTCTTCTGGGTGTGGCTTTTCTTATGAGCTGCGGCAAAGATACGGAGCCGGATGAGACAAAGGGAACTGGTAGAATGAGAGGAGGATGCCAAGCTGGTGTCCTTCTTTTTGAACTAAAAATAGATTAGTTTTATATAGATTGCAGAAATGATTTTTGAAACAGGCTCCCAAGTCTTTTTTTTAAACATGCTGTAGTGTTATGACAAACAATCTGCGCTTATTGAAACAAACAAATGTCTTTGTATAAAATACACAAAAAACACACCATAATAGCACTAAAAAATAGTACAAGCTTAAAAATTGCATTGTCACTGTTCTAAAGTTTAAAATGTTACTTGAATAAAGCAAATTGAAATGCTATAATTTTTTTACATATTATAAAATGAACTCTGGTCAGAAATCAGTCTGATATGGGTGTGGTATTTTGACGACATCTCTCATAAAGGAAAACGAAATAAATGTTTTCGACCGGAAAAAATAAGGAGGAAAAAAATGGGAAAGTATTTTTGCAAAAGACTTGGAATGGCGATTCTGACTATCTTTCTGGTAGCCTGTCTTACCTTCCTGCTGATGAATGCTGTACCTGGAAGCCCATGGCTCAGTGAAAAACACCTTCCGAGACCACACTGGCTGCACTGAATGCCAAATATGGACTGGATAAGCCTGTCTATGTACAGCTGTTTATGTATCTGAAAAATATTCTTCACGGTGACTTCGGTGTATCACTTAAGATGCAGAAGAACCGTGCAGTTCTTTGACATTATCGTGGATATGTTCCCGGTATCTGCCAAGGTAGGTGCGCTTGCACTTGCATGGGCGATTCTGGTGGTGTACCTCTTGGCTGTCTTGCCGCATTTAAGAGAGGCAAGCTGACAGACAGCATTCTTCGTGTGATCTGTACACTTGGAATCTCCATGCCAAGCTTCGTTGTGGCATCTGTTCTTCTGGTAACCCTGACCGGAAACAATGCACTGAATCTGTTTCCGTCTATTTTTGATCCGTCGCAGGGATGGCGTGCCTATGTACTGCCATGCTTTGCCCTGGGCTTTATCCAATGTGCTATACAGCACGTCAGACACGTTCTGCCATGCTGGATTCCTTAACCAGGAGTACATTAAGACAGCCCGCGCCAAAAGGTCTGAAAAACACAAGATTATTTTCAAACATGCACTGAGAAATGCACTGATCCCGGTTATTACATACTTAGGACCGCAGGTGGCCTTTACCCTTTGTGGTGGTTTCGTTGTAGAGAGCGTATTCTCAATTCCGGGACTTGGACGTTATTTCGTACAGTCCATCCAGACCCGTGATTATCCGTTGATTATGGGAACCACTATTTTCCTGGCAGCATTTATTATTCTGATGAACCTGGTTGTAGACTTCCTTTATAAGGTTGCTGACCGAGAATCAGCCTTGCGAAAGGAGGAGAATGATCGTGGCAGAAGATAAGAAGATTAAGAAATGTCCGGTGAGTCTTCAGCCGGATATTGAGAACCTCCTTCAGGATTTAAGTCCGGATGATTTTGCATCTGCGTCCAGACAGGAGAAGGATGATTTTATTCAGGACCGCCAGAGTGTTTCCTACTGGAAAGATGCCTGGAGAAGATTAAAGAAAAATGTGGTGGCTATGGTTGCACTTGGTGTGATCGTATTCCTGTTTTATTTGCCTTTGTGGGTCCGCTTCTGATCCCATATGGTTATGACGAGTTTAACAAAGGTGCTGAGAACCTTTATCCTATCATTACACACTGGAGGACACCCAGCGTGTGAACGACGAGATCGCTTCCAGAACCCAGTCCGATGTAGTGGATGTAGATGAAATGATCGCCCAGGCGAAAGCAGAAGCTGAGAAAAAGGGCGAGAAATTTACAAAGAAAGATGAAGCAGTTATCCGTGCAAAGCAAAAGTCGCTGCAAAACCTTCAGAAGATTCTTCTGAGGAGCAGAGCGTAGATGAGGATTCCATCCGCAAGGAGCTTGGAATCAAGAAGCATATTTTCGGTTATTCCCAGGCAGAGCTTGAGCGCAAGGCAAATGGGGAAAAGTATTCCCTCATGTATTTGGTACTGACATGTATGGCCGTGATATTCTGGTCCGTGTTATGTATGGTGCCCGTGTTTCCATGTCTGTCGGCGGCGTATCTTCGCAGCTATCCTGGTACTGGTGATCGGCGCCCTTTATGGTGCTATTTTCCGGTTACTGTGGCGGCAAGGTGGACGCAGTGATGCAGCGTATTGTTGAACTTATTTATGCAGTTCCGGAGATGCTGGTTGTCCTTTGATCGCAACTGCACTGAAACCAATCCTTACTGACTATGTGAATTCATCAGGAACCAGTCCTATGAAATTTTTGTCAATGTACTTGGACCGAACCTGATCTCCATGTTTATTGCATTTGGTCTGTTATACTGGGTTACCATGAGTCGTATTATCCGTGGCCAGGTACTTCAGCTGAAACAGCAGGAATATGTAACCGCAGCAAGAGCACTGGGTGCATCTGGCGGCAGAATCATCCGCCGTCATCTGCTTCCAAACTGTATCGGACAGATCGTTGTTTTACCTGCCTGCAGATACCGTCTGCAATTTTCCTGGAATCCTTCTTATCCTACCTTGGAGTTGGTGTTTCTGCACCTCTTCCAAGCCTTGGATCCATGGCAACAGACGCACTTAGCGGTATGTACACTTATACTTACAGACTGATCATTCCGTCCGTGATCCTGAGCATTATGATCCTTGCATTCAACCTGTTTGGCGATGGACTTCGCGATGCTCTGATCCGAAGCTGAAGAAATAAGAGAGGAGGAGAACAATGTCTGAACAGAAAAATAAATTGCTGGAAGTAAAAGGCCTTGAAAGTATCCTTTCTTTACCCCGGCCGGCGAGGTAAAGCCGTTGGCGGTATCTCCTATGACCTGATTATGGCGTGAAGTTATGGGGGTTGTTGGAGAATCTGGTTCTGGGGAAAGAGCCAGGAGGCATATTCTATTATGGGGCTTCTTCAGTCCCCAGGAAAAGTTATCAGGCTCCATTACCTTCGAGGGAAAAGATGTCCTTTCTTTTTCCAAGGAAGAGATGACTGCGTTCCGCGGAAACAAAGTAGCTATGATTTTCCAGAACCCAATGACCTGCCTCAATCCCGTTTACACCATCGGAAATCAGCTTGTGGAAGCTCTTCGTGCCCATGATAAGAAAAAAAAATCAGGAAAGAAGAAGCCCAGAAACGTGCCATGGAAATGATGGAACTGGTTGGAATCAATAATGTGGAGAAGCGTATGAAGCAGTATCCACACGAGTTTTCCGGCGGTATGCGACAGCGTGTCATGATCGCTATGGGACTGATCTGCCATCCGCAGCTTCTGATCGCAGATGAGCCGACCACAGCCCTTGATGTTACCATTCAGGCACAGATCCTTGAGTTGATGATGGATCTTCAGAAAAGACTTGGAATGGGAATCATTTTCATCACCCACAACCTTGGTGTTGTGGCAGATATCTGCGACAAGGTATCTGTTATGTATGCAGGTAAAATTGTGGAGCAGGGACCAACGGATGATATTTTCTACGAGCCTGCACATCCATATACAAAGGGTCTTCTTCGTTCCATGCCCCGTGTTGATGCCGAGAGCTATGAAAGATTGATCCCAATCGAGGGAACACCGGTTGATATGCTGAATCCGCCGGAAGGATGTCCGTTTGCACCGCGTTGTTGAGCATTGCATGAAGATCTGCCTGAAGAAAATGCCACCGGTGGAAGTGGGAGAAACATCGTTCCGCCTGCTGGCTTCGGGTTCAGGACCTTATGAACAGGAGGAAAATAAATGGCAAAAGAAAAAAGCTTCTTGAAATTGAGAATTTACGAAAATATTTTCCGGTAAACGGCATAAAAGGTCCGGGGGTACAGGCTGTAGAGGATGTTTCCTTTATATCAAAAAAGGTGAAACACTCGGTCTTGTAGGAGAGTCCGGATGTGGAAAGACCACACTGGGAAGAACGATTCTTCGCCTTTATGAGCCAACCGGAGGAAAGATTATTTATGATGGCGAAACCATTTACGACAATTTTCTGGATAAAGACGGCAAACCTCTTGGAAAAGCCAAAGCTGCCAAAATGCTTCCCTACAGAAGAAAATGCAGATCATTTTCCAGGATCCGTCCGCTTCCCTGGATCCTCGAATGACAGTTGGTGAGATCATCGGAGAGGCCATTGATATCCACAAGCTTGCAGCGAGTAAGAAAGACCGCGCTGACATGATCAAAGAGCTGCTGGCGCAGGTTGGATTAAATACAGAGCATGCAAACCGTTATCCACATGAGTTTTCCGGCGGTCAGCAGCAGCGTGTTGGTATTGCCCGCGCCCTTGCAGTAAAACCGGAGTTCATCGTCTGTGACGAGCCGATTTCCGCATTGGATGTTTCTATCCAGTCACAGGTGGTAAACATGCTGAGGACATGCAGGAGCAGATGGGTCTGACTTATCTGTTCATTGCCCATGATCTTTCCGTTGTCCGTCATATTTCCAACAGAATCGGTGTTATGTATCTTGGCTCTCTTGTTGAGTTGGGCGAGAGCTATGAGCTGAACAGACATCCGATCCATCCATATACACAGACCCTGCTTTCCGCAGTTCCGGTTCCGGATCCAAAGCTGAGCCGGACAAGAAAGCGTATTATTCTGGAAGGAGACGTGCCAAGTCCTATGAATCCGCCAAGCGGATGCCGTTTCCACACCAGATGTCCATATGCCACTGAAAAGTGCAGCCAGGTAACTCCTGTGTTCAGAGAGCATGAGCCGGGCCACTGGGCAGCCTGCCATTTGCTGGACAAATAAAAGGAAGTTTAGGTATTTCGTTCTTCTTCACGGAAGAGCTGATGAATACAAGCGTCGATTCTCATCTCTCATGCGGCGCAAAAAAAGCATAAAGGAGGAAATGTAATGAGAAGAAAATTTATGTCTATGGCACTGACTGCAGCTATGGTATTAAGCATGGCAGCAACTCCTGTATTCGCCGAGGATACAGCATCTGACGAAGGATTCAACCTGAATCTTTGTATCGCATCTGAACCACAGACAATTGACCCTGCACTGAACTCCGCAGTTGATGGAGCTATCATGTGCAACCATATGTTCGAAGGTCTGGCTAAATGGGTAAATGATGGTGAAGGAAATGCTGTCACAGCTCCTGGACAGGCTGAGTCCTGGGAAAAGACCGAGAACGAAGATGGCACAGTTACTTACACTGTTAAACTTCGTGACGGCATCAAATGGTCTGATGGACAGGCGGTAACAGCTGGTGACTTCGTTTATGCATGGCAAAGCGTCTAGCAAATCCTGAGACAGCAGCAGATTACTGCTACATGATCGACATGGTAAAAGGATATGACGCAGTTGCTGACGGAAGTGCGGATCCAAGCACTCTTAGAATTACAGCAGTTGATGATCAGACTCTTCAGATCGATCTTACCTATGACTGCCCGTATTTCGAAGAAATCATGGCATTCCGGCAACCTTTCGGTTCGTCAGGATATGGTAGAGAGCAGTGACAACTGGACATTTGATCAAGAAAAAAGCACATACATTGGCAATGGACCATACAAAATGACAGAGTGGTCTCACAATGCTTACATCTCCATGGAGAAAAACGAGAACTACTATGACTATGAGAATCTTGGACCGGATACTATCAAGTTTACACTTCTTGATGACAACAACGCAATGCTCAAAGGTTACAACAACGGAGAGCTTGATTTCATCGAGAACCTTCCTGTAGACGAGATCCCCGACCTACCTTCGCTTCTGGCGAGCTTGAGATTCCGACTATCTTGGAACTTACTATGTATGCTTCAACACAGAGGACGAAGTTTTTTCTCCTGACCCTAACATCCGTAAAGCGTTCTCACTTGTAATCGACCGTAACTACATCGTAGAGAACGTTTCAGGCTGCGAGGTTCCGGCTGACGGATATGTACCGAACGGTGTAAATGATGCAGCTGGTGCTGGTAGATGACTTCCGTACAGTAGGCGGTTCTTACTACAGCATTTCCGATGAGGATTATGAGGCTAACTGCGAAGAGGCCTGTCAGCTTCTTGCAGACGCTGGTTATCCGAACGGCGAAGGCTTCCTGACTGTAGAGTATCTGTACAACACAGCTGATAACCACAAGAAGATCGGTGAGGCTCTTCAGAACATGTGGCAGACAGAGCTTTGCAACTGTTAACTTGAACAACCAGGATTGGAACGCATTCCTTCAGAACAGAAAAGATGGTAACTTCCAGATCGATCGTAACGGCTGGATCGCAGACTACAACGATCCTTGCTCATTCCTGGATATGTGGTACACAGACGGCGGTAACAACGACGCTCAGTACTCTAACCCAGATTATGATGCAGCTATCGATGCAGCAAAAGCTACTTCTGATCCGGAAGAGCGTATGAAAGCATTCCACGAAGCTGAGGATATCCTCATTGGACAGGACAGCGTACTTGCTCCAATCTACTTCTATACACAGCCATATATGCTCAATCCAGACATTGACGGCATGTACTACACACCACTTGGATACTTCTTCTTCGGTTATATAAGAAATAATCAAGTCAAAAGAATATAAGTCTTTTGGTATTACTTAAATGTGATGCAGAAGAAAATGACAGGCATTCGGAATTTTCGGGTGCCTGTTTTTGAGCAGCAACGAAAGCAGGGATAAAATTTTGCGAAGCTGTTTATTCTGTTGACCGATTATGCATGATAGCGGTATAATAAGCAGATAATGGTTATTGAACCAGACAGGAGGAACATATGATGAGAGCCAGCGGTATTTTATTGCCTATATCCAGTATCCCTTCCCAACCATGGAACCGGATGTTTTTCTAAAGAAGCTTACGCTTTTGTAGATCAGCTTGCAGAAGCGGGTCAGAAATACTGGCAGATCCTGCCACTTGGACCTACCGGATACGGGGATTCCCCTTACCAGTCTTTTTCCACATTTGCAGGAAATCCTTATTTCATTGATTTGGAGGAATTGATCCAGAGACTTCTCACAGCAGCAGAATGTGCAGAATGTGACTGGGGCGGCAGCAAAGCTATGTGGACTATGAGAAGTTTATCTTTCCAGATTTTCCCTTCTTCGGAAGGCTTACAGACGTTTTTACCAGATGGATGGGAAAGAAAAGCGAGCCTGGCTGATCCTGTGAGGGAGATGGAAGCCTTTGCAGAAAAGAGCAGGGCTTGGTTGTGTGATTATTGTCTTTATGGCAATAGGGACAGCCTGGAGGGAATTTCCTGGAATCAGTGGCCGGAGGATTTAAAGACACGTAAGCCGGAGGCGCTTGCTAAGGCAGAGAGGAGCTGAAGGAGGATATCAGCTTCTATGCCTTCAGCAGTTCTGGTTCTACCGCCAGTGGAACCGGCTGAAGAAATATGCAAATGACAGAGGTATTAAGATCATCGGTGATCTTCCTATTTATGTGGCTTTTGATGGCGCAGATGCATGGGCGAACCCGGATCTGTTCCAGTTTGATGAGGAGGCTACACCGGCAGCAGTGGCAGGATGTCCTCCAGACGCTTTTTTCCGCAACTGGTCGCTGTGGGAAATCCACTTTATAATTGGGAATATCATAAGAAAACAGGTTATAACTGGTGGATCCTGTATGACTCACTGTATGAAGCTGTACGACAAGGTCCGGATCCGATCATTCCGCGGTTTTGACGTGAGTACTGGTCAGTTCCTATGGAGATGAGACCGCTGAGAATGGAAAGTGGGAAAAAGGTCCTGGAATAGAACTGTTCGAGGTCCTGAGGAGGAGAAAATTATGATCTGGATGTGATCGCAGAGGATCTGGGATTCCTTACAGACAGCGTCAGGGAGCTTCTGGCAGAATCCGGATATCCGGGTATGAAGGTGCTCAGTTTGCCTTTGATGAAAGCGGCGAGAGCGTATATCTTCCTTTCCGATATGACAAAAACTGCATTGTATACACGGGAACCCACGACAATGAGACTACGAAGGGCTGGCTTGGGAACCTACCCAGTCAAACAGAGCCTACGTGAACCAGTACACAGCCTGTGAGGATAAGGACACAGATGAATGTATGGGGGGCTTATCCGGGCGGCACAGTCCTCAGCAGAAGTGTGCGTAGTACCTTTGCAGTGATTATCTCTGTCTTGGAAATGAAGCGAGAATGAATACGCCTTCTACTTTGGGGAGACAACTGGAAATGGCGTCTTACAAGAGGTCAGCTTACGGATGAGATCATTCACAGAATTAACGCCATGACCAGATTATACGGACGAATCCAGGAGAATAAGAAGTAAGATGAAGAGATTGCTTATATTTTGAAGGGCCATGAGAAAGTTTTCTGGCTCCTTTGTTCAAAAATGCTGAGGCCACCTTTGAGCTGATCGTGCCTCTGGTTGTTGAAAAAGAATCATGGATAATGGCATTAAGAATCAGGACAATGTCTATATCTGGCACCAGTGTGTGATCGTTGGTACTGCTTTGGAGTGATCGGTCTTGCATGTTCCTGACAGCACAGTATTTCTGCAAAGGCAGCTATGGGATTCATAATTGCTCCTTCTGCAAGGAGCTTTTTTCCCATATCAGCAGGCTTTCTTACAGAGAACTGGATATGCTTGGAACTCCTACCCTTGTGACAAGGATCACCAATGACGTGAATCAGGCACAGACTGGTGTGAACATGGTACTTCGTCTGTTCCTTCGTTCTCCTTTTATTGTTGTGGGTGCAGTGATCATGTCCTTTACCATTGATGTGAAGATTGGCCTGATCTTCCTGATTGCGGTTCCGGTGATTCCATTGTAATTTACGGAATTATGCGCACAACAGTGCCAATTTACAAAAAAGGCTCAGTCATTCCTGGACAGATTTCCCTGATCACCAGAGAGAATCATGGGTGCCAGAGTAGTAAGGGCTTTTGGAAGACAGCAGGAAGAATATAAAGAATTCTCAGAAGTAAACGACGATTACACCAAAGGTGCAGGTAAGAGCGGGGAAAAATTTCCGCACTTCTGAATCCTGCCACTACGGTTATCATGAACTTTGCCATTATTGGAATCCTCTGGTATGGAAGCAAGGAAGTGTCTGTGGGTATTCTTACACAGGGGGAAGTGGTTGCCCTTGTAAACTATATGAACCAGATCCAGATCGCACTGGATCGCTCTTGCAAACCTGATCGTGGCAGTGACAAAGGCTATGGCTTCCGGTGCAAGCCGTCTGAATGAGGTGCTGGATACACAGCCGTCTCTCACGGGATCAGGGCAATAGTGTTCAGAAAGAAAATGGCAGGCGCTGCAAGAGTTGTCTTTGAAGATGTGAGCTTTACCTATGCAGGCAGCAAGGAGCCGCGCTTTCCCCATATTTCCTTTACGGCAAAACCAGGTGAGACCATCGGTGTTGGTGGTACCGGATGGTAAATCCCACTCTGGTCAATCTGATCCCACGCTTCTATGACGTAACTTCCGGTAATGTGGTAATTGGATGGAAATAATGTAAAAAGAATATCCATTTTCACAGCTTCGTAAAAAGGTGGGATGGTACCACAACAGGCAGTTCTGTTTATGGGAACCATCGCATGACAATATGAAATGGGGCAAAGAGGACGCTTCCGAAGAAGAAATCCAACGGGCTCTTTCCATTGCGCAGGCAAGTGGTTTTGTAAAAAGTAAGCCGGAGTGGCTTAAACACCATATTAGAATCAGGGCGGCACCAATGTTTCGGGCGGACAGCGCCAGCGTCTTACCATAGCAAGAGCACTGGTGGGAGATCCGGAGATCCTGATCATGGATGACAGTGCTTCTGCCCTTGACTTTTGCCACAGATGCGGCTCTTCGTCATGCCATTCATGAGCAGACAAAGGGAATGACTGTGTTTATCGTGTCCCAGAGAGCAACCTCCATCAAGCAGGCAGATAAGATCCTGGTTCTGGATGATGGTGAGCTGGCTGGTGGGAACACAAAAAGAGCTTATGGAATCCTGTGAGGTCTACAGAGAAATCTGCCTGTCACAGCTTTCCGAACAGGAGGTGAACCGCTGATGGGAAGGAATAAAGAGACTATGAAGAGGGTACTGAAATTTATCAGCCCTTACAAAGCAAAAATTATCATTATGCTTCTGACAGCGCTTGTCACCGTTGGATTTACCCTGTATACACCCATTCTGATTGGTAATGGTGTAGATAATATCGTAGGTCCGGGAAATGTAAATACAGCCGGACTTTTTGAAGGTGCTTGGAGCTCTGGTTGTGATCGTTGTGGGAAATGCAGTTTCCCAGTGGGTGATGAACCTTCTTACCAATCAGGTTACCTACAGCGTGGTGCAGGATGTGCGAAGTCAGGCGTTTGCCATCTTCAGGAAGGTGCCGGTATCTTATATAGATGCCAATCAGCCAGGAGATATTTTAAGCCGTATTGTTTCTGATGTCAGTCAGTTTTCAGATGGTCTCCTTATGGGCTTTACCCAGCTGTTTACCGGTGTGCTGACCATCTTTTGGAACCATTGGTTTATGCTTTCCATCAGTGTGAAGATCACAGTGATCGTTATTTTGCTCACTCCGATTTCCCTGTTCGTGGCAAAGCTTTATCGCAGGCAGAACCTTCCGCATGTTTCAGGAGCAGTCCGAGAGAAGAGAGGAGATGACTTCTATTGTGGAAGAGCTTGTTGGAAATCAGAAGATCGTGCAGGCTTTCTTATGAGGAGAGAGCTAATGAAAGGTTTGGAAAAAAATGAAGAGCTTCGCGTCTGCGGAATCAAAGCGATTTTTTCTTTTCCTCTATTACAAACCCATCCACACGCTTTTTGTAAATGGTCTTGTTTACACAGCAGTTGGAATTTTGGTGCATTTACAGTAATTAAGGGCGGTATGACTGTGGGACAGCTGACCAGCTTCCTGAACTATGCAAATCAGTATACCAAGCCGTTTAATGAGATTTCCGGCGTTATCACAGAGCTGGAGAATGCGTTGGCATGTGCAAAAATCTCTTTGACTTTATTGATACACCGGCACAGGAGCCAGATGCGCCAGAGATGCTTGGGAGCTGGAAAGCAGATGGCCGTGTAAGCGTGGAGAGTGTTTCCTTTTCTTACAGAAAAGAAGTTCCGCTTCTTACTGATATTTCCATTGACGTAAAACCTGGACAGAGGATCGCCATCGTCGGACCTACCGGATGCGGTAAAGACCACTATGATCAACTAACATGAGATTCTATGATGTGAGATAAGGGACAGATTAAGGTAAGCGGTTATCCGGTAAGAGAGCTTACAAGAGACAGCCTGAGACGAAACTTTGGTATGGTGCTTCCAGGAGACCTGGTTGAAAGGCAGGAACCATCCGCGAGAACATTGCCTATGGAAAGCCGCCGGATGCGACTTTGGAAAAGGTTATGGAGGCAGCTAAGCATGCACATGCCCACAGTTTTATCAAGCGTATGCCAAACGGCTATGATACCGTGATTTCAGAGGGCGGAAATATTTCCCCAGGGACAAGAAGCAGCTTCTTTTGCATTGCAAGGGTTATGCTGATGCACCGGCTATGTTGATCCTGGATGAGGCCACTTCTTCCATCGATACCCGTACTGAGGTGAAGGTGCAGAAGGCTTTTTGCAGAGTTGATGGGAAGGAAGAACCAGCTTTATTGTAGCATCGTCTTTCCACTATTCAGGAGGCAGATCTGATCCTGGTCATGAAGGACGGAAATATTATCGAGCAGGGCAGACATGAGGAATTGCTGGCGAAGGGGCATGCGAATCTGTATGAGAGTCAGTTTGCTATTTCATAAGGGGGATGAATATGGAAAATAAGAATCTGGAAGAGACTGATGTAAATGAGAAGCAGAAAAGCCAGAAATGGAAGTCTGCTATGCCTATGAGAACCTGCCTGGTTATGATTCTGGCAGGGGTTTATGTGCTTATCTTGGTGTTTCACTTTGCCAGAATGTAATAAATGGTGCTGAGGGCAGCAGTCCTGGCTTTATGGTTGCGGGAGGATTTTTCATTGTGCTTGGCGTGGCTTTCGTGATCAATGGAATCCTTGCGGCAACATAAAAAGAACCAAGATTGAGAAGGAGTCAGATGCAGAAATTGAGCGCAGGCTTCTGAGACAGAAACTTCAAGGACAGTTGAATCTAAAATGGAAAGTACTTCATCCTTGAATAAGAAAATGTCTATTGCTGACCGCGCTAATCTAGTTATTGGCAATTAGAGGGGATACGACAGGATGAAGAATAGAGGAAATGTTTTTTGAAAATTGATATATTAATAGTGTTAATATATGTATGAAAATGAGTGGTGTAGTTATTTCGAGAACGATGTACTAGTTTGAACAGACCGGGCGTTACTTTTGCGTTTATGATTATAACAACGAAATTACGAATACAATACTAAATATAAAAAATAAACAGAGAAACTACGAATGATGTAATCAATCAGGGGGGTCTGTTTTTGTTGAAATACATGCTCTAGCGCCGTTTCCTGCGCCTGCGTTTCCCGCTTGGATTATGTAGAGATTGGACCAGCAGAATGCCGCACCAGCGTTGCTAACCCCGATACTGTCGATGCTCTCATCTCGTACAGAAGGCCCGCGGTCTGCCAGAAAGACTGGTGGTACTCGTCCAGCTACCCGGAAGCCCAGATGGCGCCTGCCAACAGATCAGCCAGATACCTCTTACTCCGTAAAACATAAAGTGGGAAAGAAATGGCAATGGCAGACAGTACTCTATCATGTGAGCGGCTTTTCGCACATAAAATTCGATGGAGCCTGGCAGAATAGGCGAGCTCGTCATAAAGTTTTGTTTTCGTTGAGAACTTCATGGTTTCCACAATCTGGCTAGCTTCATGGCTTAGGGCTCCGGACGGCACCTCCCCTGTCTGGGCTGAAAATGAATAAATCAGATACATCATCAGAATTTGCAGGGAAGAAAGAAAGAGGTTTCAGTAAATGGATTAAAATTTTCTTCATGGGGTTTACTATAACATGGGGAAAATAAGATTGTAAAAGAAAAGGTGATTTGACAAGGCTTTGAAAAAACAATAAAAACCAGAGCAAAGCAAGAAGGGGAGACAGGAGGGCAAAGAACATTATTTACAGGAATCTATGCTAAAATTGATTTGAAGTATGAAAAGCAGCGAAGATACTTGGTGGGGGAGACTCTGGCAGCCAGGTATCGTGTTGCTAAAAACACACAATGGAGACCAGGAGTGAAAAAAGACAGGTATGAGTTTAGCTGATCATATTTTATAGATATGTGTAAAGACGTAATTCTGCTTATACGATCAAACGTTTTGGTGTTGTGAACCGTTATGATCTGAGAAAGGAATTTCCGGCTCTGACACTTCGAAGAACTGCACTAAAAAGTGCAATGGATGAGATTCTATGGATCTGGCAGCAAAAATCCAATAATATCAAAGATCTTCACAGTCACATCTGGGACAGCTGGGCAGACGAGAATGGCTCCATTGGGAAAAGCGTATGGTTATCAGCTGGGTGTGAAGCATCAGTACAAAGAAGGCATGATGGATCAGGTAGACCGTGTTCTTTATGATCTGAAGAATAATCCATACAGCCGTCGTATTATGACCAATATTTATGTGCATGAAGATCTTCATGAGATGAATCTGTATCCATGTGCATATTCCATGACGTTTAATGTGACGAAGGAACCAGGGAAAGACAAGCTTACTTTGAATGCAATCCTGAATCAGCGTTCACAGGATATTCTGGCTGCAAATAACTGGAATGTATGCCAGTACTCCCTTCTTCTTATGATGATCGCACAATGCTGTGACATGGAAGCCGGTGAGCTGGTTCATGTGATCGCAGACTGCCATATTTATGACAGACATATTCCGGTTATCGTAAAGAGCTGATTTCAGGAAACCTATCCGGCACCGACTGTGAAACTGAATCCGAATGTGAAGAATTTCTATGATTTTACCACCGATGATCTGATCGTGGAGAATTATGAGACATGGCCTCAGATTAAAAATATTCCGATTGCCATTTAAACATGGAGTAAATGAAAAGGGTTCCAATGAATGCGTTTCAGATATTGATTAGTTACGGCAACCGCAGCAAAATCTCCCGCAAAGTGGGGCGTGCAGATTGCGGGAATGATTTTTTAGACATGCTCTAGGAGTTCGTATAAAAGGAGATTATAAAGAAATGAAAATAATAGTAGCTGCTGACAAAACTGGGAATTGAAAGACAATGTTCTTGTAAGCATTCCGGCGGATATGAAAATGTTTCGTCAGGAGACCACTGGAGGTTTGTGTTATGGGAAGAAAAACACTGGAATCTTTTCCAAATGGACTGCCTCTAAAAAACATAAACATCGTTCTTACCAAAAATAGGGATTACAAGGTAAAAGGTGCCATAATCGTTCATTCTATTGAAGAAGCTTACTGGAAGAATGGAAAAATATCCGGCAGAAGATGTATACTGTATCGGCGGAGACAGTATTTACAAACAGATTCTTCCTTATTGCGATGCTGCTCAGGTGACAAAGATTGATTTTGCTTATATTGCAGACAGTTATTTTCCGAATCTGGATGAAGATCCACAGTGGCATGTGGCAGCAGAGAGTGAAGAACAGACATATTTTGATCTGGAATATAAGTTTGTGAGATATGAGAGAAATAAATAAGCACAGGGAAAATAGAATGTGTTTTTACAAAAAATCAATTCTGCCATAACGACAGAACAGATTTTTTTGAATATGCGGTAGAGTGTGTTTGTAAAAATACGAAAAATGGAAAGCTTAAGAAATTACTCAATAACCTTCAGCCATCCCTCTGGAGCCTGGATGCGTCCCATCTGGATACCGGTCAGGGTTTCATACAGCTTCTTGGTGACCGGTCCCATCTCGTTCCATGCCGCTTGGGAAGCAAATTTCTTTGCCGTGGTCCACGATCTTTCCAACAGGAGAGATAACTGCAACAAGTACCGCAAAGACCCACTCTGCAAAATCTTTAACCTCGTCGAAGTAGACCTCACGCTCTTCAGCTTCCAAGTCAAAGGTACTCTTTGCAACGTAGATCAGAGAACGACGTGTGATGGAAGGAAGGATGCTGTCAGACTTCGGTATTTACAACCTTGCCGTCTTTAGTAACGAATAATGAAGTTTGCTCCGCCTGTCTCCTCAACCTTGGTACGAGTTTTTGGAATCAAGATACATGTTCTCATCGAAT
>VOFH01003545.1_pt1 | contig 24425 bp, 32 predicted proteins | sample 5384091 | NCBI WGS metagenome assembly VOFH01 (sample SAMN12384727, study PRJNA508395) | human gut metagenome | isolation source: healthy gut G | host: Homo sapiens
TGTATAAAAGAAGTTTACAACCCATAGGGCAGTCAATATCCTTCACGCTACTTGGCTGGTTCAGACTCGTCCATTGACCCCCAATATTCCTCACTGCTGCCTCCCGTGGTGGAGTTTGACCGTGTTCAGTTCCAATGTGGGGGACCTTCCTCTCAGAACCCTTATCCATTATGTTTGGGCCGTTACCCCGCCAACAACTCCACGGAACGCATCCCATCAATGACCGAAATTCTTTTTAATTTTGAAAAGCATGCCGGGAAGACCATGCCATCCGGTATTAATCTTCTTTCGAAAAGGTCCGCAAGTTGTCGGCATACTGCAGCCACTGCTCACCCGTGCGCCGGTCGCCATCCATCAAGCAAGCTTTACTGAATCCGCCTCGACTTGCATGTGTTAAGCCTGTAGCTAGCGTTCATCCTGAGCCAGGATCAAACTCTTTCATTGTAAAAGTATTGTTAATCATTCCATAAAGGAATGGATTTGTTGCTCTGTTCAGGACGCTCGAATTTAAAAAAGTATCTATTACCTATTTAATAAGTAATGACGTGAGGCAGAAAAGTCAGCCATGTCACGGAAGCAGGCGGGATTTACCAGCCCCAATACAAGACAAAGAGGGTCTGCTTGAATGCGGTTTATGACATCACGGCGCTAGAGGATATTGTCGCCAGATGGGACAATCCGGGCGAAAGCCGGAGAAGTGGTGGATACCCTGACAACCGGAAGCAAAGGAACCGATACGTCAGAGCCCTGGCTTAGCCGCTATCAAGTTTTGGAACGGAAAGCGCCGGAGGGCATGGTGCGATCCAGAGCCCAAAGTGGTTTTGTCCTACGCGGGACAGGAAGTCTCCGTCACAAACACCGGCGTCAGCTTTTCCAATGAGCGCCAGAAGGTGGAGATCAGCCTCAAAAAAAGCTGCTGGAGCAGAACAAAACCTTTGGCATCGGCGGGAATGAGGAGGGAAAACGTCTCTTTGGCCTGTTCGTTTTTGGAAAAGCTGACCGCAGCGGATGGCATCGCAATTCCTGAAAACGGGCTTTTGGAAACCATCGGCCTTGACGAAGGCGGAAGCTCTGTATTTCAAACCGACGTGCCCCTGCGGGCCGCGCTTTATGTGCAGGAGCTGGAAACCGATGAGCAGTATGTTTAAGCGGTAAGAAGTATCCGGTGGCGTTCGAGTATGCCGGACAGGATACCGCCAAAGTCGAAAATTAAAGTGAACCACCGGAGAACCCATTGAAAACAACCTCAAGTACGGAAAGATTTCCGGCTGGAAAAGCAGATCAGGACGGTTTTGGATTAGGCGGCGCGAAAAATCGGCCTGTTCCGCGCTGGCGAAACCGAATTCACTGAAACCGTCCTCATGGTGACGGAAAGCAATCCTATCGGTTACTTTGAATTTAACAAAGTGCCCGCGGGAAGCTGGGAGATCCATGAAATCACCCTGCCCAAAGCCTTTGTGTTAAACGAGGAAAGCTTCCGGCGGAGATCACGGAAGATGGGGAAACCATTGAAATCACCATTCAGAACCAAATCATCAGAGGGTACGGTAGAAACCACTAAGGCGGACGCCGACTACCCGGAAAAACAAGCTGTCCGGGGCTGTTTTTGAAGTTTATGCCGATGTGGACAGCAACGGAGAATTTAACCGGATATTGACCTGCTGGCAGGGGAATTGGCGGAACTGATCCGGGCCATTATCAGCTAAAGATTTGGTGCATGGCGATTACTTCCTGCATCGAACAGAAAGCGCCGGAATTTTTCGAAAAGGATGACGGATATTATCCCTTTCCATCACCGAAAACGGCGCCATTGTGCGGGTGGAAACAAAAAGTTGGCTGCTGGCTTCTTAAACCAAGCCCAGACCGGGACTCTGAAAATTGTAAAAACAGCGGACGATGATAAAATTGAGGGTCGGAAGTTCTTAGTCATAGGGACCGCCTATGCAGGCGGCGGGTATGAGCAGGAATTTCAGACCGATGAAAAAGGAAGAAATCAGCGTCACCCTCCGGGCTGCATATTCGTAACCGCAGGAAGAAATAGCGTAAGAACCAATCGGACGGGGCGCTGCAGAGCGCTCCGTCCCTATTTTTATTATACTGGAGGGATTGATTGAAAAACTCGGACTTTTAGACGTGATAGCCGAACAGCACCGCACCTTTATCTCAACCTGCGTCTGCTGCCGGAACTCAAATGGGCGGCGCTTGGCGATCTGTACCGCCTGCCGGACAAGGAAAGATACCCCTTAAAGGAATGGGAAGAAGCCGTGTCTTATCTCTTAGGCTGCGAGGTGCATTTTGAAAACTATGAAGCAATCGGGAAAAGCCTGCAAGCCCTTTTCCCTGCAAGTGAGGTGATCTGCCGGAATGTGAGTATTGTTTGTAGAACCGGGCAAACCAGCCCGGCCTGTTGAGATGAAAAACGACCTTCATGAAATGCAGCAAATGGTAGGCGGCCCCATTCAGGCACTTTATCCGTGGGAAGAACCGGTTGCTGTTGTCTGCAATGACGAAGGAAAAAATATGGGGCTGCCGCTAAACCGTGTGCTTGAGAACTATGACATAATTGCGGGAGCTTTTTTTGTCTGTGGTATTCGGGGGAAAACTTCTCCAGCCTGACTGAAAAACAAATGCAAAAGTATCAGCAGATGTTTTAAGCCCTGAGAAATTCATCCAAACACCGGAAGGGCTTTTGTGTATCCGAATAAACCCGGTGGTAAGCCCAAAACCCAAAACCAGAAAGCCCCCGAATCATGAACGATAAAGGAGAATGCCATGAATCAATTTTATACTGCCGAATCTGTTACGGAGGGGCACCCGGATAAACTGTGCGACCTCATTGCCGACAGTGTGCTGGACGAATGCCTTTCCCATGACGCCCTCTCCCGTGTGGCCTGCGAAGTGATGGCTACCAGAGGGCAGATCATTGTCGCCGGGGAGATCACCAGCCTGTATGAACCTTCTATCCCGTCGATTGTCCGTTCGGTTCTCAGGAAAGTAGGCTACGATCCGGTCCGTTTTGCCATCCAGTGCCTCATCCATAAGCAAAGCCCGGATATCGCCGCAGGGGTGGACTGTTCGTTAGAGCAACGAAGAAATGTGGATGGGAGCAGTCCTCTCTGCAGCTCGGCGCTGGCGATCAGGGAGTCATGGTGGGATATGCCTGTTCGGAAACCCCGCAAATGCTTCCTCTGCCGGTTGTGCTGGCACACCGTCTGACCAGTGCTCTCACCATCGCCCGAAAATCCGGGGCAATTCAAGGACTAAGGCCGGACGGGAAAGCACAAGTCACCGTGGAATACGGCGAGGATGGAACCCCCCTGCGGCTGGATACCGTTGTGCTGTCTGCCCAGCACAGTGCTGAAATCCCTGCCGATGAACTCTGCTTCGAACTGACGGATAAAGTGATCGCTCCTGCTTTGCAGGTCCTGCCTCCGGATGAGGATACAAAAATTTTAATCAATCCAGCCGGAAGGTTTGTGCTGGGCGGCCCGGAGGCAGACGCCGGCCTCACCGGGCGAAAGCTCATGGTGGACAGCTTCGGCGTGTTCGCGCCGCACGGCGGCGGCGCTTTTTCCGGCAAAGATCCCACCAAGGTGGACCGTTCCGGGGCATACATGGCCCGATATATTGCTAAAAACCTTGTGGCGGCGGGTTTGTGCGAACGGTGTCAGGTTACACTGGCTTATGCTATTGGGGCAGCCCAACCGGTGATGGTGGAAGTAGATACCTTTAAAACCGGAACGATCTGCGCCGATGACTGTCTGGCAGATGCGGTAAAACTGGTGTTTGGGTTAACGCCTGCCGAGATTATCGCAAAGCTGGATCTGTTATCACCGAGATATACTGGAACCGCCGCCTATGGACATTTCGGCAGGCCGGGTTCCCGTGGGAACGCACCGATCAGGCGAAAATCCTGCGGGCGGCTGTCATTTAAGTAAGAAAGGAGAATTCCCATGCCCGGAGTCACCGAAGAACAAATCACCGCTGCCAAACAGATGAGCGCCATTGAGTTTTTGCGGCGTTACCGTTCCGGACAACTGGTGAAAGCCGAAAGCCGGGGTGAGTTCCAGCTGAAAGAACATGACAGCTTTAAAATCAACGAAACCACAAGCCTTTGGCATTGGAAAAGCCGGGATGTCGGCGGCAAAAGCGCCCTTGACTATCTTATTAAGGTTGAGGGCTGAAATTTGTAGAAGCGGTGCAGACCTTATGCGAGGAAAACCCCAGCTATGTTCCGCCTGTTTCCCAGCCGGAACAGCCGAAGGAATTTCTTTTGCCGCCGGCAGCGGAAAATAACCGCAGGGTGTTTGCCTATCTTTTGAAGCGTGGTATCGACCGCAAGGTCATCGAAGCCTGCGTCCGGGCGGGGATTCTCTATGAGAGCGCGGACTACCACAACGCTGTGTTCGTTGGAAAGGACGAAAACCGGTACTGCCCGGTATGCTTTCTGCGTGGTACCTATACACGGGAAACCCATTCAAGGCAGAGGTATCCGGCAGCGATAAGCGGTTTTGTTTTTGTCTCCCGCCGAAAAGGGAAAGCAAAAAACTCGCCATATATGAAGCCGCAATAGAGCCACTCGCACATTTAACGCTGGAAGGGACTTCGGATAAATGGCGGCTGTCCCTTGGAGGAATTTATGCTCCTGAAGAAGGAACACAGACAAGCCGGGATATGAAAAAACCCATTGCGCTGGACGCTTTTCTCGCCCGTCACCCGGAGATTGAGGAAATCGAAATCTGTACCAATAACGATTTTGCGGGAAGGTGGGCAGCCGATCATATTGAGAAAGCCTATCAGGGCAAGTACCGCATGGTCAGGAATCTGCCGGAAAAAGAAGGCCGCGATTACGCCGACCTGACAAAGAAAGATAGACGTGGACGAATACGGCTGGAACAATGGTGTGACAGATTATCCCCACGCTGTTTTCCGGCGTCGATATGGCCTGCTATGAGGAAAGCATTCAGAAAGCGGTAAAGCAGCGCGGCAGCGACGATGGCGGGAACTTAATGCTTTACTTTGACGAAACAAGCCCCGGCGTCAAGCGAAAAGGTACTGAGCGCCATCCCCTCGGTGGAAATCCGGGGTGATGAACTTATGGGCTGCACCACCGTCGAAGCTGCGGGAACCCCTCACCGAACCGGAAATGCAGGATCTGCAGGATTATCTCAAGGGCCAGTTTTCCGATGGCTGGGGCGAGAGCTTCGAGCAGCAGGAAATCCAAACCAGCGACGGTGTGCTGTGTACACTTTGCAGAAGAACGCTTTGATTTTGAAGTGGAACAGGTGCAGAGTACAGAAGTTTCCAAAGAACAGCCTGTTCCCCAGCGCCCGAAAAATGAAGCTGGTGGGCATGAAGATGGGAACATCTTTGCCATTCTCGGCAGGGGCATCCCGGCTGCTAAAGAGAAACGGACAGCCGCAGCAGGCCGAAGAGATGAGCAGCCGCGTGTCTACCAGTCCGGGATTATTACAAGGCCCTGAATATCATCAGCGAATATGTGCAAACCGAACTGTCCGGAAAAAAGCCCGAAGAAAGCGAAAAAGGGCCGTGGAGAAGAAACGATAGAAAGGGGGCTATGACGGATTGAAACACAGCGAACCGCTGATTTTGAACAAGGAAGAATTCTTCGAGGGGTTTGACAATCCCTCTTTACAGGAAAAAGTCGTTGGAATCAAGATCGCCCTTCTTCAGAATGACAACGGCGAAATAGGTCTTGGGCTTGGGATTGAAGCGCCTCCGTTGCATTCGAGCGAAATCGAGGAAATAAACCGCTTTTTTTGCGAAAAGTACAATGTCGACGAAATGATACAGAAACTCTTGCAGCACTATCGGGATCAGAGATCACAAAACGCAGACAGTAAAGCCAATCAGATCGGAAGTATGAGATTACCGATATCGCTCACCCGCAATACCCATGGCTGCACCGCATCCGGGCGTTACAGGACGTTCGGGAAGATGTCCATCAAGGCGACCTTGGCGGCTTTGTCGAAAGCGAACGGAATCTCAGTCAGGAAGGAAGCTGCTGGATTTTCCATGAGGCCATCGCAGGGCCGGAGGACGCTGTAGTGGCTGGCGACGCCCAAATCCGGGAGCTTGCCGTCATCTGGGGCAGTTCCATGGTTTCCGGCAGCGCCGTGATTCGGCACCGCTCCATTGTAGGGACAACGCCATTGTCACGGCAGGCATTTGGAGGCTGATTCCCGCATCGCCGGAAACGCCAAAGTTATAGAGAGTCCATGGACACAAGCTGCTCCCTATATTTCCAACGGCTTGGTGTATGGCAATATTTCCGGGAACGTGCGCCTTTGCCAAAGGGGGCGCAAGTACTGCCGGGGTTTTCGACAACCCCACCTGCCCGGACGAACTCCGTATGGCTACGGATGCGTACATGAAAATCTTGCGCACGCCGGAACGGGAAAAACATTCGCTTTGCCTCACCGGAAAGCCGAATGCCCGCCCCAAGAGTGAAAAACTCGCTCTGAAACGGAGCGATAACCAAACAACGAAAGGATGATGCCTCTGAACAAAACGAAAGAGCTCGCGGGGATGGAAGAATTTTCGATCCTTCTCGTAGAGGAATCCATTTTGCCTTTGGAGGCACAGGGCAGGGATCGAGGCTGGACCATTAAACTAGGCGTTGACCGTGGGTTTGCCCTTGCCCAGAGAAATCCGTGCCTTCAAGCCGGTCAATGGTGTTGGGCGTCCCATCTGGATCCACCAATGCTTCGGAAAAAGCTGGACGCCCTAGGGACGTCCAACATCTGAATGAGAAAGGAGCAACCGTGGAAAAAGCGTTCGCGTACATCTGCGCTTCGGAAGAACGCCTTTTAAAGCGTTACCCGGAAGTTTATGAATTAGGATATATCCCCATATGTCCCAGACTCAGCGACAGGCAGTATCTCGTTTGAAAATTCCCGATGAAAAAAGGAAGCCTTTTACAGCATCGCCCGGCAAAGCTGGGACGGTGCCGGATGCTGGTGGTGGGAAATGAAATCACAGCCATGACCGCTGAGATTGGTCAGGCGGAAAAAGAAACCTTATCTGCACTACCCTTGACGGCCTTGCCAAAATCAAGGAGATGGAAGAATAAAGGCCGCCCTTGAAGACGCCGTTTTTTACTGGTATAATATAAACAAAGAAACAGGAAAATTTGTTACACATATTTCATTGTTTTTGTCATAAAATAGAAAGGAAGCTATATGGAAACAGCAGTGAAAGGCGGCAATCCTATGAATCGGAAAACCATTCGTATCTCGAAAAAAGGCAGCTGACCATTCCGGAAATTTTTTGAAGCGCTCGGCTTCTCTACGGAAGCAGAGTGTATCCTGCGGGGCAACGAGATTGTGCTGCGCCCGGTCGGGAACAAGGAGGCGGTGATGCCGAGCAGATCCTTGCGGATTTAATTGCCCAGGGGTTCAGCGGCGATCAGCTTCTGACAGAATTCAAGAAAATGCAGAGAAAGGTCCGCCCAGCCGTAGAAGCAATGCTGACACAGGCGGAGCAGGCTGCCCGCGGAGAAAGTGAAAGCAGTTCCTATGAGGATGTTTTTGGCACGGAGGAAGAATGATGGCGCAGTTACGAATTCTTCCCCAGCAGCGAAGTTCCTAAAAAAAGCTGAAGGACAAACGGTTAAAAGCGCTTTATCAGGAGGCTATTGACAGAATACTGGAGGATCACACAGTAGGAGAAGCAAAAACCGGTGATTTGGCGGGTGTATTTTGGCTATGACATTTACTACAACAAGACCAATTATGAACTCGCCTACACCGTAGAGTATGTCGAGGATAAAGTGATCGTGGTCATTATGGCCGGGACAAGAGAGAACCTACAATGAATTAAAGCGGTATATGAAATGAGCCGCAGCCAAGGAAAGACGATGCCCAAAAGGGTATCGTCTTTTTTCTTCAGCAAGCTGAGTAGAGGGGACGACTCTAAACGTCGTCCCCCACAAAAAAAACCGCCAATGCCGGTGGGATTAAAGCAAGCAAAGAGGCATCGCCTGATATAATGACGAATGTTCAAGCTGTCAAAAAAGAACTGGTGTTGCTCCATAAAACAGTTCAGCACCACAGCAAATGGGTCTGTATCATATCGTGTTCAGTCCAAAATATCGGAGAAAGATCATCTGCTACCAGTTGAAAGGATATACACAGTATATCCAAAAAATCAAATGGAAAGGCGTAGAAAATAGAAGGCGATGATGCCTGACCATTCATTTGCGTTTTGAGTATTCCACCGAAGTATGGTTTCAAGTTTCATGGGGTATCTCAAAAGGAAAGTCAGCGATGATGCAGCCTGCGCCGGAACGAGGTGAATTATGTCCCCGGCATTTTTGAAGTGACAAAGGTCATCGTCTTGGTCAAAGAGGATTTTGAGAAGCTCTCAGAGGACGTCTCCCCGGAATATCCTTTCCTCAAGGATAACCGGGAACTGATGAGTGCAGATCCCGGCGGCCTGTTCCGCTGTCTCATGGTGAGGACCAAAGGAGAACAGGAATATATGCTGATTGCACAGGGGCGAAACAGCCTGTACCTTGGTTATGGAAAGGACTGCCGCAAAGTAAACCTGCAGGACGTACCAATGGAACACCTTGTGCTGGAAGAACCAAAAGCCTATCAGGAACACGCTGTATTTTACCACCGTCCCCATGATCTATCCGATATCAACGGTCAAAATCTAAGACATCCTGCACCAGAGCGCCAGACTGAGTTTCGAGTAGAACAGGTGGTGGTTTTGGCTGATGAAGAATATCGTCAGTTTCAGGAAACCAGATTTTTGCAAGATCAGATTTTCCTGTTTGATTACCAAGACAAGATGTGGTTCGATCCCGGCAGTCTCTGCTGGCACTGTGTACTGGTGAAAGGAGAAAACAGCAGGGACGGAATCCTTGTAGAATCAGAAGGATACTGTTATACCCGATACGCAGCTTTCGCTCCGGACTGCGGCAAGCTTCGCCTGCGGGATATCCCTGTCCATTATGAATACCCTGCCAGAGCGCCGGAGCAGAAGAAAAACCGAAAAAGAAAGGAACCGGAGCGTTAAGAAGGAGTCCCTATGAGAAAACGAAATCATATCATTCCTCTTCATCTCAACAAAAAGGAACTGGCGCATCTGGAAACACAGGTGAAACAAAGCGGTCTGCCCCGTGAGGAATTTCTGCGCACCCTCATCATGGGAGCCGAACTGCGTGCAAAACCCTGCGATCACCATGCGGACCTGCTTCACAAAGTAGCTGGGCTTTGCAATAACGCCAATCAGCTTGCCAGGTTGCGAATACTTATGGGGAAGCCAGCCAGCAGAGCGTGAGGAAATGACCGTTATCGCCCGTCAGGTTTGGAAAGAAGTAAAAAGAATTGGTAACCAACCTGCGGTTGGATGCAATTCGCGCACATAACCAAGATATGAATTCGTCTAAGAACCCGCACCGAAAACTCAGAAAGGAGAAAACCGCTATGGCATATACCAGCGTTATCCCCGTCCACCGCCTTGATAACGCCATCGACTATGCTCTCGATGAGAAAAAAATCTTCCCGTACCGAAAACGAGAGAATCGCTTGGAAGGGAGATCGATAAGGCTCTCAATAAAGACCAGTCAGAACAGGATCTGTTCCAGTCAGCCATCGGCTGTACCATAGACTCTGCCTTTGAGGATATGTGCAGATCAAAAAAGATATGGCATAAGGAAAAGGCGTGCAGGGCTTCCATCTGGTGCAGAGCTTTGCCGCCGGAGAAATTCCCCGGAACTGGCCCATCAAATCGGGCTGGAATTTGCGGACCGGCTGCTCGGCGGGCACTTTCAGGCGGTGGTCAGTACCCATCTTAACACCAAATGCGTCCACAACCACATTGTGTGGAATTCCGTTTCCATGAAAACGGAAAAAAGTACCGCAGCAATGAAAGAACCTATGTGACTGGGGTGCGGAAAATTTCGGATGAACTGTGTGTAAAGCACCGTCTTTCCGTCATCCATACAGAGAAATCGGAACGGGTAGCCCGGCCTTACGCCCAGTGGCTGGCCGAGCAAAACGGTACCTACACATGGAAAACGCCCATCCAGCAGGATGTCAAGGACGCGGCGATTTCCGCTTCTCTCACATGGAAACAGTTCCTGCGGGTGATGGAAAACAGGGCTATGCTTTCCGGTTTGACCGCAAATACCCCACCATGATCCTTCCGGGTACCGGGCGCACCGTTCGGTTTAAAACCTTGGGAAAACAGTACACCCCGGAAGCCATTCAAAACCGCATCCTCTATCCCAAGCCTCCTCGCCGGGCTGGGAAACAAAGCACCTCCTGCCAGCCGCTTCCTTATTCTTCTTGGAGAAAAAGCCGCCCCGCAGAATTTCCGGCCTGCGGGCACTCTATTTTTCCTACCTATATAAGATGGGGGCGCTGCCCAAGAAGCCCCGGTACCCAAGCTATGCTGTGCGGGAGGATATCCGCAGGCTGGATCAGCGGATCGAACAGGCTGAATTCATTTTCAAAAACCATATTGAGGACCGGCGGGCGGCTTCGTGCCATCCGTCAGAAAGCGGAGGATGAAATCGCAGTGCTTCTAAAAGAGCGCCAGAAGCTCTACCGTTATCAGCCAGATTCCCCGCAGATTGGCGTCCTCACAGAGGAACTCAAAAGCTGCGGCATACCGTCAAGCTGTGCCGGAATATCGAAACCCATTCCATTGAGATGGAACAGCGCCTGCAGGCAGCAAGCAGGAAGAACAGCGGCGGCAGGAAAAGCAGGCACAGGAAAAAAAGAACAAACAAACCCGAAATCGTGAAAATCAAAAGGGAGATGATCCTATCCATAAAATTCCCACAAGGGAACAGGTGGAACTCATCCGCCGACAATATCCTGTCGGAACCCGCATCATCTTAAATCACATGGATGATTGACTGAACACGTTGAAACGATCCAGCGGATGAAATGGGATACCGGTCCAGCCTGGATTCCGGCGTGGATTCCTTTTCTAAGGAACCTGCGCCGGAAAAAGCAAAAACACAAACGCTCCAGCAGCTTGGAACGATGAAAGGAGAATGCTGACTGAACTACGGAAGCGATCCCTGACCAGATCGTCCGATTTACCAGCCCTCAACTGTCGGGACTGGCGGCGAAGAATTTTGCGCTGTTTGTTTATGCCGTACTGAAAGCGATCAAAAGAAAACCCATGGCAAGACAAGGCTTGTCCGAATGCTTCGTGAGCAGCGCCCGTTTAAGTTTTTTAATCTGCCTGCAACGTACATGAAAGAATTTGCGGGAAGCCAAAGGACACGGTCTTTTGTATGTGCCCATCCGTAACAAACAAAAAAGCGATTACATCGAATTGGTGGTATTTGCGGATGACGCCGCTAAGATTCAGCGTATCTATGACAATCTCGGCTTGGATTATGTGAAAGCGGAAGCCGGAGAAGCCATTGTGGAGAAAGCGGATGGAACAGGAGAAGCAAGCTCCATGCCGCTCCCAACCCGGCAAAACGGAAACTGTCCAAACCGAGCAGGGCGCTGTGGAATTCGAGGTGGGCGGCTTTGAAGATGACTTCAATATCAGTCCTGCCGGGCAGGGTGAAGCCGGAAATTTTACCATTGGCCGGGAGAAGGAATCAAACCCCCGGCAGCGGAAAAAGTCCGTCCGGCCTTCCTTGCCCAGCAAAACTCTTCGCCCGGCTTAACAAACCGTGAGCAGCCGGAGCAAAGCCTTCGGTGAAGAAAGGAACTGCAGGAGATCAAGCAGGAACAAGTGAAGAAAAAAGAGGAAAAGGCCAAACAGCAGGATCGTCAGCATCCTACCCGGGCCATTCCCGAAAAAGAAGAGAAAAACAGAAAGGCAGGTAATGCAGTATCGATTTATCAAATTTGATCGGCAGAAAACAGGAAACTCAGCTTCAGCCGGAACAGCAGTACACCAAGGAAGAATATGCCTCCATGAAGCAGGCTGAACGTGAGGACGCATGGGCAAAAGTGGATGCTCAGGCACAGGAAGTGTTCAAAGATGACGCTTCCATGAAGGGCTTTTAGGTTTTATGGCTCAGTGTACCCCGCAGAGCACCCGGAACCTCCTCATCCTCTATGAGCAGAACCCGGAAATCACCCATCCCCGCACCTTTGACAAATGGAAGGAAGCCGGACGCTCCATCCGCGCCGGAGAAAAGGGGTACACCTTCTATGCGGATCAGGAATATACAAAAGAGGACGGCACCATAGCGAATGGTTATACCATTACCAAAGCCTATGATATCTCCCAAACCAGAGGTCCACAGCCTCTGCCGCCGCAGAAACATCTGCCGGAAGAAATCATTGCCGCTATGGTAGAACAGAGTCCGGTTCAGCTTGCCATCTCGGATCAGCTTCCTCAAGGGGTACAGGCGCAGTATGTTCCCAAACAGCATACGATTTTTGTCCGAAACGGGATGGACGAAACCGCCACCATCTGCGCCATCACACGTGAGCAGGCCCATGCCAGCTTCGATGCGGTGGGCAGCGGCTACTACCGGCAGGCGTATGCGGCACAGAGCTACTGTGCCGCTTATGTGGTCGCACAGCGGTGCGGGCTGGATACTTCGGCCTTCCGGTTTGACAAGGTATGCGAAAGCTGTGCTCAAATGACTCCGGAAGAAAAGCGTGGTTTCATAAGCGATGTGAAACGGGCGGCCTATGCCATTAACCGGGATATGCAGCGCAGCTTTCGAGATTTGGAGCAGACAGTCCAGCCCGATGAGTTTTCGGTAGAAACGCAGAAGCCTGCCAAAGCTCCCAAATCCAAATCGGAGAAGGAAACGGAACGATGAGAAAGCGAACCGCCGGAAGTTTTCCGTTTGTTTTCTTTTTGTGCGGTAGCTTTCTGTCCTCCGCTGTGGTATGGTGAAGCTGAAGAAAATACAGAGAAAGGCAGGGATATCCTTGGAAAAACAACGTCTCTTTAAGATGGGAATGCTGGAAAAGAATTTTCTGGTCAAGGCGCTTGCGACGCACAAAAATCAGGACCGGAAACCTCCGGCAAGGTGCAGGGGCTTATCGATAAAACCGTCAATGCACCAAAGGGAAAGCTGTATCTGAGCGACACGGAATTCCAGTATGCGGCGCAGTCTTTAAATGGAATGCGCAACGCTTATCTGTCTGCGGGCAGAAGCAGCGGCGGTATTGACCGTGTCCTTGCAAAGCTCATGAGCAGTAAATATCGGAATGTGCCGGTTCGATAAGATTTAAGTTGTTGTTCCCCGGAACCTGTGGGAATCTTTCCCATAGGTTCCGGGGGTTCTTTTTTATTTTGATCTACAGAAAGGAAGGATATTTTTGACTCGATTGTAAAACGCAAAATCCATGGTGGGTATGGCTTTTGCCATTGCCCATCGTCTGGTGGGGAGCGCTTTTAGTGGCTGGAAACTGGTCAGATGGAATGAGTCTTGTGGATCTGCTGGGAAAGCTTTCGGCAGCGATGAACAGTCCCTTTTCCATTCATTGGACGGATTATTCTCTTCGGTGCCTGTTTTTTTTTCCCTTGGGTACGGGGTGATCGCCCTTGTGGTGACCTCCAACCAGAAAAACCGCCGCCGTGGAGAAGAACACGGTTCTGCCAATGGGGCGATGTGTTCCAAATCGCCAAGAAATACCGGGATAAAAAGAACCCGAAACAAAATCTCATCTTAACACAGCATTTCCAAATGGGGATGGATGGGTATCGGCACAAGCGCAATACCAACGTGCTGGTGATCGGCGGCTCCGGCGCGGGTAAAAGCCGATCTTATGCTATCCCGAATGCCTTAAACTGCGGCAGCTGTTCTCTGGTTATCTGCGATCCAAAGAGTGAAATCCTGCGAAAAACAGGCGGTGCGCTCAAAGCGAACGGATATGAGGTGCGAGTGTTTGATCTATTAAACCCCGACGCGTCGTTTTGCTATAACCCCCTTGGCCTATGTCCGGGACGACAAGGACGTGCTGCGCCTCATTGAAACCCTCATCCAAAGCACCACTCCGCCCGGCGCACAGAGCACCGACCCTTTCTGGACGAAATCCGAAACCGCGCTTTTACAGGCCCTCGTCCTATACCTCAAGCATGAAGCGCCGCCGGAGGAACAGAACTTCGCCATGGTAATGGAGATGCTGTCCGCAGCGGAGGTGCGGGAAGAAGATGAGGAATACGAGTCTCTCTTGGACATCCTGTTTGCAAGGCTTGAAATGCGGGACCCGGAGAGCATCGCGGTCAAGCAGTACCATGTCTTTAAGATGGGAGCCGGAAAAACTCTGAAATCTATTTTAATCAGTGTCGGCGTCCGGCTTTCCGCTTTCAATTTGCCGCAGATTGCAAGACTGACCTACACCGACGACCTCCATCTGGAGGAAATGGGCGAGAAAAAGGTGGCCCTGTTCTGCTGTATTCCTGATTCGGATAAATCCCTCAACTATCTGATAGGCATGATTTATGGCCAGCTCATTCAGACCCTGTACTATGTGGCCGACCGCAAATACAAAGGCAGGCTTCCGGTGCCGGTCCATCTGCTGATTGACGAGGCGCCCAATATCGCCCTGCCCACGGATGCGTTCCTGCCCTGGCTGGCCACCATGCGCAGCCGGAATATTTTCTGCAGCTATATCGCTCAGAACATGGCGCAGATTAAAGCGCTGTTCAAGGAACAGTGGGAATCGCTGGTGTGGCTTGTGCGATGAGTTTCTCTACCTCGGCGGCAACGAGAAGGAAACTCACAAATATGTTTCCGAACTCATGGGCAAGGAAACATTGGATACCAACACCTATGGTCATAGCCGTGGAAGAAGCGGCAGCTTTAGTGTCAACGACCAGCAGACAGGCCGGGAGTCCCATCATGGACGATAAATGACCTGATGCGCCACCCCAATATCCGTCTGGCGGAAGATGGCGGCGCGCCGCCCTTACGATTATACCCAGGCGAAGGACGCCGCGGACGATCTCGACTATTCCCCGGAGCAGTACAACGATTTCGAACTTTGACCCGGAGGATTTTCTGGATGAGAAGCCCCGAAAAAATTACCATATTAATATGATTTGTTGAGGAATGCCATTGAGAAGAAGCCGGAATAAAGCATATCCCGAAAACCCCCCAAATTTCTGCGGCTTGGAAAAAGAGGGAAGCAGTTTGCTTTTTACACGGCGGCTGTGTATTGTGCGCCTGCTGCTTTTCCTCCCCTTTACTGCTGCCAGCGATCCCCTTTGGCGTAGTGAATAACCTTTCCAGCTTTATCTTTTCCTGATCCGCGCCATCGGATTGATCCTGCTGGGCTGGGGCGTGGTGCAGGTGGGTCTCAGCTTCCAAAGCCACGATCCCAGTCAGAGGTCCCAGGGTTTCTGACGCTGGCGGGCGGCTTGGTCGTCACGTTTGCCAAAGGAAATTCTGGACCTAATCACAGGATAGCAAAACCGGAAGTAAGGAAGCCTGCAAACCTGCCAAGAGATGTCAAGACCTAAAAGCAGAAAAATTTCAAAAAAAAACCCAGGGAAAGGGCACAGCAAAGCAGGCCGTCGTGAATCGGCGGCCGTGGAATTGGGGTGGAAATAGGCGATTATGATGAGGTTACAGCGTCTCCAAATAAGCCGTGACAGTGCCGTAATAGATCCTTAGGGAACTTGTTCGCCGCAGCGGTCATGTAGACATAGTAGTGCTTGCCCTCCTGCCTTTTGCGGTCAAGGAACTGGAATACAGGATCGTCAGCAGGCGCATGTTGAATAAGGGTAGACATGACTTGAAAAGCGTCTTGCGCAATCTGGGGAGATCCGCGCTTGGAAATGTGCCGGTTCTTCGAGTCAAAGGTGCCGGACTGGCAGGGTGGTGCATCTACACCGGCAAAGGCCACTAAGGATTGCTTGCGGTCAAAGCGGCGCACGTCACCGATCTCCGCCATGAGTTGTGGACCGAGTACAGGACCGACACCGAACATCCGCATGACGATTGATACTCTGGAAGCTGTGAAGCCAGTGTGAGCATCTGATGTTGAATCGTGGAAATAGTTTTTATGATTGTGTTGGAGTTGAACTGCCGCATGGGTAACAAGGAGTTTGATCGCATCGGACATCGGAAGCGTGTTCACCTGTGAGGAGGCGTGGGCATAGATGGCCACAGCCTTTTCCACGCTGAATCTGTACCCGGTTTTGGCGCACCACTTTCGGTATTGATTTGTGAACGCTTTCTCAGATTTCATGCAGACACACTCGCGGTGCCAGAAGTTTTCGGCGAAATCCACCCATTTCTCGTGTCCATCCGTATCCCTGGGAGCACTTTTGAAAAGTGTGTTGACGCCGGGGAAACGTCCCGTCCAGCAGAGATCAGATTGTTTTTGAGATTGACTTTCAGCTTTATGTACTGATCGTACTGGCGGCGACACGTTTTGAGAATCTGCCGGATTTGATCAGCAGGAGTGTAGCGTTCGAGATTAGCCCAACGGTCAAGACAGTAATTTGCAATTTTCACAGCGTCCAACTTGTCTGTCTTACCCTTCCGGATCGAGTTGTTGCCGTATTTGTAGATTAACAGCGCATTCACGACGCAGACAAAAGGCCCGCATCGTGCAATGCCTTGGCTATGGGTTGCCAGTAGTTCCCGGTGTACTCCATAACGATCCGTGTTTCTCCGGGCAGTTCTCCCAGAAAGCAAGCCAGTTTGCTCAGTTCTGCATCCGTGTGGGATACTTCAAACGGTTCCGCGACCACCTCGCCGAAGGGCCGCATAACGACTACCGTGCTTTTCCCCTTTAGAAACGTCGATCCCCACTGCGTTCATTTCTCTTGTTTTCCTCCGTTCGATCATTTTCAAATTGGCGGCCATCGATTTCTCACTGCCGATTCAAATTGCTTGGTCACACGAACATCCTGGATTTCCAGTGGTTCAACCTGCCCCAACCGAACGCTACAGTGGAAGGATGGCTGACTGTTTAGCAGCCGGACATGGTTAGTCCATTAAAAGTCTCGTCAGGCCAATTTCCTTCCATTGTAGCTTAGGCGTGAGTACGAAAAGCACGCCTGGCTGGCGTGCTTCACCCGCTTTAGCATTGTAGCATAAAAGTCAAGCCCCAATCGGAACATGACGAAAGAAAATTTTGCAGGCGGTAGGTAGCAATAAAGGGCATTGAATAAAAAAGACCACCGCAAAACGCTGGTCTAATCTGCCGAAGTATTCAGATTTCAGTTCAGTGGTTCAAGCCAGTGGAATCCATATCCACAGGTGGAAAGTTGTCCAGCGTGGCGAGATAATCCCTGACCTTTGCGTAATAACGACGCAGGAACTTGTTGGCTCCCGCCGTCATGTAGACGTAATAGGGTTTCCCTTCGCTGCGTTTTCGGTCAAGAAATTGAAAGACCGGTTCATCAGCCGGGGCGGACTGGAGCAGGCACATCATAATACTGAACAGGGTTTTGCGCAGATATGGGGAGCCTCTCTTTGAGGATTTGTTGCTTCTCATTCTTTTCCCCGGACTGATTTGGCATGGGGTCTATTCCATAAAGGCAACGAGCCTGCTTGCGGTCAAAGCGGCGCACATCACCGATTTCCGCCATAAGCTGCGGGCCAAAGGATTCTCCAACGCCATACAGTCCCATAACCATAGGATATTCTGGCAGCATGGAGGCCAGACGGTTCATCTCGGCACGGTAGGTCTCGACCAGGAGATGCTGGTGAGCTGGCTGGCTGCTTGCTGCACAAGGAGCCTTCGCCACTGGATTTGGGAACCAGCGTAATAACAGATCTGGCGAGTTGAACTTCCGCCGCATTACTCTGTTTGAAAAAAGTAGCGTGACGTTTTACACCATTTGCGGTAACGCCGGTAAAAGCATTCTTTGTTCTTGCGGACGCAAAGCGTCCCAGAAGGTGAACGAAATCCCCCATTTCTGCGTACCATCCTTGCGTACCGGACTGTCAAAGCATTTTGCGAACCCCTGGGAATGACTGTTCCAGTAAAGCGATGAGGTTGTTGGAAGCTGCTGTTTTCTGTTTGAGGCCAGTTGAAACTGGCGGTTTAGGGTTTTCAAATCATAGCGAATTGTATCCATAGGAGTATAATCCCGCAGTTCGCTCCAGCCGGGCGTACCGGGCAATCTTCATGGCGTCGGCTTTGTCTGTCTTAACTCTGCGCAGAGAATTTCCGCCGTACTCCCTGATCAGCAGCGGATTGACCGTACTGACGTAAAATCCCGCCTCGTGAAGGATCTGCGCCACCGGTTCGTAGTATGGTGCATGACGATCGGGTCTCGCCCTCAATGGATTTCCAGCTGCCGTATCAGGGACGCAAATCCTCCGCACTGTGAACTCTGTCAAAGGGCAGCCTTACAACCTCGGCGGGCCGGAGTACAGCCTACGGTGCTTTTTCTGCTGAAACATCAATGCCTGCTGCGTTCATATGCAACACTCCTGTCAACAAGACAATGGATCAAAGCCATCTTTTCCCATTGCCGATTCCATCTGTTTGCTGACACGAACGCTCAGGCTCTACCTGCACAAATCGAACACTGCGAATGCGAAGGATGGCTGACTGACTTCCTTGCGGACGTAAGCCCTTGGAGGTGAAGGTCAGACCATTACCTTCCCATTCTAACAGGTTAAACGAGATGGATTATGGCTGGTTGCCATAAATCAAGGGGCAAATATATAGTAACAGGAGGTGATCCATCGCAAACTGGATTATCGATAACCGTAGCGACACGTTGCTGCTAATAAACTTGCGAGGGCGCGAGCCTGAAACAAGGTAAAAACAGCAGTAAATCTCAGGATTTACTAACTGATATTCCAAGGAGTGGAATGATGGAGTAACGCCCTGAAACGCTCCGCCTAATACTACGGCAAAGGATAGGGACGTGCAACAGTCCAAATACGATGCAGCCCGTTGAAGTCGGCTGAAAACCGCCCTAACGCATAACGGCGAGGAAGGCGCCCCAGAGGTGGGGTGTGCGGTCTATAGGCCGGGGCTCTACAAAATGTCTATGGGGAGAATGTATACAATACTGACGAACTCCCGAAGGAAAGGGTCTAAAAGATGAACTTGGCAGAAATGCCTTGACCGTGAAAACAGGGTGTGGGGGTAAAGTAAGAATGGTTGTTATGAAATACCCTGCGGCGTTACAGGCGCCGCCAAGCGCACAGGCTCAAAGGGAACCCCTAAGGGCATATATGTATAGATAGGAATATCGGAACGTGGAAAACCTTTGAACGCGGAGCCGTTGCAGGCTGAGAAGCGTTAGCAGGAAAGCAGCACCAAAGCGGTATAACCTGCTTTTATCAAGGTGAAAGCGCAGCCATAGTACCTGCGAAATCATGGAAACATGATGGAGGGATGGGCTGTAGTCAGGGAACATTTACAACTAAATATATTCATGACAGACAGGCTTTCATAGGTTCGAGTAAGACTAAGAAAGGCAAATCCAACCGCAGGGAAAGAATACGCCGACTATGACAAATTGCAGGACAAGTAAGAAAAGCAAACTCCGTCACGCTGAGTATTATGATTTCCAAGATATCCAGGATAAGCTGTATGCCGATAGTAAAGCGGGAAAAGAGTTTAAACATTTAATTGAACTCATTACGCTACCACAAAATATCAAAGCTGGCATATCGGAACCTGAAAAGAACAGCGGAAGCAGAACAGCGGGCACGGATAAACGAACAATTGAAAATCTGGCTAAACTCTCGGAAGAACGGCTGATCGGCTCGTGCAAAAGGAAATTTGTATGGTATGTACCACAAGCAGTTCGCAGAGTAGAAATTCCGAAAGGTGACGGCAAAACGCGTCCCCTTGGTATTCCAACCATATTGGACAGGCTGATCCAGCAATGTATCTTGCAGGTGCTTGAGCCGATATGTGAAGCGAAGTTTCACGACCATAGTTACGGGTTCAGACCGAACAGGAGCCAAGAGCACGCAATGGCCCAGGTTATGAAGAATATGCAATGCACGAATCTTCATTTTGTTGTGGACGTGGATATCAAAGGGATTCTTTGAAAACGTCAACCACGGGAAGCTCTTAAAACAGATGTGGACAATGGGGATTAGGGACAAGAAGCTGATAAGCATTATTTCAGTAATGCTGAAAGCAGAAATTGCAGGAATCGGCTTTCCTGAAGAGGTACGCCGCAGGGCGGCATCATATCTCCTTTGCTGTCGAATGTCGTGCTGAATGAATTTGACTGGTGGATAGCAAGCCAGTGGGAGGATTTCCCCACAAGAATAAGCTACCGGCCAAGCGTGAATAGCAACGGCAGTCTGTGCAAGAGCAATAAATATACAGCGTTAAAGAAACGGAGCAATCTAAAGCTTTGTACCGCTGTAAGATATGCGGACGATTTTAAGATATTTACTAACAATTATCAAAATGCGGTTAAGCTGTACCATGCCACAATCGATTGGCTGAATAAGCGGCTTGGGCTGGAGGTAAGCCCTGAGAAATCAAAAGTAATCAACCTTCGGGAGGAATACTCAGAGTTTCTTGGATTCAAACTGACAGTTATAAAGCGTGGAAAAGAGCCAAACGGTAAAGACAAATATGTGGTTAAAAGCCATATTCGGGATAAAGCCATGCAGAAAATCAGAGAGAACATAAAGGTCCTTACACAGGAAATGGAATATCCAAAGCCAGGGCATATGGGTTCGTATGAGGCCGTAAGGAAATACAATGCCTACATACTTGGAGTCCATCAGTATTACCGATTCGCCACCTGTATCTCTCTTGATTTAAAGCGGTTGGCCTTTCAAGTCTTAGACAGCCAGATAACAAGGCTGAGAAAGCGAATGAAGCCTATAGCAGAAGTTAGAGCAAAAAGGGTTGAAGTATCATGTGCCGAGATATATCAAAGAACGCTATGGTGAAAGCAAAATGCTGCGGTTCGTTGATGGAAATGCGCTGATTCCGATAGCGTATATACACCATGAAAATCCAAAGAGCAAACGGCGTATTGTCAACAGCTACACTCCCGAAGGCAGGACAGCTATCCACCGAAATCTGGAGGTGAACACGGCAATGCTACGGCTGCTTATGAACCACCCGTTGCAAATCAGACCATAGAATACAATGATAATCGCCTATCGCTGTACTGCGGACAAAGGGGCAGGTGTGCAATCACGGGACAGGAGCTCTGCTTTGGAAATATTCACTGCCATCACAAAGTGCCCAAATCCAAAGGCGGTGGAGATGAGTATTCTAATTTAGTGCTCGTTACCAAATCGGTGCATCGATTGATACACGCAACAACGGCGGAAACGATTGAAAAGCACATGAGAATGCTATCCTTATGCGATAACCAACTGCAAAAGCTGAATGAACTGCGACGTCTTGCAAATATTGAAGAAATTGTCTGAATGAAAATGTAAATGTCCTTGATGGAAAGCCGTGTGATGGGAAACTATCATGCACGGTTTGGAGTGGGGAAAATCCGGAGATAACATCAAAGGATTACCTACCACTATTAAATTCGGCGCTGGATACCTGGAACGCAAAACTGTCGGAAATATGGGCGCTGCTGACCCAGGAGCCCGATACCTTTAAGGGCGGCGGGATCTGGCAGGTTATGCTGGATATCAACGGGGCGCTGAAAGCCATTGGGTACGGCCTGCTGGTTCTATTTTTTTGCTGTGGGAGTGGTCAAAACCTGTTCCGGCCTGGCTGAAATGAAAAGGCCGGAACTGGCGTTCAAGCTTTGCTCCGCTTCGCTTTGGCAAAGGCGGCGGTAGGATACGGGCCTCGATCTTATGCTGGCTCTGTTTTCCATCATACAGGGGAATGGTTTCCACAGTGATTACCCAATCCGGCTTGTCCGGGGTAACCGGAACGGCGCTTCCCCAGGACATCGTGGACCGGATTAACCGGGTGGATTTTTTGAACAGCATTCCCTGTGGATCGTCACTCTGTTGGGCGGCCTGTTCATTATTGTGCTTTCGTTTATCATGATTTTAACGGTTTATTCCCGTATGTTTAAACTCTATATTTTCTCGGCGATTTCGCCTATCCCCTTTCCTCCTTTGCGGGAGAACCCACCAGCAATATCGGAAAAAATTTTCTCCGAGCTTATGCGGGAGTCTGCCTGGAAGGGGTAATCATCGCCCTGGCCTGTGTCATTTTAGCTGTCATGGCTTCCGCTCCGCCGCTGGTAAACCCCGGTGTGGTTTGCGTTACGGCGGTATGGTGTTATATCATGGAAGTGATTTTCAATTTATTGGTTTTGGTCGGCGCGGTCAGAATGAGCGACCGAATCGTCAAGGAATTATTGGGATTGTAGTTTACTGAAAGGAGAGAAAAGCCATAGAAGTAAAGATACCAAAGGAAATCCGGGACTATCAGGAATCCATCTTTTTTGGATTGAATTTCCGGCAGCTGTTCTGTTCCCAGCTGGCCATAGGAACCGCAGTGGGGCTGTATTTTTGGCTGCGGCCGCTGATCGGAAGCGAGGAAGTAGGCTGGATATGCATTCTTGGGGCCTCGCCCTTTGCGGCCTGCGGCTTTTTTCAAATATCATGGAATGACCGCTGAAAAATTCGCGTGGGCATGGTTTAAGTCGGAATTCCTGTATCCCCAAAAGCTGGTATTCAAATCCAACAGCCTTTACTATGAGGTCATGCAGGACGCCATCGCAAAAGGGAAAAACCTCCCGCAAATGGAAGAAAAATACCGAACCCCAGCCACCGGCTGGGAAAGAGAAGGAGATTGAGTAATGGAACTGAACATTCGCCCGATGACGCCCCAGGAAAAAATTTACGCCGAACTTCAAAGCAGCCAGATCTCCCAGCAGACAGGCTTCATCGGCGTCTTAGTTGGAAGCTTTAACCAGCAGGATGTGGACCTGCCCATGAAGTGGAATATACTGCGAGAGCCTCCGATAAAGGGAAGCATTTTGGTCGGAGGCGCAAAGCGTATTAAAAGAACTGAGGAATACCATTTTTAAGGATAGAAATGCTATGCAGGAATACTGCGCCAGCCATACAAGCTTTTTCAAAAGCCAAACTGCCGATGTTTATGGGCTTCGAGTGGATTCCGCGCGGTATTCCTATTTAATACTCGCCATCCGCAGTCAAAAGACCGTTGCCTCTATCTCTATGCCTATTCTACTGAAGCGCTGGAACATCATATGAAAAAAAGCTAAGAGGGGCATCAGCTTTATTACTCCTGATTACAAAGAGAAGTTCCGTTGCCGATGGAGAAAGGATACGGATTATTGGAGCCGACGGGAATTTCCGTGACCGGATCTGCCGGTATATTGACGATACCCACTTCGAAACAGAGGGGGAATTTGGCGGAACCCTATACCACATTTGTGAATTTGGCGAACTTTGCGAACAAACAGGAAGCCGGGTAATCCCTCTCGATGGAGAGCAGAAAGACGTCAGTCGGGAGCAGAAACCTCCCAAGACCAAAGTCCGGGAACGATAACAGCCATTTACTTCACCCGGAAAGGAGAGATGCCTATTATTAAAAACCCTATCAAGAGCACTCAGACAGGAAAAAGAACGGTTTACCATTCCCCGGTCCGTTCAGGACGCGATTCCCCATCCGCCGCGTTTGGCCGGATGGGATTTTTCAGTCTGGAAGTTTATACTGAAATCCTTTTCCTTTACCGATATCAACTACAGCGTCGCCGGAAAAGAGGATAAAACGGCCATGTTTCTGGATTACTCGGAACTTTTGAACGCCTTGGATTCCGGCGCTTTCGCTAAAATTACCATCAACAACAGAAGAATAGACAAGGCGGAATTTGAAAAAGACCTGCTGCTTCCAGAAAAGGGAGACGGGCTGGATCATTTTCGAAAAGAGTACAATGAAATGCTGCTCTCAAGGTGACGGGTGTGAGCAGCAGTGTGGTGCAGGATCGGTACATTACCGTCAGCGTAGTGAAAAAAAGAACATTAACGAGGCCCGCACCTATTTTTCCCGCGTAGGCACCAGCATCATCACCCACCTTGCACAGCTTTCCTCAGTAGGCCGGGAACTGGAACTTCAAGATCGGCTGCGGATTTTCGGGACTTTTCAAAGGCGGGGAACCGGCGGCTTTTGACTTTAATCTCAAGGAAAATATGAGGCTGGGACACAGCTTCAAAGATTGGCTGTGCCCGGACAGTATGGAATTCCACAAGGATTGTTTCCGGTTAAACGGCCGCTGGGGCCGGGCGCTGTACCTGCAGGGCTACGCCAGCTACCTGAAGGTCGCCATGGTGTCCGAGCTCTGCGATCTGGATCGGAGTCTCATGCTTTCCATTGACATTCTCCGGTACCTACCGACGAGGGCGGTTAGAGAGGTGCAGAATAAGCTGCTGGGGGTGGAAACAAACGCCGGTGCGACTCGTTCCTAACTGAAAAGGTTAGGCACAAGTTAAAAAATGCGATTGAAAGGAGCGCAAATAATACTTGGAGAACTGGTAATTCAATGGGTGAAATGAAGAGGTAACGCTCGGGAAGCGCCCACCTTAATCTCCGATTGGCAGAGAAATC
>VOFH01001157.1_pt1 | contig 24386 bp, 41 predicted proteins | sample 5384091 | NCBI WGS metagenome assembly VOFH01 (sample SAMN12384727, study PRJNA508395) | human gut metagenome | isolation source: healthy gut G | host: Homo sapiens
CTACCAGATCCAGTTCGGTCTTCATAGTCTTGGACTCTTCAATGGTAATAACGCCGTCTTTGGAAACCTTCTCCATCGCGTCTGCTACCATGGCGCCTACTTCCTCATCGCCGGAAGAGATTGCAGCGACTCTTGCAATATGCTTCTTGCCGTCTACCGGCTGGCTCATCTTCTTGATCGCTTCTACAGCTGCGTCAGTTGCTTTCTTCATGCCCTTTCTCAGGACGATGGGGTTGGCACCTGCTGCAACGTTCTTCATCCCTGCGTTGATCATCGCCTGGGCTAGAACGGTTGCGGTTGTGGTACCATCACCGGCTACATCGTTGGTCTTGGTTGCTACTTCCTTTACCAGCTGTGCACCCATGTTCTCGAATGCATCTTCCAGCTCGATCTCTTTTGCAATGGTTACACCATCGTTGGTGATAAGGGGTGCGCCAAAGGATTTATCCAGTACTACGTTTCTTCCTTTCGGTCCTAAAGTTACTCTTACGGTATCTGCTAACTGATTTACGCCTGCTTCCAGGGCTTTTCTGGCTTCTACGCCATATTTAATCTGCTTTGCCATGATTATTTACCTCCGAACAATCTAAACTATTTCGTATTTATACCTACTATACGGAAACGCGAACTCCGCTGCGCTGCTAAACGCGTAGCGAAAAATGCCTCTGGCATTTTTCTTTACTCTACAACAGCTAAAATGTCGCTTTGCTTTACGATCACGTATTTTTCTTTCTCTAACTCTACTTCTGTACCTGAGTACTTGGAATAAATAACTTTATCTCCAGCCTTTACCTGCATGGTAACTTCCTTGCCATCAACTACACCGCCAGGACCTACTGCGATCACTTCTGCCTGCTGTGGTTTTTTTTTGCTGCACCTGGAAGAACAATACCGGATGCTGTGGTCTCTTCTGCAACTAACTGCTTTAATACAACTTTGTCAAATAATGGAACTAACTTCATAACTAGATTCCTCCTTGATCGTCATTCTTATTTTTCTACCTGCAGCTTTTACTTATTTTTCGCTGCTTATTTTCGCTGCTTTTTCGCTCACAATGTAAGTTATAGCACCTATTGTTAGCACTGTCAAGTTCTGAGTGCTAATTTTTTCATTTTGTCTCTTAACTTTGTAAATCTTTTATATCTTTTTTTTTGCAATTTTAGTTTCTTTTTTTTTCTGTTCGTATTACAATATAATAATCAGACATACTAATTTATAAATTCAGACACTATTTTAAGAAGGGGGTATTTGTATGGCTAAGAAAGGTTTTGGAAAGTTTGTAGCCTTTGCCGCTATTTCCGGTGCTGTGGCAGCTGGCGTTTCCTATGTACTCCAGTACAAGATCTACCATAAAGAGCTTGATAAAGATTTCCGTGAATTTGAAGAGGACGAAGAAGACGAGGACGCTTCCCAGAGTGACTCCTTTGATCCGCGTAAATTAAACCGCAATTACATTTCTTTAAATTCAAGCAAAGATGAATTTAAGATGGCTGCCAAAGATATGGCTGCTGCTACAAAAAATGTATTAAAAGATGCCGGCAATCTGTTTTCGATACAGCCCACGAAGCAGTTTCCGCTGCTGTAGATACCGCACATATCGCTATCCACTCCATGAAAGCAAAAAAAGATGAGTTTTTGAAGAGGAAGATACCAAAAAAGCAGATATGGAACCAGAAGATGAATTTTTAGATGATGACTATGTAGATGACGACGATCTTTATGATTATGAACGTCTGGATCATCCTTCACTGGCGAAGACGGCGAAAAATCTCCGTTTCTGTTAATGCGGATGCAAGTGAAAACGCAGCCGAAGCAGTTTGAACCTGAAAAGAGACCGCTACCATTGAGGAAGATACAGTTTAAAACATTTATGATAATACCACCGTCAGGTGATATATCCATTAAAAAGAAAACGCGCCGTCCGGCGCTCTTTTTTCTTTATTGTGATGATACCAGGGTCCCCAAATCCGGTGCAGCTTGCCGGAGGATTTTTTTGGGACCCGCCAAAAAACATGAGTAAGAAGCCATTTTTTGAAGAAAATGAGCGGATTACGAATGTTTTAGAATTGCGGATGCAAAGCACGTAGCAATTGGTATCAAATGTTCTTTGACCCCAACATCTTGTGATACCAGGGTCAAACGGTCAGGAATCTATTAAAATTTTATATATTTGTGGATCACACGCATTAAATTTCCTGTATCCAAAGGTTTTGACAGATGTTCGTTCATTCCAGCCAGCCGGCATTTTTTCGCATCTTCCTCATAATCACTTGCAGTAAGAGCTATGATCGCTACATTCTTTGCGTCTTCCCGCTCCAATGCACGGATCGAGCGGGATGCCTCAAACCCATCCATTACCGGCATTACCAGATCCATCAGGATCACAGATATCTCTCCCTGTGCAGATGCTTCAAAACGTTCCAGTGCTTCTTTTCCATTCCACGCTCTTATTACATCCATCCCTTCTTTTGCGCAGGATAAATTCTGCGATCTCCATGTTCAGTTCATTGTCCTCTACCAGAAGTATCTTTCTTCCTATGACAGAAACGTTTAAAGGTCTCTCCTCTTCCCTGTTTTTCTCATTAATGATAAAGGTAAAACGCATCCCGGCAGAAAGCCTTATCCCTTTATCATGCGAAAAATGGAATTCTCCATTCATCAGCTTTGTCAGTTCCATAGCCACTGCAAGTCCCTGTTCATTTTCCCTGCAGGAACTTCCAGTATCTGTGCATACAAATTCAAAACGGGCTTTTCTTCCACTTGCTGCCGGTCTCTGTCTGCAAAAAAGTTACCTGTTCGCCACTTAGACTGTCTTTTATGGCATTTCCCCACAATCTTAGTCAGTATTTTCTTTAAATGTGCTGGACTTCCATAGAGTTTTACGTGTTCATGCCTTAATCGTTTCACTGGAAAACAGAACATCTCGTTCTGCTGCATCTGAGGTCTCCCATATTTTTTCCTGCATCTCTGTTTTTTCAAGGTCATGGTCAAAACGATTGCCCAAAGTCACAGTTCCTGATGGCAGACAGTCGGATATCCATAACTTATCTGAGGTCAGCATTTTATCCTGATTTGCCTTTTCTTCCTTTGTGGCAGATAACAAAACTGCCTCCTGCATTTTTTTCTTCCTGCTCCTTTTTTTTGTGTATCCAGAAAAAAAAAATGCAAAAAGGATATAAAGGATGATGACATAAAATAATGCAAGGGTCCCTAAAGGAAAACAGAAGACAGGATAAAATACGTACAGATCATTCTCTCCATAAGACTCAAAGACCCCAAAATAAGCAGATCCGTAGTAGCGAAAGGAAAATAAAGTATCCGGCTCTGTCTCTTCTGTTATATTCTGGATCAAAGGTGCCTCTGCCTGCGTTTTTCCCTGATATTCCTCAAAATTTGATCCTGTCACAAGGCCATTTTGCAGATCATTATGATCCCGTTCATTTCCAGATGAAGGCCCTGATAAAACTCTGCAAATGCCTCTGACCGGCTGCTCTGTTCCTTTATAAACTGTAACGTTTCTTCTGCTGCCACAGTCGCTTTGTTTTTCCTAAATATTTGTAAATAAAATGAATACAGAACCAAACAGAACCAAGAATAAAGCAACCAGTATACCTAAACCATTTTCTAAAAACAGATATTCTGTTTTTTCTCACTTTTCTGTCTCCTCTTTTATCTCCTCTGATAATACCGGATAAAGATCCTCATTTTTCTTCTTTTGAAACCGGACTGCAGTTCTTCTTTTAACCGATCCTGGATATCCACCAGACATCCTAACAGGATGGGATTAAAGACCCGCATTCCCCGTTTAAGATCATTTCAATGGCTTTTTCATGGGAAAATGCCTTCTTGTATACACGCTCACTTACAAGGGCGTCATATACATCTGCCATTGCAACCACCTGGGCTGAAATAGGGATCTCTTTCCCCTTTAATCCGTCCGGATACCCTTTTCCATCATACCGCTCATGGTGCCACCGGCAGATCTGGTATGCAACCTGCACCAGTTTTTCATTCTGGAACATTTCCAGACTGTCCAACATAGAAGCACCGATCAGTGTATGGGTCTTCATGATCTCAAATTCTTCTTTTGTCAGTTTTCCCGGCTTGTTTAATATTTTTCATCAATTCCTATTTTCCCGATATCATGAAGTGCGGAAGCTGTTGTGATCATGAAACGGTCTGACCACAGCAGATGATACTGGTCTGTTTTTTGCATCAGACGTTCCAGCAGCAGCCCGTGATCGTATTGATATGTAATACATGGCTGCCGCTTTCTCCATTTCTGAACTCAACGATCTGGCTTAAGATGCTGACCATCATCCGGTTGTGTTTTCTTTTTCCTGGATCTGGTCTGTAACCAGACTGATCAGATGTCTCTGCTTTGCGTAAAGTTTAATGGTATTAAACACTCTCTGATGTACTACCTGGGCATCAAAAGGACGGCTGATATAATCAGATGCCCCCATTTCATAAGCCCTTCTCACATAAGCCGCGCCATCTTCGCTGGAGATCATGATCACCGGCGTGTCTTCGATCCAGTGGTTTCGGTTCATCAGCGCCAATACTTCAAAACCATCCATCACCGGCATATTGATATCCAAAAGGATCAGTGAGATACCGGTTCCATACTGCTTTAACAGATCAATACATTCTTCCCCGTTTGCAGCTTCTAAGATCTTGTATTCCTCTTCCAGGATCACAGCAAGGATCTCACAGTTTATCTGGGAATCATCTACGATCAGGATCTGCTGCCGTTCCCTTTGGCTTCCGCTCTGTCTATACCTGACTTTTCTGTTACTATCATATTTTTCCGGTTCTTTGCCTGGTACATCAGACCGTCCGCCCGTGCTACTGCACTTTCAATGGTCTCATTATCAGCAAGGACACCTCCAATACTTACAGTCAGGCGCAGCTGGCATATCCGGGAACTTCTGCCTCATAGACCATATCCCGGATCTGTTTTAACTTCTTTGAAAACATCTTCCGACACATCCGGAAGGATCAGCAGAAATTCATCGCCCCCATACCGGATCAGGATATCTGTTTTTCGGATACATTTGCGCACGATCCCCACAACTGTATTTAACACCATATCCCCTGCATTATGTCCGCAGGTATCATTGTACAGTTTAAAATCATCCAGATCGATCATTGCAACTCCTGCATGACTTTTCACTTTGCGGATCCTGTCCTCATAATATCTGCGGTTGTAAGCTCCTGTCAGCGCATCCAGATACAGTTCTTCATTATATCCCCGGACTTTTGCCACCAGTGCTTCCCTTTGCATTTGCCTCTGAGTCTGCTGCATCCCCAGAACATTCAACATCTCTACAACGTAAGGTTCCCCTTCGATCTCCACATAACGCGCGATCCTCTGATATACCCTGGAACTCAACGTATTCCAGCCTTGTCTTCTGACATTTCGTCCCAAAAATGCCTTTAATGAAAGGGAATTTTTCTTTTCCAGATGCTTAACTGCTTCTATATCAAAAAGTCTGACCTCTGTAAATAAATCTTCTAAATAAACAAACATTTCTTCTGCCTGTTTTTTCGTCAAAACGGCACTGAACTTCATCTGCTTCTCCTTTTACATCCTATGTACTCCTGGAATCTTTTTGTCCATCTTCATGGGAATTTTTCCTTTTAAACGTTTTCTCATTTAGACTTTATTATAATCTATTTTCCCCTGCATTTGTCCATATTTTACATTGTATTTCACTCCCAGCCCAAAGGTTCATCCACACAAGCTGCTCTAACTGGTCATCTGCAATGAGATAAGCATGGCTGACTGTATCTGAGGACATCAGCTGGTATTCTCCCATATCATCCAAATGGGTCCAGCGGTCATCTAACTGTATCTTTCCCTGGGAAAATGAGCATGTTCCAGTGGGATATAGCCTCATCACTTCCCTTGATCTCATAAGTGATATCCCCTTCCATCTGGTCATCTGCAAAAACTCCTGCTTTTTTACAGCCCAGGCATACTCTCCCCTGGGGAACATTTTCGTAATAACAGTAACCGGTTGTTGCCCTGACCATTCATTTTTGCCATTTTTCCCAGATACCATCAGAATAATTATATCTGGGGCTGTCTACATTAATAAACTGTAATGCAAGACAGTTCCCCTGAGGCTGTCCATTTTCAAAGTTTCCGTAAAACAGGATCTCTGGCATGGTAAGCACCAGACCTGTACCCTCTATATTTTCAGAAATCGTTTGCCGTCATAAAGAAACCGCATTCCTTCAAAAGTTCCATAAAACATCTCTGCCAGAACTTCCTGCTTTTTTATCTAACAGCTTGGCTGTCTGGGTCATGTCTTTTGTTTCCATGGACTTTCGAAGATCTTCTAACAGCTGTTTCTGGTCCTGGGACATTGCTTCGTATTTGGTCTGAAGGGATTGATTGTTCTTCTATTGTCTCTTCAGTTCCTGTTGTTTTCTGTTGATCTTCAGACAGACTATCACCCGTATTTTTACCTGCCTGTGTTATATCTGTTGTCCTCTGGTTTTCCTGTCCGGCGGCTCTGTTGCCACTGGTAAATATTTCCTGTCCCAAAGGCTCCTGCCGCGGAAAGACCAGTATAAAAGCAGCTGCCACTGCCACCCACTGTTTTGTTGCTTTTTTCCAATTTTTCCAGTTTTCAGTCAGTTTCATGTTCTTATCACTTTCTGTATCATATCCACGCCTGCACCAGCCGTCTGCATCCTTGGATGATCTCTTTTCTTTCAGGCTGGCATAACCTAATATAACAGTAGACGGAAAGCGGTTCTTTCCCTCTCCAATCACAAAATCACTCATTCCATATACCCGTACCCCCGCCTTTGCAGCTGTTTCCACCAGCTTTTTTCCGGCATTCCCTTTTTGTGGGTTAGAAGCACATGGATCCCGGCATATTCTCCTGTATATCAAAAACCGGTTCCAGTTCTTTTAAGCCATTTAACAATGTATCATGTTTTCCTTTGTAAACTGCCCTCATCCTGTTTAAATGGCGTTCATAGTAACCTTCTGTAATAAAATGCGTCAGGATATTCTGATCTATACGGGATACAGTAGAAGCATAAAATCCCGCTTTTTTTCCTGTATAAGGCTAAAAGGACTCTGGAAGTACCATGAAGCCCACACGGATCGCAGGAGCAATGGAACGGGAAAAGGTTCCCATATAGATCACTTTCTGGCTATCATCCATTCCCTGGAGAGCAGGGATCGGACGGCCTTTGTAGCGGACCTCGCCATAATCATCTTCGATCAGATAACGGCTTTTCCTGTTTTTGGCCCATTTCAGCAGCTCCTGCCTTCTTTTGATCGGGATAACGATACCTGTGGGGTACTGGTGAGACGGCATAACATAAGCAATACCTGCCTGTGTTTTTTCAAGTTCTCTTTCACGTTCATTCCCCATTCATCCATAGATACAGGAAAAATAGGATGACCCAGGCTTTCAAATACACGAAAGGCCTGCTTGTAAGTGGGATTTTCAGGGCGATACCCGTACTGCGGCCGATCAGCTGTGAAAGAAGCATTAAAAGATATTCACTTCCTGCACCTACTAAGATCTGTTCCGGCCGGCAGTGGACTCCACGGGCAGAGTGAAGATAATCCCTTATGGCCTGGCGCAGGCTGTATTCTCCCTGGGCATTTCCCACTGCAAACATATCTTTGTTGTCATCTACCAGCGTATTTTTGCTTAGTTTTCTCCAGGCATTAAAAGGGAAACTGTCTAGGTCGATACCTCTTGGGGAAAAGTCTACTTTGTAATTGTAATTTTCATTTTCTTCCTGCTTTTCCTCTTTTTCTTCCGGCACTCCGTGATATTTTACTTCTACCAGTTCTTCGATCTGACAGACAAAATATCCCCTGCAGGAAGAGCCTCTATGTATCCCTCTGATAGCAGCTGGTCATAAGCCAACTGGGTCGTACTCCTGCTTACATGAAGATTGTCCGCAAGTGTCCTGGTAGAAGGAAGTCTGCTGCCAGCCCGCAGTCTGCCGGCCCGTATTTCTGTTTTTATGTAGGTAGATCTGTTCATAAAGAGGGGATGCTGTCTTTATTTTCAATAGGCACCATTAATTCCATAGGGCTTCTCTAACATGAAAAAAAGGCTCTCTGTTTCCAGAGAGCCTCATTGTTTTGCTTCATTTCATTATTTCGGCAGTTTGAAAGAACTCTTCAGAGAAACGATCCTGTTAAATACAGGATTTTCCTTAGTGCTGTCCTTGCAGTCCGCGCAGAAATAACCATTTCTTACAAACTGGAAGCTGTCATAGGCTTCCGCCTGTGCAAGAGCAGGCTCACCGTAGCACTCCTTTAATATTGTAAGAGAATTTGGATTTAAGTTCAGGGTTCCGTCTGCATTCAGCTTACCCTTTTCCTCATCTACGATATTTTCATAGAGACGACACTCGATCTTCTTTGCAGTTGGTACAGCTACCCAGTGGATTGTTCCTTTTACCTTTCTGCCTTCAAAGCCGGAACCGCTCTTTGTCTCAGGATCATAGGTTCCGTGTACTACAGTTACATTGCCATTTTCATCTTTTTCGCAGCCAGTGCATTTTACGAAATAAGCGCCCATAAGACGTACTTCGTTTCCTGGGAACATACGGAAATATTTTTAGGCGGCTCTTCCATAAAGTCTTCTCTTTCGATATAAACTTCACGGGAGAATGGAACCTTTCTGCTTCCCAGTTCTGAATTTTCCAGGTTGTTTGGAATATCCAGTTCTTCTACCTGGCCTTCCGGATAGTTATCGATCACCAGTTTTACAGGATCTAACACAGCCATCATACGTGCATTTCTTCAGCTTTAAGTCTTCACGGATGCAGTATTCAAGCATTGCATAATCAACAGAGCTATTTGCCTTGGACACGCCAACTAACTCTACAAAACGTTTGATAGATTCTGGCGTGTAACCTCTGCGGCGCAGCGCTGCGATGGTTACCAGACGCGGGTCATCCCAGCCATCTACAATCTTATCTTCTACCAGTTTCTTGATATAACGTTTTCCGGTAATGACGTTGGTCAGATACATCTTCGCAAACTCAATCTGGTGCGGCGGGTTCTCAAACTCGCACTCTCTTACGACCCAGTCATAGAGCGGTCTGTGATCCTCAAATTCCAGCGTACAAATCGAATGCGTGATGTGCTCAATCGCATCCTCAATCGGATGAGCGAAATCGTACATCGGGTAAATGCACCATTTGTCCCCGGTGTTGTGATGATGCATATGGGCTACACGATAGATAACAGGGTCCCGCATGTTGATGTTAGGGGAAGCCATATCAATCTTGGCTCTCAGCACCTTCTCTCCATCCTGGTACTTTCCCTCCTTCATCTCCTCAAAAAGACGCAGGTTCTCTTCGATGGAACGGTTTCTGTATGGGCTTTCCTTACCTGGAGTATTGAAATCGCCTCTGTACTCTCTGATCTGCTCTGCGCTTAAGTCACAGACGAATGCTTTTCCCTTTTTAATAAGAAGAACTGCACACTCATACATCTGCTGGAAATAGTTGGAAGCAAAAAACAGTCTGTCCTCAAAATCAGCGCCTAGCCACTTTACGTCCGCCATAATGGACTCAACAAATTCTCTTCTCTTTGGTTGGGTTTGTATCATCAAAACGCAGGTTGAATTTGCCATTATATTTCTGTGCCAGTCCATAGTTTAAAAGAATAGACTTGGCATGTCCGATATGCAGATAACCGTTTGGTTCTGGTGGAAAACGGGTCTGGACATGATCGTAAACGCCTTCTGCCAGATCTTTGTCAATCTCGCGCTCGATAAAGTTCTTGAAACCGGCTCTTTTTCTTCGGTCTCTATTACCATATCTTTCTCTGCCATAACTGCTCCTCCGTGATCTGTCGTCATAGTTATTTAAAATAATATCACATTTTACGGCTGTAGTAAAGTCACAGCTTTTGTATCATTATTACTTGTTTATAGTTCAGCCATGCGCCGGTTTGAATGAGAAAGTATATTGCAAGCTTGCTTGCATGAACATTTTGAACTTTTTTTTTCATTTCCCGTTGACAAAATCTATCCCTCATGATAGTATATATGAGGTTCGCTTCTGACGAACAAGAAATGCTGCTGTGGCTCAGTCGGTAGAGCGTCGCATTGGTAGTGCGGAGGTCACGGGTCCGATTCCCGTCAGCAGCTTTTCATTTTCATCAGAACCGGCGAATTTCATATAGTTGCTGCTGTGGCTCAGTCGGTAGAGCGTCGCATTGGTAGTGCGGAGGTCACAAATACTATAATATTTTTTTAGGAGATGAACCACATCAAGTTCATCTCCCTATGTATTAATCCATATATGATCATTATCCCTTCAAAACTTTATGGATCATTTCAATGGTTTCACCAGTTTCTCTGGCGATATCTTCTTCTGATTTTCCAGAGATATACAGACGAAAAATCACTCTTGCTTGTTCTATTCCTTGTTCTATTCCAATCTGTTTGCCCTGCTCTATTCCAAGCTGTTTGCCCTGCTCCATTCCAAGCTTCATGCACTCTTCTTTAAACATCCGCTTTACTTTTTTCTTCGTCATATTCATAAATACTCACTTTGATCACCTCCGCACGGTTTTTGCTCAGGAACTCTGCAAGAATCCCTCTTTGGATGCAGTCCTCTACGGCTTCGTTCACTGCTTCTGACAGTGGTATTTTCTTACTCAGACGTTTCCGGACTTCGCTTACAAACTGGGCATAGTCACTTAATTGTCTGCATCGCTCCATTAATATTTTATTATAGCCTACATTTACATTTAATACTAATGTTTCCAGTTCCAGGCTTATGTGTTCCGCTTTCTTCGCATATAAGCTGGACAATTTTAAGACTTCTCTTTCCTGCATATTTTCCAGACCATTGTAAAACACCACAAATTTCGGCTCCGGGATCTGTACCGGGACGCTTCCATACAAGAACAGGTCTTTTGTCAGCTCTGAATATACATCCGATACATAAAACAGGTTGCGCAGGGGAAGATTAGGATTTTTCGTTGACTGGTGTTCATATAGCAGTAATTCATCATATAAAACAAATGAAACGTCATTTTCATTTCTAGATAAAGGGCACTTTCCAATGTGGTTACTTTTAGATCGTCCTCATTTTCATAGTCCGTTTCATTCATAGCATTATACAATGCTAAAAGTGCTTTCTTTTCCCTAAACACCATACGAAAGATACGGTCTTTGTAATTCCGCGCTGCATTTGGTACATCTGTAATAATCCCTGTTTCTTTCACGCTTCTGTTTTTTACCATATTTTGTCCTCCTTACTTCTTTGGAGGATTCCTTTGCCTTTATCATCCTGGAATCCTCTCTGCTTTGTTGTTGGATTTTAAGCATTGAAGATTTCTAAGATTTTTTGTCAAAAGAAAATGGCGAATGCCTTTAGAACTAATAGAAACATCAAGCTTAGTTTTACTATAGCATTTTATATTCATTTAGGCAAGGGGGATTTTTGGATTATCAAAAAGGAGATGAACCGCTTCTGATCCATCTCCCAATTTTATTTTACATACTTTATCTGATTACCGGATAAAATTAGTCTTGATCTTATCTTCTGCTGCCGGAACAGCTACACCGTTTTTCTTTCCTGCTTCAATACACTTTAACAGCCATGCCATGTTCTTTCCAAGGACACGCATGATCTGAACGCCTTCTTCGTCTCTCATTACTTCTTCTGGTGCATTTCCGTGTACCATGTTCCAGTAACAGGATGATACAACAGGCATCTGGTGATAGGAGAAGTATTTTGTGAGCACATCTAAGGTTGCGGTGGTTCCGGCTCTTCTGGCGGAAGCTACGGCTGCTGCTGGCTTATAGAGCATATCTTTTCCTGCTACAGATGCCAGACGGTCCATAAATTCGATGATCTGGCCGCTTGGGGATGCCCAGTAAACAGGGGAGCCTACCACTAATGCATCAGATTCTTTTAATTTGGCTGCTGCTGCCTTTACATTTTCCATATCCGGATCACCGGCCTGGAACACTTCTGCGTCAATGCCTTCTGCCTTTAAAGCATCAGCTACTACATTCAGTGCTGTATAAGTACAGCCGTTCTTTCTTGGACTTCCGTTTAATAATAAAACTTTCATTTTCTTTTTTCTCCTCATGTATATCTATTCATCCTGAACCAGCCCGCGCAGGCGGACAACAGGATCAATTTCATAAATAAATGTGCTATAAGATACCTTCGTAGCCTTCTCTTAGTATATCACAGGATGCGTCAAATTTCTCTTTTTCTTCTTTCGTTAATGACAACGGCAATATCCTCTGTACCCCGTTCTGATTGATAATGCAGGGAACACCGGCAAATACATCCCTCTGATCATATTCTCCCCTGAGCATGGCAGATACCGTAAGAACGCTGCGCTCATCCCCTAAAATAGCTTTGGTAATGCGGGTCAGTGCCATGCCGATGCCATAGTAAGTTGCTTTCTTTGCCTCAATGATCTTATAGGCTGCCGTGCGCACCTCTTCTTCAATACGGAATAAATGGGTAGTCAGGGAAGATTCCAGTTCCCGGTCAAGTTCTAAAATGGACTTAGTTGCCAGAAATGCCTGGCTCCAGGGAACAAATTCGCTGTCTCCATGCTCTCCCATCACATAGGCATGTATATTTCTGGGATCAACCTCGTAAAAACTCTCCTAAAAGATACCGGAGTCTTGCTGTATCCAGGGCAGTACCGCTTCCCAAAACCCGGCGGGGATTAAAACCAGACAATGTGCATGTAATGCGGGTCATAATATCCACCGGATTAGTAGCTACCAGAAATATGCCGTTAAAGCCAGAAGCTGTCACCGGTTCGATAACAGAACGGAACACCTGGGTATTTCTCTTTAAAAAGATCCAGGCGGGTTCCCCCTGTTTCTGGGCCACTCCTGCTGCAATGACCACCAGATCTGCGTCCTGACAGTCTTTATATTCCCCGGCATAGATTTTCATGCTGGAACCGGCAAATGCAAGTCCATGATTTAAATCCATGGCTTCGCCTTCTGCCCGTTTTTATCCACATCTATCAATACCAGTTCATCACACACTGACTGGTTTAAAAGGCAGTATGCATAGCTCATGCCTACCATTCCGGTGCCTACAATAACTATCTTTCTTTTTATCTGTTTTCATAAAAACTCCTTCCTGAACAAACACACTCTATCAAGGAGTTTCAGAAATTTCAGGGGCAGTTTCAAATTTTTACCGGTTTTTCCAGATTTTACAGTTTTTATATTCTTGCCATCTTCTTCTCCATCAGTTCTGCATTGCTGCTGTAGATAATGGCTGTATCCTTGCTGATCACATTTTGTCTGTAAAGAGCAAGGAGGCTGTTATCCATAGATATCATTCCCTCTTCCTGGGAGGTAGCGATAATACCGTCGATCTGGTGGGTCTTGGACTCACGGATCATGTTACGGATGGCATTATTTAAAAACATGATCTCAAAAACAGGACGTTCCCCGCCATCTAAGGTAGGCACCAGCTGCTGACAAATCACTGCATCTAACACCATGGAAAGCTGGGTCCGGATCTGCTGCTGCTGATTGGGCGGAAAGGCATCGATCACACGGTCAATGGTATTGGCCGCCCCTAACGTATGAAGGGTAGAAAGGATCAGATGACCTGTTTCTGCTGCAGTCATGGCAATACTGATAGTTTCATGATCACGCATTTCCCCAAGCAGGATCACATCCGGTGCCTGGCGCAGGGAAGCACGAAGACCTGAAACATAGCTGTCCGTATCCGTTGCAACCTCACGCTGGGTAACCACGCTTTTTTATGCCTGTGAAGATACTCAATAGGATCTTCCAACGTAATAACATGGGCATTGCGGTTTTTATTGATCTCATCAATGATACATGCAAGTGTAGTGCTTTTACCGCTTCCTGCAGGTCCAGTTACAAGCACCATGCCCTGGTAAGCTTTGCTATTCCCATGATCACATCCGGCAGATTTAACTGGCCTGCATCCGGCAGTTCAAACCGCACAACCCGGATCACTGCTGCCAGGGAACCTCTCTGGCGGAAAACATTCGCCCTGAACCTGGACACTCCGGGAATGGCAAAGGAAAAATCATCATCCCCATGACTTAACACCCGCTCCATACTGCGGTTCTTTGCAATTTCATAGATCCTTGTTATCATCTGGTCCATCTCGTCCGGCATTATCTTTTCTTCGCCCTGGCAGATGATCCGCCCACCGATCTTATATGAAAAAGGCATACCAGGAACCAGAAATATATCCGCTGCATTCTGTTCCACAGCCTGTGTAAGAAGTTCCATTACCTCCATTACTCTTCCTCCCGTTATCATTCCCGTTTTTCCTGCTTTTAACCTTTCCGGCAGTTCTTACTTTCCATCCCATACAGGCATAAAATCATCGATCTCATAATTTCCGCTGTCATATACATACCAGGATCTCACTTCGTATCTGTTTTCATCTCCCGTAAGAGCCAGATCAATATGAAGTGCCTGTCCCCGGTCCATGGAAATATCCGTACTGACAAAGCCTGTTTCCTCATCTCCATCACAGCCAAGTTCCAACGCCATTTTCTTTGCAAGAGCCTGGATCTCTTCCTGGTCCATTGCTTTTTTCGTCATCTCTTTCTGCAAAATGGCATCTGCCTGCTTTAACCATTTTCCCCTTCTGCGTCTGCCCGGTAATACTCTGTCACGGCACGGGCACTTCTGGCTGCCAGACTCTGGTCTCCTCTGGCGCTGCTTAAAGAAAGAAGACTGAACGTAGCCAGACACAGGATAATGAATATAAGGATCAGGAAGTCAGACCTATATTTATTTTGTGTTTTGACGTTTGTCCGGCCATTCTCCCACCTGCTTTCTATCGTATTCTCTATAGTATCCTTCCTTTTCAGGAACGCCTGCGATCATGGTTTCACATACTGTTCTGCAAAAGATGGTAGATCTTATATCCCTGGTCACCATAAGTTCCATATCCAAAGATAACTACTGCGATTTCTTTCATCTGATCCTTAACACCTGTAGTGATCAGCCCTACGTAAGCCAGTTTTTTCCCATTTTTTCCAGTTCTTTTGTATCAGGGTAACTGTTCCATTCTTCATCCCACAGGATCTGATAATTCCGGACCTCTCCGCCATCTTTTATATACTGATATACAGCCTTTGCCTCGGATCTTTTGTCTTCCAGTTTTCAAAGACTGTTCCAAAGACTTCATCTGGCTCATAGGTTCCAAAATCCCCTGTATTTCCAGCTTTTACTCTTTCCACCAGACTTTCAGCAGCTAAAACTCCATGGTTAACATCCTGCCCGACTCTGCTTAAATAATCTGCCATTACAAAAGCAGACACGCATACAGCCACACAAAGCATAAAAAATCCGGCAGCGATCACCATTTCCATTAAAAATGGCCGGAACCTGATCCTCTATTCCTACTCATCTGCCCCATTTCCTCCGCTTCTTAATGAAAGTTTCAGTCTTCCTCCACCGGATCCCAGAGTCTGCAGTTTCACAGAGTTTCCATCTTTTTCCATGGAAAGCCCGTCACATTCCAAGATCTCCAGTCCATCCTCCAGCCCCAGTCCACTGTTCTCATCTGTAAACAGTTCCCGGATCTGTCCGTCTTTCCAGTAGATCCAGGTATGGTACATCTCGTCCCCTACCTTCTGCTTCAACTGTAAAACAGGCGTTCCATCAACTTCTATTATATCCACTGCATCTTCTCTGTCACCCTGGCGTATCTTATTGGCAATATAACTTAAAGCCGTTGTACCTGAAAAATTGGCATCACTTCGTTTTATGATATTTTCATACACCCTGCTTCCCATAAGAACAGAAAAAGGGCGCATAAAACAAAGACCAGAAACAGAAGCATGGTAAAAAGCCCGCTTATGGCCTGTCCCCTGTCTGCGTTCTTTCTTTCATCTGTTTGCGTCCTCCTTAATCACTCCTGCTCTACCGGGATTACTGTGATCTCCGGCATGATATTAGAAGCAAAACCGTCATAAAAACATTGTATTTATCATGGTCGATCTGGATCCTGTAATTTTCCTCCAGATATTCCACACCGGGCGGATACCTGCCTTCAATGGCATAACACTGTACGCAGCCCCTTGCAATGGCTTTTTTCTCAGTGTTTCCTGACTTCTCTGACCGGTCCTGTTTAAAAGCCTAGGGAACCGGCCCCAAACGCTGCTGCCGCCGCTAAAACAGCAAAAGGATAACAGGAGTCCTCTAAACTCCCCTTTATCCTCTTTAACTTTACTTACTCTTATTTTCATAGGATTCCTCCGGTCTGAACCCTGTCTTCCCTCATGCCTTCTGTCAGATTGCTGAAAGCACACCTGCAAGAGGAAGCATAACGGAAAGCAGTACCAGACCTACAGAAACTGCCAGCACTGCCACGATGGTCGGTTCAAATCTTGCGATCATATTGTCAATGGCTGTGTCTGCGATCTCTTCGTAATCATTTGAAATTTCTTCCATAACACTGTCAAGATGACCGCTTCTGGTACCTACTTTTATCATCTGGATATAAAAGCCAGAGAACATACCCGTTTCTTTTAATGCATCATAATAGCTTTCACCCAGCTCCAGCTTTTTCTTCGCATTTCTTTACCTGTTCTGCAATGCGATCATTTTCTGCCAGCTCTCCTGCCAGTTCCAGACCCTTTTCAAATTCAAGTCCGCTTCTTAAAGTAAGGGATAAGACAGATGTAAAACGCTTTTTGCAATCGCATGGGCAATCTTACTGCGGTTTTTGATCTCTGTGGTGATCTTATCAGCGATCCCGATGCGGATCCCCATTTTAGAAGCAGCAGCAACCCCTGCCATAACTACAGCTATAACGGCTGACAGGACCAGTGCAGCACCACTGAATGTACCCCCAGCCGGATAGCGGACTGTGCCACAGGTGACATTTCTGCCCCCAGCTGTTCATAGACCTTTGAAAAAATAGGCATTACCTTTACAAACAGGACAAACAGTACCACTAACAGCATAAGGATCATCATAGCCGGATAAGTCACAGCATTTTTCACTGCCTTGATCAGACGGTCTTCTTTCTCATAATAGTCAGAAAGAGATTTCATCATCTGATCCAGAGTACCTGTTTCCTGTCCCAGTTTTGCCATGCGGATCACGTAATCAGGAAAAACTCCTGTATCTTTAAAGATCTTAAAGCAGGGATCTCCCAGTTCCGCTCCCTCTGACATATACAAAAGCATCTGCCGCTTTCTTTTTCATCTTCAGCATCCTCTGCCATAATGGAAAATCCCTCATCTAAAGGTACTGCCGCTTCCAGAAGCAGAGAAATCTGCAGGCAGAACGCAGACAGCTGGCTGCAGGAATATGGCTTCCACTGTCTGCTTTTTTCTTCCTTCTTTTCAAGATCTGCCATTGTCTTTCCTACTTTCCTCTGTGACGCTACTGTAATGCGATCAGTCTAATAGCTGTATTTTGCCTTATAATTGCCACCATTTCCAATATACTGCATGATCTCCTTGCTCTGCTTTCCAGAAGAAGCAAATGTAGGATCCATCAGTTTCCAGTCATGTCCGTCAAAATAGATCACATTGTCTACCCATCCTTGGCCATCCAGATATACATTGATCCATGCATGATAAAGGCTTCCTGTATATCCCACAACCAGCTTGGTTGGTATATTCTGGGAACGCAGCATGGCTGTCATTAAGGCAGCATAATCAAAGCAGATCCCCGTATGCTGTGCAAGAACCACATCTACATTTGGAAGATAACCAGACTGTACAGACTGTGCTTTTTGCTGTATCATAAGTCAGGTTATTGATCACATAGTTGTAAATAGCAGTAACCACTCCGATCTGGTCTGTGGCCCCTGCTGAAAGTTCTGCGCCTTTCTGGACCGCTGCACTGGCCGGATTAAAGTTCACATACTGGTTTGGATACAGAAACGGTCCGAAAGTATCTGTGATATCCACATTCAGGCTCTGGCTGAATGCCTGAGAATACTGGGTTCCCTGGATATTTTCAAACACTTTTACCTGATAGGTTCCATTTCCCTCTGATAACGGAAATACCTCATAGGTACCGCTGCTGTTCAGATCATAGGTATAGGTTTCTGAACCGCTTTTTGACACCTGTACTTTGATCTTTCCCACACTGCCTGTATATTTTACCATGATATAACCGGACGCTGTATTGGACGCATCCAGGGTTGCTTTATCATTTTTGTATACAGTAGCACCGGAGGCAATGGGTGTAAAGTACATGGGCTTCTGCTGCCAGTCCTGTACCAGACCGGTCTGACCTGCTGTCATCATAATTGCTGCCGCCAGTAAAACGGATAGGATCTTCTTTGTTTTTTCACTGCCTGTTCAACTCCTTGTACTTTCGCGCATCTACTGTTTTGCCAGACGCTGGCGCACGATTTCATAAGCCAGCACGCCTGCTGCCACAGAAGCATTGAGGGAATCGATATCTCCCTTCATGGGAATGGATGCCACCATATCGCAGTGCTCTCTTTACAAGTTTGCTGACGCCTCCCCCTCATTTCCGATCACAAGTCCCATAGGACCGGCAAGGTTCATTTTGTACATCACATCGCCGCCCATATCAGCACATACAAACCAGAGACCCTCTTTTTAAGTCTTCCATGGTAGCGGTCAGGTTTGTAACTTTTGCAACCGGAGTATAATTAAGCGCACCGGCTGATGTCTTCGCAACCGTCGATGTCAGGCCCACTGCGCGGCGCTTTCGGGATAATGACCCCATGTGCACCAGCCAGATTGGCAGTACGGATGATAGCTCCCAGATTGTGAGGATCCTCGATCCCGTCAAGAAGGAATAGAAATGGCGGTTCGCCCTTTTCTTCTGCCAGCTTTAACATATCTTCTACTTCTGCGTATTCATAAGCAGCAGCATAGGCAATGACACCCTGGTGTTTTCCTGTCTCAGACATCTGGTCCAAGCGTTCTTTTGCAACATAATTGATAATAGTATCGTATTTTTAGCTTCTCTGACAATGGTTCTTACCGGGCCGTCCTGGCAGCCGTCTAATACAAACAGCTTGTCAATGGTCTTTCCGGAGCGGAATGCCTCTAATACGGCATTGCGGCCTTCAATAGTCAGTTCTTCGTATCTCATCTATGACTCTCCTTTTTGTTCTGGTGCCGGTGTTGTTTTTGTTTCCAATGCACCAATTCTTTTCAAGCCCTGTGCTCACAAGCTGTGTAAGGCGGTCAAAGCGCTCCTCAAGGAACAGCCAGCCTACCAGTGCCTCAAAACCGGTTGCTGTACGGTAATCTACCATCGTGGCATGGTTTGCCATAGTAAAGGATTTAGCATTACGGCCTCTCTTATATACTGCATGTTCCTGTGCTGTCAGGTCTTCTTCTAAAAAGACGGATCATCGCAGCCTGTGTACCTGCCTTGACAAGTTCTGCGCTTCTTTTATGAAGTTTATTTACCTGGATGCTGCCTTTACTGATCACTTTTGCGCGGATCATCACTTCATAGACTGCATCCCCAATATATGCCAGCACCAGCGGAGAATAGGTCCCTGCATCTACAGGGCCCATTTCCATTGTCTTTTTATAAAATCCCAGAAAGTCCTTTAAAGTTATGCTCTCTTCCATTTTACGCCCTCTCTGGTATCTTCTAGACAATACCCATATCCAGAAGTTTTCCTCTGATCTCATCTGCAAGAGCAAAGTTTCTGTCTTTTCTTGCCTGCTGTCTTGCTGCGATCATTTCCTCGATCTCGCTGTCAAGAACTTCTGTCTTTCTCTCTGTGATAATGCCTAAAACATCACATAACTGTTCGATCTCCTTTAACAGGCAGGAAACATAGGACTTGGTGCTGGAAGCATCTGCTGTGGAGTTAGCCAGTTTAACCAGCTCGAAGATAGCAGAAACAGCATCTGCTGTGTTAAAGTCATCTTCCATAGCTGCCTCGAATTTTTCACGCAGCTTCTGTACTTCCACCATCTTTTCCTGCTCTGCACAGGTCTCTGCCGCACCTTCTGCCTTTGCATCCAGTTCTTTTAAGCGGTCTACTGCTGTAAGGATACGCTCTAAGCCGTTCTTGGAAGCTTCCATTAACTCAGCGCTGAAGTTCAGTGGACTTCTGTAATGTGCGCTTAACATGAAGAAACGAAGTACCTGAAGGTCATACTTCTCAGAGATCTCACGAATAGTGAAGAAGTTGCCAAGGGATTTGGACATCTTCTTATTGTCAATATTTAAGAAACCATTGTGCATCCAGTAATTTGCAAATGTCTTATCATTTGCACACTCACTCTGCGCGATCTCATTTTCATGGTGTGGGAAGATCAGGTCCTCGCCGCCTGCGTGGATATCGATCTGGTCGCCAAGATAGTGCTTTGCCATAACAGAGCACTCAATATGCCAGCCCGGACGGCCCTGGCACCACGGAGACTCCCAGTAAGGCTCTCCTTCTTTTTCGGCTTCCATAATACGAAGTCGTTTGGATCTTCCTTTACTTCTTCACCGCTTACCTTTAATTCACGGAAACCGGACTGAAGTTCGTCCAAGTTCTTATGGGACAGATTTGCCGTATTCTTTAAATGATTTAACCTTGAAGTATACAGTTCCGTCATCTGCAACGTAAGCATGTCCCTTATCGATCAGTGTCTGGATCATGGTGAGCATGCCCTGGATCTCCTGGGTTGCCTGTGGATTTACAGTAGCAGGCTTTACATTTAACGCTGCCATATCCTTTTTGCACTCTTCAATATAGCGCTTGGAGATCACTTCTGCATCTACGCCTTCTTCATTTGCCTTCTTGATGATCTTGTCATCTACGTCAGTGAAGTTGGATACATACTGTACATCATAGCCCTTGTACTCAAAATAACGGCGTACTGTATCAAATACGATCATAGGTCTTGCATTTCCAATGTGGATCAGATTGTAAACAGTAGGTCCGCATACATACATTTTTACCTGTCCCGGTGTTAATGGGACAAATTCTTCTTTTCTTCTTGTGAGAGTATTAAAGATCTTCATAATTCTCCTCATTTCTTTTTCATACGCACATTTATTTAAACTATCCATATTTATCCTTAAAGTTTTATTTTTTGAGGACCGCAGCAGCCTCCACAGCCTGTGCAGCTTCATTTACTATCTTATTATCATAGCAGTAATCAGCTACTTCCGTCAATAATGTAATTGCCTGGGAGGAAATTCCTTCGCCGGTCCCTGTAAAGCCAAGGCCCTCTTCTGTGGTAGCTTTTACGCTGACTCTGGCTACATCCAGATGAAGCGCCTCTGCAATGTTTTCTGCCATCTTTGGACGGTAATTTAACAATTTAGGGCGCTGGGCAATAATAGTGGCATCAATATTTTCCACTATATAACCTCTTTTCTTCTAACAGTTCTCCTACTTTTTTCAGCAGTTCAATACTGGAAATGCCTTCATATCTTGGATCCGTATCAGGAAAATGCTGTCCGATATCCCCTAAGGCTGCTGCGCCTAAAAGAGCATCCATTACAGCGTGTACAAGCACATCTGCATCAGAATGGCCTAACAGTCCCTTTTCGTAAGGAATCCCCACACCGCCAAGGATCAGCTTTCTTCCCTCTACCAGTTTGTGTACATCATATCCCTGTCCAATCCTCATTTATTTCATGTCTCCTTTATAACTGATTTATAAAATTCTGTCTGGCAGACCCTGTGATCAGAACATCATCCGCACTTTCCGTGGTATACATTCAGCCTGTATATCGTTTACATTTCCACACACTTCTCCGTCCACATGAACTGGAAGCGGGGCATCTGTGTGTATCTTCACTTCCCTGCACTCATAGGTTCTGGTTCCTTTATAACGCTTTTTTCCTGCCGGTCATGGCTCCCAAAAGAAGAGGGATCAGCTTCAACCGGTTGGCATAGCTGACTACACAAATGTTCATCAGCCCGTCTTTTCCATCTGCCTTTGGTGCAAAAACAAAGCCGCCGCCTTCTGAAGGCTGGATATGACAAGATATAAACAGGATATTATTAAATTCTACCCTTTTTACACCATCTGAAAACAATATATCCTCTGGAAGACCTGCATTTAAAAAACTGGCCGATCCCAAGGAGCAGATAGGACAGCCTGCGAAAACCCATATGTCCTAAACGGCTGCGAAGCCGGGAGTCAAGGGCTGCCTGACAGACTGCAGCGTCAAAGCCGATCCCGGCACTGACTAAGAAACGTCTGTGAAAAGGTTCTCCTTTTCCATAGGAAAGGACACCATAATCGATCATGGAAAATGTCTTGGCTGAAGCTGCTTTTTCAGGCACTTCACCGGGCTTGCCGGCATATGAAGACTTCGCCATAAGTCATTTCCTGTTCCTGCCGGGATATAGCCCAGATTTAAAGGACCATGGAAGGAAGCTCCATCTAAAACTTCATTCATGGTGCCGTCTCCGCCAACAACAATAAGGAAGCACGGCTTTCCTGCTTCCTTTGTCAGCTCTCTGGCAGCGTCTCTGGCTTCGCCGATCCCATTTGTCAGAACCGCTTCATATTCAATATTGTGCCGGTCCATATAACCGGCAATAGCTCTCCATACTTTCCATCCTCTGCCGGAGCCTGCGTTTGGGTTAATGATAAAATGGTACATAGGCAAACAGGGTGTCCTTTCTTGTTTTTTCTGTGCTCATTTTATTATAGCATAATGGTACCGAAAAGAATATAAAACGCATCGAAAATTTCTATTAAAATGCCCCTTATGTCACCGTCTATGAACTGCTCGTCCAGTGACCTGCCAATGTATATCAACCCCAGTTGTATATAGCAAAAAAAGCAATCTGCACTACGCAAATTGCTTTTTTCATAGCGAGAGGGGGATTCGAACCCTCGACACTGCGGGTATGAACCGCATGCTCTAGCCAACTGAGCTATCTCGCCACAAAAAATTATTAGATGGGACCTATAGGGCTCGAACCTATGACCCTCTGCTTGTAAGGCAGATGCTCTCCCAGCTGAGCTAAGACCCCATACAGTAGCGGAAGGGAGATTCGAACTCTCGACACCACGGGTATGAACCGTGTGCTCTAGCCATCTGAGCTATTCCGCCATAATTATTTAATTGGATGGGGCCTACAGGGCTCGAACCTGTGACCCTCTGCTTGTAAGGCAGATGCTCTCCCAGCTGAGCTAAGACCCCGTATCCGCTTTCACATTTGTCTCAAATGCGATTGCTTGAATAGTATAATTCAAATTGTAGGAATTGTCAACACTTTTTGAAAATTATTTTTCCATTTATTTTCATGGCTTTTTCATATACAAAGAATGTGTCCTGGCGCAAAAACAGCCCGGCCGTTTCTCCCCTTGGCCGGGCTGCTGTAAAATACTCCCTTAAGTATATATCTGCTTTCCCCTGCGATGTAGGGGAAGATGCAATATTTTATTCTTCCACGTTCTTTTTCAGAATTCCCAGGATTAAGCAACCTACAACAGCTCCGATCACAACTGCTGCCAGATACATCACCGGATTGCCGATGGTAGGCAGTACGAATAATCCGCCGTGAGGTGCTCTTAACGTACAGCCAAATGCCATGGACAGACCACCTGCAATGGCAGAACCGATGAGACAGGACGGGATCACACGAAGAGGATCCTGGGCTGCAAATGGAATGGCTCCTTCTGTGATAAAGGAAAGGCCCATTACATAGTTTACAACACCAGACTGGCGCTCCTTTTCAGTAAACTTCCTCTTAAAGAAAGTGGTGCACAGGGCAATGGCAATAGGAGGCACCATACCGCCTGCCATTACCGCTGCCATTACTTCAAAATTTCCTTCTGCTAACTGCGCTGTTCCGAACACATACGCTGCTTTGTTAAAAGGACCACCCATATCAATAGACATCATGCCGCCAAGGATCATACCTAACATTACACGGCTGGTTCCGCCCATTCCATTTAAGAAGTGGGTCAGTCCGTCATTGATCATGCCCATATATGGGTTGATAAAAGTAGTCACCACTGCTGCAAGGAAAATACCGATCACCGGATATAATAATACCGGTTTGATACCTTCCAGTGACTTTGGCAGTTTAGAAAACAGTTTTTTTAGGCCTAAGACAAGATAACCCCCTGCAAAGCCTGCAAATAATGCGCCCAGGAAACCGGCGTTTACATCTCCGCCTGCAGGATTTGCAAAAGTAGAACCCATTTTTGCGATCAGACCTGCTACCAGACCCACAGCCAGACCTGGACGGTCTGCAATACTCATTGCAATGAAACCTGCAAGGATCGGAAGCATCATGCCAAATGCCTGCTCACCAATGGTCTTTAAGTAAGCTGCAAGAGGTGTGTTCTTACCAAAATTGGATGGATCAATAGAATAATCATCCAGTAAGAATGCCAGTGCGATCAGGATACCGCCGCCGATCACAAATGGAAGCATGTGGGATACACCGTTCATCAGATGCTT